>Ga0207693_10000154_pt1 | contig 63487 bp, 47 predicted proteins | sample LARL81metaG_FD_184347 | JGI IMG/M metagenome (GOLD analysis project Ga0207693, IMG submission 184347) | Corn, switchgrass and miscanthus rhizosphere microbial communities from Kellogg Biological Station, Michigan, USA - LAR L8-1 metaG... | ecosystem: Host-associated > Plants > Roots >... | reverse complement strand
TTCGCGCACGGCCACCGCGGGATTGAATGTGCCGGCAGATTCCCATGTGTTGCCGCGCGGAGCAATCACGGGCGTCTCTGACAAGCGGTGCCAGGAGCCGAATGGCAGGCGGTTGCTGTCTTGCGCGGCGAGCGCGGCCAGCAGTGCAAATAGCGTGAATATTCTGGGTGAGAGGAATCGGGCCATATAAGTGGTTGGAATTGCGGTCGTGCCGCTGACAGCAAGAAGCGGCAGGGCCGACCCCCTGCCGCTCTGTGATTCGCGTGTGTTCCCGACTACTTCTTATTGACAGATTTCTTGAGTTCGGCCCCAGGGCTAAATTTCGCAACTTTGCGGGCAGCGATCTTGATCGTGGCGCCGGTTTGCGGGTTGCGACCGTTGCGTGCTTTTCTTTGGGACACCGAGAAGGTGCCGAAGCCTATCAGTGCTACGCGATCTCCTTTGCGGAGGGCCGAGGTAATGCTGTCTACAGCGGTGTCAATGGCGGTTGTGGCCTGGGCTTTGCTGATTTCGCAAGCGCCTGCAATTTTGTCAACCAGATCGGCCTTGTTCATAGATTCTCCTCGCAGGTCTCTTTGCATACGCAGCCTATAACGGCAGAAAACTGGCTATGGCTGAGTTGGGAAACCCGACGGCTCGTATTCTCCTCCGTCTGTGGCGAAAGTCAACTGTGAAAATCCGCGCCGGAAGCCTGTTTTGCACTACTGGAGTCCGGATTGGGGCCACCCTCGCGGCTTTCCGGTCTGCGCCGGATGGGTTTTCCTACGCCCTCCACAGGGCAGCGCGGTGGTTCACAGGATGTACACAGGGAGGCAGGGTTTCCGGCTTGCGCGGAAGCCGGCCGCGGGTGCAAAGTCGAAAGAGAGGATTTGTTTGACGATGGAAGGGTCCAAGGTGATCAAGGCTCCGGTGCAAGTTTGTCCGTTGTGCGAAGGGACTGGATGGAAAACTGTAGGCGGTGGTACCAGCAAGAGTGCAAACGATCGCCGGGTCGCGCGTTGCGATTGCCGTTTGCGGGCGCGAGGGCAGTCGCTGCTGGCGGCGGCTCGGATTCCACGGCGATATGAGCACTGCGAGCTCTCAAACTACGACACTGACTTTCCGGGGGCGAATCCGTCGCTGGAGGAAGGTCACTTTATTGCGTCAGGCTTCGCGAAGAAATGTGATCCGCGCGGCGATAAGGGGCTGTTGATCATCGGCAAGATCGGGACAGGCAAGACACATCTGGCCGTGGGAATCATCAAGGAATTGATCGTCAACCGCGGTATTCCGTGCCTTTTCTACGACTATCGGGAACTGCTGAAGGAGATTCAGAACTCGTATAACTCGACAGTGCAGACCACAGAACTGGATGTCCTGCGTCCGGTATTCGAGACAGATGTTTTGGTGCTCGACGAGTTGGGCGCAGTGAAACCGACGGAGTGGGTGTGGGACACGGTCAGCTTGATTCTGAACACGCGTTATAACGACAACCGCACGACGATTATCACCACGAATTTCGATGATCAGCCGGCAGCAGGCGCTGCGGGCTCGATTTCACCCGCTCGGGCGGCCAGCCGTGGAGAAACTTTAGGAGATCGTATCGGGGAGCGCATGCGCTCGCGACTGCACGAGATGTGCCGGATCGTTACCCTCGACGGGACGGATTTTCGGCAGAAGTTCCGTAGCGCGAGTTTCCGGTAACCTCGCCACGGATCCACGCGGATTCACACGGATGAAAACAACCCGCCTGATCAGGAAGCATAGCTAGACTTAGATTTATCCGTGTGATCCGCATAAATCCGTGGCAAAAGAAGTTCTCCCGAGTGTTCTGAAGGAGCGAGCGCACACTAGAATAACTTTGTGCTGACCGAGCGGCTGGAATTCGCGCCTGGGCGAGATGCGGAAATCTTCGCCGCGGTTCCGGCGGCCCCGGCTGTGTTCCTCTTGCGGGCCGCTGATGCACAAGCCGAGCCTTACATCAGCAAGACGGCGAACTTGCGGCGACGGCTGCAGCGGCTGCTCGGGCCGATTGAAGAGCGCACGAAGAAACTCAATTTGCGCGACCGTGTGCGCGAAATCGAGTATGCGCCGACTGGATCTGACTTCGAATCTGGCTTCCTTCTCTATAACGTCCTGCGGACTGCGTTCCCCAAAACTTACTCTGACCGCATGCGCTTCCGCTTTGCCCCACTGGTGAAGCTGCATCTGGAGAACGAGTATCCGCGGGCATCGATCACGACGCGGCTGGGACGTCTGGGCGGGGGCTCAATTTATTACGGGCCGTTCCTGTCGCGGGTCGCGGCTGAGAAGTTCATGAACGATTCGTTGGACTTCTTCAAGATGCGACGGTGCCTGGACGATCTGCATCCCGATCCGCAATTTCCTGGGTGCATTTATTCCGAGATGAAGATGTGCCTGGCGCCTTGCTTCAAGGGATGCGGCGATGAAGAATACGCGACAGAAGTGAAGCGGGTGCAGGCCTACTTTGACTCCGGGGGTGAATCTTTGACCCGCGAGCTCTCGGCCGAGCGGGAAACTGCGTCCGGCAGGCTTGCTTTTGAGGATGCGGCGGCAATCCATGCACGGCTGGAAAAACTGAAACCCATCCTGAGCCAGCTTCCGGAGATTGTGCAACGGCTCGACCGTCTGTCGGCCCTCATGATTCAACCGAGTTCCGTCGCGGGCTCAGTTGCGTTTTTCCGGGTGGAGTGTGGACGAATCGCCGGGCCGGTTGCGTTCAGCATTCAGCCGATGGAGCACGCGAAGTCTCAGTCGATGGAGGCGCGGGTGCAGGAAGCTTTGCAGTCATTCGCGCCCTCGAAATCGAAGTCGGCGTTGGAGAATATGGAGCATCTGGCGTTGCTCAAACGCTGGTTTTACCGGGGGAGCCGCACTGGGGAAATCTTTTTCGGGGATGCGAAGGGTGAATTGCCGATGCGGCGGATCGTACGCGGCATTTCGCGGGTGTTTCGAGGAGAGAAGGCGGAGGTGGAGACGAGCAACTCGCCGGGGGGAGTTTAGTTTTCGACGTGCCGTCCGTACGGGACTCGGTGCGTTCGCATGTCCAGCCGGGGGAGATAGTTGACGATTACCCGGCACTCTCGTGCCGGGCTTTCACGTGCCGCCGCTTCCCGATTGTATTTTCCTGCGTAGTGCCGTCCGGTCCCGACTGTCATTCAATAAACGTGGCCCTCGTTCAGACGTGAAGTGCTCCGCTCGTCCAGCCAAACCAGCGACGACCGGCCCAGCGCAGTATTTTCCAACTCATCATCATTCCGATCAGGATCGTTCCCACCCACAGCAGGACTGCGGGAAGATAAAAAAGAACTGTTGCCATCGCCATCGCATACGTCGCCAGGCTTTCGAGTCCGTCACGCAGTCCGAGTTTGAGCTGATCGACGGGGTGCCAGTTCAGGCCGAATTCGCTAGGCTTGGGCTCAGTCTTGAGAGAGATCGTCAGGGCGACGGTCTCGATCTGTCGCGACAAAGCATTGAACTCCGCCTGCTGTTGTTCGATTTGTCCGCGGACTTCGCTCAGGTGTTCGGTCACGGCCAGCATATCTTTTACAGAATTTGCTTGTTTGAGGATTGCCAGATACTGAGACTCCTCTGCCCGAAGATTGCGAAGGCTTGCGTCCTGGTCGACAAATTGCCGCGAGACATCTTGCGCCTCAATCTTCTCGCTCTCAACCCGAAGTCCCATTTTTCGGATCTTGACCCGGGCCTCCTCAAATCGCGTCGCAGGCACACGAATCGTGAGCGTGCCACTGACTGCATTTTGCCCGCCGCCATCGGCGCTGACCAAATATCCGCCGAGGGACTCAGCAAAGGCAGTGATCAGGTCGGCGATTTCCGCCGGATGCTGCACAATCATTTGCATGGAACTCGTGCGAATGATCTTGCGCTCGACTGCGGAATCGCCCGCAGTTGATTTGAGTCTGGACTGCGCAGAGCTGGCGTCGATTAACTGCGAGAGAACCGCGGATTCGGGCTTGTCTCGATAAAGACTCCGTGCCGGTGCATCGCTGTACCGCTGCACGTTTGCTTCAAGATTAGTTTGCAGAGTTGGTTCAATCTGGGTAGTGTGAGTGGTCATTACGGCGACCGCGCCCCAGATCAGCAAGACCCCTCCGCCGGCCAAGATCCACTGCCAAGGTTTTTTGATTCGTCTCAACGGTTCCGCCAAAGTTGACATGACTGTATCCCCCGCAGAGAGAACGCGGGCTGAGCCATGTCTTGCGGATCATTTAAGAGGGTTTTTCCCGGCTAGTAACGTGTCTATTGTGCATGTCTGCTTCGGACGGAAGCAGGCTCCGCCCTTGGCTCGAAGCTCGGCGGATCCAACAACCATCCAGTCGGACTTACTTTACCCACACCCCTGCGAGGAACAAATATCTGTCTCGCTGATCATCTTTATGCGCGGCGGACTGCGCGTCCAGAAACATCACCGGCCAGCCGTCCGCGGCGGAATACACCGGCCATTTCGGCAGGCCGGGGCCGTTGGGGTCGCCGCTGCGCGCGAAGTTTGCCCAGTATTTTTGCATGGTGGCGCTGAGTTGACGATCCTCGGATCTCCAACTGATTCCGGCTTTTGAGTCGAGCTGTCCGAACACATACTCGATCTCCGCCGAGTGATACGCTCCCAGTTGCGGGCCCTTCGGATCGGATGGGGGGCCCAGATCGAAGCGGTAGCGGTAGACCGGGTGCTTGCCGGTCTTGGATTGCGATTCCAGCCACTGCCAGGTCGAGAAAGCGATGAAGCTATCGCCGGCAAAATCCAGCGCGGAACGCATGGCCTGTTGGTCGGTGTCAGCGGGATAGAGTTTCAAGAACTCAGGCGCCTTGTTGCCGAATTCTTTTTGTGCGGTAGCCTTCAGGCTCTCGGCCGATGGCTTCTGCGGCGAGAAGGCAATATCGAAACTGCCTTCGTCGTGGTTCCAGCCGGCCAGCAAGGGCACGTCATTCTGCTTGCCCGCCGCAAAGATTGCGGGGACCGGTTCGGGGAGAAAATATCCGTCAACGTTGGGACCGAAATCAAAGCCGCGTGATTGTGGCGGGATGAAGGGATCGAGGAGTTTCTGCGCAGGGAGAGCTCGCAACTCAATAAGCGTGCTGACGCCCAGTTTTGCACTGACAGCTTTTACGTCCTTCTCTTCGCGTGCCGAGAGCGACTCGAACGAAAGGCCGGCGCTGAAGAACGCTCCACCGCTTTCTCCAATTGCTTTCTGGAACAGGCCCTTGGCAAGGGGCGAGGCCATTTGCGCGCTGACGGAGAACGATCCTGCGCTCTCGCCGAAGATGGTCACGTTGTTTGGGTCTCCGCCAAACGCCGCGATGTTGTCCTGCACCCAGCGCAACGCAGCGACCTGGTCGAGCAGGCCATAGTTGCCTGCGGCATTGTGCCCGGATTCTTTCGCGAGTTCCGGATGAACGAAGAAGCCAAAGATTCCCAAGCGGTAGTTCATCGAGACCACGACCACGCCTTGCTGAGCCAGGTTCGTGCCATCCTGCCGCGTTTCCGACGTGGCTCCGGCTACGAATCCTCCACCATAGATCCAAACCATCACGGGCAGTTTCGCACTCGGGGGCTTCGCAGGGACCCAGACGTTCAGGAAGAGGCAGTCTTCGCTGCCGGCGGGATCTCGAAAAGTCATGTCGCCGAAAACGTTGCCCTGCAGGCAGTGCGCGCCAAAGTCTGTGGCCTTGCGGACGCCGGTCCACTTCGCAGCAGCCACAGGCGGCTTCCAGCGCAGATCACCGACTGGTGGCCCGGCGTAGGGGATTCCGAGGAACGCTCGAACCGCGCCGTCCTCCTTGCCCTCGACCACTCCCGACTTGGTTTTCACTTGCGGAGCCGACGCGGCGAACAGCGCCACGGGTACGATCAGCATCGCGAAAAAAACCAGTAGTGTGTGAATGGTCTTTGCGTTCATGGAATCTCCTGAGCCGGGAATGAGAACCCCGAATTGTAAACGAAATAATTGGGGCAGCGAGATTTGCCCTCTCTCGCAAAACCTCGGTCAAGAATCTACAATCCGAGAGATGACATCCGGACCTCTCCGCCCGCCCAATGCTTTTATCCGTCAACTCCCCAAGGCGGAGCTGCACCTTCACCTGGAAGGAGCGTTTGACCCCGCGACGCTCCTCGAACTGCGCAAACTTCACGGGGATCGAACCACGCTGACGGAGGTCGAATCGCTTTACGGCTATACCGATTTCCAGAGTTTTCTGATGGCGTTTAAGGCTGTCAGCGCGCACCTGCGCGGGCCCGACGACTACGAACTCATCACTTACCGGCTGATGCAGAGATTGAAGGAAGAAAACGTCCTGCACGCGGAGGTGTATGTTGCCGTCGGGGTCTGTCTATTCCGCAAGCAGGATTTCCCAGCCATCTTCGAGGGGCTGGAACGCGGACGAGCGCGGGGAGCCCGCGATTTCGGAATTTCGCTCCTGTGGATTTTCGATGCGACGCGGCATTTCGGAGTCGAGGAAGCACAAAGGGTTTTTGAACTTGCGGCGCGATATCGCGACCGTCATGTGATTGGCGTAGGGCTGGGCGGTGACGAAGTGAAGGCTCCCCCGGAGCTGTTTCGCGGCGTTTATGCCTATGCTGCCGACCAGGGATTGCGGTTGACGGCGCATGCGGGGGAGACGGGGCCACCGGAATCCATCTGGGGAGCGCTCAACCTTCACGCAGAACGCATTGGGCACGGTTTTACCGCAAGCCAGGATGCCGACTTGATCGAAGAGCTTGCGCAACGGCAGATTCCGGTGGAGCTCTGCATTACCAGTAACCTTCGCACGGGAGTGTGCAAGGCGGTGGCCGAACATCCGGCCAGAAACTACTTCGATCAGGGGGTGATGATCACCCTGAACACCGATGATCCGGCCCTTTTTGGCACAACACTCTCACATGAATACCAGCTCGCGCAGGAGACGTTTGGATTTACGGACGAGCACTTGCGCGAGTTAGCCCGCAATTCGTTCGAGGCGTCGTTCTTGCCGGCCGAGAAGAAACTGGAACTGCTGAGCTTGTTTGATGCTGCCGCAGCGCGCTGACACTGAGAATGCACTATGCCTGTCCGGCCTGTTCTTCAACTTGGTGATCCGGTGTTGCGGGAGAGAGCTGTTGCCGTGGAAGATCCTGCTGCGCGCGAGATCCAAGATCTAGTCCGCGATCTCGCAGACACGCTGGCTCACTGGCGCTCGGTGACCGGTTACGGACGGGGCATTGCTGCTCCGCAACTTGGAATCCTGCAGCGGGTCATCTTCCTGAAACTCCCAGGTGCCGAGCCGTGGCCGCTGATCAATCCGGAGATCATCCAACACAGCGACGAAACAATTGTCGTCTGGGATGCGTGTCTGAGTTTTCTTTCGATCTTCATGCAGGTGGAACGGTACCGTGAGATCACCGTCCGGTATCAGAATCTCAACGGCGAGGTGCTGGAGTTTCAAGCGGGAGACGATCGCAATCTCTCTGAACTATTGCAGCATGAAATTGATCACCTGGACGGAATCCTGGCTATCGATCGAGTGGTAGATGTGAAAACGATTTGCACTCGAGAAGAATTCGAAAAGCGGCATCGCGATGCGAGCCCATATGCGGTCGCTCCGACTACAATCAGCGGCTGAGTCTTGAGTTGTTTTACCCGGATTTAACGAAGAACAGTGCCACTTCACATCGGCATCGTCGCTTGCAGCACCGAGGGAGCCGCGCTCTGCTATCGCACGATCTCGCTTGAGGGATCGCAGGTGCTCAGCCGCCACGACCATCCAGAGGTCGCGCTGCACTCACATTCGCTGGCGCAATACATGAAGTGCATCGATCGCGACGACTGGGCGGGAGTAGCTGAGTTGATGCTGTCTTCGGCTGAAAAATTGGCCAAAGCGGGAGCCGATTTTCTGATCTGTCCCGACAACACCATTCACCAGGCCTTCGATCTGGTGGAGCATCGTTCGCCGCGTCCGTGGTTGCACATTGCGCGCGAAGTGGCTCGCGAGGCCCAACGGTCGAATTACAAGCGTCTGGCCGTGTTGGGCACGCGTTATCTGATGGAAGGGCCGGTTTATCGTGAGGCGCTGAAGGCCGCAGGCATTGAGCGCAATGTTCCGGGCCAGGAGCAGCGCGAGCGCATCAACCAGATCATTTTCGACGAACTCGTTAATGGACAGTTCCTGCCGCGATCACTGGCCTACCATGTGGAAGTGATTCGCGCACTCAAGGACAATGGGTGCGATGCGGTTGTCCTCGGCTGCACTGAGATCCCGCTGCTGGTTGCGCCCGAAGCCTCGCCTCTTCCTACCCTTGACTCCACCCGCATCCTCGCGAGAGCCGCGGTACGCAAGGCCGTGGAAGGCTAGGTGGGGGCTCTTGGTGCCAACCTCTGTAAAATGCTTCGCGTAGAATATCGGCTCTGGACGGGGATGCCTTCAGCCGCTTCGCGTATACCGAACGACGTTTGGTCTTGGCCGGTTGAAATCAAGGACGCGCTGTAATGGAACGCCACAAAATCAAATTTCGCTGGCTGACGGGTGCGTACGCGATTGTGCGTCTTGCTCCCGATGTGGTTGTGCCTGACTGGGCAACGAGGGGCGAGTTCACTTCAATCACTCGCAGTGCCGATGAGTTATCGATCGTATGTCCGGTAGATGATCTTCCGAAACACGTTGACTCCCCGCAACACTGGATCTGCCTGAAACTCGAGGGACCATTCCCGTTCTCGCAAACTGGGGTTCTGCTTTCGTTCATCGAGCCGCTGTCGAAGAAGGACATCCCAATCTTCGCCATCTCCACCTACGACACCGATTATGTGCTGATCCAGGAAGAATTTGGCTGGGCGATCGATGTGCTGCGCGAGGCGGGTCACGAATTAGTCTGACAAAACAACCTGTTAGGCTGCCGTTCGACCCCGTGAATCTACCGAACACTGGAGCCGCCGCGCAGAACGGACCTTGATTGTGCTGTAATAGAAATACAAACCCTCATGCCATCTGTTCTAACAACTTTGCGACGCCGCGCTAAAGCCCTGCACCGCAATCTGCGCGGGGCAAATATGGCGGTGCGCGCTCTGGCTTCGACCGATCATCCGCTGCTGGCGCACATTATTCCGATGCGCCGCTGCAATCTGGCGTGTACCTACTGCAACGAGTTCGACGACTTCTCAAAGCCGGTGCCGATCGAGGAGATGTATCGCCGGATCGATAAGTTGGGCTCGCTGGGCACGGCCGTCGTGACGATCTCAGGCGGTGAGCCGCTTATGCATCCGGAACTGGATGACGTGATCCGCCGCATTCGCGCCAACGGCATGATCGCGGGACTTATTACCAATGGATACCTGCTGGTCGCTGAGCGCATTCAGCGGCTCAACCGGGCGGGGCTGGAGTGGCTGCAGATCTCCATCGATAACGTGAATCCGGATGAGGTGTCGAAGAAGAGCCTGAAGGTGCTCGACAAGAAGCTGCAATTGCTCGCCGAACACGCCGACTTTCACGTGAACATCAATTCAGTGGTAGGCGGCGGCATTGCGCACCCACAGGACGCTCTGGTGATCGGCAAGCGCGCGATTGAACTAGGCTTCACTTCGACCATCGGGATTATTCACGATGGCAGCGGGCAGCTGCAGCCTCTCGGAGATGAGGAGCGCCGCATTTATCACGAAATGCAGGCGCTGGAAAAAAGCAGCTTCACTCGCATTAATTCATTTCAGGACAATATCGCGAAGGGCCAGCCTAACGACTGGCGATGCCGCGCGGGTGGGCGCTATCTCTACATCTGCGAGGACGGGCTTGTGCATTATTGCTCGCAGCAGCGCGGCTATCCCGGCGTGCCGCTTGCGACGTATACGCGCGACGACTTACGCCGCGAATATCTGAACGAGAAATCCTGCGCGCCGCATTGCACGGTTTCGTGCGTGCACCAGGTTTCGATCTTCGATTCCTGGCGCGCCCCGCAGCACCCCGCCCCGGCGATGCCGGAACCTGGCACGACGAACGAACTCGTGCAGATCAAGTAGCAGTTGGCTGGGCGTGACCCCGCAAATGATCGGTGCGAAGGCCCGAAATTCTCAATGAGTGAAGCGGCGTGGTTTCAACAGCTATCTTGCGCTGGCGTGGGAGACTATCGAGCGATTCGGGCCTTCACCAAGGCGCGTAAGTCTTCAATCTGTTGTGGCGTCATCACCCTGTTCGGAATCGACATGTACCGATATGGCGAAAAGAACAGCAGAAACATACACCCGGTTTCCTTGTACTTCGTATAAGCTTGCCAATTCAAACGCGACTCGCCCGTTGGAAAAGTCGCGACCGTACCTTCGTCGTCTAGCGCCACGACAATTTCTCCTTGCGCTGACGGACTGCTTCTGAGGCTGCGCTTAACCTGAAATCGAGGAACTTCGTAAACCGCAATTCCAATCACAGCCGACATCACAAGCCAAAGCCATCCAGCCACGGGCAGATTGTGGTTTATCAGATAAATGCCCACAAGGAAGAGTAGCGCAAGCAACAAGACAAACAAGAACATGCTGCAGCTCGGCATCGATGTAGCACGCATGGCATTTAAGCCGTCTTCCTCCGTGGGTCTGAATCGAATCGTCAGCACCTTCATGTGGAAAACTGTAAGTGGCCATTGGCGTTTCGTCTACGTAACCGAGGTAAGACAAAGGGTTAGGGCTATTGCTGACGAAACATCCCCGTTTCACTCATCAAGAGGAGTCACTCCAGTACCTAACTTTTGGAAGTTTTTGGATTGATCTGTTTGAGCCAGATGAAAGCAGCGGTACCGATGACCCCAAGAACGATTCGGGTTGTAACTCCTGTGATTGAGGAGAGGGCGAGTCCCCAACACCATACCGCCACAAGGAGTAAAAAGATTTTCACAACGCCATGCTCTCAGGCTAGACAGGACGATGCAAGAGCAAAAGCCATGCCTGTTAGGGTGATTCGCAGTCATCCCTGCCATGTTGAATCACGAGCCAAGAATCGTCCTGGTTGGCGCAAAATCCCCGTTGCACTCACCGACCCTGAATCAATAGGCCGTGACGCTGCTAAACCTATCGCCGAACCTACTCGGCACTAGTTCGATACGACCCAGCTTCTCCTGCTACTTCTTCGGCTGTGCGGTCGGCGGGAGCAATCCGTTAAGGCGAAGATACATGGCGGCTGAGCTGTAGTGGTCGGCCCAATCGTTGGTGAGGGCGAATAGGGCGAAGGCGCGTGGGCCTTTGTGTCCGCCGAATAATTCAACTTCATCGGCGAGCTTGGAGTCATCAACTTTGCCCAGCGCCGTGGAGCAGAATTCGAAGCTCGCCTTCAATGCCGCGACCAGCTTGTCTTTGCCGTCGGATTCCTTCAGCGGCGCCGACGCCTTGACATCGGGGATGTCGCCAATGGTCGAGCATAGATGGTTGTTCGCTCCGATGATGTGCACCACGAGTTGGCTGAACGTCATCTGCTGTTCTGTAGGCTTGTAAGCAAACTTATCCGCGGGCATCTCTTCCACCGCGGCTACCAGGTTCTTTTCCTGGCGCGGCAGAATTTCTCTTGCCACGGAAGTCACCGGATTCTTGTCTTGTGCGAGAACTGCTGTCGCTGAAAGAAGCAGAAGAATGCAGAGCGTGGATCGCATAATGTCCTCCCGCATTCGTGTTGTAGCAATGAAGAACTTGTTCTGCTCCCATTCTACTCGTCGCGGAAAGACACGGCGAACCTGCCCAGGCAGCCCCAGGGTCGATTGACGAATCGCCGATGGATTCGAGGCTACTTTTTCGGCTGCGCGGATGGCGGCAGAATGCCATTTAACCGCAAATACATCGCAGCTGCACTATAGTGGTCGGCCCAGCCGCTGGACAAGATCAATGCCGCCATGGCACGCGGAGCCTGTCGGCCTCCGAACAGCTCAATGGTGTCGCCCAGCTTTGAGTCGTCCATTTTGCTCAAAGCATCGGTGCAGAAGGCGTACGACGCTTTGACCGCTGCCACCAGCTTGTCTTTGGAATCGCTCTCTTTGAGTTCGTCCACTTTCGGTGCGGCAACGTCCGCCGCTTTGGAGCAGAAAGAGTTGTTGAACTCGACGACGTGCACGGCCAGGTGCGCAAACGGCATTTGATCGGGCGTGGGCTTGTAGGTGAACTTGTCCGCGGGCATCGCCTCAATGGCGCCGACCGTATTGTTCTGCGAGCGCTGCAGCAACGTACGCAACGAACTTGCGACTGGATCTTTGGTTGATCCCTGCGACGTGGGCGAAGCCGAAGTCTTGGCGGCTGGAGTTGGAGTTTGGGCAAAAGCTAGGGCGGCATAGATGACAAGACAGGCAACGGCGAAGGTACGTTTCACGGGAAGCCTCCTGGGCCTTTCAGCATATACCGGGACTGACTGTCGGGTCATCTCCACCCTGTGCCTCGACCACAGAGGACACGGAGGACACAGGGGAGAAATTCCAGATCCGCCCGCGTTCTCTGTGTCCTCTGTGGTTCAATGCTTTTCATGCCACAATAACGGATGCCCGCCGACCCCTCACTTGTTCCTAATTTTCTTTACGGCACCGCGTGGAAGGAAGACCGTACCGCAGCTCTTACAGAGACCGCGATCCGCGCTGGATTTCGAGGAATCGACACTGCCAACCAGCGCAAGCATTATTTCGAAGCTGGAGTCGGCGAGGGGCTGGCGGCGGCCTATCGCGCTGGCATCGTGACGCGAGACGATCTCTTTCTGCAAACAAAATTTACCTACCAGCGTGGTCAGGATCATCGCTTGCCATACGATCCACAGGCGAGCCTCTCGGTTCAAGTCGTGCAGTCTCTGGCCAGTTCGCTTGAACATCTCGGGACTGATCATGTAGACAGCCTTCTGCTTCACGGGCCATCGGATCACGACTGGTCCGATGACGATGCAGAAGTCTGGGAGACGATGCGGAAGGAGCGCGATGCCGGACGCACGCAGCTGATCGGCGTTAGTAATGTCTCTCTGCAGCACCTCGTGCAGCTGGAGTCAATTCACACCGAGCTGCCGTCATTCGTACAGAATCGTTGCTTCGCTCGTCTCGGATGGGATCGCGAGGTTCGATCATTTTGCAGCGAACGCAAGATTGTATATCAGGGCTTTTCGCTGCTTACCGCGAATAAGGGAGTATTGCAACTGTCTTCGCTGGCAGATCTCGCGGCACTGCTAAATGCGACTCCTGCGCAGGTCGTCTTCCGCTTCGCGCGGGCGGTCGGAATTCTGCCGATGACCGGCACGTCTGACCTCCAGCACATGAAAGAGGATCTCGGCACTGAAAAGTTGACTCTACCACCAAAGGCAGTGGAGGCAATCGAATCGATTGCGGGCTGAGGCCGGCAACCGAAGCGTGTAGTGCAGTGCAGGCTTCGGGTAGCGCAGCAAGTACATCGAGGTCCTGGAATTCTAGTATCGTTCTAACTACATCGATCCGAGACCGGAAGTAATGAGCTTGAACACCAGGAACCAGACTGCCACGATGATGATGGCGGTGGACCGTTTGACCTTGCTGTTACATGCAAAGCCGATGCCGAGTAGGACGATTGTCCAGATGCTGATCACATCGAGCGATGACGACATGCCTCGAACGAACTTATTGGTGGTTTCCGGGTCCAGGTAATAGGCGGCGTTCGTTCCCACGGGATTGTTGATGTCGAAGCCCTCTGGACTAATCCCGGCGAACATCGAGATGGTTCCGAGGATGGCGCCAATGATGCCAGGCAGGCCGGCATACATAACGATGGCGTAAGCCCGCTTGAAAGTTGTTTCGGCTCCTACCGCCAGCTTGAAGGTGAGCCAAAGAGCCAAGGTTTCGATTAGCGCGTAGAACAGAATCAGAATAGGGCTGCCCCAGGCGAAAAAACCAATGATCTTGCTGGAAATCTGAATCTGTTTCGTCTGCTGATCCGCCGGGAGCTTGTCGAATTGATCGGCGCGCGAGGAGTGCGCAATCTGGTTCTTGCTGATCTGTTCAAACCCAACCTGTTTTCCAATCGCGTAAATGAAGAGCAATGAAAAGATGGCGATCAGAATCCAGGGGCCCCACCAGCTGGCATTGCGGCGCAGGTCTGTAAATGTCTTCGATGGTGCGATGAAGGTGTTGACAATGCGCGCGCCTTCGGAGAGCGGCGCGGGTTCGGGGGTGGCGAGCGAAGTGGGCGGGAGCGGAGCGGCAGCCATCGGTGCCTCCTTGCTGAGATTCGAGGGCATTCTAGTCGGGAGCCGGCGTCGACACAAGCGGGTCGGTAAGTTTGCCGATCTCACACCGGCGGTGTAACGAAGGCTCCTTCAGTCTCACTATTCAATTTGAAGTTGCCTCTTGTGGTTGGAGGGGGCGCCGGCGTTGCATCGTCATGACGCGCTTGCCGGGCGGGAGCACAGCCCGGATAAGATAGGCGAATGTCGAGTGCGACGCCGGTTGTGATTGCCGTGCTGGTGGCCGAACTGATCCCGGCGGCAGCCTTTGGGTTTGCGGCAGAAAGAATTGCAGGCGCAATCGGTCGCTTGCCATTCGTCGCGCGCATTGTGCTTCCGGCTCTCCTGGTACTGCCTTACGCTGTTATCGCCACTACGCAACACATATTCCGGTGGGACTGGTTTGCGTTATACGCATTGTTGCCCGTTGCGATGGCGTGGCTGCTGGCGCGGGCGGCGCAGGCGGATCCGGAGCAACGCGGTAACTGGCGCGACGCGCTTATTCTGCTCACGCTGGGCCTGGCCGTCGTTTTGCGCTGGTTCGATGATGCGTGGCCAGCAGGCGCGCGCGGCTTGGCCAATCTGCTCCTGGTGGATGCGGGATTGTACGGATTCCTTGGGATCCGCCGTCTTAGCGGCACGGGGTTCGACTTCCATTTGCGTTGGAGCGACTGGAAGAGCGGCTTGCGCGAGCTTGTGCTCTTCGCTCCCGCGGTCATCGTGGGCGGCCTGGCGCTGGGCTTCCTTCATCCTCACACAAACGTACCAGCGGCCAGCAGGGCTGCCCTCACATGGGCGGGAATATTTGTTTTTGTCGCGGTGCCGGAAGAACTTTTCTTTCGCGCCTGGGTGCAGAACCTGCTCGAGCGGCGAGTCGGCAGATTCGCCGCGTTAATGATTGTGTCAATCTCGTTCGGTCTGTCGCATTTCAACAAACGATCAGCACACTTCAACTGGCGCTATGTTCTGCTGGCCACGATCGCGGGAATCTTCTACGGCCGGGCATGGCGTGAGAACCGTCGCGTACCTGCGTCGAGCATCACGCATACGTTCGTGGATTTTCTGTGGTCGTGGTGGTTCTAAAGCTGGCTTTCACCCCGCACGAAAATCTATCCACCTCAGGGCCTCGGAGCTTTGTTGCCTGAATATGGAATCGGCCCGTAGAAGTGATTCAGGATCGAAGCTTTGCCGACTGCCTCTACGCACAACGCGCTTGTTCCCGGCGGCGCGGAAAGCTTGCTTAGCGAGATCGATCGAGCGTCCGAGGGCAGTTCAGCTGCCAGTGCCCATTGAGAGCCATGCTGAGTGAGGACGACGTAGTGATCGACAGTATTGTTTTGTCCAGAGACGGTCCACGTCAGTCCTGCATCACTGAGTGATGCTTGCAGGTTTACACAGTTGTCGATTCCAGTTTCAATCTCGGTGCCCTCTTCGTAATCGTTCCAGGTAGGAATGATGAGCGCGGGCAATTGGTGAGACGACGAGTAAAAGCGTCCCGCCTCGGCAAAGGTCGCGAGCCAGGTCTTGCCGCATTGCTGATCAATGACGCGGCCCTTTCCCCAACCAGCCTCGGAGTCGTCGAAGCCTTTGTACGCCGATCCCATGGCGAGCTTGTTGGAGTTCTGTGCCTTGGCATAGAAGCGATCGAGATACTGCATCGCCATCGGATCACCCGGACCGGCGGTTTCAGGGGCGATCCATGCGTATCCGCCATCGCTGTCAGTGTTGCTGAATGCGCCCGAGTTGCGAAAAAAGAGCAGCGGGTTCATAGGGAGCGAGTGGCGCACCCGGCGCCAGTCGATGGAATATTTCTCAAGGCCGAAAAAGAAAACCGCCGGCCGGTTGTCGAATCGCAGATAAGCGGGCGACGCTTCAAAATGTTCCGCTGCGTATCGAAGGTCCGAGGTCAGCTGTTCGGTTACGTCGCAGCCGCGCTTCTGGCACTCGGCAAGGGATCCGGCATCCTCGGAAACGGCAAATTCGAAATTCTGGCGTTCGGCCTCGTGCATCAGCAGGACGGTGCTCTCGTTCTTGGAACCGGAGTTGGGACCGTACCAATCGACGATTGCTCCTGAGATGCCGCGGCTGATCATGTCTGCGACTTGACGCACGACTTGCTGGCGGTCATCCGAGCGATATCCGACGTCTCGATGGTGGGAATCCCCGAACCAAGGCATGTAGCGGGTGTAGATGCGAGTCTGCGATCCAGAATAGAGAAGCGAACGGACCGGCAACTTGCTGACATTTCCCGGGGGCGCATTCCCTCGGCTTCCACGATAATGCGGGCTGGCGCTGGTGTTATTGACACCTTCGCAGCTGATCTGGCTTGCGGGTTCAGTCTGCGCGCTGCAGATCGAAATGCTCAGAACGATCCCGGCGATGAAAGGTCTGATCACTACTGTTTGGATGCATTCGGCGCAACTGGGGACTACGGCCTTCGATCAGGGCTCCCAAAAATTAGCTCCGAGCAACGCGCTTTTCAACGCGTTGCCCGGAGCGGAGGGCTCTCAGTGAGTTGGAGGACTATCAGTAATAGGTAAAGTTGAATTTATCCAGGTATACGGAGTAGTCCGACTGGTTGTAGTTTCCGTCGAGCTGGAAGTTCACTACCACACCCCACCAGCCCGGCGCCGAGAAAGGCGAATAGGTCTTGTTAAGAGTGGTGGTCACACCGTTCAGCGTGATCGACTGGTAAAGAAGTTGATCGCTGGAGGTGCGCTGAACCTTGATCGTCACATGGTTCCACGTGTTGCTCGTCGGCTTGCAGGGAGCACTGGTAGCTACCCATTTCCCATGGAGCGGGTCCCAGACGCTCCATATCGATCCGTTCTCCTGCAACTGGCATTGCGTGCCGAACATAAAGCCCTTATCGTCGACGAACTGCGCGATATCGAACTCGATGTTTTCCGCAAGGCTTAAGTTTGTTCCGTAGAAGTACGCATCGTAGGTAAAGTTGTGAAGCGTGGGTACCAGCGTGTGATTCGTATCGGGCAGACCTTGCGAAGAACCGTCGCCGATCAGATGGTTGTTCCACAGAACGTCAGCGTACGGCGTGGTTCCACCGATAAAGAATTTCGTCGCCTTGCTGTCCATGGAGGGAGAGGAAATGTTCTGGGTCATCGACCAGGTGACGCCGGAGCAGACGCTGCAGATGTCGTACTTCGGAGGCAATTCGCCGTATCCGGCCCAGCCCTTGCTGGCCTGCAGGCTGGTGAACGTCTTGCCAGTTGTTCCGCCGGTCACCGTGATGGTCACAGGGGTACTGGAAGCCCCGCCGCACTTGTCCCACTCCTCAACGGTCGTGTTGTAAGTTCCGGGACTCAGGGTTAGATCGGTACTGAGACTGGCTCCATCGACGGTGTAGGCCTTCTGATAAGGGGCCGTGTAGATGCCCATCGACGCTACGCCTTTCGAACAAGTCGTAGTTGCGGTTGCAGCGTAGTGTACTGGCGAAGTCACGTTGCTGTTGTTGGCGGGCGAAGTCACGAATACGCCGCTGCTGCCGGTTATCGTAATGGTGATCGGAGTCGTAGAGGCCCCGCCACAGTAATCCCATTGTTGGACCGTGGTGTTGTAGGTTCCGGCACTCAGTGAAATGTCGGTATCAATGCTGGTTCCGTTTGTTACATAGGCCAGGACTCCGGGGGCGGTGTAAACGCCCATCGAGGACACGCCTTTGGAACAAGATGTTGAACCGGCGGTGGCGGCGTAATGAACGGGCGACCCCACCGTCGCGCCGTTGCTGGGGGCAGTTACTTTGATACCGGCAAATGCCGGGGAAAAAATAGCCAGAATTGATAGGAATGCCAAGGCACACTTAGACATGCAACACTTCTCCCGTTTTTTATTTACCTGCGACGTTCCGAACGATTTGCGCGCGAGACTACCCCTGCGCGTGAGCGGACACGCGGGAGACCGCATAAAGTGGCTAGCAGCGGATCCAGTTGGACGCCGCCAATTCCTAAGCGGGTAATCCGCGCATATAGCCGGACTGGGATCCGCAATTAGGGTTTCTGTGCATCGATTGCCCGGAGGATACCAGAATCGCTGTATTGCCTCCAAGGAAAGAATGTAGGTTTCGATAGTGGGTAGTTCTAAGCCTAAAGTTATTAAGTGGGGAAAAATCGTAGAAGATTTTCAGTTGATCCTCGTGTGACTGGCTGGGCGATAAGTTGCTGCAACTGCTCGACTTGATAGTCGAGGGAGGCCTTCTCCGGGTCTCGCGCCTACCGCTGAGAGTCGCAAGGCGTACAACCAAGTACTGATCTTCTACATCGAAAACCCGCCCCAACGTCCGGGAAGCGGAGAGGTTACATGAAGAAGAACCCCCTGCCTCGCATTTTCACATCAGTATTCTTGCTGGCTGCCACTGCTTATCTGGTCAATTGTCAGGGAGTTTCGAGCATCCCGACTGCGCCCAACGTTCCTCCGCCGGTCGCCGGCTTCACTGGCGTGTTCATGTGGAAGGGTGATTCCTCCGAGACCGGACTTTACGCCAATGAAACTACGCTGACGCCATCGAATGTGAACGCTACCCAATTCGGCAAGTGGGGAGCCTTTCAAGCCGACGGGCTGATCCTAGCCCAGCCGCTCTATATCTCGCAGCTAGACATGGGTGCCGCCGGTACTCATAACGTGGTTATTGTGGCGACGGAACACGACAGCATCTACGCGATTGACGCCGACAATCCCGGCTCCGCTTCGCTCTGGGAACGCCATTACCTGGACGCCGCAAACGGCGTCACCACACTGCCGGATAATTTCGGGGGCCGCACGACCTTAGGGGGCGAGGTCGGAATCACCGGCACCCCCTATATCGACATTTCAACGGGGGCCATGTACTTCGTAACCGTGCTGTCGCGAAACGGCGTGGCTGAACAGTGGTTGCGGGCGATCGATATACATACGGGGAACGACTTCGGTCCTGGAAGTGTGAAGATTCAGGCCAGTGTTGCGGGCGACGGGAAGGGTAGCGTGAACGGGCAGATTGCTTTTGACCCATCCAATCAGAACCAGCGCTCGGGGATTATCAAAGTGAACGGCCAGATTGTCATGGCGTGGGGATCGTTTTCCGACTGGGGCGTTTACCACGGGTGGTTGATGTCTTTCGATCCGGCAACTCTGGCGATGAACGCGGTTTTCAATCCCACCCCCGACTTCCAATCCGTCGATGCTGCCAACGGTCCGTCTGACCACGGCGGAGGCGGAGCGTTCTGGCAAGGCGGCGCGGCGCCCGCAGCCGATGCGGATGGCAACATCTACATCAACGCCGCCGATGGCAGCTTCAACGCCGATCAGGGTGGAAGAAACTACGGCGACACCATGCTGAAACTGCAATTGACCGGCAATAGTTTTCAGGTTATGGACTGGTTTACGCCGTCGGATGCAGCCTGCATCGATCTGCATGATTTGGAACTGGGCTCAGCGGGTGTCGCACTTCTGCCCACCGATTTTACGAATGGCGCAAAATTTGCGATGAGTTACAGCAAGGAAGGGCGCTTCTTCGTGATCAACACCGACACGATGGGACACTTCAACAGTGGCGGCGACAATCAGATTCCTCAGGAATTCATGATTGGCAATAACACCTGCTCCGATGCCATCACCGGCGATGTCGCCGAAGGCCCGAACTGGAACCGCCTCTATGGAACGCCCTCGTATTTCAACGGCAATCTCTACGCCGCAGCTTCCAATCTCCAGTTGAAGCAGTACCAATTTCAGAATGGATTGCTGAATCCTACGCCGATCGCAATTTCCCCGACTTCGTTTGGTCTGCGCGGCGCGAATACGGTCGTTTCCGCCAATGGCACGCAGAACGCAATTGTCTGGGCTAACGAGAAGAGCGCCGCCGGTGGTGGTATCTTGCACGCCTATGACGCCGCCGACGTCTCGAAGGAGCTTTGGAACAGCAACATGAACAGCGCTCGCGACGCCCTAGGGGAGGGAATTGGTTTTGCTGTCCCTGTTGTCGCGGAGGGCCGAGTCATTGTCGCTTATGACAAAACCGTAGGAATTTTTGGGTTGCTGCAGTAAACGCGAGAGCGCGGAGAAAATTCGCTGCGGGCACGCTCAACGAGTCGGTTGAACTGTTCGATAACGCAAGTATCCTAATCCGACGCGCAAATGGTGGTGCAGCGCGTCCGGGACGCAAACCGCGAAGCAGAGTCCGAGTAACCCCTGCGCGAGACCGAGGGCGTAGAGATTGTGGTGCCGTCGGAATAATAGGCATGAGAGCGCGCCCCAAACTAACGTCGCGGCAGTAAGCACGAGATTCGGCAGATGGGCCGCGGCGAACAGCACTGCCGCCACTCCGATCGCCGAGCCTTCGCTCGCAAAGATCCGTGTCAGACGCGGCATGAAGTAGTCGTTCAGAAGGAACTGCTGATAGAGCGTCCACAGAATGTACCCGGTGATGTGTTTCAGGTCGCCGCGGTACAGAGGATGCAGCGTGCCAATTTGATCGGCGGCCAGCAGGCTGATGATGGCGACGAGCAGTGCGGTCGGAAGAATCCAAAATGATGGCGCCAATCCACTGCGGCCCAGTCCAAGATCGTTCAAGCTTGGGCGCCGAGCCAGTACGATTCCCAAAGTCACAAACAGCGCAACTGGAGTCAGGATGTGCTGCGGGAAATCGGGCATCCACAGAACAAACAGAATCAGCCCGTATCCGAAGATCAATTCGAGCGCATCGCGAGTAAATCCCGACGCCCGGGGCGACATCGTAAAAGTATGGCACGCCCGCCCAAAATCTACGCCAATAATTGCGGTGTAGCTTCGAGCAGGCTCCGCGTGTAGGAATGGGCCGGGCGCTCGGTGATCTGTGCGGTCTCGCCGACCTCGACGATCTTCCCGCGATACATGACGGCGATGCGCGTCGCGAGATAGCGGACCACCGGCATGGAATGCGAGATAAAGAGGTAGGTGAGTCCGAAGTCGCGTTGCAGTTGCGCCAGCAAATTGACGATCTGAGCACCGACGCTTACGTCGAGCGCGGACACCGGTTCGTCGCACACCACGAACTTGGGACGAAGCGCGAGGGCCCGGGCGATTCCGATGCGCTGGCGTTGTCCTCCAGAAAATTCGTGCGGGTAGCGCCTGCGCGCGGATTCATCAAGGCCCACGGCGCGCAGCAATTCCGCAACGCGCCGGCGAATATCTAGTGTCGATCGAGACTCGCCGGCGCTCCCGGAGGCCCCGTGAATAATGAGAGGCTCCGCGATCACGTCTTCGACCCTGAAACGCGGATCGAGCGAGGCGAATGGATCCTGAAAAATAATTTGCAGATCCCGGCGCAATCCTCGCATTTCCCCGCGGCCAGCCACCAACAGATCGCGGCCCTCGAATCGCACCTCACCCGAAGTAGGTTCAATGAGCCGGAGGATCAGGCGTCCGAGTGTGCTCTTGCCCGAACCGGATTCTCCCACGAGACCCAGCGTTTCTCCGGCGTGAATGTCGAGAGAGACGTCGTCGACTGCGCGTACTTCTCCCCGTGCTTTGCCTCCAAACGGCGACTCGCCGTGGGGAAAGATCTTCGTCAGGTTGCGGACTTCAAGCAGAGGCATCGGTATATTCACGCTACGCTTCTTTAATATCGATCAAAGAGGCTCGTAAGAGATGTGTTCCCTATTCCAGAATAAGGAATATACCGCCTTATCCCGCGGCAATCATCGGCACCGCCGCCAGCGCGGCCAGCAGGCCCACGAACTTCCAGCGACTGAAGTGTTCCTTCAAAACAAGCCGAGCCAGCAGCACCGTAATCGCTGGATACAGCGAGGTGATTACGACAGCTTCGTCGAGCCGCCCGCGCTGGCTGGCAAATATGAAGAGGGCGCTGGCGCTGATGTCGAGAAAGCCGGCCAGCATGCCGAGCGTAATTAGCGGACGATTCAGATTGAGTGGCGCGCCCGTGGCAATCACTGCGATGGACGTGGCCGTGAACGAACCAATCCGCGAGAGGGCTGCGATCCATACCGGCGAGCCGCTCGCCTGATGGATGCAGAGATAGAATCCCGCGAATCCGACTCCAGCGAGCGCAGCCATGCCCACCCCCGCCGGACGACCGACTGTATCCTTCTTGGCGGACGGTTCAGGGCGCGTGATCAGCCAGATCGCAAGGATGGCAAGGGAAAAGCCGCCGATCATCCAACGGCTGGGCGTTCCCTCCAGGGCGACGTCCACCATCGTGGGGATGGCAGCGCCTACCAACGCCGCGACCGGTGCGGCCAAGCCCATTTGGCCGGAGGCCAGCGCCTTATAAAAGATGGCGAGCGAGAAGCCTCCCGACGCCCCGGCGATTACCGCCCAGACAATGCTTGCTCGGGAAGGGAATACTCCATGCTCTCCCAGGGCAATGCTGAACATCAGAACGAACGCGCAGATGTGCGAGAACGCGGTGAGCACGAAGGCGTTGGCGCGGCGGGACCCATATCCTCCAGCGAAATCAGCTGCGCCCCAGAGAAATACAGCGATCACGCTGTAGACTGCGGGCGCGAATTGGGACATGGAGGGCATGCCGGACGAGGGTAACATGCGAGGAACTTGGAAACCTGATCATCGGTTGCATTTGGCCACTCAAAAGTGAACCACGAACATCGCGACCGAATCGGCTTGGTACTAACAACTCGCCACACGGCACTGCGTTTCCACGTGTTAGAATTTTCATACGCTATTCCGAGCAAGAATGCTGCTTCTCAGAAACCAGGGACTGAGAGTTCACATTTGATCGAACTGGCACCGTCGATTCTTTCGGCTGACTTCGCCCGGCTGGGCGAGCAGGTACGCGCCGCAGGCGAAGGCGGCGGAAGCGTCATCCATGTGGACATCATGGACGGGCACTTTGTTCCCAACCTCACCATCGGCCCACCGGTAGTGAAGTCGCTGCGCAAGGCGACGAAGTTGCCGCTCGACTGTCATATGATGGTCGAAAATCCCGACGAATTTATTCCCGTGTTCGCCGACGCGGGGGCGGACTGGATCTCGGTGCATCAGGAAGCGTGCCGCCATCTGAACCGGACGCTGCACCTCATCAAGAATCACAATTGCCTGGCTGGAGTGGTGATCAATCCGGCGACGCCAGTGGATATGCTCTGTGAGGTACTCGACATTATCGACTACGTTCTGGTCATGTCGGTGAATCCAGGTTTTGGAGCGCAGAAGTTCATCCCCTCCACGCTACACAAAATGCGCCGGTTAGCGGAGATTCGCAGTCAACGCGGGCTCCAATACCGTATAGAAGTTGATGGAGGCGTGGCGCTTGACACCGTCGCCGATGTGGTTCGGGCGGGCGCAGAAATTCTGGTGGCGGGCAACGCCGTGTTCGGTAATGGTGATCCAAGCAAGAATGCGCAGGAGTTGCTGAAAGTGGCGACCGAAGCTGCGATGCAGAAAGTGTAAAGCCTGCGGGATGGGTTGCAAGCCCGTGATTCCAGTGCGGACGAATCGCAAGTCTGTGTTCGCCTCGCCGCAGAAGGGAACGCTCCGAGCGTCCCTCGACCGGACAGCTGTTGGCGGCTGTCCTCAGAGAAGGAACATTAGGGGTTTTATGTCACGTCGAATTCCGTTGATTGTCGTGTTGGGCCTGCTCCTGGTTTTGAGCATTGGATGCACCAACAAGAAGTCGGTGAACCCGCTGGCGGGCGTCGGGTCCAAACAGCCCGATAAGGTCCTGTTCGACAAAGCCATGGACGCCATGCGCCATAACCGTTTCGACGTCGCACGCCTGACGTTGCAGACCCTGATCAATACCTATCCCGATTCCGAATACATCGCGCGCGCCAAACTGGCGGTCGGTGACTCCTGGTATGCGGAGGGCGGAACTGCCGCACTGGCACAGGCCGAGCAGGAATACAACGACTTCGAAATTTTCTTTCCGAATATGCCTGAAGCGGCCGAAGCCCAGCTGAAGATTGCCAACATCCATTATCAGCAGATGGAAAAGCCCGACCGCGATTACACTAACGCCAAGCGCGCCGAAGACGAATACCGCAAGCTGATTCTGCAATATCCCGATAGCAAATTGATTCCTGAAGCCAAACAGCGTTTGCTGGAAGTGCAGGAAGTCCTTGCCGAACGCGAATTTGAAATTGGACGCTTCTACTACCTGAGGCAGTCCTACCCGGCATCGATCGCCCGGTTGCAGTCGCTGGTGGAGAAGTATCCGCTGTACAGCCGCGCCGATGAAGCGGAGTACTTGCTCGGGCAGAACTATGAAGGGCAGATCGCGCGTATCCGTCTGGCGCCTACCTGCGACGCTCACAACCTTCCCCGAGGTTGCACTACGGAAGCGGTGAAGGCGCGCTACATTGGCGAACTCACCAAGAACGCCTCGGCGGCATACGACAAGATCCTGACGCGCTATCCGCTCATGGATCGCTCCGAGGATGCCAAAAAGCGCTTGGCCGCGTTGCACCAGCCGATACCACGCGCAACCAAGGCCGAAGTAGCGCAGAACCGGGCCGAAATGGCGAGCCGCAGCGAAGCCACCACCGTACAGAAATTGATGGGGCTGGTGAAGAAGGGACCGGATGTAGCGGCCGCCTCTAAAATCGGCGACCCCTCTCTCGCGGATCCGGAAATGATCAGCGCGCATGATTTGATCGGGAAGGAAGTCCAGGCCGTGTCGGACACCGGTCCTTCCGGCAAGGTGGGCGTAGAGATCATCAATCCGAATCAGCCGAGCGGTGATCCTGCTTCGGGGTCGACTCCAACGCCGCCGGGCGGTTCACCTTTTGGGGCCGCGCCTGTCGCAGCGACTCCTCCACCAGCAGCTACGCCTGATCCCAACGAGTTGAAACCGAATGCGGCTCCGGATCCAAACGAGCTGAAACCCACCGACAGCGGCGCTGATCAAGCTCTGCCTCCACCGGCACAAGTCAACGAAATCCAGCAGGGACAAGGACAGTCTTCGTCCTCTGCGACCGCGAATGCCGACAATTCGACTCCCGCCAGCGACGAAGACCTTTCCAGCAGCAAAAAGAAGAAAAAGACGGGACTCAAGAAGATCATCCCGTTCTGATGAATGGCTGTCAGTTAAAGGGTTCAGCTTTCAGCCGAGCGTTTTTCAATCAGAAGTCTTAAATTCAGTGTCTTAGCCGTCGTGACGCACTAGGTGCTGACCACTAGTAACCGGTTACTACCCTTTTGCGTCATTGACTTAGGTGGTGGCTCGGGTTACCTTCGCGTTATCTCCCCTCATCAGAGGACCACTTGGCTAGGAAGATACTGCTCGCCGATGACAGCGTAACCGCTCAGAACATGGGGCGGAAGATCCTCGCGGATGCGGGATACGAAGTAATCACCGTGAATAACGGCTCCGCGGCGCTGAAAAAGATTGCCGAGCATAAACCCGACCTGATCGTGCTGGATGTGTATATGCCCGGGTACAGCGGGCTTGAGGTGTGCCAGCGTCTCAAGGAAACAGGGGAAACGTCGCGAGTTCCAGTCCTGCTGACCGTGGGCAAACTGGAGCCGTTCAAGCCGGAAGAAGCCAAGCGCGTTCGCGCCGACGCCTTCATCGTCAAACCTTTTGAAGCCAGCGAGTTGCTCAGCGCCCTGAGCAAGCTGGAGGACAAGATCGTGCCTCGCAGCGAAGCCTCGAAGCCCGGACGATTCGCCCGGGCGACCCAGGCGATTGAAGAAGGTCGCTACGACAAGACCGTCGCCGTGGACGAAGATTCCGGGTGGCGGAACAGGATCGCGTTTCCCCCGAAAAAGAAGGAAAAGGAAAAAGCTGCGCAGGAACAGGAAAATGGCGACGAAGCCGGAATTTACAACGCCATGAACAAAGACTTGCGCACCGTGGTTGAGCACAAATTGGCGGAGAATCCGCAAGAGGCAAAGATAGAGGAAGAGCGGGTCGATCTGGGTGCTCTGGCGCCAGAAGGCTTGCCCAAAGATGTAACGCCCGAGGAGATTGCAGCCTTGGCGGCTGCCGCAGCTCAGGTCAAGGGCAAGATCGCGGAAAGTCATACGGCAGAATCTGTCGTAGAACCCAACGCAGAACACAAAAGTGAAGTAGCAGAACAAGCTCAATCGCAGGCCCCACAACTGGCCCCGCAGGTCGTGCCACAGGCCGCAACATTCGCTGAGCAGAAATCCGAAGAGAAATCCGAAGAAAAGGTCGAGAGCAAGATCGAAGCATCGGCGGAGAAGTCGGGCGACGCGGTCCAGGAACCGGCCAGCATCCCCACGCCAAGTTCGAACGATGTGATGGCTGCAATTGCTGGCCTCGAATCGGAAGCGGCCCAAGGCGTCAATTCGGGAAACGGGTCTTGGTCACAAAATTCGGCGAACTACACTGCGGATGAGCCAATCACCATGGCCGCTGCGGCCGGAGCCGGAAACGGCACCGCAGCATCGCGCTGGACGGCGGTTTCCGTCGCTCTGGCCCCTGAAGAAGCCGCCATCTCTCTCGAACAAGAGATGCGCCAGTCGTACGCGGCCTTCGCCGCGGCCGAGACGGCCCATGCAGGACAGGCAATTGTTTCCACTGAAACCCAGAGTTCGTCGGCTGCGCCCGCGGTTCCTACCGAGACTGCGTCCGAGGTAGAGGAGACGACGCAAGATTCAACCGCTCCTGTCCCTGCGAGTCCGGCGCCCGAAGCAGTGCAAACCTTAAGCGCGGTTGCCGGCGCGGCGACCGAAGCCATCAGCGCGGCGGTGCAAGAACTGGAAGCGGTAGCGGCTTCGTATGTTGCCGAGAAGGCTTCGGCTCCGGCGGAGTCCGAGTCTGTTCCGCCAGAATCCGCCACTGTCGTGCCCGACGCGCCAAAGGCGGAAGCCTCAAGCATAGAGGCGCCCGAGATCGCACACGAAGATCGCGTACAGAAAGAAGAGCAAGTACAAAGAGAAGAGCAGGCACAGAAAGAAGAAGTATCCACCGACGCCGACGAAGCCTCCACGCCGGTTTCTGCGGCGCAGCCCGAGCCAGCGAAAATCGAGGAAGCGTCTGCGCCGGCGCCCATTCCTGCCCAAGAAATTCATTCAGACCGACCGGCTGAAGATTCCGTTACAAGAGCGTCAGACTTTGCCGCAGAGCACGCGCCTGCAGAAAGCAACGGTCGTCTCCAGCAAGGAGAATCCGACGTGGCGGAGACTACTGCGGCTGCCTGGGCCAACTGGCGTCGTATTCGCGAGTCCGGAGATTCCAAGACGACATCAGCCGAGCCATCGCAGCAAGAGAAAGAAGCAGTTGCAGCCGGCATTCAAGAGGCCGCAGCCATGGCCGTTGCCGCCGGCGCGGAAAAGCATTCCGATGAGCCCTCAGCGGCACCCGAATCCGATGCCGACGGAATCGCCAGCATTGTCGACAGTGTGCTTGCCGATTTGCGCCCCAAGATTTTCGAAGAAATCACTCGCAAAATGGGCAAGAAGAAGTAGGCTCCTTCTCGCCTGCGTCCTAAATCCTACATCCCTCAAGCGTCCGTCTAGCCGATGTTGTGCCGGGGTGATACTCTTGCTCACCCATGAATCTGGCCCCTGGCACCAAACTTGGACCGTACGAGATTGTTTCCCTGCTAGGCGCGGGTGGCATGGGCGAGGTCTATCGCGCCCGTGACTCGCGCCTTAAACGCGAAGTAGCCGTCAAAGTCTTGCCGCAAGCGCTCTCTCTGGACTCCGATCGCTTGCGCCGTTTTGAACAAGAGGCGTTGGCCACCGCCGCCCTGAACCATCCCAATATTCTTGCGGTATTCGATATCGGAACTCACGAGGGATCGCCCTACGTCGTATCGGAATTGCTCGAGGGAGAAACTCTTCGCGAGCGGTTGCGTGGCGGATCGATCGCGGTGCGCAAGACCTTGGATTACGCCCTGCAAATCGCGCATGGACTGGCCGCGGCCCACGAAAAAGGAATTATTCATCGCGATCTGAAGCCGGAAAATCTTTTCATCACCAAAGATGGCCGCGTCAAGATCCTCGATTTCGGACTCGCCAAACTGACTCAACCCGAAGGCGGCTCTCACACCTCGCTGCCGACCTTGACCCATGCCACCGAAGCGGGCGCTGTGATGGGCACCGCCGGTTACATGTCGCCCGAGCAAGTTCGTGGCATTTCCGTGGACCCACGCTCCGACATCTTCAGCTTCGGTGCGATTTTCTACGAGATGCTCTCGGGCAAGCGAGCATTCCATCGCGACACCGCTGCCGACACGATGAGCGCCATCCTGAAGGAAGATCCGCCCGACTTCAGCGAAACCAATCGTAATGTCTCGCCGGCACTCGAACGAATCGTGCAACATTGCCTGGAGAAAAATCCCGAGTCTCGCTTCCATTCTGCCAGCGATGTCGCTTTCGATCTCGAACATCTCAGTGGGACCTCAGGAACCTCCGCCCGAGTGACGTCGGTTGAGACCGGGCCACCACGACGCAAGTTGCTCGTGGCCATCCCGGCTGTCTTGCTGCTCGCGGCGGCATTGCTGGGTCTTGGCTGGCGACTGGGACGCGGCAGCGGCCCTGCGCCACTTGCCGAATACAAACAGATCACCTTCCGCACGGGATCGATCGGCAACGCGCGCTTCACTCCAGATGGCAGCGTGGTCTACAGCGCCTCTTGGGATGGCGGAGAAGATCAGCTCTACATGTCTCGCCTGGACGATCCGGGCGCTCGCGAACTAGGTCTCAAAGATGCAGAACTGCTTTCGATTTCGAAGAGCGGCGAACTTGCCATCCGGCTTAAGTCGGTGCGCTACGGAGGATATGCGCGCAGCGGAACACTGGCGCGCGTACCCCTGAGCGGAGGAACTCCGCGCGAGGTGCTGGACTATGTCCAAGATGCCGATTGGTCGCCGAATGGCGATGCCATGGCGGTCGTGCGATACGTTCCGGAGAACAGCCATTGGCGGCTGGAGTATCCCGTTGGCAAGGTGCTGTTCGACAGCATCAACTGGATCAGCAACCCCAAGATTTCGCCGGACGGAAAGTGGATCGCCTTCGCCGATCATGAAAATACCGGAGGAGACGACGAGGGTTCCGTGGCCGTCATCGGCGCGGATGGCAAGGAAAAGGAAAAGAAACTTTCTTCGGGCTGGGAGTCCATGGAGGGAATTCTCTGGTCGCCAGCGGGCGATGAGATCTGGTTTACCTCCGCCGACAATGGCGCCGCCCTGAACCCTCGCGCTGTAACCTTGGCGGGCAAGATTCGGCCAATTACCAACGTGCCCGGCGGCGTGTGGCTGCAGGACATGCGCAACGGAGCCGCGCTTGTAGTAACGCATCAGCAGCGGATCGGAATCCGAGGTCTCGCCCCTGCGGGAAAAGAGGAGCATGAACTGGGATGGTTCGGCTGGTCGCTCGTGCGCGATATCAGCCGCGACGGCCATAAGATCGTGTTCGAGGAAGAGGGCAACGGCGGCGGACCGAACTACACAGTGTTCCTGCGCGATACCGATGGATCGCCGCCGGCCCGCATTGGCGAGGGAAACGCCGAGGCTATTTCACCCGACTCAAAATGGGTCATCACCCGGCCGGCGAAAGGTGGCCCGTTGTTTCTGGTGCCAACCGGGGCTGGCGAGTCCAGGCAACTTACGCATGACACCGTCAGCTACAACGGTGTGCGCTTTCTGCCGGACGGCAAGCGTTTGCTAGCCTCAGGGATTGAAGCAGGACACGGCCGTCGCGATTATCTGATCGATCTCAGCAATGGCGATTCCAAGCCGCTTACTCCAGAGGGCGTTGCGGGTCTGCGGCTTTCGCCCGACGGAAGAACCGCTGCCGTGCTCGGGCCTGACGGGAAATGGGGAGTTTGGCCGATCGACGGCGGTGGCGGCATGCGTAACATCCCTGGACTTGATTCCAGCCTCCGCGTCACTGGATGGTCAACCGATGGGAAATCGGTCTACGTCTCCTCCAGTAGAAGTGAGCAAACCGCCAAAGTCTACAGGGTAGACATTGCAACCGGGAAGATGGAGACATGGAGAACCTTCGGTGCTGGCGTTGGCGCCGGCATCACTGAAACAGGCGCCCCTATGTTCTCTGCCGACGGAACGGCTTACGCCTACGTCTACGTGCAAATCTTATCGAATGCCTACGTGGTCACTGGGCTGAAATAGCAGTTCCAACAACAACCCGCCGGTGCTATTGCACCCCTCTGGTTGGTTGAGTACCATGCGTGCTATCGGGGTCCTGTTAGAGCCGCGCGCCAATGAACGAACAAATTATTTCGCACTATCGCCTTGGGGAAAAACTCGGTGCGGGCGGAATGGGTGTCGTCTATAAAGCCGAAGACATGCGCCTCGGCCGTCTGGTCGCCCTGAAGTTTCTTCCGGATCATTCTGTGCGCGATCCCCGTGCCTTGGAGCGTTTCAAACGTGAGGCGCGAACCGCGTCCGCTCTCGATCATCCCAATATCTGCACTATTTACGAGATCGACGACGATCAGGGGCGCCCCTTTATCGCCATGCAGTTGCTCGAAGGACAAACGCTCCGCGACCGCATCGGCGATCAGCCCGTTCCGCTGGGTACGCTGCTCGATTGGGCGCTGCAGATCAGCGATGCGTTGCAAGCCGCGCACGCCAAAGGCATCATGCATCGCGACATCAAGCCCGCGAATATTTTCATCACCGAGCGCGGGCAAGCCAAGGTGATGGACTTCGGCTTGGCCAAGCTGACGTCTGTCGACCTCACGGGCTCCGGAGAAAGGACGTTGTCGTCGACTGGACCTCTTACCCACACCGGCGCAGCCATTGGAACAGTTGCGTACATGTCGCCGGAACAGGCGCGCGGCGAACCGCTCGATGCCCGCACTGATCTGTTCTCCTTCGGTGTGATCCTCTACGAGATGGCTACAGGCAAACAGGCATTCTCGGGACCCACGTGGGCTGTGACCGTTCACGCGATTCTCGGTCAGGCTCCTGTTTCATTGAATGATTCTGTACCCGGGCTTCCGCAGCGCTTGCAGGAAATCATCGACAAGTGCCTGATCAAGAACCGCGATCTGCGTTATCAGAGCGCCGCAGACGTTCATCGCGACCTCCTCCATCTGAAGAAGGACTACGAGTCTGGTAAGTCGCTGAAGTCGGTGCGCGTGGCCACCACCTGGTCGCCGAAAAGGAAGATGCGTCTGGCGGCTGCTGCTGCAGTTGTACTCATGCTGGCTGCAGTGGCTGTCTGGACTCCGCGAGTCTTGCGTCGTCTGGCATCTTCCGGCACCGCGATCGGACAATCCACTTCCCTCGTGCCGCAGAGAAAAAGCATTGCCGTTCTGCCTTTCGCCGAGGTCGCGGGCGATCTCAAGATGACCGCCTTCGGCAAAGGCTTGCTGGAGAATGTCACCGCCAAACTTTCCCAATTGAGCGCCAATCATGACCTTGAGGTGGTTCCGGCCCGCACGCTCGAAGACAAGAAAGTTACGACTCTTGCAGATGCAAAGAAGGAATTCGGCGTCAATTTAGGTCTCACGATGTCTCTCGAGCAGGCAGGCGACTTAGTACGCGCTGCCTACAGCCTGACCGACGCCAAGAGCGGAAAGAATCTCGCGGGAGCACAGATCACGGCTCCCGTGTCGGACCTGTTCACGATTGAAGATCAAGTCGCGAATGGCGTAGCCGCGGCGCTTCAGATTTCGCTGCGCAGCGACGAGAAGCAGGCGTTCGGCGCTCACTCCACCAGTCAACCCGAGGCCTACCAATATTTCGTGCAGGGACGTGGCTATTTGCAGAACTGGCGCAAGCCCGAGAACTTAACCAGCGCGGAAATCGTCTTCAAGCAGGCCTTGAAACTCGATCCCAACTACGGGCAGGCAGAGGCGGCCTTGGGGCAGACCTACTGGTTGAAGTATCAGGTGGGCAAACAGAAACAATGGATCGCTCCCGCTCAGCAGGCGTGCACCAAGGCGGTTGATTTGGGCAACGCTGGCGCCGAAGGCCACATGTGCCTGGGTCTGCTGGAAGATGGCACCGGCCAGTACGAAAAGGCGGCGGAGCAGTTCCAACAGGCGGTGCAACTCGATCCCACCAATGACCGCGCATACACCAGCTTGGCAGGAGCGTACCAGCATCTCAATCAGCCAGACAAGGCCGAGGAGACCTACAAGCGTGCGATCGCGGTGCGTCCGCAATATTGGCGGGTCTATTCGTATCTTGGCAGCTTCTACATCGCGCAAGCGGACTACGAAAAGGCCGCAACCATGTTTCGGCGCGCGGCCGAACTTGATCCGGAGAGTTACCTCGCTTTCAACAACGTAGGCGCCGCCCTGCTTTATGCCGGCAAGGACGACGAGGCCAGGCAGGCGTTCGAGAAGTCGATTAACCTGCGCCCCTCTCATGATGCTTATAGCAACATCGCGGTTGCGCAATTCCGGCTGCGACAGTTTAAGAATTCCGTTTTGAGCTTTAAGGAGGCGCTGAAGTTCGACGACAACAACTATCAAACATGGGGCAGCATGGGCGACGCAGCGTATTACGGCGGCGATACCGGTACGGCCATGGAGTCGTATCGGAAAGCGATCGCTCTCGCCGAGCAGCAACTCAAGGTCAACCCGCGTGACGCGACCGTCCTCGGAGACTTAGCCAGTTACTACTCAATGCTGGGCGATCGCAAGCAGGCTTTGAGTTATCTGGATCGCTCTCTGCAACTAGGGCCGGGCGACAAAGACTTGCTTTTGAATGCAGCCGTGGTATACAACCAGTTGCGCGAAACAGGGACCGCTTTAGAGTGGTTGAGCAAAGCCTTGGCGGCAGGCTACTCGCGCTCGGTCGTCGCAACCGGGGCTCCCTTCGACAATCTCCACGATAACCCGCAATACCAGGCCCTGATGCAACAGAAATAGCTGCTTCATTCACAACTCAGGAGGAGGATCGTAATGCCAATCCAAATCAATGTTACGAACGGGAACATCACGCCAGCTGGAAGTTCGCTCGGCCCCAATGTCGCTTTCCAGTGGTATAACCCAACCGCTGTCGACGTGCAGATCAAAGATGCCGGTAACTGGTCTACCCCAGACAACTGCATCGTGCCCGCAAATGGCGGCACGGTAAACGCACAGGTGTTAGCCGTCCCTAATCTTGCTAGCTGTGCCTTCCGTGACACCGGCTGGAACACGCCAGGCCTGCCCCACATCGTAGTTAGTCCTTTGGCGGCTGCGGACGCCGAACAAAAAGAAGTCGCGTAAGCCGGCGTGTAGTCCGCGTCGCAGATGCGCGTTGACATCGGGAGTTGTGTAGTCATCGCGCCGATAAGAGCTAGTTCCCCCTCGTTCGGCGACGTCAGTTGTTCATCACGGAGAGGGGCGGGAAGGCTCCAGCCCTTTAATCTGGGCCCGTTTTCCCGGCGTGGGATTCGTCTGCTCCGATTGCAGTTGTCATTCGCCCATGCCACACGGCTCCGGCTAATTCGCGCTACTTCACAGGCTGACGACGATAGATCGTCCACGCCTGCCCCGAAAGCTCAGACGCGCCGAAATTTTCCACGCGATACCACGTTGGCTGGCCCGATATTTTCAGTTCAGCAGGTCCCGGCGCTTCGTAGCCTTCCTTGTGAACGATATACCAGTCCGGCTCAATCGACCCACGGCTGTCTCGGGTCACATACACCAGTTGCTGATTCCTGAGAACTCGTGGCGCAAAATAAGCGAGTTCCACACTCGACCGAAAATCCTGATCAGAGGCCAGTTTGAGCTGCGACGACTGCGTGTGCGCAGTCATGTATTGGAGCGCCGCATTGAACTGTCCGCGGCCTACCTGAAGGAACTGGGCGTAGAGATGCACTTGGCCCGCCAGAAAGAGCGCTAGCACTGCAACTACGGCGATGCGTCCCTTTTGTGCAGTTACAAGCCGCCCAAGTAACATCGCCGAGGGCACATAGAGAAATGGCAAGATCACAAGGAAGTATCGAGGGGAAAAGAAACTAGGCTGCATGATCACAACGCACAGGATCGGAACCAGGTAGATCATCGTCAGCAAAACCGCTAACGGATCCTCTGATTTCCGCTCCGCTGCCAGTTGCCAAGCGATGAGTCCAATCAGTGGCGAAGCAACAATCAACACACTTGCTACATCTTTAGCCGGCCAGCCAAGACCCAGTGCCAGTAAACGCCCGAGTGCATGCCACACCGTCATTGGCGGCCCGCCGAGTTCCGTTAAGAATCGAAGGTCGAGAAAATAGAGAGCGGCAAAAACGCTCGCGGGCACGAGGTTGAGTGCGATCCATCGCGATATCCACTTGCCCCTCTCGGGACGCTGTGCGAGCGTGATAAGCGATCCCGCGGCCAGCGAACACCAGATCAGGCAAGCGGTCAAATGCGAGAGAATCGCTAGCACTAAGGCCAATCCGTAGACCAATCCCAAATAGAACGACTCTCGACCTCTTTCCGTCCGCGTCATCCACCGCGCGAGCGCCGCGCATGCCAGCACAGACCCGAGCAGCGCTCCCGAGTATCCTCGCGCCTCCGACGAAAAATGAATGAGCGGATACGAACACGCCAGTAACCCCGCCAAAATCAGGGCCTCCACGCGAGACCGCCGAACCATGAGCCAGTAGCCTGCCGGAATCAGCAGCACTCCCCACAACACGGACAACCAGCGATAGGCAGGCGCGTAACTCTGCTTTTTGGCGAAGTAAAGAAATAGAGTATTCAGGTAATGATTGTTGTCGCTATGGACGTTGCTGAAGATCTGCCATGGTGTTTTCACCGCATTGGCAATGCGCAACGAGATAAGTTCGTCGAGCCAAAGATCGTTGTGGGTCGCAATCAGGCGCACAATCGCCGCGAGAACAATCAGGGCGGCGAGCGGCAAGACGGTGATGACTGAGCTTCCGCGAGTCGAGCGCACTGTCGTTCCACGAACGACTTCTGAGGGATCTGCCGCGTTGAAAGTCGCGTTCACCGGGTCTGCGGTAGCGCCGGATTTTCACTCTTTTCCGGATGCACTGCTTCGAAGAGCACAGCAGTGTCATCTTCGTAGGCAATCCGGAATCGCGGATCGCTTCGCAGCAGAAACGCAAGCGGCCATTGATGATCGCTGATGATCAAATTGGCATTCTGAACTTCCGGGCGATCATGCCACCCTGCCGTTCCATTCCACAGAGGAAATGTACGAAAAATTTCTTCTTGCGAGTGAACGTTGGTCCGTCCATCCATCGCAACCGGTATGTCGGGCACCGAGTAAATCAGGAACCCTCCCCACGTGAGTTCGTTGAGCATCGGCCCCTTCAAATGATTGCGCTGGATAAAATTCGCCGCGCCCAGGGGATAATTCTGCGCCACCTGCCGCAGCAGTTTCTGCGATGACAAAGGCCAAACCGTAGCTCCCGCCAGCAGGATAAGAACCACTGTGGCGGCAACAGCGAGCCGCGTCGACATACCGATCCCGACGTTCGTCTCAGCCGCTTGCTCGTCTTCCGCTTGGGAGCTGCAAATCACCACGACCGATAGAATTGCAATCAGCCACACTTCCCGCAGAGAGCGGAATCCCATCCATGCTGACCAGCCCAACAGCAGCGCCCACACGGGACGAAATAGGCGAATCTTTCCCAGCGCAAAACAACCCAGCATGACAAGAGTTAGCACGGCCCAATCGTTCACTGTGCGAAACATCATCGCGTGGAATTCAATGATGACGTCGTAAATCTTCGTATCTCTGGCGTAGTGAAAGACGTCACCCAACAACTTGGGCCCGTAAGGATTCACCAGCACCGCCACGCACGAGGCCATGAACACGAACCACAGTTGGTGCTGGAAGAGATCAAGCCGAGTACGCGGCGCGCGGCGCATTCCCAACAACATGTCCAGCAAAGGCTCAAGACAGATCAACCCCAGTAGAAACAGCCCGGTCACAAACTCCACATGGATATTGGCCCACAGAGCAAATAACGCAGGCAGAATCCACAATAACCGGGGATCCGCTTTTCGTTTTGCGGAAACCAGCACGTGAAGCTCAAGCACAAAGAACAGAACTGAAAATGCTCCAGGACGTGGCGGCAACGTCCAGGCCATCGCAACCATGGCAAGACCAGTCGCTGCGACTGCCTTCCAGAACCGCGACGTCAGGCTTCGAGCCAAACTGAAAATAGCGACGCCCACGGCCAGTCGCATCAGCGTCTCAAACCAAATCACACTCACCAGGTCAAAGTGCGAGACCACCCAATAGGATCCAATGTCGAAAATCCAGCTGTAGTCGACCCAAGGCCTTCCCAATGTCGCCGCGGAGAACGGGTCCACACGCGGAATCTGGTGGTGCTGCAAAATCCATTCCCCGGCGCGCATATGCCACCAGATGTCCGGATCCCCTAACCTCGCGTTTCGGATGTAGTACAGCGGTAGAGCTACGAAGAGACAGGTCAATCCCACCCATGCGAGTAACTTCGACGAAGCCAGTGTCTGGAGCTTGCGCCTCCAGGAACTGGGGACTGTTCCTGAACTAACATCCTCGAGCTGCATGGGTGCGTCGACTGTCATAAACAGGCCTCAAGGCTAGTGGGTTGAGGCGAGATCTTCATTTCCACCTAACCCGCCTAATCCTCTTTATATCAAAGGAAATCGTCGCGCAGACCCTAGCCCCAAGGCCGACACATGACTGTCGTAACCTGCTCAATTCACTGTGAGTTGGCGGAAATCCCCGAGTAGTGGAGGAGCGCAACTCGATTCAGCGGGTTAGTGTTAAGGCAGGGTTCAATCAGCCAGGCATCTGTGACTCGAGTTGACTCAAAATCTTGGCGTATCTCGATCGCATCATTGGAGGGTCTGCAGTCTGTGCAAGGTGCGCCAGTTCAGTCTTCGACGGCTTGAACCTAAGTGGCAATCGCTTCCAGAAATATTTCAATTCGTCTGAGCGCCAGTTGGCGTAAGTAGTCTCCCATGACTTTTCACCATTGCTGGATCCAGGGAATACTAACGTCGACGGATTAACGGGTCGCCCATAGTCCTGAAACCTGCAATCCATCGAAATGCGAAGTTGATTCGAGGTATTCGCCGCGGCCGCGTGAATCGTCAAACTGTGAAAGATAAGGACGTCGCCTGCATTGATCCGTCCGCCAATCCAATCGAGCCCGCGAGCGGTCTCTTTCGAAATAATGCCGGTGTCAGGATCGGCGCTCTGCAGACCGTACTTGTGGGACGCTTCAAGAATCTGCAGTGATCCCAGGTCCAACGGACAGTCGTGAAGAGGAATCCAGGCGGTAAAGCTCTCAGAGTCTCCACCGATTGCCGTGTGGTCCTGATGCGCATGAACCACGAATCGCTCGCAGTTGGGAAACATCAGCCTCGCGATTGGTTTCGGATGGATCAGAAGCCGGGGCCCCACAAGCAGTGTCATCACTTGCTGTAGAGCGGAATGGTGCGCTAGGGCATGAAATGATTCCAGGCTGAAGACCTGATCGTAGGCGCGCTTGAAAGTTGGGTCCGGATCACCGCAGGCGGCGCTGCGATCTGCCAAGCGTTCAAGCGGGCTGTGGTTCCGCACCAACCACCCCGCTGCATGGGCAATTTGTGCAATCTCAGCCAACAATTCTTGCAGATCAGTAGAGGGTAATAGTCCCCTGATAAGGCAGTACCCCCGCATATCCAGCTCATGTTTGATCGAGGATGAGCTCAAATCGGTTGGACGGATTTCGCGAAAAGGTTTCAGCGGGTCAGGCACGATTCTTTGTACCTCGTATTCGGCAGGGGCAGTACAGAGTCATCATAAATCATAAATTGAGGAGTACCCTGCATCTATGCCTCACACGCCGCCACCTGATGCCGCAACGCGACTGCCGTTTGAGCGGTAGGGGTGCATATCCTCACCCTAGTACAAAAGACACCTGCCTCTATTCCGATAATCCCATCAGTCCTGCCTCAATGCTCCTGAACAAGCCCCAATCGCTTAGCTGGCCTTGAGCTATGCTACGATGCCTCCCAATGAACACGTGGATGCAGGACATTCGATTCGCTCTGCGCTCTTTCGCCAAGAACCCGGGCTTCACACTGGCCGCGGTGTTGTCGCTGGCGATTGGGATTGGTGCGAACACCTCCATCTTCAGTGTTGCAAACGCGTTGCTGTTCCGGCCTCTGCCGTATGACAGCCCGGACCGGTTGGTGATCCTGTGGAATCGTTCCCCGGGACTGAACATCACCCAGGATTGGTTTTCCACGGCGCAGTATTTCGATATCAAGACCGGGCACCATGGATTCGAGCAGGTCGCGATCGCGATTGGCGGCAACTACAACTTGACCGGTCAGGGTGACCCTGAACGAGTGGGCGTCATGCGCGTCTCGTCGAATCTTCTTCCCATGCTGGGTACTCGTCCCGCATTCGGCCGGTTGCTGACGCCCGACGAAGATTCGCCCGGGGGACGGTCTACGGCTATCCTGACCGACGGCATGTGGGCGCGACGCTTCGGCCGCGACCCGCATATGATCGGTAAGTCCGTCACCATCAATGGACTGCCTTACGAAATCGTCGGCATCCTTCCGCAGAAGTTTTCTTTGCCGCAGGAAGTTCTCCCTTTGCTCGATGGAACCGAGCAGGCTGAGATTTTTCTGCCGTTGCCGCTCGCGCCCGCCGCTGCTTCGCAAGTCAGGGACCACGAAGACTACAACATCATCGGAAAGCTGAAGCCGGGAGTCTCACTGCCGCAAGCCCAGGCGGAGATGGATACCCTTACCGCCACGTTACGTCGCCAATTTCCGGAGAACTATCCGCCCAATGGCGGACTGACGTTCAGCATCGTGCCGCTCCTTGAACAAGTGGTCGGCAACGTGCGTCGCTCCTTGTGGGTGCTGCTTGGGGCAGTGGGTTTCGTGCTGCTGATCGCGTGTGCCAATGTTGCCAACCTTATGTTGTCGCGAGCCATGGCGCGTCAGCAGGAAATTGCCGTGCGCACGGCCTTAGGGGCAAGCCGATGGCACATCGTTCGTCAATTGTTGACGGAGAGCCTGCTGCTTTCGCTGTGCGGTGGCGCGCTGGGCATTTTCATCTGCCTCTTCAGCATGAGGTGGATCCACATCTTGGGAACCAAAAGTATCCCGCGACTGCAGGACGTGGGCATTGATGGCCGCGTACTCCTGTTCACTCTGCTGCTCTCCGTTGCCTCCGGGATTCTCTTCGGCCTTGTCCCGGCTCTGCGCGTTTCCAGGCTGGATGTCAACTCGACTCTGAAAGATGCGAGCCGTGGTTCGGCCGGAACGAGCGCGGTCTGGGGCCGCGGCAATAATGTTCGGCGGCTGCTGGTTGTTGCGGAACTGGCGCTCTCTGTAGTCCTGTTAATTGGTGCAGGACTTCTCATTCGGAGTTTCGCTCGCCTGCAAGATGTATCTCCCGGGTTCAACCCGCGCGGCGTGCTTACCTTCGACCTAACGATGACCGGTAAAAAATATACCGACAAACAAACGATCTTGAACACCTACCGGCAACTCTGGGAGCGGCTGGAACATTCGCCTGGGGCGATCGCTGCAGGCGGAGTTACGTCACTGCCCTTGAGCGAGGCCTTTGCCTGGACGCCGATCACCGTCGAGGGTCGAACGCCACTTCCCGGTGAGAAATTTCTCAATGCGGATGAGCGCATCGTTGGTGGGCATTATTTTGAAGCCATGGAAATCCCGTTGCGACGTGGACGATTTTTCAACGAGCAGGACGATTCCACCAAGCCAGTTGCCGTGATCGTCGACGAGTACATGGCCGACCAACTTTGGCCGGGGCAGGATCCGATTGGCAGGCGCATTCATATTGTCGAACTCCCATCGAAAGATCCGTGGCAGACAGTTGTTGGCGTGGTCGGACGGGTGAAGCAAGATGCTCTCGACTCCGATCCGCGGATCGCTTTCTATCTCGCCCAAACGCAATTCCCCACGCGGGCCATGACGGTAGCTTTCCGCGGCCGCACGGATCCGACTGCCATGTTGTCGGCCTCCAAGAAGGAGCTGCAGAACATCGATCCTGATCTTCCGATGTACTACGTGCGAACGATGGAGCAGCGGGTGAACGAATCGCTGGCCAGGCGTCGTTTTTCGATGCTGCTGCTGGGAGTTTTCGCAAGCGTAGCGCTGGTGCTCGCTACCATTGGCATCTACGGCGTGATGGCATACCTCGTCAATCAAGGAACTCGAGAATTGGGGATTCGCATCGCACTGGGCGCTTCGCAACGCAACATCCTGAGTCTGGTTGTCCGGCAGGGAATGGCGCTCGCCTTTTCCGGCGTGACGATTGGTTTGGCGGCAGCTTTCCTGTTTACGCGGCTGATTCGAAGCCTGCTGTTCGGCGTGGAAGCGACGGATCCAATCACTTTCGCTGGGATTGCCTTGTTGCTCGCGATGATCGCCTTGCTCGCCAGTTACATTCCTGCGCAACGCGCCGCTCGAATCAACCCTCTGACCTCGTTGCGCTGCGACTAGCCGAGGCGCTAATGCGGCCACTTCCTAGTTTTCCGACATTAATCAACCGATCCGATTCTTGTTTTGGGATGGGGGTTACCATTTGGTTATATAGGGTACCCCCCCTCCCCCTCGATCCATTGGAATCATGGAGTTAGGGGGAAATCTGAAAATAATCTATGGGGCTCAGTGAGTTACGGGCAAAATCTTGAGCCCAAAGGGGTTAGTGGACTTTCGGATTGTCAAGGAGCTAAGGTCTAGTTTTTAGAATTAGCTCTGGGAGGTTAGAAAAGTCAAGCCGAAAAGCAAGAGAATGCTGTTCGCGTTCCTGTTTTGGGAAGCTCGATGGGCCACGAACGACTTGTGCTGGATGGGGCTGGTCAGACTTGCCTCCGCAGGCACCGCCACGAAACTGGCTGCCCCACGCTTCGCGGGGTTCGAAGCGTGAGCGTTCCTGCTCGATCAGGAGATTTTACGAATCCGCAACTCTGCCTTCTGCGGTTCATTGACCATCACTGGACCGGGTTCATGGTATGCGTAATGGCGGAAACTGCTCCGGTTCCACTGTTGCGGCTCCAGAACCAGTCCGCGTTTCACGGGATTGCGATGCATGTAGCGCAACTTCTCCACCCGCTTGGCTTCCGAGAACACGACGAAATCGTAGAACCGAGACTGGCAAACGCGGCCGCGTTCGACCGGCTCCTGCCACAGCGACAACTGATTTGAATTCCTCCCCCGGCGCAGGCGCCCCGGAAGTCGGCGCGCAAATCCCTGCTTCAGGGCTTTCATTACCAGCGAGGGATCGCCACGCTGCGGCTCACCGATCAGCAGGTGCACGTGCTCGGGCATCACCACGTATCCCGTCACCGCGAAACGATACCGCCGCCGAACCAGTTCGAGCATCCGAAGAAACAGGTCGCGGTTTTGCGGACTGCCCAGCAGGGGCAGTCGCTGGTAGCAACTAGTGGTGATGAAGTGCGAGTACCCCGCGCCACAGTAGCGGTGCAGCCGATTGGGCATGGCGGAGGTATACCATCGAGCGGGAGGGTGTGGCAGTGACGGATGAACCATTGGGATTGCCGGCCCGTGGAAAAGTGGCGTGCAGAAATGGAAAATCACTCGCCCTTGGCAACAGGAATGCCCACGCTTCGAACATCGCGAAGCGTGGGGCAGCCGGTTTGTCTTGATGCCGACTAGTCTGGGCCAGCCCCCGAGAGTCCAAAGGTAAAAGCATCGCATAACGGAAGAGTTCGTTCGTTGCCATAGAGCAATGTTGTGCGTACCTGCATCCACTCTAGCCCGCGCGTTGGCTGGCAATCTTGAGCGGTAGCCATGCGTCAATTTTAGTTCCTTCCATGAGCAGAGATTGAATCTCCAGTTGGCCTCCCAGAAGTCGCAAACGTTCCTCCATGCTCCGAATCCCGATACCATGGTCCGCAGAGGGCTTGCTGGAGTCAAAGCCTTTTCCTCGATCAGAAACTGACAGGTGAAGCCTGTCGCCTTCCCATTCCAGCCGAACGACAGCTCTCTTCGCACCGCTGTGCTTTTTAACGTTCCGGAGTGCTTCCTGCGCAATACGGAAAATACAGAGCGTTGCATCTCCCGGAATACCATGCGGAACATTCTCGCTGGCAAAGTCAACCTGTATGTCCTGTTGGTTCGAGAACTCCGCACAGAAAGCTTTCAGGCCAGCGACTAGCCCCAGACTCTCCAGAGTCGAAGAATGCAAGCGGTGTGATAAGCCATGCAGATCTTCAGCGAGCCTGCTGACGCGATTGAAGAGTTCACGAGCTTTCTGGCTGGCTTCGGCAGAAGCGGCCCCGACGTTTTCAGCCAACCGTTCCAGATCGAACCCGAGCAGCGCAACCCGTTGGCCGTAGTCGTCATGAATCTCACGGGCGATTCTCTTGCGCTCTTCGTCTTGTGTCTTGATCAAGTGACCGCTCAAACTCGCGAGGGCATCTTCTGCCATCTTTCTTTCGGTGATATCGATGCAAGAACCCACGTACCCGGCGAAGGAACTGTCGGGGTTGAATCTCGGTGCTCCAGTGCCTAATAGCCACCGGTATTCGCCATCATTGCGTCGGAGCCGATACTGCACCTGGAATTGCGCGAGTCGACCAAACGCCTCCGTGTATGTGTCCATGCAGCTCTTCAGGTCTTCCGGGTGCACTCCTTGTACCCAACCGTTGCCAAGCTGGGCTTGCAGAGGCTGCCCGGTGAATTCCAGCCAGGACTGATTGAAGTAAGTGCAGAGCTTGTCGGGATCGGCCATCCAGATCAGAACCGGGGCACTATTGGCGACCAGGCGGAAGCGCTCCTCGCTCTCGTGCACCGCAGCCTCCGCCTTTCTTCGTCTAGCTCGTTGCCACGCCAGGCCACCAATCAGCAATCCCTCCAATAGGATCAGAGAAATCCCGACATTGATGTACCACTTGTACGATTCCCAGATCGTAAACTGTCGGTTGAGGACGATGCTGCCAGGGGGAAGTGCGCTTTCCTTCAGACTCCAGCGCTTGAGGGCCCGCCAATCGAACATGTAGGCGTTTACACTTTTTACCTTAGGGATTCCCGACGGCTTTTCCCCTTTGAGCATCCGCAGCGCCATGCCTCCAGCCACCTTCCCTTGCTCGCTGAGGCTAGAAAGATAGCCCCCCACTTCTCCGTGATTTAGGTAAACATCGAACAAGCTAAAGACAGGGGCGTTCGCTGCGCCGGCAACCATAGGTCCTAATTCATTTGATTTGAAACCGCTTCCTGCCCCATCTCTGCCTACTGATGTGAGGAGGACAACAGTATTGCCTGGCAGTTGCCTAAGGCGTTCGAGCAGATCAGGCATAGCGAAATCGGTGAGATACGAAATGTCGACGCGACCTTCATATTCCTTCAGTTCCTTCTTCACGTTCGCCAGTTGTTCCCGGTCGATGGGAGCGACGCCCCCTACCACCACAACTCTTTTTGTCCCGGGCACGAGCCGCAAGGCTATTCCCACGGTCTCGGCCGGCGCCATATCATTTTCCACACCTGTAAAATCGGAATCTAATGTAGGAGTCCCGGGCACACCTAAAGTCGGCAGGCAGAAAACAATCGGAACGCCGGGAAAAGCCCTCTGGTGTACCTCTTGCATAAATTTGAGAGGGGAGGGCCCAACCGTGATAATCACATCTAATTTGCGATTTTGATATTTGCGAATGTAGGAATCGCGGAACTCCTGCTGGACTGCCGGATCGGGGAACAACGAAGTATCCATGTACTCAGAATAGAAATCAATGTGATAGGGCGAGTCATTCAGCGCAGTTTGGATTCCCTGATTGATGATGCTAATTCCTGGATAGGTAGAATTTACTTCGTTCAGAATCAGAATCCTTCGTACGTCCTCTGTTTGTGCTGCTGACATTGCATGAGACAGGACAATGGCGGCAAGAACCGTAATCAGAACGAAGGGGTGAGATTTTCGGCGTGTGGGTTGGCCGGGTTGTCCAAAAGCGAGCAGACGAACGTACGGGAACTGTCCGGCAGTGCTTGCGCAGCGTTCCATAAAGGCGAGAGATAGTATCGCGTCGGATTCTACCCTAGGCTGTATCAGAATCTGGGTTATTTTTGCTCAACCCGGGAAGCGCACCCCCTGGCAAAGGAGGGAGCATTTTGCCGTCCGTATACACCACCCCGCCCGCCGTTTGACGGGGTATTACGCATTGAGGGGAAGATGCTACACCCCCCTGGCGGAATGTCGAGTGCTTGAGTTGGGAATGTGAAGAGATAGCAGGGTTTGTTGACGGATATCATTTATTGATGAGTACGCCACCTTACGCAAAGAGAATTACGGAATGCCATACGGTTCGGACGAAAATCTGCACGGAGACTCGTTACCAACCGTTAGGCTTGTTCAGCAGTCCTCGGACTACGGTGATTCCACATCAAGAGGGTATATCTCGTTGATGCGCACATCGCGGACGAAGAGAGCTGAACCGTCGCAACCTGTTCGCAACGCTACTTCGACTCTATTAGTCGTCCGCGTCTACGGACCCACATTGTCCAGTATCCAGATGCTGCCGGAGACTTCCGCGATGGTCAGCACTAGTTTCTCCTGGGTCAGCGAAAGCTCGACCGGGGGTATGTTCGTCGGAACCATTAGGCTGGGGCTCTCGAACGACGTTACCTGGAAGGGATCACCGATGGGCTTTCCGTTGACCGCATCGAAGCGGATGCCCCACACATTGAAGAAGCCATCGCGACCGGAGACAAAATATATCGTCTTCCCATCCGGTGACCACCGAGGTTTATCATCCCAATGCTTGCCGTCCGTGATGCGAATCCACGGCCCGCCGGTCGCAGCCATTACATACAGTGTGGTTTCCTGTGCAGTGGATTGGTTTCTCAAAGCTTGAAAGATGATCCACCGACCATCGGGAGAGAAATGGCACTGATAGAGTTCGTACTCCGAGCTGGAAGTAACTTTTTGCGCCGCCACTTCTGCATTAGGCCTGGAGGCCACAGGCAATACCCAGACGTCGAAGTGACCGGTGGCGCGATTTTCCTGCGATATCAAAAGCCACTTGCCGTCACCGGACCAATCTAACGCATCTCGGTCCATTCGGCTGGATGTAGTGAGTGGTTCTTCGGTGCGGCTCAGGCTTGACCACATCATGAGCTGTTCCTCGCCTGACGGTTCTTCGCGGGTGTAGACAAGATACGCGCCGTCGGGCGACCACTGCGGAAAATACCGACTATAAAAATCATCGGCCACGATCGGAACCTCCCGCCCATCCGTTAGCGACGTTTCCCGCAGCTCCATGTTGCCCCCGCGGTAACCAGAGAAGGCTAGTTTCTTGCCATCCCGGGACAAACTCGGCAGCCAGGCATCCGTCCCAGGCGACGTCACAGCATGGCCCGACCCAGAAAGTCGGCCCTCGGTCGCGTCGAACGGAAACACCCACGCACGGATACGTCTGGATTCACCGGTAAAGGCGAGTTTTTTCCCGTCGGCAGATAGCGAGAGCTCTGTATCAAACCCTGTGCTGGTCGTCAGGCGCTCGATAGCGCCGGCCCTTAAGGTTTGTGGATCTACGCTCATCCGCCAGATATTTCTCGCCGCTCGAGACGTCCGCTCGAAGTAGATCGCCTTTCCCGAGGGCGCCCAGGAAAACTTGAAATCCGTCGTCCACCACTCACGACGCGGGCCCACCTCTCCTACTTGTCTCATCAACTCAGCCGGGATCTCTGTCCTTATAGCCATGCCCCCAACGATGGGCGCCGTCCAAAATGTAGGAATCGGAACAGGCGCAGCGTCCCAGGCCCAAGTAGTGATTCTCTTGCCGTCGGGATGCCACGCCGCCGACACTGAGGCGGAATCCCGGAATAGGCCCCGCGAGACTTCATGGGGCAGACTTCCACTTAGGTTCGCTATGTAAAACCTATTCCCCACAGTAAGTTGTGTTGTTTGGAACAAGATCAGCGAGCTGTCGGGGGACCAGCGAGGGTAATATCCGAAAGGTGCGATTCTCCTTTCCAATCCTTCACCGCCGAGCGCAGGTACGACAAACAAGCCACCACCGCCGTTTTCGGAACGATACGCAATGAACTTGCCATCCGGCGACCAGTCCGGCTGCCAGTTGTGACCTAGCCCTTTGGTGATCTGCACCGGATCGCCGCCACTAACCTGCTGCACCCAAATATCGAACTTGCCGCCCCGGTCGGAACTGTAGGCGATGTAGCGTCCGTCTGGTGACCATGTGGCGCCGATCTGCAGACCATCGTCAAATGTGAGGCGAGTAAGCGTTCGCTGCGCCAGTGATGCTGGAGATTGCAAACGTCTGTAAATGAAAAAGCCCGCGGCGGCGAGCAAAACCAGGACGATGAACAGGATCGAGCTGCGGCGGACCCACGTCATCCTCGGTTCCTGCCGCACTCCTGGGCTGCCAGGTACTTCGGTAGTCTGGGTGCCTTCAACAGGCGCCACAAAGCGATAGCCGCGCCGAGGCAAAGTCTCAACAAAGCGCGGGCTTTCTGCCGAGTCGCCCAGTACCTCACGAATCTTATTAATAGCCGTATTCAGGTTGTGGTCAACATCGACAAAAGTGTCCGGCCACAGGCGCTTCTGTAATTCCTCCCGCGTCACCACCTCGCCGGGGCACTCCAGCAAGATAGCTAGTACTTGAAACGGCTGGCCAGGGAGTTTCAGCCTCACTCCAGCCTTGCGCAATTCTCCCGCCCGAACGTCAACTTCAAAGGTCTCGAACCGGACTAACCGAGGAGAATGGGCAGCTTGTTCCACAGACGTTCGCCTCAAGGGCCCCAGTCTAGCACCGAATTTCAATTCCTATGCTCGCGGCCCGCGTGTTTCCGGTTGTCCAGTCTCACCCTCCAGTCTCTTGAGTCTAGGCGAGTTAGCTGCGTTGACTTTCTTTCGACCTTCCGCTGATCCGCAATAGAGCTCCCATGCATTGAGGTAGCCGTACCTGAAGGCCATTGTCGCCCTCACTGCGCAACCCGCAGCGGAGGAGAGCGACATGAAAGCAGCGATCAGGCATCGACATCCACTTGCCGTCCAAAACCTGTCCGGCGCGTTCGTCGTAGCTGTGGGCTTAGTGGGTATTTTGGGAGTCGCGTCTTCAGGAACTGTATTCGCCGGTGAGAACGAGCCAGTGCCGATCCTCACGGTCCAGGTGTACAACTACTCTCAAGCCGCGCCCGCCGTATTGACTGGGGCGGAACGCGAGGCCGGCAGAATTCTCGGCGAGGCTGGTTTGCGGGCAGTCTGGTTAGAATGCCCGGTAGGACCATCGAGCCTTATGCCGAAGGGACCCTGCGACAAAGAACTCGACGCCACCGACGTCCGGCTACGAGTGCTTGCCGCACCCACCCAGCACGAGTACCAGGACAGCGTGTTCGGCTTTACCATTCATCCCGCTTTCGCCAGTGTCTATTACGAGTATGCTATGCGTCGCGCCAAGACTGACCACGCCGAGTCGGAGATCACGATCGTCCTGGGTGGTGTCATCGCTCACGAACTCGGCCATCTCCTGCTTGGTACGAACGGCCATTCCCGCGCGGGAATTATGCAGCCACGGTGGGAGCCCAATCAGGTCCAGCAGCTTATGATGGGGAGCCTCCTTTTCACGCCGGAACAGTCAAAGCTGATGCGAGAAGAGGCGCGTACCCGAATGAGGCTTCAGGCGAAGGTCTCATTCCGCAAGAATGATTGATCGCAGTAGGATGGGGAGCCGACCTCGCCTCACCGTCAATCGGTGCGGAGCAGACTCAATGATTCCGGATAGTTAGTCGCTAACCGGAAGTTATGGGAACCGCCATCCAGTAGACACCTCTCAACTGGTGAAACACCCATTACACTCAGGTTCTTATTCTTTGAGAACCTTTGAAAGGCTGTAACATCTCCATTATGCTCATTGACCATGCAGCTCATTGACCATGCAGGAAATGAGGAAACCTTATGCCTTTCGGCTTATGCAAGATGTGTTTACAGGAAAAGAATCTCGTATCGAGCCATCTTATTCCCCGTAAAGTCTATGAATACTGCGACCGGGAAGGGCACAATCCGATTGCGCTTTCGAACGATGTTTTGATGGCAAGCGACCGGCAATGGCAGCATCCTCTCCTCTGCTTCGACTGTGAGCAGGTCCTGAATGATAATGGTGAGGATTGGTGCGTGACCAAGCTGGCCTCCTTCGAACAACATTTCCTCTTTACGACCTCGTAACTGCGAACCCTCCTGTCGATTCGGTGAACGAAACCGATATCTTTTTCGTGCGGGATCTTCCAGCCGTAAAGGTCAAGGAACTTGTTCACTTTGGGATGGGAATGTTCTTCAAGGCTGCCGTTCATGGCTGGCAGAAAGGGGTAACAGAACCTCGGATCAATCTGGAGCCGTATACGGAAAGTTTGCGTTTATGGTTGCGTGGTGAAGGGAAATTTCCTTCGGATATGTACCTCGTCGTTCAGATTGCTGCTCCTAATCGCGCTCAAATCAGCCTTTTCCCGCCCTATGAAGCGGAAGATCGAGTGTTTTATGTGTATGTGCCGGGGCTTCTGTTCATGCTGAATGTGGGCCCGGATGTTGATATGGCGATGAAGCCTCTCTGCCTATGGAACAATCCCGATAGACCGGTCCTGAGTTCGGGTGTTCTTATCGACAAATTTACTGCTCATGCGAACGAGAGATTCCAAAATGCGAAGCAGACACAATCGTTTCTTCGCGCGATGGAGAAGGTTGCCAAGGAAAAAGAAGAAACATTCAAGAACTGAGTCTTAGAGAGTTATCACTTATTGCTTCGTGCGCTCAACGAGTTGAGCGGAGCTGATCCGCGTGACGTGATGCCATTCGAACGACTGTTCGAAAAGTGGGACACTTTTTATGCGCGAGTAGCTAACCCCGCCCGCCGTTTGACCCTTCTTTTCTCCGACCTGTAAGATCAAAAGCTCCTCCTTTTGCTGTGGAAACTGCCAGGCGGTGCCTCATCAGGACAACCGGGGCTAGTCCTGAGCGAAGCCGAAGGAGCGGCTTTGCCCACGCAGGGTTCGATAACTCACACTCATGCCGCACGAATTGCCTAAGTCGTATGAACCGGGCGCGATTGAAGCGCGTTGGGCCGAATACTGGGTCAAAGAGAAGCTGTTCTCGGTGAAGACACCACAACCCGGGGAGACTCGCCCGGTATTCACCCTGCTCCTTCCGCCGCCGAACGTGACCGGGCGCCTGCACATGGGGCACATGCTCAACCAGACGCAGATGGACATCATTGTGCGCTGGCATCGCATGCGCGGGTTCATCACGCTGTGGCTGCCCGGCACCGATCATGCCGGCATCGCTACGCAGATGATGGTGGAGAAGCAACTCACCAAGGAGGGCAAAAAACGCCGCGACCTGGGCCGCGAAAAATTCATTTGTCGGGTGTGGGAATGGAAGAAGCTCTACGGCGGCGCGATTCTCGACCAGATGAAGCGCCTGGGCGCCTCCGTCGACTGGGACCGCGAATACTTCACCATGGACGACAATCTTTCGCACGCCGTCCGCGAGGTTTTTGTCCGCCTGTACGAACAGGGCCTGATCTATCGCGGGCTCTACATCGTGAACTGGTGTCCCTGGCACGAAACCGCGATCTCTGATCTTGAGGTGAAGCACGAAGACGTGCCCGGGAAGTTGTGGGAGATCCGCTACCCGGTGGTCGGCACCAACGAGTTCATCACCGTAGCGACGACGCGCCCCGAGACCATGCTGGGCGACACAGCGATTGCCGTGAATGCCAAAGATGAGCGTTACACGCATCTGCACGGCAAGCATGTCGTCGTTCCGCTGATGAATCGCGAGATTCCGATTATCACCGACGAACTCGCACAGCCGGAGTTTGGCACCGGCGCGGTGAAGGTGACGCCGGCGCACGATCCCAACGATTTTCAGGCCGGACTGCGACACAATCTGCCGCAGATTAACGTGCTGGACGAGCACGCGCACATGAACCAGAACGCCGGCGCGTACGCGGGTCTCGACCGCTTCGAAGCGCGCAAGCGCGTGTTGGCCGATTTGCAGGAACAAGGTTTCCTGGTTTCGGAAAAAAATTACGCGCTCTCTCTCGGCAAGTGCGACCGGTGCGGGACCGTGGTGGAACCTCGCCTTTCCGAGCAGTGGTTCATCAAGATTAAGCCGCTGGCCGACGGCGCCATAGAAGCGGTGGAGAGTGGCGAGATCACGATCGTTCCGGAAAATTATCGCCAGATTTATCTGAATTGGATGAAGAACATTTACGACTGGTGCATCTCGCGCCAGTTGTGGTGGGGACATCGCATTCCCGCGTGGACGTGCGGCGACTGTAAGGAATTCATAGTCGCGCGGACGGCTCCAACCACGTGTGCGAAATGCGGCAGTGGCAATCTGGAGCAAGTGTCTGACGTGCTCGACACCTGGTTCTCGTCAGGCCTGCTGCCGTTTACGACCTTGGGCTGGCCCGAAAAGACGCGCGATCTCGACGTGTTCTATCCCAACACGCTGATGATTACCGGCTTCGACATTCTCTTCTTCTGGCTGGCTCGCATGATCATGTTTGGCTGCCACTTCATGCAGGGACACCAGCAAGATGCTGCCATCAAGAAAGCCAGTGGAGAGGCTGACAAGAAAGACGACAGCGTGCCCTTCCGGCATGTCTATATTCACGCGTTGGTGCGCGATGCCGACCGACAGAAGATGTCGAAGACGAAGGGCAACGTAATCGATCCGCTGGAAATCATCGAACGGTTTGGCACCGATGCAACGCGGTTCACCCTGGCGGCGATGGCCGCGCCGGGCACCGACATTGCGTTCAACGAAAGCCGCACCGACGGTTATCGCGCGTTCGCCAACAAGATCTGGAATGCCGCGCGTTTCATGTTCATGAACGTGGATCGCATCGGCTTTGTGTGGGATGTGGCGCGGGTGCCCTCGCCCGCACAGTCCGCGGCTCAAACCGGCGTCCCGGCATTTCTCCCTCTCACTCTCGAAGAGCGCTGGATTCTCTCGCGCTTCAATCGCGTTGTGGCTGACGTAAATGACGCGCTCACAACGTACCGCTTCCACGAGGCAGCCAATCGCATCTACGACTTCTTCTGGGGAGAGTTCTGCGACTGGTATCTGGAGTTGATCAAGCCGCGCCTGAATTTTGAAGAGGGCGCCGACAAGAGCGCGGCGCAGGCGGCCTGTACGAACCTGGTGAATCTGTTCGAGTCCGCGCTGCGCCTTCTGCACCCGGTCATGCCGTTTATTACGGAAGAAATCTGGCAGGCGATGTACGAAGGCAAGCCTCCATTGAAGTCGATTGCCCTGGCGGAATATCCGAGAGCCGATGAGAAGCAGTTCGATCTCGCGGCCGAAACCGAGATGGCGATCCTGCAGGACTTGATCGTGAGCGTACGCAACGTTCGCGCCGAACTCAAAGTCGAGCCCAAGGTGAAGGTGCCCATCGAGGTCTTCGCCCATGAACCCGCAATCCGCAGGATGATCGAGCAGAATCAGTCTGCTGTCGAACGTCTCGGCAACGTTGAGAAGATCTCATTCGTGGAGGGTTCGCTCGCGAATCGAGCCGGGGCCCGCAGTACCGCGCGTTTCGACGTGCATGTAATCTATGAGAGAAAGATCGACGTGGCCGCCGAGTGCGAACGACTCAAGAAAGAACTGGAAAAGATCGAGCGAGAGTTGGGAAACAATCAGAAGCAACTGGGTAATGAGCAGTTCCTCGCCAAGGCTCCCGAGAAAGTTGTGGAAGGCTTGCGTCGCCGAGGCCAAGAGCTGTTAGTCCTGCAGGAGAAGGCCAACAGCAAGCTAAAAGAATTAGGATGTTGATGTAGCCCCGGACGCATTCGTCCGGGGTCGAGCGAAGCTCGATGATTGTCGCCACGGCGCATAATTGATCGCGCCTCGTGGGTAGCACGGACGGACGAATGCGTCCGCCCTTCACGATATGGACTGGAACTCAAGACGCATTACCGGAATCCTCGAGAACGCGCTGGTCGAAGACCGGGCGACGCGCGATGCCACCAGCTACGCCTGCATCGATCCCAACCAGCGGGCGACCGCGACGATCGTGGCCAAGCAGGATTGCATCCTCGCCGGGATCGGTTGCATCGCGCGCATTCTCGATGTCTACGCCGCGCTCGACGGAGCCGTTACTGCACACTACGAAGTCACGACGCATCCAGAAATCTTCGATGGCGTGCGCCTGCACAAGGGACAATCCGTCGCGGTCATCCGCCACAATGCGCGCGTGATTCTTTCTTGCGAGCGAGTCATCCTCAATTTTCTGCAGCGCATGAGTGGGATCGCCACCCTGACTCGCAAGTTCGTGGAAGCCGTGTCAGGCACGAAGGCGCGTATTCTCGATACGCGCAAAACTGCACCCGGCCTGCGAGTCATCGACAAAAACGCGGTGCGCTGCGGAGGCGGACAGAATCACCGGCTCGACCTTTCTGACGGCGTGCTCATCAAGAACAATCACATTGCTCTGGCGGGCGGCATTGTCCCCGCGCTGGAACGCGCCATTCGCAACCGCCGCGGCTCGCAGATTATTGAAGTAGAAGTCCGGACGCTCGAGGAACTCGACTTGGCGTTGGCTCATGGTGGCGAGGCAATTCTGCTGGACAACATGTCGGTTGATGATGTGCGACGCGCCGTTGAACGCTGCGCGCAGCCGGAATTTCAGAAAGAGGGCCGCCGCATCCCGGTCGAATGTTCGGGCGGAATCCGTCTTGAGGATGTTCGGGCCTACGCCGAAACCGGCGTCGACTTCATCTCAATTGGTTTGTTGACCCACTCCGTGCAAGCCGCCGATATGAGTATGCGGGTCGTCCCGGCCTGACACCTGCAACGGTTTGCAACCCTAAGGTTCCCCCTTCTATGTGGTTTCGCTTTCTGGAACAGATGTACTACTGTGCGCCCGTTGCGCCGCGGCGACGCTAGACTAGGCGCAACGGAGGCCTCCCCCATGTACTCCTTTGCTCGTTCCCTCGCAGTCCTATGCCTTCTTGTACTAGTCGTGAGCGCTTTGTATGCCGGCTCACCTGAATCCAAGCCCCAACCTGCCGCGAACGATTCGGCGCCATCGTCGCAGCAGTCCGACGACGCTCCCGCCACCACGAACATCAACGTGACCGTCGACGCGCTCAACAATCGGCATGCGATCAGTCCCTACGTTTACGGCGGAGCCTATCCGCAAGATGCGGCGACCATCACTGACAGTGGACTCACCGTGGTCCGCTGGGGTGGCAATTCAACCTCGTGCTACAACTGGAAGCTATTCACTTACAACGCCGCCAACGACTGGTACTTCGAAGACTTCAACTACTCCGAGATCGGCGACGCTGATTCCGCCAAGTTCATCACCGACGTGAAAAATGCTGGTAGCCATCCGCTGATGACGATGGTCATGTTGCCTTGGGTCGCGCAAAGCGCGGAAAACGGATCGAACGGCCACTGGAGTTTCTCCGTCGCGAAGTATGGCTCGCAGTGCGGTGTCGACCCATTCAACACAGATGCCGGCGACGGCCTGAAAGCCGATTGCAGCACGACACTCACCGCCAATCCCAACGACGCCAATGTCCCTCTCCTCGATCAGCCGGGCACGAACGATCCTCAAGGCAGCGTCTACCGCAACCAGTGGGCCGCCGCGCTGGCCTCGGCATTCGGCAACTCTCCGCACTTCTACAACATGGATAACGAGATCGATATTTGGGGCGGCACGCATCGCGACGTCCACCCCAACCCCACCGCATACAACGAAATGCGCGATACATTCGTCACCGAAGCGCGCAACCTCAAAGGCTGGGATCCGAAGGCAATCCGCTTTGGTCCGGTGAGCTGTTGCTGGTGGTTTTACTGGAACGGCGCGAACGGATCCGACAAAGGCTCGCACGCCGGTGTCGATCTCCTGCCATGGTGGCTCAACGAAGTCTATTGGGAAGACAAAGTTGCCGGAACACGTTCTGTGGACGTGTTCGATGTCCATGCTTATCCCGACAGCCCCGACACCTCCACCTGGACCCAAGCTCAGAAGCAGGCTCTCGCTGCACGCGTTTATCGCGACTATTGGGATCCTACGTACGTGAGCGAGTCCGGATCAATCAATCAAAACTGGGCGACGTTCATCCAGCCGAACAAGACCATCCCCTTCCGCATTCCGCGCATTCGGGCGACGGCCAACATGATTTATCCGGGAACGCCTGTGAGCTTCACCGAATGGAGCGCGGCCTTTGCAGGGGAGTCGGATTTTTCGACCGCCCTTGGAGACGCCGACGCGTACGGCATCATGGGCCGTGAGCGCATGTATCTCGCCTCGCGCTGGACCGCACCGACCCCAGGCAATCCAAACTATCTCGCGCTGAAGCTGTTTACCAACTACGACGGCCATCACCACGCATTCGCCACGACCTCAGTCTCCGACACGAACAATGGAGATCCGAACCTGTTCAGCAGCTACGCCGCACTAGACCCGACAGGCAAGAGGATGACCGTGCTGATACTGAATAAAGATCCATCCAATGCCGTGCAGGCTCACTTCACGACCAACGGATTCACGCCCTCGCAGGTAACGTCATACACGCTGTCCGTTACGAATCCCACTCAAATCGTCGCCTCCAACACGACCGCGTGGTCTTCTACTGTGACAGTTGCTCCTTACACCGCTACACTTCTCGTAGTAACGGGCACAATCCAATTACCGGGAGCCGAATGGGATCTGAACCCGGACACTATCATGGTGTCTGCGGGCGGCACCGTGATCCTTCAGCCGAAAGCCACATCAGGCACGGCCACGGTGACGTTGGGCACTCCAACGTCCGACAGTGGAATCACCCTCGTTGTGTCGCAGCCTACGCTCAGCAAAGGCCACAATGGAAGGATCACCGTAACCGCAGGAACCACGCCCGGCTTCTACCACTACAGCGTGCCGAGCACCGACACCAGCGGCGTCGCGCAACAGCAGGGCGGTTACATTCTCGTCGGCAATCCGCCGGCAACGTTGACCAAGACTGGCGACAAACAGAAGGGAACAAAAGGAAGCCAGTTGGCGCTCTCCGTGACGCTGGTCTCCGGACAATCGGGTGGAAGCGCGTCCGGCGGAACGGTTCTGTTCACCACCAACGACGGATCGCTTTCGAATCGCATCGTTACCACCGACTCAAACGGAAAGGCATCGGTCGTCCTCACGTTGCCGCTGACAGCAGGAACGGTACGCGTCACGGCGGAAGGCCAATATGCGCTCGGCCATCCCGTGGCCACGTTTACTGAGACGGCGCAATAACGTGCGCGTTTGTTGTTTTGCGGCAATTCGCGCATAATCTCGGCATTACCAAGATCGGCACAACTCGGAAACGCGCGTCGCAAGCCAAAGCACTTGCGGCTCACCAGCCGCAGCCTACGGACGTGCGGCTCGGTCGTATTGTGCGCTTGATGATGGAACACGCGACCGTCGTTGTCAGCGGCACCAAGATCGCGCAAGAGATTTCCTCCAACCGCTCCGAAGTGTGGCGGATGATTCAGCAGTTGCGCGGCCTGGGTGTGGATGTGGCCGGACACCCGGCCACAGGGTACCAGCTGCGCTCCGTTCCCGATTTACTCCTGCCGGAAATTCTGCGGCCCCTGCTGCGCGGCACGCGCTTCGACGAGCACATTCACCACTTCTACAAAATTGGCTCTACCAACACGGCAGCCATGGCCGCCGCTGCCGAGGGCGCCCTCGAAGGCAGTGTCTTTCTCGCGGAAGAACAGACGGCAGGTCGCGGTCGCGGCGCCAACACCTGGCAATCCCAGCGGTCCACCGGAATCTATTGCTCGGTAATCCTGCGGCCCGAACTGCCGCCGTCAGAAGTGTTGGTTCTTTCGCTTGCCGCCGGACTCGCGGTTCGCAGCGCCATTGAACAAGTCGATTCACGGGTCATGGCCGACCTGAAGTGGCCCAACGACGTTCTGATCGACGGCAAGAAGGTCTGCGGAATTCTGACCGAGATGAATGCCGAGGCGACGCGTGTTCGCTATATTGTCGTCGGCATCGGCCTCAATGTGAATCAACCGACCTTTCCCAAAGAGTTAGGTGCAACCTCGTTACGTCTCGTAGCTGGGAGCGAGTGGTCACGAGTCGAACTGGTGGTCGCTTTGTTAAAATCACTCGACCGCGAATATCGCCAATTGCTCGAAGACCCGGACGCTCGCCAATCGATTCTCCTGCGTTTCGCTAAGAGTTCGACCTGGGTGCAAGGAAAGAAGGTCCGCATCGAGGAGAACGGATCCGCGTTCGAGGGAACAACCGAAGGGCTGGATCCACGAGGATTCTTGCAAGTACGAACTCCGCACGGTCTACAGACAGTGCTAAGCGGAACAGTCAGAGAAAGGTAGCGCTGGCATCCTGCCGGCTGTCGCGAGAGCGCCTCGCCCTCGCGGCGGCCCAAGGTGGTGCTTACAAAAGCGAACAGCATGCTCCTAGTGATCGACGTCGGCAACACGAACACGGTCCTGGGCGTCTTCGCTCGCGCCGCCAAAGTGCACGCAGCCGGCGAGCAGGATGAACCTGCGCATTACGAACGCCTGGTTGCCAACTGGCGCGTAGCCACCTCCCGCACCAGCACGGTGGACGAGTACGGCGTCCTGTTTCGCAACCTGTTTTCGATGGCGGTCTTGGAGTCCAAAGGCATTCACGGCATCGTGATCTCTTCGGTAGTCCCGCCGCTCGATCCAGTGCTGCGGCAGGTCTGCGAGCGCTACTTCAATCTGCGTCCTCTATATATCGAGCCCGGAGTGAAAACCGGAATGTCGGTACACTACGACAATCCAGCGGAAGTCGGCGCCGACCGCATCGTCAACGGCGTGGCAGCCTTCGAGAAGTATGGTGGCCCTTGCGTGATCGTCGATTTCGGCACCGCGACCACTTTCGACTGTGTCTCAGCAAAGGGCGAATATCTCGGCGGTGTGATTTGTCCCGGTATCGGTATCTCCGCCGACGCTCTCTTCGAGCGCACCGCGCGTTTACCGCGCGTCGAAATCCGCAAGCCTGCCCGCGTAATCGGTTCCAACACGGTTGGCAGCCTGCAATCCGGCCTTTACTACGGATATCTCGGCCTGGTGGACGGCATTCTCGAACTTCTACTCGCAGAGTTGGGCGAGGACACGCACGTGATCGCCACCGGTGGCCTTGGCCAGATGATTGGCACGGGCTCGAAATACATCAAGAATGTGGACGACCTTCTGACACTCGAGGGCCTGCGCATCATCTGGGAGCGCAACAGCGCAACGCGAAAAGATTCACCTTCGACGAAAGCTGCGTCCCAGGCTGAGCCTAAAGCGTCGTCCAAATCGGCGCAGCCAAAATCCGCGCAGCCTAAATCAAAGAATGGCGATGGCGCGCCCGCCTCCTCGCCTTCGCGTTCTGCCCGTTAACCTGCCGTGGAAAATTATTTCAATTACTTTACCGAGATTGAAGACCGCTACCTGCAACGTCGTGGGGGCGGCCTGCTCCTCTCGACTCTAGACTGGGCTCTTATCGAAACCTGGAAAGATGCCGGCATTCCACTCGAAGCCGTGTTGCGCGGTATCGACGAAGCTTTCGACCAATACGACCAGCGCCCCTCGAAGACGAAGAAGGTGAACAGCCTGGCCTACTGCTCCCAACTAGTGCTCGCTGCTGCCGAAGACATGAAAGAAGCCGCAGTGGGCGCCGTCGCGGGCGAACAGTCGCCAACCAAACCGCGAGCAAGCCAAGGATTCGAACCAGACGTGGTCGTGCCCTTCCTGCGCCGCAATGCCGAGGCCCTCGCAGCCGCGACCTTGCCCGACGCGGGTGGAATCTCCGCAAGGTCCGTAGCGCTCAATACCGCAAGGACCCTGCGCGGACTCGCCCAGGAAATCGAAAAGAAACCCGCTGCCCGCCTTGAAGATCTGGAGCGCCGCCTGACCGTGCTCGAAGAAAAACTCTTCGCCGTCTTGCTCACTTCGACCAGCGATGAAGATCTCGTCACGGTCCGCGCCGAAGCCGACCGCGATCTTGCTCCGTATCGCCGCAAAATGTCCGCCGCCCAGATCGACCAGCTACACAAGCAATATGTTCACAAGCGTCTGCTGGAAAAATACCGTCTCCCGCGCCTGAGTCTGTTTTATATGTAATTTCGTATGTTGAATGTCCCAGGGTCGCCGAGGCAACGGTGGTGACAATGTCCTAAATGGAAGCCGGGGCATATCGTAACGGGCATGTCGTAATTGGACACCAGGTGTGTCCTGGCGATTAAGAACGGGAAGGGCACGACTTCAGTCGTGCCGTTACCGCACGAAAATCCGTCCGGCTTTAGCCGCTGAGGCCATTGTGACCCATCATTTCGACGCACTGATTCTCGGCGGCGGCGCGGCAGGTCTGATGTGTGCCATCGAAGCCGGCAAGCGCGGACGCCGCGTCGCGATTCTTGAACATGCCGATCGTCTCGGCAAGAAAATCCTCATCTCCGGCGGAGGCCGCTGCAATTTCACCAACCTCCACTGTCAGCCCGAAAATTTCCTCTCTTCCAATCCCCATTTTGCCAAGTCCGCCCTGGCTCGCTACACTCCCGCCGATTTCATCGCCCTCGTCGAGAAACACCACATTCCCTATCACGAAAAAACGCTCGGACAACTTTTCTGCGACCGCTCGGCCCGCGACATTCTCGCCATGCTCGAAGAAGAATGCCGTTCCGCCGGCGTCAACATTTTTCTCGGCACAAGAATTCACGAAGTCACTCGCACCGCAGACTTCGTCGCGCGTGCGTCAAACTCCGAATTCCACGCACCCGTATTGGTAGTCGCGACCGGAGGCCTCTCCATTCCGAAAATCGGAGCAACTTCATTCGGTTACGACTTCGCCCGCCAGTTCGGGCTCAAGATCCGCGATCCCTGGCCGGCACTCGTGCCGATCGTGCTCGCAACTGAAGACCGTGACCGTTACTGCGATCTCACCGGGGTATCCACCGAAGTTGTCGCCTCGTGTGACGGTCAACACTTTCGCGAAAAGATGTTAATTACCCATCGCGGCCTCAGTGGTCCCGCAATCCTGCAAATATCGTCGTACTGGAAGAAGCCTCGTGAGATCACAATCGATCTCAGCCCCGGGACCGAACCCACTGCTGTCTTCCGGGATTCCAAGACGCCACGTACCCTGACCACCTTGCGATCCGAATTCCGCAAAACTCTGCCAGCCCGCCTGGCCGATCGTTGGCTCGATCACCACGCGCCTACCTCCTGGACGAACGTCGCCCTGGAGGATTTCGAGCAGCAGGCGCATGCTTGGACGATCGTTCCCTCAGGTACTGAAGGCTACGAGAAAGCCGAAGTGACCGCCGGCGGTGTCGACACCACCGAGCTTTCAGCCAAGACCATGGAGAGCCACAAGGTCCCCGGACTCTATTTCATCGGAGAAGTGGTCGACGTCACCGGCCACCTCGGCGGCTTCAATTTTCAGTGGGCCTGGGCCTCAGGCGCCGCGGCAGGAAGAGCGTTGTAAACTAGCTCTCCGGAGGCGGGAGGAGAAATGATGAGACCGAGATCATTCGTGCAAACGTTTTTCTGCCTAATGGCTGTGGCAATCCTTGCGAGTTTCGCATTTGCGCAAGCTTCATCATCTTTGCTGGTGCTCTCCAAGAGCGATCACACAGTATCGATCGTCGATCCCTCGAGCCTGCAGGTGTTAGCGCGTCTCCCCTCCGGTCCCGACCCGCACGAAATCATCGCCTCCGACGACGGCAAACTCGCCTACATTTCAAACTACGGCGGCCTCGACAGCACTCTCAATACCATTTCTGTCGTCGATCTGGTTTCCCGAAAGGCCATGCCGCCCATCGATCTTGGCGCGATTCGCTCCAGTCACGGCTTGGCATTCGACGGCGGCAAGCTCTATTTCACCGCCGAAACCAACAAAGTCATTGGCCGGTACGATCCCGCAACCCAGCATGTTGATTGGATCCTCGGCACCGGCCAGGATCGAACGCATATGGTCGAAGTCTCCAAGAGCCTTGACAAGATCTACACATCCAACGTCAATTCCGCCACCATCAGCATCATTGAACAGGTTTCTCCGCCCGCCGGAGGCTTCGGTCCGCCACCGGGCGCCGCACCCGGATCCGGACCGCCGGCCGGCCCTCCGCCACAAGGACCGGGCGGTCCAGGAGGCCAGCCGCGCCTCACGTGGGAGATCACGAACGTCCCGGCTGGCAAGGGCGTTGAAGGCTTCGACATCTCGCCCGACGGAAAGGAAATCTGGGCAGCCAATGCGCGCGACGCCACCGTCACCATCATTGACGTCGCCACGAAGAAAGCCATTCAAACTCTCCCCATCCCCGTGAAAGGCGCCAACCGCCTGAAGTTTACGCCCGACGGCAAGCGCGTCCTGATCTCCGGCCTGGGCGCGAGAGCCGGAGATAGCAGTTTGGTAATTATGGACGCGATCACTCGGAAAGATGTAAAGCAACTGAACCTCGGAGGAGGCGCAGCAGGAATTCTGATCGCCGCCGATGGCGCTCGCGCCTACGTCGCAGTCAGCATGGCCGACAAAGTCGCCGTCGTAGACTTAAAGACCCTGGAAGTAGTCGGCCAGATCGACGCTGGCAAACAGCCCGATGGATTGGCATGGGCGACACAAAAGTAGAGCTCTTCCTGGTGGCGTCGTGCCGAGCGTAGCCGCCCGTCAGTCGGAGCGAGGAGCCTGCCCTGACCGAGGTCGAAGGGATCTCGCGCGAGTCGTATCAGCGTGCATGTCATATGAAGAAGATGAGCCATGCGTGGCCTCGGCCTTCCCATGCCGTAGAATCAAGTCTTGCTCCTCACAATCGAAAAGCTGATCTACGGCGGCGACGGCCTCGCCCGTCTGCCCGCTGCTCCTAGTACCGATGACGCCCACGGACGCGGCAAGGCCGTGTTCGTCCCCTTCGTCCTCGCGGGAGAAAAGGTCGAGGCCACCCTCACCGAACAGAAGCCCGGCTTCGCCCGAGCCAACGCCGACTCCATCATCGAGCCCTCCGTGCATCGCATTCAGCCGGGCTGCCAGTACTACACCCGCTGTGGTGGATGCCACTACCAGCACACCAGCTACGAGCACCAACTCGAAATCAAGAAGGAAATCCTGCGCGAGAGTCTCCGTCGCACGGCGAAGCTGGACCTTTCGTTCGACATCGAAGTGCATCCTTCGCCGCCGTGGAACTATCGCAACCGCTCGCGTCTGCAAGTGCGAACCCACTCAGGATTCGCCGCGGGATATTTCAAGATGTCATCGCACGACCTGCTCGCGGTGGAAGAGTGTCCCATCAGTTCTCCGCTCATCAACCGCGGCATCGCATCGCTTTGGCAGAGCGGACGTGCGGGTAAAGTTCCTGAGGGAGTCCGCGAGGTCGAGTTCTTCGCCGATGCCGACGATACGCAATTGCTGGTCGATGTCGGTTGCGCCCGTGAGGCCCGTCGAGCCGCCATTCGCGAGTGGGCCGAGGATCTGCACTCCAGCATCCCCGAGATCGCGGGCGTCGTAGCATTCCGCGAAGCCAATCCCGGTGATCGCAAGGCCGCGGCACCCGAGATTCTCGTCACCGTTGGTGCTCCCTCTTTGACCTACAAGACGCAGCGAGCGGACTACCGGGTCAGCGCTGGATCCTTCTTCCAAACCAACCGACACCTCACCGACGAATTGGTCAAACTCGTAACTGCAGGACAAGCAGGCAAGCTCGCGCTCGACCTGTACGCGGGCGTTGGGCTGTTTTCCACAGCCCTGGCCGGTGACTTTCATCACATCTTTTCTGTAGAGCCGTCACAGACTTCCTTCGCCGATCTTGCCTACAATCAGTCCTCGAATGGAGAGGCAGTGCAGGCCACCACGGAGCAGTACCTGGCCCGTGGGGCACATTCGGAGCGAGTCGGGAAGGGCGCAGTCCTCCCTCATATCCTTAATAAGCCCGACCTAGCGGTGGTGGACCCGCCTCGAAGTGGCCTGGGAGAACGCGTGGCGCGGTTGTTGACGACCTTGGGCGCGCCACGCGTTGTTTATGTTTCCTGCGATCCAGCAACTTTGGCTCGCGATCTCGTGCCCCTGCTGGCCGACGGCTACCGTGTCGAGCAAGTGCATCTGGTGGATTTGTTCCCGCAAACCTACCACCTGGAAAGTGTTGTTCACCTGATGCGGTGATGAGTAGTTTTGGTGATGCACTGATTTGGTGGTGCAGCACTTGCAGCGCGCTGCGATCAAGGCTGCCGTTTCGAGATGCGCTTCAGCGCCTGAGGCACCTTCACAGTTAGGCTGACTTTTGAATCAGACGTCATCTTCGGGCGCGCTCCCCAGATTGCCATTTCAGTCGCCCTCCGCTGCATACCCCCCGACCTTCCACCTGAAAGCGCCCCGTCAGCCCATGCTATGGGCAACTCTGGCGTACTCTCTCGGAATAACCGCGGGCGCATACCTGTGGCGGCCGGCACTGTGGTGGGTGATCGCCGGAGCGGCTTTCATAGTCTTCGCGGCATACTTTAACCGCCGGCGCTCGCTCTTCGGCTGGGGACTCGCCTTGGCCGCAATCTTTCTCGGGGGGGCTCTGCACATCCAACTGCGCCGCTCCACCACTGGCGTTGACACCAGTATTGATGCGTATGCCGATCGTCAGGAACTTCAGATCACCGCTCATGTCACGCGCGACGGTCACCTCCAGCCCGCCGGATTCAACGAGGTCAAAGAGAACGTCGACGTGGAAACAGAAGAGATTGAGGCTGCGGACGGCGACACTGAACCCGTTCATTCCGGCATCCGCCTTGGCATCTACGGTCCACGATCTAACGACGCGGAGGCGGACGACAGCTACACCGCATTGAACGCCAACTCCGCCATGCCCGTCTTCCACTACGGCGACCGCATCCGCTTCACGGCCAAGCTCCGGCTGCCCCGCAACTTTCGCAATCCCGGCGCCTTCGACTATCAGGGATATCTCGCCGATCGTGACATCGCCGCCCTTGGCTCAACCAAAATCGAAAGCGTCGAACGGCTCCCCGGGTTTTATGGGAGCCGCATCGCTTTGTGGCGCAGCCGCATGCATCGCGGCATCGTCGCCAAAGTTCACCAACTCTGGCACCCGCGGGAGGCCGCCCTCATCGATGCGATGGTCATTGGCGAAGAAGCCTTCATCGATCGCGACACGCGCGTCGATTTTCAACGCTCGGGTACTTACCACGTGCTCGTTGTCTCGGGCATGAACGTCAGCGTCCTGGCCTTCGTGGTCTTTTGGACCTTGCGTCGACTTCGGCTGGCCGATGTTCCCGCCACGCTGCTGACGGTGGGTTTCTGCGTCGCCTACGCGTTCACTACCGAGGTCGGCGCTCCTGTTTGGCGGGCCACCCTGATGTGTACCATCTATCTCATCACTCGCCTGCTCTACCGCGATCGTGCCATGCTCAATGCATTGGCCGCGGCAGCACTCGGACTGTTGATTTTCGATCCACGCCAGCTTTTCACACCCAGCTTCCAGATGACCTTTGTCTGCGTGCTCATCGTCGCCGCCATCGGCATCCCAATTTTGCAGCGC
>Ga0207693_10000153_pt1 | contig 63886 bp, 66 predicted proteins | sample LARL81metaG_FD_184347 | JGI IMG/M metagenome (GOLD analysis project Ga0207693, IMG submission 184347) | Corn, switchgrass and miscanthus rhizosphere microbial communities from Kellogg Biological Station, Michigan, USA - LAR L8-1 metaG... | ecosystem: Host-associated > Plants > Roots >... | reverse complement strand
AGGCGACCCAGACCAGCCAGGCGTAGAGCCACCACAGCGCCCCGGCCCGCGCCATCAGCCACAGCACCAGGGTGAGGAGCGGAACCCCGAGCAGCGCGCCGAGCAGCGCACCTTTCGCGAGATCGGCGAGCCAGAGGCGCAGCGTCATCCGGTTGAAGCCGAACCGTTGCTCGATGACGAACGTGCGATACCACGAGATCGGCAGTCCGACCAGCGCAGCCAGCAAGGTAACCGCGACGACCAGCGCGACGTCCTGCCACAGCGTGCCGACTGGCAAAAGGTCGGCGCGGAGCGCAAGCGCCGCGAGTCCGCCGCCCAGGGTCAGCGCCAGCAGGATGATTGCTTCGAGCACCGTCTCCAGCATGCCCAGCCGCGTCCGCGCGATCGTGTAGTCAGCGGCCTTCTGATGCGCGGCCAGCGTGATGCGCGTGGCGAAATGCGCGGGCGGTGCAGCGCGGTTGGCAGCAACGTGCTGCACCTGCCGGCGCGCGAGCCAGAGCTGCATCGCCAGCGAAACGCCCAGCGCGAGCAGGAAAATCACGGTGAACCAGGGAGGGGATTGCGGCATGCGACGCTCGAGCGGACCGGCGAGTATGCGAGAATAAGCGCTTATTTTACGCCAAGTGAAAATAATGGCGCAGGACGCCAATCTGCTGGTCTGGATAGACATGGAAATGACGGGCTTGCAGCCCGAAACCGACCGCATTATCGAGGTCGCGCTGGTCGTCACCGACGCGGCGCTGGCGACCGTCGCCGAGGCGCCGGTGCTGGTCGTGCATCAGGATGATGCGACCTTGGCCGCCATGGACTCGTGGAATCAGTCGACGCACGCGCGATCGGGCCTGATCGACAAGGTCAAGGCGTCGACGCTCGACGAGGCGACGGTCGAACAGCGGATGCTCGCGTTCCTGCGCGAGCACGTGCCGCCACGCGCCTCGCCGATGTGCGGCAACTCGATCTGCCAGGATCGCCGCTTCCTCGCCCGGTGGATGCCGGCGTTCGAAGACTATTTTCATTACCGCAATCTCGACGTGTCGACGCTGAAGGAGTTGTGCAAGCGATGGCAACCCGAGGTGGCGAAAGCCTGGGTCAAGCAGGGCAAGCACGAGGCGCTCGCCGACATCTACGAGTCGATCGATGAGCTCAACTATTATCGCGAGCATTTCATCGGCCGGAGCGTCAATCGCGTCGAGCCCGCCTAGGTCGATCGAGTGAAATTCTGCAGCCATTGCGGCTCGGCGGCGCTCGCATCGCGCATCCCCGAAGGCGACACTCTGCCCCGTTACGTGTGCGCGAACTGCGGCACCATTCATTACCAGAATCCGAAGACCGTCGTCGGCTGCCTGCCGGAATGGAATGATCGCGTGCTGCTGTGCAAGCGCGCGATCGAGCCGCGGCTTGGGCTTTGGACGCTGCCGGCGGGGTTTCTGGAAAACGGCGAGACGCTCGAGACCGGCGCCCTGCGCGAGACCGCCGAAGAGGCCGGAGCTGCGGTCGAGATCGGTGCGCTGTACACGGTGATCAGCCTGCCGGACATCAACCAGGTCTACATGATGTTCCGCGCCCGCCTGCTGAATCTGGATTTCGGGCCCGGCCCGGAAAGCCTCGAAGTCGCGCTTTTCACCGAGGACGACATTCCCTGGGGCGACATCGCCTTCCGGACGATCGCGCGGACCTTGCGCAATTATTTCCTGGACCGCAAGCTAGGCGCCTTTCCCTTGCACGTCAGCGCGCTGTTCAAGCGCTCGCCGCGGGAGCCTGCGCTGCAGGCCGCGGCCTGAGGAGAAGGATCTTCGGATGGCGCAAATCCTGTTCAAGAATGCCAACTTGCTCGATCCTGATGCCGATGCGCTGCAGGGCGGGGTTTCGGTGCTGGTCGAAGGCGATCTGATCCGGGAAGTCTCGCCGAAAGCGATCAAGGCAGCCGACGCCGATGTCATCGACTGCAAGGGTCGCACGCTGATGCCGGGCCTGATCGATTGTCACGTCCATGTGATGCTGTCGGAAGTGAACATCCGCTATCTCGAAGCTATCCCGTTGACCCTGATGACGGTCCGCGCCGCGGCGCTGATGCGGGCCATGATCGATCGAGGCTTCACGACCGTTCGCGATACAGGAGGCGCGGACTGGGGTGTGCGCGACGGCGTGGCGCACGGCCTCCTGCCGGGGCCGCGCATGTTCATCGCCGGGCGCGCGATCGGCCCCACAGGTGGCCACTCCGACGCTCGCCGGCGGACCGACACCGGGTCGGACGCCTGCAAATGCTGCAACGCGATGCGTTTCTGCCTGGAGGTCGTCGACGGCGTCGATGCCGTTCGAGCGGCGGTGCGCGAGCAGCTTCGACAAGGAGTCGACCAGATCAAGATCATGGTCTCGGGCGGAGTGGCGAGCCCCTATGATCCGCTCGACAGCCGGCAATTTTCCCTGGAAGAAATCCGCACCGCGGTCGAGGAGGCCGACGCGTTCGGGCGGTACACGCAGGCGCATGCCTATACGGCGGAAGCTATCACCCGCGCGGTCAGTCAGGGCGTGCGCACCGTCGAACATGGCAATCTGATCGACGAGAAGTCGGCTGCGCTGATGAAGGAGAAAGGCGCCTACCTGGTCGCGAATCTAGTCGCCTACTACGCGATGAGGGAGCGCGCGAAGGAATTCGGGATGACCGCCGAGATGCTGGCGAAAAACGATCTGGTGATCGATGGCGGGCTCAAGTCACTGGAGATCTGCAAGCGGGCCGGCGTGCCGGTAGGTTACGGCAGCGATCTCCTCGGCCAGTTGCAGGTCGATCAGAGCCGCGAGTTCCTGTTGCGCCGCGAGGTTCTTTCGCCCATCGAGATCATCCGGCAGGCCACGGTCGTCGGTGCCGAGATCGTGCGCATGCCCGGCAGGCTGGGGGTAGTGAAGGCGGGCGCGTTCGCGGACCTCCTGGTCGTCGACGGTGATCCGATCAGCAAGCTCGAATTGCTGACCGGTCAGGGCGAGAACCTGTCGGTCATCATGAAGGCGGGTCGTTTCCACAAGAACCGCCTGGCGGCCTGATGATGCGAGGGGCAATCGCAGCCCCGGGGCCGCTCGCTGTCGGCCGTGCGCCAATCTTCGACTCGCGCCGCCTCGGCCGCTTCGCGCTGCTCGGCGCCGCCCTGCTGGGCTACGCGGTCATCCTGACGCCGATACTCTTCGTCTGCTGGCTGAGCTTCTTCTCCAATGAGATCGTGACGTTCCCACCGCAAGGCTACACGCTGCGCTGGTTCGCTCACATCTTCGACCAGAACAATTTCGTCAGCGGGTTTGTCACCAGCCTGCAGGTGGGCATTGCGGCGATGATCGGCGGGCTCATTCTCGGCGTACCGGCGAGCGTCGCTCTGTCGCGTCGCAAATTCCCCGGCCGCGAGGCCGTCAACACGCTGCTGCTTCTGCCGCTCGTGGTTCCGGGCATCGTGGCCGGTACGGCGATCTACGTGTTCCAGATCGAGGTCGAGCTCGCCAGCGGGTGGCCGCTGCTGGGCTCGCGCGCCGGACTCGTCCTGGCGCACATCATGATCACGATTCCGTGGACCGTACGACTGCTAACCGCGAGTCTCAGCGGGTTCGACCGCTCGATCGAGGAGGCGGCGCTGAATCTGGGTGCCACGCCGTTGCAGGCCTTTCTCAAGGTCACGCTGCCTGTGATCAAGCCCGGCGTGGTAGCCGCGGCATTGTTCGGCTTCATCATCTCGTTCGGCAATCTGGAAATGACGCTGTTCCTGGTCGCGCCGGGACAAACGACCTTGCCCATCGCCATTCTTCAGTATCTGCAATGGCGCATCGATCCAACCATCGCTGCGGTATCGCTATTGCAGATCGTGATCATCGGTGCCGGCATGCTGGTCACCGACCGCTATGTGAAGCTCACGCGAGTGCTGTAAGACGATCGATGGCTCGCCTGCAGCTGACCGGCCTCACCAAGATGTACGGCGACTTTCGCGCGGTCTCCGACGTCGATCTCGACATCGGGCAGGGCGAGCTCGTGGTGCTGCTCGGGCCTTCCGGATGCGGCAAGACGACGACCTTGCGCATGATCGCCGGCTTCATCGCCCCTACGGCCGGCGAGATCCGCCTCGGCGGCAATGACATTACGCGGCAGCCGCCATGGAAGCGCAACACCGGCCTGGTGTTCCAGAGCTATGCGCTATTCCCGCACCTGAGCGTGGCCGATAACGTCGCGTTCGGCTTGCGGATGCGCAGGCTTTCGCCAACGGAGATCACATCGAAGCTGGCGGACGCCTTGCGCCTGGTTCGACTCGAGGGCCTGGCGGAGCGCCTGCCGCGCGAATTGTCGGGCGGACAACAGCAGCGCGTGGCATTGGCGCGCGCGCTGGTGATCGAACCCGACATCCTGTTGCTCGACGAGCCGCTGTCCAATCTCGATGCCAAGCTGCGCCATGAAGTGCGCGTGGAGATCCGCGAGTTGCAGAAAAAGCTCGGGCTGACCACCGTGATGGTCACGCACGACCAGGAAGAGGCCCTGACGATGGCCGATCGGCTGGTCGTCATGTCCAACGGTCGGGTGCAGCAGGTCGGCTCGCAGCGTGATCTGTACGAGAATCCGGCCAACACCTTTGTCGCGGGTTTTGTCGGCCGCACGAACTTCCTGCGCGGCCGCGTTGAAGGAGGCGTCTTCCGCAGCGAGAGCGGCCTGGGTATTCTCTGCGGCCAGGGCGCCGCGGCCCATGGGCGCACGCTGGCCATCCGGCCCGAGCGGCTCTCGCTTGCCACGGCGCCGGTCGACGCCGACAACTGTTTTCCGGGGATCGTCGAGTTCGCATCGTATCTCGGCGGCGTCCTGGAATATTATGTGCGCTTGACACCCCGCGACCGGCTGATGGTGCAGGCGCCCAACAAGTCTGCCGATACCGCGCACGCCGTCGGTGATCGGGTCCATCTGCACTGGCCGGCGCAGGCCAGCCTCGTACTCGCCGATGATGGCGGGAGCACGGGCTGAACGACGAAACCCATCGGGGATTACGGAGGCATCGATCATGGAAAAGCACACCTCGGATCGCAAACTGAGCACACGCCGCCGATTGTTGAAGGCAGGCGGCGCCCTTGCCGGCGTCGCCGCCATCGGAGGCTGGTCGCCCGCGCGGGCGCAGGCCGGGGGGCGCGTGGTGATCGGCACCTGGGGTGGCGACTACTCGAAGCTGCTGTCGAAGAACATCGACACGCCGCTGATGGCGCCGAAGAAGTACGACGTTGTGCACGACATCGGCGGCGATCCGGAGCGCCGGGCCAAGATGCGCGCGGAAGCCCGGCTGCCGCGCGGCACCAGCGACCTGCAGGGGCTCTCAGCCGCGCAGATGTACGAGATGAACGATGCCGGCCTCTGTCTGCCGGTCGACTACGCGAAGATTCCGAACGCGCAGTATCTGCTGCCGCAGATGCGATATCCGTACGGTGTCGGGCATATCTACTCGGGCAAGGTCATTCTCTATAACCCGAAGCTCATAGCAACGCCGCCCACGAGCTTCGCCGACGCCCTCGACTCGAAGCACGGCAACAAGCTCGGCATCATCGACATCCAGTACCAGTTCACGATGATGGCGGCGGCGCTGGCCTCGGGCGGCTCGATGACCAATTACGAACCGGGCAAGGAGCGCCTGATGGCGTGCCGGAAAGCAGGCGCCAGGATTCTGCCCACCAACGAAGCAATGGCGCAGGCGCTGCAGAACGAGGAAGTCGGCATCTGCATCATGTGGAAGGCGCGCGCCGTGCAGTGGCAGAAGGCCGGCGCGAAGGTCGAGACCGTCGCGCCGAAGGAGGGGATTCCACTCTACATCTCGGGATTCGTCATCCCCAAGAACGCGCCGAACAAGGATGGCGCGCACTTCTGGCTGAACGAGATGCTCGAGCCTTCGGCACAGGAAGCCTTCGCCGAGGACATGGGGTACAACGGCTCCGTCAGCAATGCCAGGATTCCGGCCGAGACGGAAAGGCGCATCGGCTTCAACCTTGAGGAGCGGAAGCGCTTGATCGATCTCGATTACGGCTATCTCGCGAAGAACGACGCCGCGCTGAAGGAGTGGTGGGACAAGACGTTCAAAGGCTGAAGTCCCGGCTTCGAGTTGACGCGGGTTGATCATGGCTGCGGTGACGGCACCCGCGGTGCGCACCGGAACCACCCCATGGACCGCGGCGGCGGCGGTCGCCCCCGCATCGATCGTCGTGACAATCGGCATCGTGCTGCCGGTCGTCATTCTCTTTCGCTACAGCCTGAATCAATACACGCCGGCCAAGGTCATGGTCGACGCCTTCACGATCGAGAACTACGTAAAGTTCCTCACCGATCCGTTCTATCTCGCCGTTCTCTTCCGAACGATACGCGTAGCGGCGCTGTGCACCGCGATTTGCGTCGTTCTGGCGTTTCCGATGGCGTATTGTCTCGCCCGCACACGGTCGCGTTTCAAGAATCTGCTATTGATGGCCGTGATCCTGCCGCTGTTCGTGGGCAACGCCGTGCGCGCTGCGGGATGGATGGTGCTGTTCGGGAATCGCGGCTTCATCAACTCGATGCTGATGGGACTCGGTATCACCAGCGAGCCGCTGCAGATCATGTACACCGAGCTGGCGGTCGTCGTCGGCGTCATCGCGGTCAATCTGCCCTTTGTCGTGCTGACGCTGCAGGCCGTCCTCGAGGGAATCGACCGCGCGATCGAGGAAGCGGCGCTGGGGCTCGGAGCAGGCCCCTGGCGCACGTTTCGTCACGTGATCCTTCCGTTGGCGCTCCCGGGCGTGATCGCCGGCACGATCCTTTCTTTCATCCTGGCGATGAACGCCTATGCCACGCCCGTCCTTCTTGGCGGGCCTACTTTTCAGATGATGGGGCCGACTGTCTACAATCAGTTCGCCGGCCTTTCCAACTGGCCGTTCGGCGCCGCGATGGCTTTTGTCCTGATGACGGCTACCTTGCTGCTGACCGTTACTTCCAACTGGCTTGCTCAAGCGCGCTACCGGCGCGCCCCGGCGGCGTCGATCAAGGTCACCGTCAATTAAAACGCAGCGGCTGAGGAATGTTTTGCCGCGATTGTCGTTGCGACGCTAGCGCGTCGTGCTGTCTTTGGCGCCGGGTTCGCAGGCGGCGCCTGAATTCGGGCGGCTGGTGTCGTAGCAGGTGGATGCCCGGCAGGCGGCCAGGTCCACGACGCTGCCTTCCGCTTCGGATGGCACGAGCGCGCCGAGCGTGCGGCAGCGGTGGTTCCAGCACAGCGTCCAGTCCGGCGTGTAGGTGGATTGCGTCAGTGGCAGCACCGCGATTGCATGCGACTGCGGTTTCCATGTCCACCAGCCGCCGCGCAGAACGGCATCCCTCGGCGGCTCCATCCCGGCGCCGAGGCCCTGAATACGAGCAGCGGTAAGGCGCAGCCGATCGCCGTCGATGCGATAGCTTTCCTCCCATCGCGTCTTCTCGACCGAATGCTGCCAAGCGAGCGTGAAGTGGTCGGTGGGCAGCGTGGCGCGAACCACGCCGGCAACGATCAGGCAAACCGCATTCACGCCTTTTTTGGCAGCGCGCGCGTGCGAAACAGATGCCAGGCGATGAACGCGGCACACAGCCCGAATCCGACCTCGTCGGTCCACGGAATCGCGACGACCAGCAGGAATGCGGCGATCGTCACGAATATGCGCTCGGCCCAGTTGAGCGGCGCGCGGAGGTAGCCGATCGATGCCGCGCCCCAGAGAAGGATCGCGATGATCGCCTTGAATACGACATACGCGGTATCGAGCAAGGTCCCGGTCTGCAGCATCAGCGACGGATCGTAGACGGCCATATAGGGGATCACGAAGCCGGCGATCGCGATATGCGTCGCTTTCCAGCCGATTCTCATCGGCGAAGCCTTGGCGATCGACGCAGCGGCGAACGCGGCCAGCGCGACCGGCGGCGTCAGGTCGGCCATGATGCCGAAATAAAAGACGAACATGTGCGAGACGATCAACGGCACTTTCAACGTGAGGAGAGCAGGGGCCGCGATCGCGCTGGTGATGATGTAATTGGGAATCGTCGGTATGCCCATGCCAAGGACCAGGCAAACGGCCATGGTGAGGAACAGCGACAGGAACAGGCTTTTCGACCCGATGTCGAGCACGAAGCTTGCGAAATTCGACGCTGCACCGGTGAGCGTCAGCACGCCGATGACGACACCGACGATCGCGCAGGCGAGGCCGACCGACACCGCCTGCCGGGCGCCATCGACCATGCTGCTGCGCATGATCTGCAAGGTCTTGCGGCCGCCCCGGATGACAAAATTGACCACGACCAGAAAGGCAATGGCGACAATCAGCGGCCAGACGCCGTATTCGAAGAAGCTGGCGCACACCAGCCCCAGGATCACCCAGAACACGATGCGGAACAGCGTCGAGGCGAAACCGGCGGCGATGCCGGTGCCGAGGATCAGCATCGCGGTCAGCGCGAGGCCGACGATACCGGAGAACATTGGCGTAAATCCATCGAACAGCATGAACACCAGCACCGCGAGCGGCAGCATCAGATACCACTTGTCCCGGATCGCCTTCCATGGATTCGGGCAATCGGCTTTGGGCATTCCGTGCAGCCCCTTGCGTCCTGCCTCGAGGTGCACCATCAGGAAGGCGGTCAGGTAATAGAGGAAAGCCGGGATGACGGCTGCCTTGACGATGGTGACGTAGGGCACGTTCAGCGTCTCGGCCATGATGAATGCAACCGCACCCATCACCGGCGGCATGATCTGGCCGCCCATCGAAGAGGTGGCTTCGACTGCACCGGCGAAGACCGATGAGTAACCGAAGCGCTTCATCAACGGAATCGTGAACTGTCCGACGGTCAGCACATTGGCGATACCCGAGCCGCTGATCATTCCCATCATGCCGGACGAGATCACGGCGACCTTCGCCGGCCCGCCACGCGCATGTCCGACGAAGCCGAGCGCGATGTTGTTGAACAAGCCGATCATGCCGGCGTGCTCGAGGAACGACCCGAACAGGATGAACAGGAAGATGTATGTGGCCGAAACCAGCGTCGGAATGCCATAGATGCCTTCGCTGCCGAGGTAAAGCTGGCCGATGATCTGGTCGAAACCGTAGCCACGGTGGGCGATCGCCGAGGGGAGATATTGGCCCAGCACGCCGTAGACGAGAAAAACCGCGCAAACGATCGGCAGAGCGAGGCCGAGCACGCGCCGCGCCGCCTCGAACAGCAGCACGATCACGATCGCGCCGACGACGAGGTCGGGAACGGTAGCATCGCCCGAACGCTGGATCAGGTCCGCCTCGAACACCCAGTGATAGAAGGCCAATGCGAAGGCCAGGACGGCGATTGCCGCGTCGTACCAGGCGATCCGGTTCCTGGCGGCCTTGCGGCTGATCGGATAGATCAGGAACGCGAGCAGCATCAGGAAGCCGACATGCAGCGAGCGCGTTACCAGGCTCGACAGCGGGCTGAATGCGGCGATGAAGAGCTGGTAGGTCGAGAAGGCCAGCGCGACGCCGGCGACAATCTTCGCCGCGAGCCCGATCAGTTCGCGCTTGACGCCGGTTTCGTCGAATGCGGCATCCGACGCCGCATGTATGTGGGACGCTGCTTCAGGCACGGCCATGGCAAGCTGCTCGTCGGCCGAGCCCTATTTCAGCAGGCCGGCTTCCTTATAGTATTTTTGCGCGCCCGGATGCAGCGGCACGGGCATGCCTTCCAGCGCATGCTTGAGGTCGATCGCCTTCGCCGCCGAGTGTGCGGCGGTCAGCTGGTCGAGGCTGGTCCACAGCGCCTTGGTCATGGCATAGACCACGTCGTCGCTGACCCCCTCGTGCGTGACCAGGAAGTTCTGCACCGCCACCGCGGGAACGTCGGCGGTCTGGCCGCGGTAGGTATTGGCGGGAATCATCGCAGGCAAATACGCCGGATCGTTGGTTTTCTTGATGACATCCGCCGGAATTGCCACGACGACGATGTCCACCGATGTGGCGAGATCGCGCAATGCCGACACGCCGAGGCCAGCCGACTGCAGCGTGACGTCGATCTGCCGGTTTTTCATCAGCTCGACGCTCTCGCCGAACGGCAGATACTCGACTTTGGCGAAATCCTTGTACGACATCCCGGCCGCGCCCAGGATCGCCCGCGCGTTGAGCTCGGTCCCCGATTTGGGTGCTCCGACCGAAACCTTCTTGCCTTTGAGATCGGCCAGCGTCTTGATCCCCGCGTCGGCGCGCGCCACGATCTGGATGTAGTTCGGATAGATCGCCGCGATACCGCGCAGCTTCTTCAGCGGGGTCTTGAATCCGGCGTCCTCGCTACCCTTCCAGGCGTCGGAAAGGGAGTCGCCGAGGGTGAAGGCGATCTCGCCTCTGCCGGCTTGCAGCAGATTGAGGTTTTCGACCGACGCCTTGGTCGCCTGAACCGAGGTCTTCGCCTGCGGCAACGCCTTGCCTATCGCGTTCGCCAGGGCGACACCCAGGGGGTAATAGACGCCGCTGGTGCCGCCGGTCAGCACGTTGATGAACTGGTCCGCGGCAACGGCGGGGCCGGCGCAAAGCGCCAGTGCCAGAGCGCAACGGACTAGGAGCTTGCTCATGAATCCTCCGAGATGGAATGGTCTCCCAGCCGCGTGCAGGCTGTTCCGCCCGCGAACGGCGCGCTTCGATTATAGCGCAGCGGCCAGTGTCTCCCGGGCTGGACCCGCAAGCTTGCGCATGGGAGGATTTCGACCATCCGATGACAACATAGGCGCAGCATGCGGCGCGTCGATCGCCTGTTCGAAAACTACGGCCTTTACCATCAGGATCCGATCAACAAGGCGATCCACTGGATATGCGTGCCGCTGATCGTCTGGAGCGTGCTTGGCATGGTGTGGGCCGCGTCGCCGCTGGCGGCCTGCGCGGCGATCGCAGCCATGATTTTGTTTTACCTGTTTCTGTCGGTGCCGCTTGCGTTCGGCATGCTGGCCGTCGTTGCCACCATGGCGTGGGCGCTGACCTTGCTCGGCGATCGCTTGCTGATGGTATCGCTGGTCACGTTCGCCGCGGCGTGGGTCGGGCAGTTCATCGGCCACGTGATCGAAGGCAGGAAGCCGGCCTTCGTCGACGATCTGCGCTCGTTTCTGGTGGCGCCGGCGTGGCTGCTCGGCGACCTTTACAGGCGCCTTGGTCTCAGGTTTTGACCCCGCGATCGGCGCGCCGCTGTACGCGTACGGCGTCGTTCCGCTCTGGAGGTTCAGCGCTCGCTGTCGTTTTTCAGCCACTCGCCGACGACGCGTTGCATGCCGACAGCTCGCGGCACAAAGCCGCAGGCGGCATAGAAATCGCGCCGATCGTCGGTAAACAGATAGACGTGCTGGCCGGGCAGGGCCTGACAGAGCATGTCGACGACGCGCCGGCCAATGCCGCGCCGTCGGTACGCGGACTGGGTCCAGACGTCGACGATGTAGGCGTTGCACACGCCGTCGGATAGCGCGCGTCCGGTACCGACGATCGTCGCGCCGTCGCGGGCGATGACGCAGCGGTAGCTGTTGCGGAACGAGGCTTCCATCTGTCGCGCCGTGCGTCCGTTGTCGAAACGATCGGCGGCAAGCGAGGCGATCAATGCCGCCCAGTCGACGCCTTCGAGCGAAGTCGAATAGTCGATCGTCATCGGGTCCTAGAACGGCAATGGCCTGCCCGGCATCGCCTGGCTCAGCACGCGGCGGAACTCGCCCTGGATGCGCGCCAGCGCGGCCGCGTCATCCGCCTCGAAGCGCAGGACGATGACCGGTGTCGTGTTCGACGCACGCGCGAGCCCGAAACCGTCGGGATACTCGACACGCAGGCCGTCGATGCGAATGACGTCGACGGCGCCCGGAAAGGTCGCCGTCGCGGCGAGCTTGTCGATCAGCGCATGCGGCGAGGCATCGGAACAGCGGATATTGAGCTCCGGCGTGCTGAGGCTGTCGGGAATCGCATGCAGCGCGGCCGAGGCGTCGGCATCGTGGGAGAGAATTTCGAGCAGGCGCGCGCCGGCGTACATGCCGTCGTCGAATCCGTACCAGCGTTCCCGGAAGAACGTATGCCCGCTCATTTCGCCGGCAAGTTCCGCGCCGGTTTCCTTCATCTTGGCCTTGATCAGCGAATGTCCGGTTTTCCACAGCAGCGCCTTGCCGCCATGCTGCTCGATCCATGGCTTGAGATTGCGCGTCGACTTGACGTCGTAGATGACCGTCGCGCCGGGACGGCGCTTCAGCATGTCGGCGGCGAACAGCATCAGCTGCCGGTCGGCGTAGATCGTGCGCCCGTCCTTGGTGACTACGCCCAGGCGGTCGCCGTCGCCGTCGAATGCGATGCCCAGCTCGTTGTCAGTCGAGGCGAGGTTGGCCACGAGGTCACGAAGGTTCTCCGGTTGCGATGGATCCGGATGATGGTTCGGAAAGCGGCCATCGACTTCGCAGAAAAGCTCGGTGACCTCGCAGCCGAGGCGGCGAAATAGCGTCGGCGCATAGGCGCCCGCGACGCCGTTGCCGCAATCGACCGCGATTTTCATCGGTCGGGCCAGCCGGACGTCACCGGCGATCCGGTCAAAGTAAGCCGGCGCCACGTCGGCGTTGCGCAGCGAGCCTGCACCGCGCTTCAGCTCGCCGGCCTCGATGCGTGTGCGCAAGGCCTTGATCTCGTCGCCCGCGAGCGTGTCGCCGGCTATCACCATCTTGAGCCCGTTGTAATCGGGCGGATTGTGGCTTCCGGTCACCATCACGCTGCACTGCGTCTTCAGATGATGTGCGGCGAAGTAGCTGATCGGTGTCGTGACCATGCCGATATCGATGACGTTGGCGCCGCTGGCGCGGATGCCGGTTGAAAGCGCGCCGGCGAGCTCCGGGCCCGACAGTCGGCCGTCGCGGCCGATGACCAGCGTGTCCCGGCCGCGCTCCTGCGCCAGCGTGCCGAGCGCTTGTCCGACCGCCTGCACAATGGGCGCGGTCAGCGTCTTGCCGACGATGCCGCGAATGTCGTAGGCCTTGAAGATATCGTTGGGAAGGTTCATCGGGAAATCGAGTGGATCGACATGGCACGGCTTGCCCCGCGGGCGAGCGGCCTGCGGCTATTGCATTGGCGCGAAGAATTGTAGCAGGCGGCTCGGGACCCACTCCAGACTACCGGGAAACGGAGACATTGCGAAGCCGGCGTGGCCGCCGTGCGCAGGCTGCTCCAGCGTGACGGAGCGGCTGACTGACTCGGGGCCGGGAAGCGAGCTTGCCGGAATGAATGGATCGTTTTTTGCGTTGAGCACCAGTGTCGGCACGGCAATGCCGCCGAGCCAGGGCTTGCTGCTGGCGCGCCGCCAATAATCGTTGACGCCGTCGAAGCCATGCAGCGGGGCGGTGACGACGTCGTCGAACGCGTGCATCGATCTCGCGCGGCGGACGGCTGCGGTGTCGAGCGAGCCCGGGAAGCGCCGTGCCATGGCGAGCGCCTTCGGCACCAGCGTCGACAGGAAGTGCTGCGCGTAAATACGGTTGAAGCCCTGGCCGATCGCCGTGCCGGCCGCGGCCAGGTCGAGCGGCGCGGACACGGCTGCCGCCGCGACCAGCGTCGAGCGCGCGCGCGCCTGCTCGCGCCCGAGCCAGTTCAGCAGCGCGCTGCCGCCCAGCGAAACGCCGACCGCGTACAGCGGTGCCGCCGGCAGGCGCGCCTTGACCATCGCGAGCATCCAGCCGATTTCGGCGTAGTCGCCCGAATGATAGGCGCGGGGCAAACGGTTCGGCTCGCCGCTGCAACCGCGGAAATGTGGCACGACGCCGCGCCAGCCGATCGCCTGCAAGCGCCGCATCAGCGCGCGCGCATAGTGCGACGACGAGCTGCCTTCGAGTCCGTGAAACAGCACCACCGTCGGCGTGCCCGGTGCGGCGCCGCTCGTGTCCTGCCAGTCGAAGTCGACGAAGTCGCCGTCCGGCGTATCGACGCGCTCACGGCGTAAGGCGATCTTCGGCGGCCCGAACAGCGCGGGATAGATAGTTTGCGCGTGCGCGCCGGCAAGCCATCGCGGCGCCGAATAGTCGCGGCTCATCGCTCGAGTGCCGCCTCGATGCGGTGCACGATCGTCTTGAGGACCTTGATGCGCGCGTAGCGCTTGTCCTCGGCTTCGACCAGCGTCCACGGCGCGAGCATCGTGCTCGTGCGATCGACCATGTCGCATACCGCGATCTCGTAGTCGTTCCAGCGTTTGCGATTGCGCCAGTCATCACGCGTGATCTTGAAGCGCTTGAACGGCGTGTGCTCGCGCGCGCGGAAGCGCCTCAGCTGTTCGGCCTTGCTGAGCTGCAGCCAGAATTTGACAACGATGACGCCGCCTTGCGTCAATTGCTCCTCGAACTGGTTGATCTCGGCATACGCGCGCATCCATTCGCCGGGCGCGCTTAGGTGCTCGACGCGCTCGACCAGTACGCGCCCGTACCAGGATCTATCGAACAGCGTTATGCCACCGCGCCGCGGAATCTTTCGCCAGAAGCGCCACAGATACGGATGTGCCAGCTCCTCGTCGGTCGGCGCCGCGATCGGGACCGTCACGTATTGGCGCGCATCGAGCGCGCCGGTGACGCGGCGTATCGCGCCGCCCTTGCCGGCGGCATCGACGCCTTCGAACGCGACGACCAGCGAACGCTCGGCGAAACGCTTGTGCCGGGACAACCGGGCAAGCGCACCCTGCCATTTCTCGAGCTGCGCCGGATAGGCTCGCGCGGAGAGCTTCTTCGACAGGTCGAGATCGCGAATCAGCTTGACGTTGTCGATCGCCGAAGGCGCGATCGGCGTCACCGGGTGCCTGACCGCATTCGCGCGCGCCGCTGCCGACGGCTTCGCCGTCGCGCGCATCGCGTCGAGCAGGATGCGCCCGACGGTCAGGTTGCGGTAACGCTCGTCGGTCCCCTCGACCACATACCAGGGCGCCGCCGTGGTCGACGTCTCGCGCAGCAGCGTCTCCCACAGCGGATAGGATTTGCGATAGGCGTGGTACGCCTTCCAGTCGTCGCGGGTCGCGCGCCAGGAAAGGCGCGGGTCGCGCTCGATCGCCTTCAGGCGTTTTTTCTGCGCCGCTTTGGACAGGTGGATCCAGAACTTGAGCAGCACGAGTCCTTCATCGCTCAACATCTGCTCGTGCTCGCGGATCGCCTCCAGATGCGTCTCGAGTCGATCGTCGTCGATGCGGCCCTGCATCCGCGCACGCATCGAGTCGTTGTACCAGGCGTGCATGAATATGCCGAGCCGGCCGCTCGGCGGCAACGCCTGCCAATAGCGCCAGGGGCCGGGGTGGACCGCTTCCTCGGGCGTGCGCTCGCCGAAAGCGACTACCTGGATGTGGCGCGGATCCATCCATGCAGTCAGCGCGTTAGCCGTCTCCCCGCGCCCGGCGCCGTCGACGCCGGAAACGATGACCAGCACCGGTCCGCGCCGGGTTCTCGACAGCTCGAATTGCGCGAGCAGCAGCGATTCCCGAAGGCGGGGTTCCTCGCGCGCGTATACGTCCTTCGCGACGCGATGGCCGATTTCTGCAGATTCGAGCATCGTTGGCTCCGGTTCAGTTCCAGAACGGCTTGGCCTTGGCGAATTGCCGCCAGGACTTGGGCAGGCGTTCCAGCTCGCGCGCGCTCATTGCCGCGGTCCAGCCGCGAACGATGCCCGCCGCACGCGAAAGCTCGGTGTCATTGCGCGCGGCTGCCAGGAGCTCGTCGATCAGACGCGTCGCGGCGATCATATCGTTCAGGTGTCCGAGCGCGCTCTGCAAGCCGGACAGCGCGTCGATGTAGTCTTTGGCGCCTCCATGACGAAACAGCGACGCCAGAAACTCGGCGGCGTAACGCAGTTTTTTCGCGGCGATCCGCACCTTGTGGCGGCCCGCGGCGTCCGCTTCCCCAAGGCGCTTGCCACGTTTGCGCAATCGCCGCTCGGCCTTGTCGAGTGCATCGCGGGCGAAGGCGGTTGCCGGGGGCCCGGCGGCGGCAAGCTCGAGCTCGATACGAAACTGTCCCAGCGCGAGCAGAGAACAGGTGAAGCGTTGCGATCCTGCTTCGGACTGCGCTGCCGCGCGATGAAACCGGCGCTTCGCCGCTGCGCGCAGGCGCAGGCGATGAAAGCCGCGCCGCTCATCGCCGTCCAGGTTGGACGCGATCTCGGCCAGTGTGTCGGCGAGGACGTCCCAATCACGCGCCGGACCGAGTACTTCGCTCAGCCCGACCAGACCGACATCGAGCGATGCAATCGCGGCCCCGCTTTGCAAGCCACTCGCGAGCTTCAACAGCGAGCGCATGCGTCGGACACCGACTCTGAGCTGATGCAGGAACTCGCCGTCGCGCCCGGCACGCATCGCTTCGGCGTTGCCGCCCATCTGGCCGAGGCAATCGGCCGCCGTCGCGGCGAGCGCGTGCGGCGCCGCGATGTCGGGCGGCAGCACGACCCTCCCCGCGCGCAACGGCTCGGCCGGCCGTGATCGCGCCAGAGCGTACCCCTGGTCGGCCTTGCTCGCATGCGCGAGCGTCAACGGAATGTCCGCGCATAGCGCCAGCGCCAGTTCGTAAAGGCGCCGGGCATCGCCTTCGACCAGCTCGATTTCGATTTCGCACAGCGGCGCGCGCCTGCGGTCGGCACGAACCACGCCCTGATCGTACGATAGCGTGGCGCGCGTCCCATCGCCGAATTTCAGCGCGCGGTCGGTACGCTTGACTTCGGTGGTGAAAACCGCCGCCAGCTGCCCGGACGCCTTGGCAAACAGCTCGGCCCAGGGCGTCTCCGCGAGCTTGGCCGGATCGAGGCTGGCGCGCGACAGCGGCCATTCGTATTCGGCGCGCCGATGCATTCCGGCAGCGGCGTCGCCGGCGCTCTTGACCGTCTGCAGCCAGCGGGTGCCGCGCCGCCGCAGCCGCAGCGCGATGCCGTGGCGATGCAACTCGTGGGCCGGCGTGTCGTAATAGCGGCTGACGATCATGGTCGAACGAGCGCGACCGGGGTTCGCCTCGGTCAGCGCGCGGTGCACCCGCACTGCGGCCCATGCCGCCGGGGTGGCCGAAAGCTTGAGTTCGACCTCAGTGGGCATCGAAAAAGCGTGCGCGAAACTAGTGCGCGCGATGGCTGGCGGCCAAGCTTGCGCGTTTGACGTAGGTTTCGCGCGCCAGCGCCACATCGTCCAGAAAATGCGACAGCTCGGAAAGCAGCAGCGCCTGCGGCCCGTCCACCAGCGCCTTCGCCGGATCCGGATGGAAGTCGATCAGCACCATGTTGGCGCCGGCGATCACACCCTGAGCGACGACATGAAAAATATCGAGAATGCCGTCGGGCGCCATCGCGCGCGTTCCCACCGAGTGCGACGGATCGATGCATACCGGCATGCGGGTCAGCCGCTTGACCACCGGAACGTGCGAGAAATCGACGAAATTACGGTGTGGATCGCCCATGTTGGTCTTCATGCCGCGCAACCCGAACACGACCTTGCGATTACCTTCAGACGCCAGATATTCGGCGGCGTTCAGCGATTCGTCGAGAGTGATGCCGAAGCCGCGCTTGATCAGGACCGGGAAGTCCTGCTGCTTGCCGACCAGCTTCAGGAGCTCGAAGTTCTGTGTGTTGCGCGTGCCGATCTGCAGCATGACGCCGGTCGGATCGCCGGTCGACTTGAGTGCGGCCCGGATCTCGTCGACATGCGATTCGTGCGTCACCTCCATCGCAATCACGCGAATGCCGTACTTGCCGGCGAGCTCGAAGACATACGGCAGGCATTTGGCGCCGAAGCCCTGGAACGCATACGGGTTGGTCCGCGGCTTGTAGGCTCCCATGCGCGTGCAGACCTGTCCGTGTTGCTGCAGCGCCTTCATCATCGCGCCGGCCGACTCCGGCGAGTCGACGGCGCACAGGCCGGCGAATATGTTCAGGCTGTCCTGGCCGAAGCGCACGCCGTTGTAGTCGAACGATGCGGGGCGGTCGTCCCCTTGCTGGTGTCGACCCAGGACGCGATAGGCTTCCGAGACCCGGACAACCTTCTGCACGCTGGGCAGCACCTGCATCTGCTCGACCGTCAACGCGGCGGTGTTGCCGATCAGGTAGATCTCGGTCAGCGTCACCTCGGCGCCGACTTCGCGATGGACGCGGTACTGGATCCCGGGAAGGCGGTCGAGTTGTCCCGCCAGCGTACGGTAATCGACGCTTTCGAGGCTGGTATTGGGTTCGAGGATAAGGATCATGGCGACGGCCTAAGAAGCGTTTTTCCGTTGAAATTCATTCATTTGCCTATTCTAGCTCCAAACAGCCGGCGTTGATGCTGCGGTGCGGGAGAGAAATATGCCACAGCCCGCCGGCAAGGGTCGTCGAAATCGTTGCTTGGCGCGTTATGGATGCCGTAGACTGGCCGCGAAAGCACCATCTACCCCTTCCCGAAAGAACTGCTACTCCAGGAGAGCCACCCCGATGAAAACTCTTGTCGCTCTGACGCTGGCGGGTCTGTTTGCCTGCGGCACCGCTTTCGCGGCTGACACCAAGGCGCCTGACGCCAAAACGTCCGAGGCCAAAACGACGAACTCGCAACAAAACAAGATGACGGCCTGCCAGGCGCAAGCGACCGAAAAGAAGCTCGAAAGCAAGGCGCGCCAGGACTACGTGAACAACTGTCTGAAGGCCAAACCCGCTGCTGAACCGCCGAAGAACAAGATGGCGATGTGCAACGAGAAGACGAAGGGTATGACCAAGGTAGAGGCCGACAAGGCCCGGAGCGAATGCATGAAGGGCTAGCAAGCCCGACACCAAACACGTTTGGGCGACCTCCTGTCCGCTCAGACGCACTGACAAGGCCGCACCGGGCAACCGATGCGGCCTTGTTTTTGGCGGTGACCGCAATGCGGCTGGGACGCCAGCCGGATCGAAGACACGGCATCAAAACCCGAAGATGGCTACGTTTGCGTTCGGCCGCGCGCATCGGCCATTGGTACGACGAACGCGGCGTCGACCCAGGCGTTAATGGAGGCGTGGCCGATACCGGTCCACATGCCTTCCAACCCACGCTTCGAGGAGATCGCCATGAAATCGCTTTATCTTGCCGTCTTGATCGGCTTGTTCGCCTGCCAGACGGTTTATGCCGCCGACAGTCCCGCCGCACCCAAGATCAGAACTCAATCGACCACGAAGAATGCCGACCCCAGTGCCGTGGCGGGCCAGGCGGTCAAGCCGATTGCGATGTCGCAGCAGGACCGGATGCGCATGTGCAGCAAGCAGGCGACCGGCAAGAAAGGCGCGGAACGCAAGACGTTCATGAAATCCTGCCTGACTACGCGCAAATCCTGAGATAGACCGGCGGGAGCAGGGCGGCAGCGTCGCCGTCCTGCCTGCTCGCCGGCTACCGGCAGCGGACGACGCTCGCCTTAAGCCTTCTTGCGCACGAGCAGGCCCTTCAGATAGTCGGCTTCGGGAAAGTTGAGCGCGATCGGGTGGTCGGCGCCCGGCGCAAAGCGTCCGACGATCGCCGCGTCCGCCGCGGCATCCAGCGCGGCGCCGGCGACGATCTTCTGGAACAGCTCGGCCGAGATGCCTCCGGAGCAGGAGAACGTTGCGAGCAGACCGCCGGGGCGCAACAGCTTCAACGCGAGCAGGTTGATGTCCTTGTACGCGCGCGCCGCTTTTTCCATGTGCCGGGCCGTCGGAGCGAACTTCGGCGGGTCGAGCACGATCAGGTCGAAGGTCTTTGCGCTGTCGCGCAGCTTGCGCAATTCGGCGAACACATCGGCGTCGCGCCACGCGCAGCGCGTGTCGTCGATCCCGTTCTGCGCGGCGTTTCTCTTTGCCTGCGCCAGCGCATCGGCCGAACTGTCGATAGCCAGCACCGACTGTGCGTCGCCAGCCAGCGCCGCGACGGTAAAGCCGCCGGTATAGCAAAAACAGTCCAGCACGTCGCGTCTCGTCGCAAGAGCGCGGATGCGACGGCGATTCTCGCGCTGGTCGAGGAAGAACCCGGTCTTCTGGCCGGTGGCCACATCGATGTCATAGGCGAGATCGTCCTCGAGCAGGCTCACGCGTTCCGGCAGTGCGCCGTAAGCGGTGCCGGTGCGCGGTGGCAGGCCTTCGAGGGCTCGAACTTCTGCATCGGAGCGCTCGTAGACTGCCGCGCAGCCGGTAGCGTCGACCAGCGCTGCGACGATGCTGTCGCGCCATGCTTCCGCGCCGGCATTGTGCAGCTGAACGACGACCACCTCGCCGTAGCGGTCGGCGATCACGCCGGGCAGCCCGTCGGATTCGGCGTGCACCAGGCGGCAACCGGTGTGTGCGGCGTCGAGCATCGGCTTGCGAGCCGCCACGGCGGCGCGCACCCGGCCGGCGATGAATGCATCGTCGATCGTCTCGCGCGCATCGAAGCTCCATACGCGGGCGCGAATCGACGAGGAAGGGCTCCAGGCGGCCGTCGCCATGAACTGGCCGTCGGCGGCGTGGATCGCAACGGTCTCGCCGCTCGCGGGTGAGCCGTCGACCATGGCGATCGCACCAGAAAACACCCACGGATGCTTCAACCGCAGCGACTTGTCTCGCCCGACCTGCAGCGTAACGCGATGCACGGGCGCTTTTCGAATCAGCCGGCGCTGACGCCGAACAGATGGCCGACCGCGAACGTCACCGCTGCCGCGAGTCCGCCCAGCAGCAGCATGCGAATGCCGGACGGCAGCGCGCCGCGGCCGGTGAACAGCGACAGCGTCGCGCCGACGGTGAACAGCGCCAGCGCAGTCAGCAATCCGGTGATCGTCAGCGCGTTCGCGCGGGCGGCGAAGACGAATGGCAGCAAAGGAATCCCGGCGCCGACGGCAAACGACAGAAAAGAGGACACCGCCGCTTGCCAGGGCGAGCCGAGCTCGTCGGGGTTGAGGCCCAGCTCCTCGCGCGCCAGCGTATCGAGCGCGTGCTCGGGGTCGGCCACCAGCCGCTTGGCGAGTCGGCGCGCCTCGCCGGGAGCCAGGCCTTTCGCCTCGTAGATCAGCGCAAGCTCCTGCGCCTCGGCGTCCGGATACTCGGCCAACTCCTCGCGCTCCAGCCCGATCTGGTATTCGAACAGTTCTCTTTGCGAGCGCACCGAAACGAATTCGCCCGCGGCCATCGCGAATGCACCCGCGGTCAGACCCGCGACGCCTGTCAGCACGACCAATCCGGGATCAGAGTTGGCACCGGCGACGCCGAAAATGAGGCTCGCGTTCGATACCAGGCCATCGTTGATTCCGAACACTGCCGCGCGCAGATAGCCGCCGCCGCCCAAGCCACGATGCCGGCGCTCGATGCTGCCCGCCACAGGCGTGACATGCCCGCCCGGTTCTCCCTTGGTGTAAATCGCCATGCCGCGGACTTTCATCGCGGCAAGAATGCCGCGCAGCGGAGCGGGGCCGAACAGCTTGATCAAGCGCACGACCAGGCGTGCACGAATATCGGGAACGAACGGCGGCGGTGCCGGCTTGCCGCTGGCGGTGAGCTGGGCGCGCCAGATCGCCGCCTGCGCCTCCGCCTCGCCGCCCAGGCGCATGAACAGATCGGCGCGAGGCGTGCCGGCTTCCGCGGCTGCGCAGGCGCGATAGAGAAATGCGGAGCGCTGCTCCTCGGTCCAGCTTTCCAGCGGATTGCTCATCGTGAACGACTCAAAGGGAGACCATTACGCGCACACACGATCGAACCAAACCATCAAACCGGCGCGCCGACGATGCCGTCGATCCTGGCCATGATTTCGGCATCCAGCTTGGGTACGACCTCAAGGCAGCGCATGTTCTCGACGACCTGCGACGCGCGGCTGGCGCCGGTGATCACCGTCGTGACATGCGGGTTCTTAAGGCACCAGGCGAGTGCGAGCTGCGCCAGCGTACAGCCGAGATCGGCGGCAACCGGGGCGAGGGAGCGCACCTGCGCGAGCTTGGCCGGGTCGACGATGCGTTCGGCAAGCCATTCGTAGCCTTTGATCGTTGCGCGCGACCCGGGTGGAATGCCGTCGTTGTACTTGCCCGACAGAAGTCCCGACGCCAGCGGACTCCAGGTCGTGAGTCCGATACCCGGATCGTCATAGAGGCGCGCGTATTCTCGCTCGACCCGCTCGCGATGGAACAGATTGTATTGCGGCTGCTCCATCACCGGCTTGGCCAGATGATGCTTGTCAGCGACGTGCCAGGCCGCCGCGATCGCCGCCGCTTCCCACTCGGACGTGCCCCAGTACAGCGCCTTGCCGGTGCGGATCATGTCGTGCATCGCCCAGACGACTTCCTCCAGCGGCGTGTCGGGATCGGGCCGGTGGCAGAAAACCAGATCGACGTGATCGAGCTTCAGCCGCTTGAGCGAGCCGTCGATCGCCTGCATCAGGTACTTGCGGTTCAGCGTGTTCTTTTCGTTCGGGCCGTCGTTCAAGCCCCAGTAGAACTTGGTCGACACGACATACGACGAGCGCCGCCAGCCGAGCTTGGCGAGCGCCACGCCCATGATGGTTTCGGATTGGCCGCGGGCATAGACCTCGGCGTTATCGAAGAAATTGACGCCGGCGTCGTGCGCGGCGGCCATGCACTCGCGCGCGCTGTCCTCGGCGAGCTGGTTGCCATAGGTCACCCACGATCCGAACGAAAGCTCGCTGAGCTTAAGACCGGAGCTGCCGAGCCGGCGGTACTGCATTTGAACCTCTGGACAGAAGCGTTGCGTCGCGAACGCGACGCCGGAGCGGATATTCTACCTGAAGCGCGGCCGGTGCCCGCCGTCCCCGGCAAGCGTACAATCCGCCGGCGCGCCACGAGCGCCCTGTCTCCCCATTATCGTTGCCATGGAAATCCCATGCCCATAAAAAAACGTCCGCTCTCCGTCGCCGATCTATGGTCGATCAAGCGCGTCGGTTCGCCGACCTTGTCTCCCGATGGCCGCCACGCCTGCGCGACCGTTACCGCCTTCGACATGAAGACCGACGAAGGCCACACCGAGCTGTGGCTCTTTCCCTGCGACGGCGGCAAGGCGCGCCGACTTACCGCGGGAGACAAGGACTCCGGACCACAGTGGTCGCCCGACGGCAAGTGGATCGCTTTCACCGCCAAGCGCAAGGACGACGACGAAGCGCAGGTCTACCTGATCGCGCCGGATGGCGGCGAGGCGCGACGACTGACGAGCTTGTCGACGGGCGCGTTGGCGCTCCGCTGGTTTCCCGACAGCCGCCGTATCGCCTTCGTGTCCTGGGTCTGGCCGGACCTTGCCAACGACAAGGCGCAGGCGAAGCGCAAACGCGAGCGCAAGGAGTCGAAGATCAAGGCGCATGTGACCGAGCGCGCCGAGCCGCGCTACTGGGACCACTGGCTCGCCGATGGCCGCGAGCCGCATGTATTCGCCGCCGACGTCGTGAGCGGCAACGCGCGCGATTTGCTCGCCGGCACCGGGCTCGCGCTGCAGCCCTGGGATCCGTCCGCCGAGCATTACGACCTGAGCCCCGACGGCAAGGAGCTCGCGCTCACCGCCGACCTGGGCTCGGAGCCGCGGATGATGAATTCCGCGGACATCGTCGTGGTCAGTCTGGCGACCGGGCGTCACCACACGCTGACGGCGGGCAGCGGATTTTCCAGCGAGCATCCGCGCTATTCGCCGGACGGCAAACATCTGGCCTGGCACGCGTTCAATCTGAAGCGCGCCTTCAACGATCAGGGCCGCCTGATGCTTTGCGAGCGCGCCAGCGGCCGCACGCGGCGTCTTGCCGGGAGACTCGACCGCGCTACCAACCACGTCGACTGGGCACCCGACGGCGCGGCGCTGTACATGCTGATCGAGGATCGCGGCCGGCAGGGACTATGGCGGCTGGCCCTGACCGATGCGATGCCGACACAGGTGGCCGCCGGCGGGACACTCGGCGGTTTCGCCGTTTCGCGCGACGGCAAACGCATCGCGTTCGATCGGGCGAGCCTGTCGCATCCGGCGGCGCTGTTCGCGATCGGCGCCGACGGCCGCGGCGAGTTGCCGCTGGAGTCGCCGAATCGTGCGCTGCTCGACCACGCCGCGGTGGGTGTCACGCGCGAATTCACCGTCAAGGGCTGGGGCGGCGATCCGATCCAGGTATGGGTGACCTATCCGCCGAATTTCGATCCCAAGAAGAAGTGGCCGCTGCTGCATTCGATCCACGGCGGGCCGCACGCTGCGCACACCGATGGCTGGCACTACCGCTGGAACACGCAGGTCTTCGCCGCGCACGGTTACGTCGTCGTCGGCGTCAATTATCACGGCTCGTCAGGTTTCGGCCAGCAATGGATGGAAACGATCACTGCCGATTACGGCCGCCGGGAATTCGCCGATACCGAGGCGGCGACCGATTTCATGCTGCGCCGCGGCTACATCGATCGCAACCGACTGGTCGCGACCGGCGGTAGCTATGGCGGCTACATGGTCGCCTACATGAACGGGCACACCGATCGCTATCGCACCTTTGTCTGCCACGCCGGTTGCTACGACTGGGTCAGCATGATGGCGACCGACGGGTACATGTTTTTCGCCAAGGAGCTCGGTGCCTTCCACTGGGACAATCCGGCACGGGTCATGCAGCAGTCGCCCCATCATTTCGCCAAGCGCTTCAAGACGCCGACACTGGTCATCCACGGCGAGCTCGACTATCGCGTCCCGGCTACGCAGGCGCTGCAGTACTACAACACGCTGCATGCCAGGCAGATTGCAACGCGCCTGGTGTATTTCCCCGATGAGAACCACTGGATATTGAAACCGCGGAATTCGCGGCTCTGGTACCGGGAATTCTTTGACTGGATCAAACGCTATGCCGCGCCGGGGCCGTTGCGCCGCGGTCAGCGGATGCGCTTGGCGGGGTAGTCCTCGTCGATGTTGTCGCGGAAAAAGCTCCACGGCGAAGACGCGCCGGCAAAGCGTCGCCAGGTTTCGGCTGTGACCCCGGAATATTCGAAGGTCCCGTTGGTCAGCTCGACGACCAGCACGCGCTTGCGCTCGTCATAGCCGGCGGAACGCAGGTTGCCGCCGGACAGTCGTTTCATTTCCATCGCGTTGGTTCCGTCGCACCGACTAGCGGCGATTATAGTGAGGCGTGCGGTCGAGCGCCGCGCTCGTCACTATCGAGGCTCCGGCGCCATCGATCCGAGACGCAGCCGCAGCAGCGAAGCGTCATCCTCGGCGCCGTAGCCCGCGGCCATCGCAGCCGCGAAGGCCGCGCGCGCGGCGAGCGCCAGCGGTACTTCACAGCCGAACGCCGTCGCCACTTCGACGGCGAGGCCGACATCCTTGTTCAACAGGGCCGTCGCCGCTCGCGACGTCGTGTCGCCGTCGAGCGCGCGCCGCATCCGGTCATCGACGATCCAGCTGGCACCCGAGCTTGCGTTGACCACGTCGAGAAAGCGGTGCGGGTCGATCCCGGCGCGGATCGCCACGGCCATCGCTTCGGCGCCGGCGGCGAGATTGGCCGCTGCGAGCTGGTTGTTGAGCACCTTGTAGGTTGCGGCGATCCCTGGCTGCTCGCCGACGACAAATCGGCGGGCGGCCATCGCCGTGAACACAGCATGGCAATCGGCGATCGCCTGCGTCTCGCCCGACACGATCAGCGTCATCGTGCCGGCTGCCGCGCGCAGGGGTCCGCCGGACACCGGCGCGTCGACCAGCCGGACACCCGCGCCGGAGAGACGGGATGACAGCACCGCCACGTACGACGGCGCGACCGTCGACGACAAGATGAAGATCGCTCCGGGGGCGAGCGCGGATAGCGCGCCGTCGGCGCCGAAAACGACGGTATCGACCTCTGCCGCATCGACCACCAGGATGATGACGATGCCGCAATCGCGCGCGACTGCGGCCGCACTCGCGCAGCCGACCGCGCCGCAGGCCACGGCGGCTGCTTGCGCCTCGGCGCGAATGTCGCGCGCACGCACGGCCATGCCGGCGCGCGCCAGGCTTTGCACGACACCGAGACCCATCGCCCCGGTGCCGATCACACCGACAGCGGATTTCACGACGCCGGCTTGGGCGCGACGTACGGCACGCAGCCTTCGAGGTTGCTCGGGACGCCGTTGTCGATCAGCACCAAGTCCATGCCTTTGCCGCGCAGCTCGAGGCTCGCGTTGCTGTAGCGAATGCCGGACGCGGCAGGGATCTGATACAGCGTGATGCGATCAGCGTTGGAGGTCAGGAGCCGGACTTCGCCCGGCTCGAAACGAATAATCAGCGGCGCGCCGGCCAACTGGCAGACGAAGGTCGGCTTCGCCGCATCTTCGGCCGCATCTTTGGCAATTTGGTGCTCGCACCCGGCAAGCTGGACGCCGAACACGAACGCCGCCGCAACTAACGCCGGATGGCGCCCGATCGCACTGACAGTCACGCCTACGGTCGCCATCATTGCAATGTGCCCGGTACCGGCGCGGGCGGCAGCGTCGGTGGCCGCACGATGTCGCACACGCGGGTCGGCTGCTGCCGGCCGTCGGTCTGCACGGTCAGCACCATCGCACACAGATCGAACTGCGCTGCGGCCAGCGCCGCGGCCGCGCTCTTCAGGTCGTCATCGGACAATGCAGGCGAAGGGGCAAGGATGCGGGCGTAGTGAAGCGACGGGTGACCGACGGCCAGCCAGCGCCGATCGGGACCGCGCGCGACGACAATCGATTCGCGACCAAACGGGTACCACCAGATGCCGAGCATGTGGACGGTCGTGATCTTGAGCACCGATGGCAGGGCGGGATCCATCGGCCGGGCACGTGCCTCCGAGCGCTCGGGGGTGCCGTCGGCGCGCAGGCATTTGCTCTCGAGCATCAGCGCGCCGTTCTCTCCGATCGAGTATTCGGTGCGCGTGTCGCGCGCGCAGCGGCTTTGCAGGAACCCGCGGATCGAGGCGATCTCGTACCAGGTCGCGACATAGCCGTCGAGCTTGAAGTCGGACAGCGGCGTCAACGCGATGGCTGGCACCGACGGCGCCAGCATGAGAATCCCGATCAGGCAGCAGCGCTTCATTCGATCCCTACGCCTTGTGCGCGGCAGGGCCGCGATCCTTACGCCATTCTGACAGAGATCGCAGCTGATTCGAAATTCAGCAGTCGACGACGTTCACCGCCAGGCCGCCGAGCGAGGTTTCCTTGTATTTCGCCATCATGTCGCGTCCGGTCTCGTACATGGTCTTGATGACCGCGTCGAGCGGAACGCGGTGCGCGCCGTCGCCGCGCAGCGCCAGCGACGCGGCGTTGATCGCCTTGATCGCCCCCATCGCGTTGCGCTCGATGCAGGGTATCTGTACCAGGCCGCCGACGGGATCGCAGCTCATGCCCAGGTGGTGTTCAATGCCGATTTCGGCGGCGTTCTCGATCTGCGCATTGCTGCCGCCCAGCGCCGCGGCCAGGCCGGCCGCCGCCATCGAGCACGCGACGCCGACTTCGCCCTGGCATCCGACCTCGGCGCCGGAGAGCGAGGCATTGCGTTTGCACAGGCCGCCGATCGCCGCAGCGGTGAGCAGGAACGCGACGATGCCGTCTTCGTTGGCGTCCTCGTAGAATTCGCGGTAGTAGCGTATTACCGCAGGAATGATGCCGGCGGCGCCGTTGGTCGGCGCCGTCACGACGCGGCCTCCGGCGGCGTTCTCTTCGTTGACGGCGATTGCGTAGAGGCTTACCCAGTCCAGCGTCTCGGTCGGATTGCTCTCCTGTTGCGCGCGCTTGGCGAGCAAAGCCTGGTGCAATCCCTTCGCCCGGCGCCTGACGTTCAGGCCGCCGGGCAGGATCCCTTCGTTGCGCAGACCGCGTTCGATGCATTCATTCATGATCTGCCAGCGCTCGAGCAGCCCGGTGCGAACCTGATCGGGGCTGCGCAACGCCAGCTCGTTGATGCGCATCATTTCGGGAATGCGCTTGTGCGCGGCATCGCCCTGCCTCAGCAACTCGGCGGCGCTGCTGAAAGGGTACGGCACGCGCAGGCGCTGCGGCGCATCGGGCAGCTGATCGATCTCATTTTCGGCGACGATGAAGCCGCCGCCGACGGAAAAGTACGTTTTGCGGGCGAGGCGTGTGCCGCCGCCGTCGAGCGCAGTAAATCGGATGCCGTTGCTGTGGAACGCCAGCGATTTGTCGATGCGAAAACGCAGATGCTCGTCCTCGCGGAAGGTGATCGCATGCCTGCCGTCGAGCGAGAGTGTTTGCGCTTCGCGGATCTGCCGCACCATGCGATCGACCTGGTCGGGATCGACACGGTCGGGCGTCTCGCCCGAAAGGCCCAGCAGGATCGCGCGATCGGTGCCGTGGCCGCGGCCAGTCAGCGCGAGCGAGCCGTAAAGGTCGACAAAGATCTGCGTGACGGCCTCGAGCGGCTGGTCGGCGGCGAGCTCGTGGACAAACCGGTATGCGGCACGCATCGGTCCCATTGTGTGCGAGCTCGATGGCCCGAGACCGATCTTGAACAAATCGAATGCGCTGACGAACAAGGAACGAGATCCGCTGGGTGGTAGACTGGACTGTGTAATTGTACTCCGGAGAGAGCCGATGACATCCGGGTTCATGCGCTTATCGCGACATGCGCTGGTCGTCACGATACTGGCCGCCGCGACTGCGTCGATCGCGGCGGCGGACACCCGCGGCTGGCTCGCTTATCAGCGCGGTGATTTTGCGGCCGCGCGCGCGGCCTACGAGCATGACGCGCAGCTGGGCGATCGGCTCGCGCAATTCAACCTGGCGGCGATGATGTTGCGCGGCGAAGGCGGCGCCGCCGATCCGGAAAAGGGCGTCGACTGGCTGCGCAAGGCCGCGGAGGCCGGCATGGCGCAGGCCCAGTACAGCCTCGGCCTGCTCTATGAAAGCGGGACCGGGGTCGCGCGCTCGCTGACCACGGCGACCGAGTGGTGGGAAAGGGCTGCGCAGCAGGGACACGTCGACGCGCAGGTCCAGCTCGGCACACAGTACTTTCTCGGGCGCGGCGCGCCGAAGGATTGGACGCTTGCCGCCAAGTGGTACGAAGCCGCCGCCGAGAACGGCGACGCCGGCGCGCAATACCTGATCGCAAGCTTCTACGAGCACGGCGATGGCGTCGCGCCCGACTTGAAGCGTGCGCTGGGCTGGTACCTGCAGGCGGCACGACAGGGCGACGCCGGTGCGGCCTTGCAGGCCAGCGATGTCGCGCGCCGGCTCGGTGCCGCGCCGCCGGCGCGCTAGCGCAGCGGCGGTTCCAGTGCGCCGACCGGCGTCGAAGCCGCCGGCGGACGCTCGGCGCTGACGTGTGCAAAGCGGAGCGGCTCAGGATACGACAACACTTCCGGTGGCAGTTCGCCGGCCTCTTGCTGCATCCGCTGCCACCATTGCGCATCCAGCAGATCCGCGTTGACGCGCAGAAAATCAGTCCGCACTTCGGGGTCGGTCAGCAGAAAGGTCGCGAACTCCTCCGGAAAAACATCGTGCGCACCGACCGGATACCATACCTCGTCCGACATTTCGTCGTGCGCGGCCGGGGGCTGTGGAATCGCGCGAAAGCGGCACGAGTTCATGTACTCGATCTCGTCGTAGTCGTAGAAGACGATGCGGCCGAAGCGCGTGACCCCGAAATTCTTGAACAGCAGGTCGCCGGGGAAGATATTGACCGCGGCCAGCTGCCGGATCGCCTCGCCGTAGTCGGCAATCGCGTGCTCACGCTGGCGCGGCGAGGCGGATTCGAGGAACAGGTTCAGCGGGTTCATCCGCCGCTCGATGTACAGATGGCGCACGACGATCATGTCGCCATCCTCCTCGATCAGCGACGGGGCGACGGCGTCGAGCTCCGCGATCAGCTCCGGCGTGAACCGGGCGCGCGGAAAGGCCACGTCCGAATATTCGAGCGTGTCCGCCATCCTGCCGACACGGTCGTGGTGCTTGACCAGTACGTATTTCTCCTTCACCCGGTCGCGCGTCGTGTCCTTCGACGGCGCGATCCTGTCCCGGATTACCTTGAACACATACGGATACGACGGCAGCGTGAACACGGTCATCACCAAGCCCTTGATGCCCGGGGCGACGATGAAGCTGTCGGTCGAGTGCTTGAGGTGATGCAGGAAATCGCGGAAGAACAGCGTCTTGCCCTGCTTCTGCAGGCCTACCATCGTGTAAAGCTCCGCCTCGGTGCGCTCGGGAGCGACATTGCGCAGAAACTCGACGTACGCCGATGGCACCTCCATGTCGACCAGGAAGTAGGCGCGGTTGGCGGAGAACAGCAAAGCGAGTTGTTCTGCGTCCATCAGCAGCGCATCGACATAGAGCCGGCCATCGGCATCGTGCTTGATCGGCACGACGAACGGATACGCGTTGTAGCCGTTGATCACCCGCCCGACGACGTAGGCGGTGCGATTGCGGAAGAACAGGCTCGACAGCACCTGGATCTGGTGATTCGCCTCGAGACGGAACGGGCGCGGAAAGCGCTGCCGGAACGCGGCCAGAAGATTGGCGAGGTCGGCGCGAAAATCGGCAAAGCGCCGTTCCAGACGGAAGTCGAGCACGATGTCGATCAGAGCATGGCGCAGCCCGTGCTGCCGCGGATAGTACGAACGGTATGACGGCGGGTCGGCGTCGATGTGCTCGGTCGAGATCGCCGGGCGGACGAACAGGCAGCGGTTGTGAAAGTAGCTGCGATCGAGGATCTTGCACGACACGGTATTGAAGAACGTCTCGGCGCACTCCGGCTGCTTGTGATCGATCAGCAGCGCCACGTAATGGCGCTTGACCTCCTCCCAGCGCGCGTCGTCGCTGTCGGTGCACCCGAATTCGTGTCGCAGCCGTGCCACCGTCTCGGCGACGCGGCGATCGTAGAAATCGATGCGCTCGCGCGAGACGTGGCTTATCGCCAGCCAGTTGCCGGCCTCGAAATGACGCTTGGCGGCTGTCGCACAGTCGCGGAACAGCGCGTAATGCCGATTGAAGCCGTCGAGCGTGGCCTGGGCGATCGCCTGCGGACTCGCCGGCTCGCTCATGCGGGGAATTGCTTCGGGCGGCGCGGGGGCATGTCCCGAGTCTATTGCACGGCGTCCTTCTTTGTCCGGCCGCTGTTTTCGGCTTCTATTTTTGCCTTTACGTCGGCGGTGTAGGTGTTGTATTCGTCGACGACACGATTGGCGGCCGCGGTCGCTGCCTCGGCGATCGCCTTGTTGTGCTCGACGTATGCCTTGACGCATTCACCGTAGGCTTTGAACTGCCGGTTGAAGGTCGTCATGTTCGGATCGGACGCGAGCCGCCCCGAAAACTCGGGCCTGACACAGGTATTGGGCGCGACCAGAGGCGCGCCGGCGGCCGCCGGCGGCGGCGTTTGTGCCGCGGCGCCTAGCGAGAACGCCACGATCGACGCGGCGGAAATCAGGCGGAAGTGCATTCAGGACCTCGTGGCTTGAAGACAAAACGCGATTTTATGCCGGCGCGCACCGCCTGGGAAGAAATCCGGCTCGGCGCCGCGCCGGAATGACGTGTCAGCTCAGCAGCGCGGCGACGATGGTCACGCCTGCGGCGACCAGATCGCCGGCCAGCCCGGCGTCGATGGCTGCAGTCTGGCTGCGATTCGAGCCGCCAATGCCCGGCGCGCGCATCGTCAGGGCGTCGGCGAGGCGATCGACATCGATGGTCTTGCGCTGGATCTCGGCGGTCGAGAGCTCGCGCAGCGCTTTGTTGACCGCTTCGGGATCGAGGATCGCCAGCGGCGAGCGGCAGTACGGACACACGGTATCGTTCTGAAGATCGATCGGCGCGCCGCAGTTCGAGCACTGGACGCTGCGAACCCGCGCTTTGAGCGTTGCGAGCTCGCTTCCGGACATCGGTCGCACGAAGTTCTTTTCCAGCAGGAACTGCACAAACGGCGTCAGGCGGCCGTGACCCCAATCGCAGCGGTAATAGGTGAAATGGGTCGTGCGTTGAAGATCGTGCGTCAGAGAGAGCCGCGAATTGCAGCGCGGGCAATCGAGCAACTCGGGCAGGGGATTACGTGTCGGCGCGCGATGCGCGTCGAATGCCTTGAAGACTTCGATGATGCCGCCGGGTGCGAGTTGCGTGCTCTCGTGCTCATCGAACCAGACGAGCTGGCAGGCGAAGCAGAAATCGAGTGCAACCCGACCGAGCAGCAGACGCTCGAACTCGAGCGTCTCCATCAGGGCCCCGCAACCGGGGCAGTTCACGCGGCGCGCGCCCGCGGAGACTTCCGCCGATACCGCAGATGCGCGCTCAGACCTCGGTCCGAACTAGGTGCGATCGCGTTTGAGCTGCGGGCAGTGGACCCACTCGACGTAGACCCCCCGCTGCTGAGCGACGCGGTCGATGGTCTGCATTCTCGCGTAGTCGCAAGCCAGCAGCGAATTGTTGTCGGCCCTCTGCGGCTCCCGCACCTGCACTGGAACCGAAGAACAAGCGCTGACGAAGGCACCGACTGCCAAGGCAAGGATGAGTTTCATAGTGTGACCCTCCTGCACTTCTGACTATAGGCAAAAGCCCGGGAGGGGGCAAGCCCGAACGATCCGCAACCGCCATCCATCGGCGGGCGGCCGTTGTCGCGGCGCCGCCACCCGAGCCTAGAGGCTGCGGGTGGCAAAGGTGTCGCACTGCCGCAGGTCGCCGGAGTCGAGTCCGGTCCGGAACCACTTAACCCGCTGGGCCGACGAACCGTGGGTGAAACCTTCGGGCACGACGTACCCGCGGGTCTGCTTCTGGATGCGGTCATCGCCGACCGCCGCCGCCGCGGCGATTCCCGACTCGACATCCTTGGCGTCGATGATGTTGCGCTGCATCGACGAATGTCCCCAAACGCCAGCCAGGCAGTCGGCCTGCAACTCGAGCCGGACCGACATGTCGTTCCTGCTGCGGTCCGACGAGCTGGCCATCCTTTGCTGAGCCGCGTCCATCAGCCCGAGCTGATTCTGGACGTGATGGCCGATTTCGTGGGCGATCACGTACGCCCGCGCGAAATCGCCGGGTGCGCCGAAGCGCTGCGACAACTCCTGGAAAAAGCTCAGGTCGAGGTATACCTTGCGGTCCCCGGGACAGTAGAACGGCCCCGCCGCCGCGCTGCTGAATCCGCAGGCCGAGGCGATTTGACCGTGATAGAGCGTGAGCTTCGGCGCCTGATAGCGCGTGCCCATCTTCTGGAAGATGCCGCCCCAGACGTCCTCGGTGTCGCCGAGCACGCGCGAGACGAATTCGGTTTGCGGATCGTTCGCCGCCGGCGCACGCGTCGCAGTCGGCGGCGCCTGCGTTTGCACGACGGGCCCGCCACCGTCCCCCATAAGCAGGGCGAGCATCTCGAGCGGGTTCTTGCCGAGCAGCAGGCTGACGACGACCACCAGAATGATCGCCCCGCCCGAGAGGCGAAGCCCGCCGCCGAACATGCTCGGACCGCTGCTCGAGCCTTCCTCGACGTTGTCGCTGCGCCGATAGTCCTGCCATCTCATGGTTGCCACTCCTGTCAAACTTGCAGCGGCGCGTTCAACCCCCGTGGGCCAGTCTACGCGCCTCGCTTGCGGGGCTCAACCGAGCTCGTCGATCGAGCGCGGCCAGCTCGCTTTCAACAAGCGTGACAACGCGCGATCGGCGAGCACCGTGCCTCGGGTTTGGCAATTCGCGCAGTAATTCGTTTCGTTGTCGGCGTAGACGATGCGCTGCACCGGCGAGCCACAATCCGGGCACGGTTTGCCGAAGCGGCCGTGCACCGCCATCTGGGGCCGGAACGCGGTGACGCCTTCCGGAAAATCCTCGCCCGCTTCGCGCCGCAGGCGCTCGGTCCATTCGGCCAGTACCGACTTGGCCGAGGCGAACAGCCGCTCGGTCTCCTCCGTGCTGAGCTTGTGGGTCAGCGCCAGCGGCGACAGGCGGGCGCGATGCAGGATCTCGTCGGAGTAAGCGTTGCCGATGCCGCTGAACAATCGCGGATCGGTCAGGGCGCGCTTGAGCGTATGGTTTTCCTGCTTCAGGCGCGCAGCGAAGGCGGCGGCATCGATGTCGTCGAGCTCGGCGCCGCCGCGGTCGAACGCCGCCAGCGCGGCCGGGCCTTGGACGAGGTGCAGTGAGGCTCGCTTGCGCGTGCCCGCTTCGGTGAACGCCAGCACGCCAGTGTCGAACGCGAAGGTCGCCAGCGTGATGCGCGCCGGCGGCCGGATCCCGCGCGCCAGCCAGCGCAGCCGGCCGGCGATCATCAGGTGCAGGACCAGGAAAATCTCGCCTTCGAGCGCGATGACGATGCGCTTGCCCAGCCGCCGCACGCCGGTGACGCGCCGTCCCTGCGCCTCCGCGACCGGCGGCACCACCGTGCGAAGCACGAACGGACTGTTCAGGCGGATTTCCTCCAGCCGGTGCCCGACGACGCGCCGCTCGAGCGCTTCGACGTAAACGGCGACGTCGGGCAACTCCGGCATGCCGCCGGCCTAGACGGCGATCAAAACGCCGACCGCCGCGCCGGCGGCCAGCATCCACAGCGGGTGCAGGCGCGTCGCGAGCGCCAGCACGACGGTCGCCACGGTCAGCCCGACGGCGACAGCCGACTGGTCGACGGTGCGGGCGAGTATGAAGCCGCTGGCCAGCACCAGTCCGACGGTGACCGGCGCGAGGCCGTACTGGATAGCCTTGCGCAGCGGCGCGTCGCGAAACCGGTCCCAGACATGCGCGACGGCGAAAGTCAGCGCCGAAGACGGTGCGCATATCGCGACCGTGCACACCAGCGCGCCCAGGAAGCCGTCCACCTTCCATCCGATCAGGCTGACGATCAGCAGGTTGGGACCGGGGGCCGCCTGAGCGATCGCAAACGCCTGCGCGAAGTCGGTGTCGGTCAGCCAGTGCGCGTTCTCGACGACGCGGCGGTGAATCTCGGGAATCAGCGCATTGACCCCGCCGATGGCTAGAAACGACAGCAGCCCGAACTGCTGCGCGAGGTCGGCCAGCAAGGGCAGATTCATTGCCGGATCCGCCAGGCGATGGCGATCGACAGCGGTGCGAGCACCGCCAGCGCCCACAGCAGCGGAACGCGCAGCAGTCCGATGGCGACGAATGTCAGGATCCCCATCGCGATCTGCCAGGCTACGCCCTTCAACGGCTGCGCCATCTTGATTGCCGTCGCGATGACCAGCCCGGTCGCCGCAGCGGATACGCCGTTGGTCGCGCCGCGCACCGCCTCGATCGCGGCAAACTGCGCGTACAGCGCGGCCAGCGCGAGAACGATCAGGAACGGCATCAGCATCAGCCCGAGCACCGCGGCCACCGCTCCCGAGGCGCCGCGGAAGCGGCTGCCTACGATGATCGAGACGTTGACGATGTTCGGCCCGGGCAGGAACTGCGACAGCGACAGCACCTCGATGAATTCGCGCTCGCTGACCCAGCGGCGCTGCTCGACCAGCATGCGGCGGGCGAACGGCAGCACGCCGCCGAAGCCCTGCATGCCTACGATCAGAAAGCGCAGGAACAATTCCCGCCGGGATGGCGGCGGCGCGTCCGAAGCCGGTGCAAGCAGGTCACCCGGGACGCTCTTGTCATCGGCCATCGGGAGCTCCGTTCGATCGCATGCCGCGGACCTGTAGCGCCGCGGCCGTCCTGCCGCTTACGGCTTCAGCGCACGGTACAGGAAAGGAAGGCTGACATTCATCCGGTAGTCGACATCGGAGTGATTGTCATCGTATTCCTCATAAGTGTGCGCCACGCCGGCCTGCGCGAGCCGCTCCGACAGGATCCGGGTGCCATAGTGAATGTGATATTGGTCGCGCCAGCCGCAATCGATGTAGATGCCGGCGAGCGATTTGAGGTTGGCCTTGTACTTCGAGACCAGGTTGATCGGATCGTGGGCAAGCCAGTTCTTCCAGCGCTTCTCGATCAGTTCGCCGGTCTCCAGATTGAACGGCAAGCGGAAACCGAGCGGGGCTTTCGGATCGGGATCATAGGTAGCGGCCATGCACAGGTTCATGATCGTGTGGCCTTCGGCGACCGACAGCTTCTCGGCTTCCCAGACGTGCTCGAGGAAACGCTTGATCCGGCCGTCGTCGCAACCATCGGCAAGGCGGGCACGGCGGCCCTCGCGCAGCGCATCGTAGCGGCCGGGCTTGCGCTTGACCGGCCGGAAGCGCGCCAGGTCGTTCAGCGTATTCGGCCAATCGTGCCAATAGACGAAATCGAAATACGAATCGCCCGAATGATCGGCGATCGCTCCCCAGTACTGCGCGTATTTCATGCCGTGGATGATCGCGCCGTAGCCGCCGGAGGACTTGCCGAAACAGCCGCGGTGGTCGCGGCCCTTAAGCGTGCGGAACTCGCGGTCGACGAACGGGATCAGCTCGCGCGTCAGGTAGTCGGCGTAGTTGCCGATCGCCGACGAGTTGACATACTGGTTGCCGCCGAGCGCGGTGAAGCAGTCCGGGAAGACGATGATCACCGGTCCCATTTTCCGTTCGTGGATCAGGCGCGCCGCGCGCTCGGGGACGTTGTCGGAAAACGGCTTCCAGTTGACGTGCGCGAGCCCGGATCCGGTGAATCCGACCATGTCCCACAGCACCGGAAAGCGCCTGCCGCGGGCGTTGCCCGCTCCGCCGTCGTACTGCGGCGGCAGCCAGACGCCGAGCTTTCGGACGTGCGGATCGCCCAGCGCGTTGCCGTCGAGAATCTTCGACGTATGTTCGACGACGACCAGCCTTCCGTCCGGACCCTTGCGGCGTTTGAGCGCCATCTTGTTGCCTCGCGCTGTTGCGGAGGCGAAATTGTAGCGCAGAGCTTCGCTGCTAGCGCTCGAGGATCGCGCTGACACCCATGCCGCCAGCGGTGCAGATCGAGATCAGCCCGCGTCCCGCACCGCGCTGCTGCAATTGCTTTGCCAGCGTGCCGACGATGCGTGTGCCGGTCGCGGCGAATGGATGGCCGAGTGCGACGCTGCCGCCGCGGGGATTGAGCTTGGCGCGATCGATTTCGCCGACCGCGCGCTGCCGCTTGAGCGTCGAGCGGCAATAGTCGTCGGAGCGCCATGCCGCAAGCGTGCAAAGCACCTGCGCGGCGAAAGCTTCGTGAATCTCGTAGATATCGAAGTCCTGCAGCGCGAGTCCCGCGCGATCGAGCATCGCGGGGACGGCGTAGGTCGGCGCCATCAGCAAGCCTTCCGGCGGACCGTCGATGCCGGCGAAATCGACGGCCGCAACCGACCAATCCGTCAGATACGCCTGCACCTCGAGGCCGCGAGCCTCGGCCCACGCGTCGGAAGCGAGCAGCACGCAAGAGGCACCATCGGTCAGCGGCGTGCTGTTGCCCGCGGTGAGGGTGCCCGCGGTCGACCGGTCGTATACGGCTTTGAGCGCCGCGAGCTTGTCCGGCGTCGTGTCGGCTCGGACGTTGTTGTCGCGATCGAGGCCGGCGAAGGGCACGACCAGGTCGTCATAGAATCCGGTGTCCCAGGCGGCGGTGGCGTTCATGTGACTTCGATATGCGAGCTCGTCCTGCTCGGCACGGCCGATGCGCCATTGCTTGGCCATCAACTCGCAATGCTCGCCCATCGAAAGGCCCGTGCGCGGTTCCACCACGCCCGGTATCGCCGGCTTCAGGTCGCCCGGCTTCACCTTGAGCCACGGGCGAATTCGCGCGCCCCAGGTCCTGCCGCGCGCGCTATCGAGTGCGATGCGGTTCAAGGCTCGCCCGTAGCCGATGGGCACGTCGCTGGTAGTGTCGACACCGCCGGCGATGCCAGCCTCGATTTCGCCCAGCGCGATCCGCTGACCGATCTGGATCGCAGTGGTAAGACTGGTGCCGCAGGCGCGCTGGACGTCGTAGGCGGGCGTGTGCGGGTGCAGACCGGCGCCGAGCGCGGCCTCGCGCGTCAGGTTCCAGTCGCGCGGATGCTTGATCACCGCGCCGGCCGCGACTTCGCCCAGCTGTACTCCTCGAAGCCCGAAGCGCTCGACCAGTGCCGCGAAGGCTGCGGTCAACATTTCCGGGTTGCCGGCATCGATATACCGGGTGTTGCTGCGCGCAAACGGAATCCGCGCGCTGCCGACGACCGCGACTCGGCGCAAGCTTTCGGGCATCGCTGATCCGGGGCGTACCAAAACGGCCATTCTAGGCGTGGGACCCTCGGAATAGGACACAGGACTATTGCAACTTTCGCGCCGCGGAGGCATGTTGTGGTCTGCAACCGCGGGATTTTCTGCCCGGGACGCTGTCTTACAAAAAAGACCGACAGGGAGTCATACGATGCTTGATGCACGAAGGCCGGAACCGCGCGCCGGGGGCGCGCCAGGCCAGGGTTGGCGTGCGCGGGGCGCCTGGCGCCTTACTGACATCGATTACGCCGGTGCCGACCGGGCGCGGGCGGCGGATGACCATACGCTCTTCCAGATGATGACCATGGCCTCGTTCGTCGAAACGGGGTCGGACTTGTACGCGCACAATCTGGTGTCCTATTTCGATGACGACGAAGTCGTTGCCGGGTGGCTGGCCGAGTCGTGGGAGCACGAGGAAGTGCAGCATGGCGCAGCGCTTCGCGCCTATGTCGAGCACGTCTGGCCCGACTTCGACTGGCAGCGGACCTACGACCGCTTCTTCGACGAGTACCGCCAGACCTGCACGGTCCCCGAGCTGGAGCCCGCCCGGGCGCTAGAGCTCGCCGCGCGCTGTGTCGTCGAAATGGGCACGGCCACGCTCTACAGCGCGATGGGCGCGTACGCGGACGAGCCGGTACTGAAGGACCTGGCGGCGCATATCTATGCCGACGAAGTCCGCCACTACAAGCATTTCTACCGCTATTTCCGCCGCTATCAGGAGCGTGAGCGCCACGGGCGCTGGCGCATCGGCCGCACGATGACCCATCGGCTGCTGGAGACGGCGGAGGACGACGGCCGCATCGCCTTCCGGCATCTGTGGCAGGCAACGCACCGCGGATCCGGCTCGGTCGAAGACGAATACCGCGCGTTCCGCGACCGGATCTCGGAGGTGGCGCGGGGCTTTGCGCCCCGCGACCTTCCGGTAGAGATGTTCCTGCGGCCGCTTCGACTGCCCCCGGTCGCCGCCCGTGGCGCGAAAAGCTGCGCCGGGACGCTCTACCGCTGGTGGCTGGAAGCCTGAGCGCCGCTTAGCAGCGGTATCGTTCTCTCAGGTCGCGCGATTGCCGATCAGCGCGAGAAACTCCTCGCGCGTTGCCTGTGACTCGCGGAACGTGCCCAGCACCGACGAGGTGATCATCACCGAATTCTGCTTCTCGACGCCGCGCATCATCATGCACAGGTGCCGCGCCTCGATCATCACGCCGACGCCCTTCGCGGCAACCGAATCCATCACTTCCTGCGAGATCTGCTCGGTCAGCCGTTCCTGAAGCTGCAGCCGGCGCGCATACATGTCGACCAGGCGCGCGAGCTTGGACACGCCGAAGACGCGTCCGCTGGGGATGTAGCCGATGTGGCAGCGGCCGAAAAACGGAAGCATGTGGTGCTCGCACAGGCTGTAGACCTCGATGTTCTTGACGATGACCATGCTGTTGGTCGCCTGGGTGAACACCGCGCCGTTGATCAGCTTCTGCGCATCGACCCGGGTGCCGGAGGTGAGGAACTCCATCGCCTGCGCAACCCGTTGCGGCGTCTTGAGCAGGCCTTCCCGGTGCGGATCCTCGCCGATTTCGACCAGTAACTCGGTGATCAGCGACTCGATTTTCTTGCTGTTCGGTTTCATTGCCCGGTCCCGTTGAACAAACGCCTCATTATCCCACGCGGGCATGCGTCGATTCCGGCGTCGCGCCGCGATGCGATAATGGCCGGTCGAATTGACCGGTAAAGGAACGCGCGATGGGAACCATGATCGAACTCTCTGCCGCCGACGGATTCCGGCTGGCCGCCTACCGCGCCGACCCGGAGGGCCCGCCGCGCGGGGGCCTGGTCGTCGTCCAGGAAATCTTCGGCGTCAACAGTCACATTCGCAGTGTCTGCGACGGTTACGCCGCCGACGGCTATCGAGCCATCGCGCCGGCACTGTTCGACCGCTATGAAAAAGGCATCGACTTGGGCTATACCGCGGCGGATATTGCTCGCGGACGCGAATACAAGGCACGCGCGAACTCCGATGCGGCGATGCTCGACGTCGACGCCGCCCGCGCCGCGATAGCGGCCGCCGGCAAAGTCGGCGTCGTCGGTTATTGCTGGGGCGGCCTGATCACCTGGCTGGCGGCGTGCCGGCTGAAGGGTTTTGCCTGCGCAATCTCGTACTACGGCGGCGGGATCCTCGAAGCCGCTGCCGAGCAGCCGAAATGTCCGGTGATTGCGCACTTCGGCGAGCGCGACCACGTCATTCCCGTCGCCGGCGTTCGCGCCTTTGGCGAAGCGCACCCGGATGTCGGCGTCTATATCTATGCCGCGGACCATGGCTTCAATTGCGATCAGCGCGGCTCGTATGATCCTGCGGCGGCGACTCTGGCGCGACAGCGCACGCTCGATTTCCTGCGCCAGCACGTCGGCTGAAGCGTTCTGGCCAGAGCCGCCGATTAGTTGACAAAAGCAACTAATCGGCCGGACAGTGGCGTCGACGGCCGCATCCTAAAGGCCGAAGGGCGAGCGATGCCCACAACGGCGGCGAACAAGGCGGTGCGCGAGGCGCGGATTGCGGCGCTGCGCCGATTCAATCGCTTTTACACGCAGCGCATCGGTGTACTGCAGGAAGGTCTGCTCGACAGCCCGTTCTCGCTGGCGCAGGTGCGCGTCCTCTACGAGCTCGCGCATCCCGAATCGTACGGCGACGACGGGCCGACCGCGAGCGAGCTCTCGGCAAGGCTGGGCGTCGACGAAGGCTATCTGAGCCGCATCGTGCACGGGTTCGAGTCGAAGGGAATGCTGTGCCGTCGTCCCAGCACGGCCGACGCCCGACGGCAGTTGCTGGCGCTGACTCGCGAGGGGCGGGCGGCGTTCGCGCCGCTCGACCGGCAATCGCACGATGAGGCCGGTGCCCTGCTGGATACCCTTTCGGCCGGCGACCAGCGTCGCCTGGTCGCGGCGACGGACGCGATCGAGAGCCTGCTCGACCGGAGTGCGGTGCCGCGACGGGCGATTGCATTGCGCGCGCCGCGGCCGGGCGACATCGGCTGGGTCGTGCAGCGGCATGGCGAGTTGTATGCGCGCGAATACGGCTACGATGCCCAATTCGAGGCGCTCGTCGCCGGCATCGCCGCCCGGTTCGTGCAGCGTTTCGACGCCGGGCATGAACGTTGCTGGATCGCCGACTGCGGCGGCACGAACCTGGGCTCGGTGTTTGTCGTGCGGCAGTCGGCTCACGTCGCCAAGCTGCGCCTGCTGCTGGTCGACCCCGCGGCGCGCGGCCGAGGTCTCGGCGCGCGCCTGGTCGCGGAATGCATCCGTTTCGCGCGGCGCGCCGGTTATCGGAGCATGGTGCTGTGGACGCAAAGCGAGCTCGCCGCGGCGCGGCATATCTACGAGCAGGCCGGCTTCCGACGCACCCGTCGCCAGGCGCACCACAGTTTCGGCCGCGACCTGGTCGGGGAAACATGGCGCCTCATGCTCTAGCGCGCCGCTGGCGGGGGTGGGCCGCGACAGGGCGCTTGGCGCCGGGTTACACTTGACCGGCCCAACCGGCGGCAAACCGCCGCGCAGCAACCGTGGGCGGCATCGCCTGCCGCCTTGTCGACGGCCAACGGAGGACGGACGATGAAATGCACGACCTGCGGTTACGAAACGCAGCCGGGCGCCAGATTTTGCGTCCAGTGCGGGACGACCCTGCCGGCCGAACCGGTGCCCGTCGCGGCGGCTGCCGCTGCCGCGGCCACGCCCGTCCCCCCATCCGCGCCGGCGGCTGCCGCACAGGCAAGGCCCGCGGCATCCTCGCCTAGCGCGACGATTCCGCCGCGCATTCCGGCCGCCGGCCCGCCGGCAGCCGCTGCTGCCGCCGCCGCGCCGCCGCCTGCGGCGCCGTCGGTACCCGTCGCCAGCGGCCCGCCCAAGCTCGGCATGATCGCCGCGATGCTCGCGCTGATTGCCGTGCTCGCGATCGGAGGATTCGTCGCCTATCGCATGTCGCTATCGAAAGACACGGCGGCTTCGACTGAGCCGGGTAAAGCCTCGGATGCGGCCACTGCGCCGGCGCCGGTCGCCGGATCGAAGGATGCGAGCGCGCCGGCCGCGCAGTCGCCGGCGCAGGCAGGAACTGCGCCCGACGCAACCAAGGATCAGGCCGCTGCACCCGGGCCGGCCGCGGACACTGCGAAATCCGCCGCAGGACAGACCAGCGGCACTACCGGAACGCAGGCCAAGCCCACGGCCGCCGCGGCCAAGGCGCGATCGACGGCGCAGCCCCCCGCTGCGACCAGCCCCGGGGCAACCGGTGCGCCCGCCGCGGCGCCTGCTCCCGCGCCGGCTCCCGTAGCGCGCACGCCAACGCCGGCCGCGGCACCACAACCCGATCGCTGGGCGCAAATGAACGACGCGATGGCGCGCTGCAAGCGCGAGGATTTTTTCCGTCGTATCGGATGCGAGCAAAGTGTTGGACTGCAGTATTGCGAGGGTTACTGGGGCAAGGTGCCGCAGTGTCCGGGCGTGCCCAGGGACGCGGGACGCTAGCTGCGCGCCTTTCGCATGCTGCTGACCCCCGTCCGGGCACGGCGCTTGCGTACGCTCTGACCGGCGCGAGCCGATCCGGGCCCGACACTCCCGGGGATCCGCCTGGTGCGAGGCGCGACAATCGGCAATTATGACGTTATCATAGCGGTTTACCGGGCGTTGAGCCCGGAGCGGGAACAACGATCAGGGGACCCGATGAGTTGCCAGATCTGCGGACGACGCAACGTGCAGGGCGCCAAGCTTTGCGCCGACTGTCGCGCCGCGCGCAAACGTGCCTACGACGCGACGATCACCCAGCCGCTGCTGGCGATGATGGGCGCGGGCACGGTTTCGCGCACGCTGTCGCGGCTGCGCCGCTCGGATAGCTCGCCCGAAGCCAAGGCACGGCGCGCCGCGCGTAAGGCCAAGGCGGCCGCCGAGAAATCCCCACTCCCCACTGCCGCAGCGGCAGCCGCGACGCCGGTAGCCGCCGGTTCGCGCGCGATATTGTGGGCTTTGCTGGCGATTGGCGTCGTGATAGCGGGGATAGCGGGCTGGCACCTGCCAACCCGTACCCCGGAGATCGAAACAGCCCCGACCGCAACTCCGGCACAGCCCGCTCCCGACGCCGAACCGGCGCGGATGACGCCTTCCGCGACGACGCCGCCGGCTACTGCGATTCAGCCTCTCCCGACGATCGTCGAGCGCGAGCTCATTCCGAATTCGCATGCGGCGGGGAAACCGTCGATGACCAAGCGCGCGCCGGCGCCGAAGGCCGTCGCGCCACCGCCGGAACCGCCAGCCGAAGTCGAGATCGTCCGCGTGCCGCCGCCGGAACCGGCGCCGCCGGCGCCCAAGCCGGTGCCGCGAGCCGATCCTTGGCAGCAGATGAACGAAGCTATCGGGCGTTGCCCCGCCGGATTCCTCGGCCGCGTCGTCTGCGAGCAAAAGGTTCGCCTGCAGTATTGCGAAGGCCAGTGGGGAAAGGTGCCGCAGTGTCCGGGCGGGCCAAGCGCCGACCACGATTGACGCAGCGCGCGGCCACGTTGGCCGGATCTACGCAGGCCGCTAGCCGCGCCCGACAAAAGGCATTTTGGTCGCCATGATGGTCATGAACTGAACGTTGGCATCCAGCGGCAGGCTCGCCATATAGAGCACGGCGCTGGCTACGTGGCCGACATCCATCAGCGGCTCGACGGCGACCTGACCGCTTGCCTGCGGCACCCCTTTGGCCATGCGCGCCGCCAGCTCGGTCGCCGCATTGCCGATGTCTATCTGGCCGCACGCGATGTCGTACTTTCTTCCGTCGAGCGAGCCCGACTTCGTCAGCCCGGTGATCGCATGCTTGGTCGCCGTGTACGGGGCGGAGTTCGGTCGCGGTGCATGCGCCGAAATCGAGCCGTTGTTGATGATGCGTCCGCCGCGCGGCTCCTGGCTTTTCATCATCCGGAACGCTTCCTGCATACAGAGGAATACGCCGGTCAGATTGATGTCGACGACCGTCTTCCACTGCTCGACGCTCAAGTCCTCGAGGTTGATTCCAGGGGCGCCGACGCCGGCGTTGTTGAACAGCAGATCTAGACGGCCGAACGTCTCTTTGACCTTGGCAAACAGCGCCCGCACCGACGCCGGATCGCTGACGTCGGTCGGCACGGCCAGTGCGCGATTTGCCGCGGCGCCCGCCGCGCTCACCGTCTGATCGAGCGCGTCGCGTCGCCGGCCGGCGAGCGCCACGGAAAAGCCGTCGTTCAACAGGGCAAGCGCGACGGCGCGGCCGATGCCGCTGCCCGCTCCGGTGACGATCGCGTTCTTCGTGGACGAGCTCATCGGCAGGTCTCCTATTGGCGTGGTCGATGGTCGAAGGTGTTACAGATGCTTCGGGCCGAAGGCCTCCGGCAACAGGTCGGCGAGATGGTAACGGCGGTCGGCGGCGCCGTCGCTGCAGCAGACGATCAGCGCGTCGGCGCCGAACTCGGCGAGGACCTGGCGGCAGGCTCCGCAGGGAGGTGTCGCGTCGGCAGTGGGCGTATAGACGACCATCGCCTCGATCCTTCGCGCGCCGTCGGCCACGGCGCGAAAAATCGCGTTGCGCTCGGCGCATATCGACAATCCGAACGACGCGTTCTCGACATTGGCGCCGGTGTGGATGCTGCCATCGTCGGAGAGCACCGCCGCCCCGACCGCGAAATGCGAATACGGCGCATAGGCGCGATGCGCGGCCTCGACGGCGCCTTGCTTCATTGCGGTGAGCATCGCCGCCGGAATCTCGCGCGGCACCGCGGCGCGCTGTTGTCGGGCAGCCATGCTCGCGTCAATCGAAGCTGACCGGCGACTGCCGTTGCCGGTTGACGTGCAGGCGAAAGACGTCGGGGCGCGCGTAATGTCCGGCAACGTCGATGCGCCGGCGCGCCGCAGCGACCGCCTCGAGGTCGATGTCGGCGTACAGTATGCCGGCTTCCCTGCGCAACGGTCCGGCGACGATTTTCCCTCCGGGCGCGACGACGACCGAATCGCCGTCGTTGATCCACTCGCCGGCATCCGGATAGAGTCGCGCCTGGTCCGGAAAATCGGCCGGCAGGTCGCGCGCGTTGAGCAGGGTTCCGCTGCCGACGACCCAGCAACAGCCTTCGCGTGCGATGTGCTGCATCGTTCCGATCCACCCGTCGCCGCTGTCGTAGGTCGGCGCGATGTAGACTTCGACGCCCTGCGCGTACAGCGCGTAGCGCGCGAGCGGCATGTAGCTCTCCCAGCAGAGCATCGTCCCGATGCGGCCGCAGGGCGTGTCGACGACGTTGAGCGTCGAGCCGTCGCCGAAACCCCAGACCATGCGTTCCGGGTTGGTCGGCATCAGCTTGCGGTGCTTGTTGCGCAGGCTGCCATCGTCGCCGATGATGACGGCGGTGTTGTAGATCGTGCCGCGGCTCAAATCGTCGTCGCGCTCGGTCATGCCGCAGACGATCGTCACCCGATGCTCGCGCGCGGCGCTGCACAGCGGGGCGAGGTCGCCTCGGCCGATGCTTACCGCGTTGTCGACCAGCCGCGCGTGCAGTTTCGCGGTGAGGCCGCTGTCGGGACCGGGTCGCAAGCGCCAGATCCAGGCGGGATAACAAGGCACGAACGACTCCGGCAGAACGATCAGCGCCGCGCCGGCGGCGGCCGCAGTGTCGACCCACCGCACCGCTTCTTTCAGGGTCGCGACACGATCGAGCACGACGGGAGCCTGCTGGATGATCGCGAGCTTGGGCATCGGAGGATCCTTGCCGGAAGCGTGAGCTGCGGTGGTCGAATGCGGCGAGCGTCGGACCGCTCGTCGCATACCATCATGCTGCGGGCCGGCACGTCGCGCGGCATGTCGCGTCAACACTGCGAGTTTAGCATTGCCTGCGGGCGCTTTTGTTCCGCGCCAGACAGAGATCGGAACTTCCGATCCACCGGCGGCTCGAATCTCTGGTTCCTGCTACCCTAGTCGCGGCGGTCGAAGGTTCGCGCGGCCCATGCGGTGATGCTGCGGGCGCTCGTTTCGACCACGGATCGATCAGCGATGGCAATGGCAAGCGTACCGACATCCGAACGCGCTGACGATCGCGCGCGGGCGCTGACTACCCGACAGGCTTTCCTGCGCGTGTTTCCTGGCGTGATGGTCGCGATGTTCCTCGCGGCCGCCGACCAGACGATCCTCGCCAGCGCCTTGCCGACGATTGCGAGCTCGCTAAGCGGTTTTGCCGACATCTCCTGGGTCGTCGTTTCGTACCTGCTTGCGGCGACGGTCGCGGCGCCGCTGTACGGACATCTGGGCGACCGCTTTGGCCGCAAGCGCATGCTGCTCGGCGCGCTGGCCGTTTTTTCGGTCGCTTCACTCGGCTGCGCGTTCGCGCCTACGCTGCTCACGCTGATTGTCGCGCGGGCCGCGCAGGGGCTGGGCGGCGGCGGGCTGATGACGCTGGCGCAAGCATTGATCGGAGAACACGTGTCGCCGCGCGAGCGCGGCAGGTTTTCAGGCTACTTCGCCACCGTCTTCGCGCTGGCGAGTACGTCTGGCCCGGTGCTGGGCGCCTACCTCACCGAGCATGTGAGCTGGCGCGCGGTTTTCTGGATCAACATCCCGCTCGGCATAATCGCCGCAGTGCTCGCCCGCCGCATCCCCGACACGACGCCGCCCCGCGAAGGACGCTTCCAGCCGGATATCACCGGAGCGATGCTGTTCATCGTTGCGACGCTTGCACTGCTGTTTGGACTTTCGTCCGGAGGTCACCGCTATGCGTGGGCCTCATGGCAGACGTTGACGCTGGCGGCCATCGCCGTTGTGGGATTCGCGCTGCTGGTGCGGTGGGAGCGCCGCGCCGTCGATCCGGTCCTGCCGCTGCGCCTGCTGGGAACGCCCGCGATCGCCCGCTCCGACGCGGTCGTCGTCTGCTTCGGTGCGACGCTGTTCTCGACGATCCTGTTCCTGCCGCTGTACCTGCAGCTAGGTCGCGGCTTTGCGATCGGACAATCGGGTCTGCTGCTGCTGCCGATCACCCTGGCGATGGTCGTTTCGTCGGCCATCACCGGCAAACTGGTCACGCGCACCGGCCGAGTGACGATATTTCCCCAGCTCGGAATGAGCATCGCCACGCTGGCATTCATCGCTCTCGCGACAGCGGTCGGCACCGCGCCCACGTTCGCGATCATGGGATTGACCACCGTCGTGGGCGTCGGGATAGGCATGGTCATGCCGCCGACGCAGGTCACCGTGCAACTGGCGGCCGGACCGAAGGCGCTCGGCGCTGCGACCGCATCGATCGCGCTGTCGCGTGCGATCGGCGGCGCGGCCGGTGTCGCGCTGATCGGGGCAGTGCTGATCGGCGCGCTGGGCGTTGCCGGCGGTTCGCTGCCGGCGCTGCTGGCGCGCGTGCTCGACGCGGGACCGGACGCGGTCGCACAGATGTCGCAGGCCGAGCGCGCAACGATGGGAGCCCGGTTCGATCACGCCTATCGCATCGTCTTCGGCCTGCTGGCCGGGGTGACGCTGGTCGGCGCGTTGCTGGCGCGCACCATTCCCCGCCCGGACTGGTCGACGCCGGTGCCATGGAGCAAGCACGGCGAATGACCGCCCCCGTCGACCGACCTGGTGCCGATCGATGTGCTGCGCCTGCGCATTGACAATGCCGGTGCCTCGGAATAAAAAGAATGGCGATCAACACGGTCGACCAGGAGGAACGCATGGCCAAGGCAAAGGCGAAGAGCAGGAAAACCGGGGCGGGCGAGAGCGTCTACCGGATCACCGAGCTGGTCGGCACCAGTCAGGTTTCGTGGGAGGACGCGGCGAGGCGCGCCGTCGAAACCGCGGCGGGATCGCTGCGCGATCTGCGTATCGCCGACATCATCAAACTGGATATGAGAGTCGAAAACGGCAAGGTCGCGGCGTACCGCGCCCGTGTCGCGCTGTCGTTCAAGTACGAGGGTTAAAGGCTGATGGCGGCGAAAGCCGCCGCGCAAGCCTTGCAGTACAGCGTTCGCCGCGCGGCGAACGAGTGCCGCTAATACGCTCTAGTCGAGCTGCCGCGCGACGTGCTCGCTGCGGCGGGCGCCGCTGCGCGGACGGTACTGCCGGTCCCACCGGCCGCCGCGCCGCCGGATGTAGGCTGGCCCCCGCCGCGCCCCATGTACGGCCGCATTCCCGCGACGATGTCTTCGACGCTGGCCGCGTTGGAGGTGTCTGTCCTTGGCACGACCTGCGCGCAACGGTCGGTGTCGATCACCATCAGATATTCACCGCGCTGACGCATCGCCGCCCTCGCTCTGGATCCGCCGTCGGAGAGATCGAGCGGCGGCGTGACGTCGCGATAGATTACCTGATCGTTGCGATCGAACACGATGTTGCAGATCATGGCCTTGGCGGGAAGAGCGGCCGCGCCGACGGCGAGGCCGAGAGCAGCCGCAAAAAGCGGAATCTTGCGCACGGTAATCCTTAAGATAGCTCGAGGCTTGCATCGTATGCCTGCGGCAGACGCGACGCAACCTTCATCCGGGCGGGACGAGATCAGGAGAATGGCATGACCAAAGGACGCAGGACTCGAGCCGTGGCATTGCCGGGAAGCGCCAAGGCGCCGTTCGCGGAGGCGAAATACGTCGGCCCGGCACGGAAGTCCGACCGGGTCGAGGTGACGGTGCGGCTGCGCCGCAAGAAAGCGCTGCGCGCTCCGTCCGGCGGCGCCGCGGTCCGTCGCATCGGCTACGAAACCTTTCGCGCCGAGCACGGCGCCTCGCCGCGCGATGTCGCTGTCGTGGAAAAATTCGCGCATGCGCACGGTCTGGATGTCACGCGCGTCAGCCTCGCGCAGCGCGCAGTCGATCTGTCCGGAACAGTCGCCGCGATGGAGGTAGCGTTCGGCACCCGCCTCAGTTGCTACCGGCATGGCGAGCGTGAGTACCGGGTGCGGACCGGCGCCATCATGATTCCTCGCGAGCTCGCTGCAATTGTCGAAGGCGTGTTCGGCCTCGACAACCGACCGCATGTCGAGCCGCACTTCCGCATCGCGAAGACCGGCGGCAAGAACAAGCCGCGCGCGGCCGCCTCCAGCTTCACTCCGCTCGAGGTCGCCGCCTTGTATGCGTTTCCCAAAGGCTACGACGGCAAGGGCCAGACGATCGCAATCCTGGAATTCGGTGGCGGGTACCGGGCGGCCGATCTGACCAAATATTTCTCTCGGCTCGGCGTCCCGATGCCGTCGGTCACCGCGGTGTCGGTCGGCGGCGCGCACAACGCTCCGACCGGCAATCCGAACAGTCCCGACGGTGAGGTCGTGCTCGACATCGAGGTAGCCGGCGCCGTCGCGCCGGGAGCCCAGATCGTCGTCTACTTCGCGCCGAACACCGACGACGGATTCATCAACGCGCTGTACGCGGCGATACACGACAACCTGCGCCGACCGGGGATCGTGTCGATCAGCTGGGGCAGCGCCGAGACCAACTCTACCCTGCAATCGCTGAAGGACTACGACGCCGCGTGCATCGATGCCGCGGCGCTGGGCATTACCGTCTGCGCTGCGGCGGGCGACCATGGATCGAGCGATACCGACCCGCCGGGGAAGCGCGCGATGGTCGATTTTCCGGCCTCGTCTCCGCACGTACTCGCCTGCGGCGGAACGCGGCTCCAGGCCAGCGGGGCGGCGATCGTCGCAGAGACCGTGTGGAACACGCACGACGGGTGGGCGACCGGCGGCGGCGTCAGCGAGATCTTTGCGCTCCCGGCATATCAAAAGCGCGCCGGGGTGCCGAAGTCCGCGAACAAGGGCGGCAAGGTGGGCCGCGGCGTACCGGATGTGGCCGGCAACGGCGACAGCGAAACCGGCTACCGGATCCTGGTCGACGGCGTTCAGCAAGTGATCGGCGGCACCAGCGCGGTCGCGCCGCTGTGGGCCGGCCTGATTGCCCGTCTTAACCAGGCGAAGAAAACGCGCCTGGGATTCGTGCACGGCAAGCTTTACGCGCTCCCCGCGGGCAAGGGACTGCGCGATATCACCATCGGCGACAATGGTGCGTACAAGGCCAGGGCAGGGTGGGATGCGTGCACCGGGCTGGGGGCTCCCGACGGCGAGGCGCTGCGCAAGGCGCTGTAGTCGGCGCTTTGCGCCAGCATCAATTGGATCTTATGCCCGCAAGCCTGGCCACGTCGGACCAGTGCGCGACAGCCGCCTTGAGCTCGGCGCCGAATTGTTCGGGCGTGTTCGACATTGGCTCGCTGCCCATCGCCAGAAATTGTGAGCGCACATCCGGCTGTTGCACGATGCGGGCAAGCTCGGCGTGCAACCGCTCGATGATTTCCGGCGGCGTGCCTGCCGGGGCGAGCACGCAATTCCAGGAGCTGACCGCGAAGTCCTTGTAGCCCAGCTCGGCCACGGTCGGCACGTCGGGCCAGTTGGTCGCGCGCCGCGCGGTCGCCACTGCCAGTGCCTTCAGTTGCCCGCTGCGCAAAAACGTCTCGACCGTTCCGATAAAGCTGAAGTACACCGGCACAATCCCCGAGACGACGTCGTTCAGCGCCTGCCCGCCGTTGGCGTAGGGAACATGCAGCAACTCGATGCCGGTGCGCTGCTGCAGCATTGTCGCGGCCAGATGCTGGGTCGTGCCGACGCCGGGCGTCGAGTAGGCGATTTTCCCCGGTGACTTGCGCGCCAGCGCGACGAGCTCGTCGAGGCTATTCACGTTCAACGCCGGATTGACGACGATCATCATCGGCGGCTGGCTGATCTTGCTGATCGGGGCGAACGCGGCGATGGGATCGACCGCGCGCGAACCCATCGTGCTGGGCAGGCTGGTGATGAACGAGCCGGTAAGCAGCAGCGTGTAGCCGTCGGGCGCGGCTTTTGCGACCGTTTCGCTGCCGATGTTGCCGGAGGCGCCGGGACGATTGTCGATGATCACCGGCTGGCCGACGGCTTCGGCGAGCTTGGCCGCGACGATGCGTCCGGCCAAGTCGAGCTGCGTACCCGCAGCGAATGGAACGACGATCTTGATCGGCCGGCTCGGATAGCCGGCGTCAGCCGCGATCGCGGCGAGCATGGTCGGGCCGACGCTGCAAACGAGCGCAAGCAGCGCCGTCAGCGAGTGCCGCGGCAACAGGTTAGGGAAGACGAACATGCGGTTCCTTGGGGTTTTTGCCGAGCTGCCTGATGGCGATCGCGGCCAGAGCCCGAGCCAGTTCGGGCTCGTCCCACGGTACATCGACCGGCAGGCGCCTGAGAAGCGGACTTTGCGGATCGCGTATCCACTCGTGCGGAAAATGCGCGCAAAAATGCTCTTCGCCGGGGGCCAGCTGGTCACGTGGCGCCGTCGTGCCGTGCATCGCGGCATAGAGCGCGGCTCCGGCGTCGACGTTTATCCGAGCGCCGCGATGCGTGCCGTGCGAGATACGTCGGTTAATCTCGAGGAGATACGGCTCGCCACCCGCCGGATCGACGATGAATTCGGGAGAAAAGATTCCGGTGATGCCGAAACCTGCCGCGAGCCGCGCCGTGGCCGCATGCATTTGCGGTGAAGCAAAATAGCGTACCGCGCTGGTCGGCCCCTTAAGCTCGCCCTCGATCTTTTCCACCGCAACCCCCGATACCAGCGCGCCACGCCACGCGACGGCGGTATAGAAATGAATGTTACCGGCGATAAACTCCTGAAGCACGATCTGCCCCGTCGCGAGATCGTCGAGATCGAGCGCGGGCGTTGCCATAAGACGCGCGAACTCACGATCGACCGTGCCTTGATCGGCACATACGGCGACCCCTTCACCTGCCGTCGAATGGCTGCGCTTGATCACGATCGGAAAGCCGTGCGCGTCGATGAATCGCTTGGCATCATCGAGAGCGGTGACGACGATCGATGCGGGCACGCGCACTCCCAGCGCCGCCGCAGCGGGGCCGATCATCGTCTTGTCGATGCTGGTCCGATAGAATGCCGGATCGCCGAGCGAGTCGATGATGAGCGCGGCCAGCCGCAGGTGCAACGCAGGCGGCATCATCGCGGGTGGCGACAGTGCGAGCAGCATCAGCAGACGCAACGCGGTGTCATCGCACGGCAACACCAGGCGCGGTGAGGTGGATTCCACCATGGCCGCAAACGCTTCTACCCAGGCGGCCGGCGTTGCGTTGGCGGGGAGGTGGCCGATATTGACCAGAAATCGGCTCTTTTCCGCCACCGATCCCCGCGGCACGAGGAGCGACACCGCAAAGCCGGCGTCCGCAAGATTGCGCGGCATGCGCGCTGCCCCGAGCCATTGCGTCGCAGTTGCAACCATCAGCAGCGGTGTCGGCATCGGTGCATCAGATCGAATGACGTCGCGAAGGCGAGATGTTACGCTTATCGGCGTTGCTTTCCGCGATCAAAGGCGGCCATGAAAATCGCACAGCTGATGAACGCCTGCATAATGCTGACGGCCGCTGCGGCTGCGATGGTCGCGACCGAAGCCAGTGCAGCGTCGACGGCGCCGGCGTATTTCGACGTTGCGCGCGGCGCGCACCCGCACGATGTTGCCGCGACACCGATTGCCGGCGGCCCGGTCTACTACACCGCGCAGTCGACTGGCAAGCTCGGCATACTCGATCCTAAATCGGGGAAGTTCGAGGAGATCGTCCTCGGCGCACGCTCGGCACCGCACGGGGTGATCGTCGGGCCGGACGGCGCGGCATGGGTTACCGACGGCGGCCAGAACGCCATCGTGCGCGTTGATGCGAGGTCGCGGGAGGTCAAGGTCTGGCCGCTGCCGCGCGATGCCGGCTATGCCAATCTCAATACCGCGACGTTCGACAAGAGCGGCCGGATATGGTTTACCGGGCAAAGCGGAATCTACGGCCGGCTCGATCCCGCGTCCGGCGACATGCGCGTGTGGAAGGCGCCGCGCGGAAGCGGGCCCTACGGCATCACGACGACGCCGGGAGGCGACGTCTATTTCGCTTCACTGGCCGGAAACTATATAGCGCGCGTCGATACGACGACCGGCGACGCCACAGTCATCGATCCGCCGACGCCGGCGCAGGGCGCGCGTCGCGTCTGGTCGGATTCGCGCGGACGGATTTGGGTAAGCTACTGGAACACCGGTCAGGTCGGAATGTACGATCCGGCAGCACGCAGCTGGCGCGAATGGAAACTGCCGGGCAACGCCCATGCATATGCGGTCTGGGTCGACGACAAGGACAAGGTGTGGCTGACCGACTGGAGCACCAATGCGATCGTTCGCTTCGACCCGGTCAGTGAAAAATTCGACAGCGTGCCCTCGGATCGGTCCGGGGCCAATGTGCGCCAGATGCTGGGCCGCTCGGGCGAGGTATGGGGTGCCGAATCGGGCCTGGATCGTCTGGTGATGGTGCCCGCCCCCTAAACGGCTGCCCGCTTCTCAGGCAAATATGTCCGCGGGCAGCGGACGATTTGCACAATTTACAGCCCACATACGCCAGTATTGCCGCGCTGTGCGCTCGGCCGGCGCGGACGGCGGATTGCGCCTCGCGGGTAAATGCCAGCGGCCAAAGCGTTTTATCGCTGCTGCGCGCGGCGCCTTCCTCCACCGCGCAGAATCATGTCGGACGCGCGCCGACATGGAACGGATTGGCGCGCGAATTGCTCCAGTGAGGTGGGACGCGCACGGCGCTGGGGCACACCCCGTTTGGCCGCACCCGCGCCGCGCCATCAACTCGGAGAAGAACCAGGAGAAGCTATGAAGAGTTCAGTGACACGATTCGCAGTCGCCGCCGCTTTCGGGCTCGCCGCAACGGCGGCGTTGGCCGGTGAAATCATCCTGTACGAACAGCCCGGATTCCAGGGCCGAAGGATGACACTTCACGGAACCACGTCCGACCTCGACCGAACCCAATTCAATGATCGTGCGGAATCCATCGTCGTGCGCGATGGCGTATGGGAAGTCTGCACCGACGCACACTTCGGCGGCCGATGCGTGCGGCTGCAGCCCGGCGAGTATCCGAATCTTCAGGGCGGTCTGAATGATCGTATTTCGTCGGCGCGCGAGGTCGCGCAATCTGCGCCGCCGCCGCAGCCGAGCTACGGGCAAGGCTACAACCCGCCGCCGGCCGGTGGACCGGCACGAGCGGTGCTCTATGAGGGCGCGGATTTCCGTGGTCGCTCGTTCGAGATCACGCGCGACGTCGTTCGCAATCTCGATCGCACCAACTTCAACGATCGTGCGGCGTCGCTGCGCGTATATAGCGGCTATTGGATCTTCTGCAGCGACGCGAATTTCGAGGGCGATTGCCGCACCTTCGGGCCGGGAGATTATCCGGGCCTGCAGAGTGATCTGAACCGCCGCATATCGTCGGGCCGCCGGATAGCCGACCACTATCCGTACGGAGGCGCGCCGAACTGGGGACGTTGAGACACAAAGGAACATCGATGAGAACCACGACTGTTACATTGCCCGAACTGGCCCTGGTCGCCGCGACGCGCGGCATGGCCGGGGCAGGAGCGGCACTGCTCGTGGCCGAGCGAATCGGCGCCGAGAAACGCAAGACGCTGGGTTGGACACTGTTCCTGATCGGCGTGCTGAGCACGATCCCGCTGGCGCTTCAGGTATTCGGCAAGCGGAGTTAGGTGGGCGATCCGCTCACACCGCCGAAGCGCGCGCCTTGAAGCGTCGCGGGCTCTGGGGCCCGCGACGCTGCGATTGGGTAGAATGCGGCATTGCCGCTCGGTTGAAAGAGAACGCCTGCCGCGATGGACACCTGCCCGCATTTCGACCAGATCCGCGACGTCACGCCCAGCGGGAACGGGTGTGTAGAGTGCCTGAAGACCGGCGACGACTGGGTGCACCTGCGTCTATGCCTGACCTGCGGCCACGTCGGATGCTGCGACGAGTCGAGAAACAAGCATGCGACGCGTCATTTCAAGGAGACCGGCCATCCGATCATCCAGTCGTTCGAGCCCGGCGAAGCGTGGGGATGGTGTTTCGTCGACCGTGCTCTGTTCGACCAGCTGCCGGTGACGTACTGACTTTCTCGATCGCGAGCAGCGTCGCAAATCATGCGATGATGCGCCGATGATTACCGGTGACATGTTGCGCGCCGTGCCGCTGCTGGCAGGCGTTGCCGACAGCGAGCTCAACACCATCGCAAGGCGAGCTGCGGACATCTCGCTGCAGACCAACGAATGGCTGATCCAGGAAGGTGAGCTGCCGGCGTTCTTTATCACCCTCTCTGGTCGACTGACCGTCTACAAGTCGGTCGCCGGCGTCGAGCGCGCGATCACCGAGTACCGCCCCGGGGACTACGGCGGTGAGGTGCCGCTGCTGCTGGGCTCGCCGGCGATCGCGAGCATCCGGGCCGCCGAGCCTTCGCGGGTCTGCCGGCTCGACGCAGCGGATTTCCGCGAGCTGATCGTTGCCTGCCCGGAGCTCAACGCGCGCCTGCTGCAGACGATGGCGACGCGAATCGAGGGGCTGCAGCAGCTCGCGACCGAGGCTCCGCTGGCGACGGTGACCATCATCGGCCACCGCTACGATCTAGCCTGTCACGCGCTACGCGATTTCCTGGCGCGCAATCATGTCGCGTTCCGCTGGTACGACCCGCGCGATCCCGAGGCCCGGGCCGGATTGGCGGCGACGCCGCAGCCGGATGAGATCTACCCGGTGGTGATCTTTCCCGACGGCGCGCGGTTGGTCACGCCGTCATTTCGCGACGTCGCCGAGCACCTGGGATTGCAGACGGCCCCATCGCGGCGCGAATACGATGTCGCGATCATCGGCGCCGGGCCGGCGGGTCTGGCCGCCGCCGTGTACGGCGCTTCCGAAGGTCTGTGCACGATCCTGATCGAGCGCCAGGCGCCGGGCGGCCAGGCAGGCACGTCGTCGCGCATCGAAAACTATCTTGGCTTCCCGACCGGCGTTGCCGGCGACGAGCTCGCCGCGCGGGCGCTGCGCCAGGCGAAGCGCTTCGGCGCCGAGATTCTGGTCGCGCGCGGCGCGACTGGCATCGACACGGCGACGCGCGATGCGCCACACGCGATCCTGCTCGAGGACGGCGAGCGCGTGCAGACGCGAAGCATCGTCATCGCCACCGGCGTCTCCTGGCGGGAGCTCGATCTGCCGAACGCGCCGACGCTGGTCGGACGCGGCCTTTATTACGGTGCGGCACGCACCGAGGCGCCCAATACGCGCGGCCTCGACATCTTCATGATCGGCGGCGGCAACTCCGCGGGGCAGGCGGCGATGTTTTTCGCCAATTACGCGCGCACGGTCACGCTGATCGTGCGCGGTCCGTCGCTCGAGCGCAGCATGTCGCAATACCTGATCGACCAGCTTGCGACCCGCCCCAACATTCGCGTCGAATCGCGCAGCCAAGTGGTCGCGCTCGAGGGAACCGATCGATTGGAGGCGATCGTCATCGAGAATCGCGCGACCGGCCGCCGCCGACGCGAGGTCACCGAGGCGCTGTTCGTGTTTATCGGCGCCGACGCAGAGACGACATGGCTCCCGCAGGCGGTCATTCGCGACGGCCGCGACTTTCTTTGCACGGGCCGCGATGTGATGGACCTGGTCGCGGGCCAGCAGGGTTCGTGGCCGCTGTCGCGCGATCCGTACCTGCTCGAGACCAGCGTGCCCGGGGTGTTCGCCGTTGGCGACGTGCGCCACGGCTCGGTCAAGCGCGTGGCTTCCGGCGTCGGCGAGGGCAGCATGGCGATCGCATTCGTGCATCAATATCTGGCCGATCCACCCGAGTTTGCGGACCCGGCCGTCGACACGCCGACTCGCGCGGCGGACGCCGCCGTGCTTCCGCAAGCGCTGGGGGTCTAGCGGGCGAACTTTAGCGGTCGCGCGCAACAGGAACAACCGCGCCCGGGGCGATACGAGCTACGCAGCGCGCTCGCGCGGCGACGCGCGGCCGAACAGGTCTTCCATTTCGCGGCGGGCACGACAGGCGGTCAGCGTTTCGTCGATCATCACATCGGACCAGCGAAGCACTTCCCCCTGCCTGACCGGGCGCAACAGGCGCACGCCGTGTGCGAGGCCGAGCGGCAGCGCGCCGCCGTCCAGCGACGCGGCCGCCGGCAGCAGCTTGCCCCAGACCGTGTAGCCGCCTTCGCCGTCGAGCGTCTCGCCGGCCTTGAGGTCTCGCTTGGCGGTGGCCACTGCGTCGGCGTTGAAGCAGGTCGCAGCACCCGTAGCCTCGCCGCGCAAGCCGACCGACGCCACCGAGATGCCCACCTCGAGGCCGATCAGATGCCAGCGCTTGTAAAGGCAGGCGTAGCGGCCGCTGTCATCGGTTCGGACCATGTACTCGCGAAAGCAGTTGCGCAGGTATTCGGTATCGCCTTCGAACACGACGAAGACGCCGAAGCGGATGTCGTACGCGATCGCGCGGCCGTCGCGCTCGACCGACGAGATCACTTCGACCTGGCCCTTGGCGTGCAGCACGCCGCCTTCATCGATCGGTCGACACACGTTCGGGATCTGATCGATCGATGCCGGCGGATACGTCAAGCCGTCCGGAGGCGTCGACAGCCCCGTCGCGTTGCATACCGCCGTGCACTCGATCGCCGGCTTCGAGCCATCGAGAAACGAGTTGAACATCTTGGCGTTGAGGCCGCCGATCCGCGCCTGCTCGGGCGTGAGTCCATAGTGGCCCCAGACGGTCTCCGGCGTCGACTGCGCGAAGTGCGGCAGCCATTTGTGACCGCGGCCTGCCGCAACGACGCCGAAGCCTGCGGTCCGCGCCCAGTCGACGAGATCGCAGATCAATGCCGGCTGATCGCCGAAGGCGAGGCTGTAGACGACGCCGGCCTCGGCCGCCTTGCGGGCGAGCAGGGGCCCGCAGAGAGCATCGGCTTCGACGGTCACATTCACCACATGCTTGCGCTGGACGAAAGCTTCGAAACAGTGCTCGACCGCCGCGATCGGATTGCCTGTGCATTCGACGACGATGTCGATCTTCGGATGCCGTACCAGCGCTTGCCAATCGTCGCCGACATGCGTCGCGCCTTGCGCGAGGGCGGCATCGATCGACGGCGCGGCGCTGCGCTCGGGCGACCATCCGACGCGAGCGAGGTTGGACAGCGCCGCGGCCGGATCGAGATCGGCGATGGCGACGACGTGCACGCCCGGCGTCTTCGGCACCTGGGCAAGGTACATCGCGCCGAACTTGCCGGCGCCGATCATCCCGACGGACAGCGGCCTGCCCTGCGCAGCGCGCTCGTTCAGCTTGGCGTGAAGGCTCAAGCGCGCGTCCGCATTCAGCCGGCCAGTGCCGGCTGCAGAGCGGCTTCAGGCGTGCCGTCGCGCCACGGCAGCGCGACCGGGTAATCGCGAAGCAGGCAATCGTCGGGCAGACATTCGATCGGTGTGAAATCGCGGTGCGCGATGTATTCGGGACGCTTGAAACGCCGGATGTGGTTCGACACCGCGCACAGGCTCAGATACACACTGACGCGATTCCACGGCGACAGATTCGACGTCGAGGCATGCACCAGGCAGGAGTGGAAAAGCAGCATCGATCCCGCCGGCCCCTTTGGCGCGACGATGCCGCCGCGCTCGACCAGGCTGGCGATCGTCGCATGATTGATCGTCCACAGCGGATAGCTGGTCGTCGACGTGTCGTGGTCGGCGTCCAGGACGCCGAGCTTGTGGCTGCCCGGGATGAACATCAGCGGGCCGTTGAACTCGTTGACCTCGTCGAGAAATATCGCGATGTTCATGGCCCGCGGCTCGGGCATGTCGTCGTCGTTCTTCCAGGTGCCGAAATCCTGGTGCCACTGCCAGACGTCGCCGTCGAAAGCCATCTTCCCGTTTATCTTGAACTGATGCATGTAGACCGACTCGCCGAATAGCGCGACGACCGGCTCGATCATGCGTGGATGTCGAGCCAGTCGGGCGAACGGCGCGCTGTACAGGTGCGCGGCGAAGTTGGTGCGCACCGCATCGCTGCCCTTTTCCCGGACGTTCTCGATCCGCCGCTGCGCATAGAGTCGCGGCACTTCTTCGCGCAGCACGCCGATTTCGCGTGACGTGAACAACGAGTCGAAAAAGAGGTAGCCGTCGCGATCGAAGGTTTCGACCTGTTGCGCGTTCAATTGCATGCTCTGACTCCTTCGCCGACCCGGCCGCGCCGGCCCCGGCTTCCATGAATGACACAATGCGATCATCGGGCAAGCGCTGTCAACCGGCGGGGCTCCATCGGCCGGCGACGCCCGTCCGCGTCTCAGTCGCCGACGATGCGCCGGCGCGCCGCCTTGACCTCGCCGCGACGCACTTTGCTATCGACCCGTCGTCGCTGCGAGCCCGCGGTCGGCTTGGTGGCCTTGCGCGGCCGCGGCGCAATGGCCGCCCCGTCGACCAGCCGCTGCAGCCGAGCCAGAGCATCGGCGCGATTCTGGTCGAGGCTGCGATAACGCTGCGCCTTGATGATGACGACGCCTTCCGCGGTGATCCGACGGTCGCTGTGCGCGAGCAGGCGGGCCTTGACGGTTTCGGGCAGCGTCGAGCCCCGCACGTCGAAGCGCAGATGCACGGCGTTCGAAACCTTGTTGACGTTCTGCCCGCCGGCGCCTTGTGCGCGCACGGCCGTCAGCTCGACTTCATCGGGCGCGATGCGCACGCTCACGGCGCTCGGGCAACGGTGGCCAGCCAGGGCTGCTGCTCGCGCGGCATGCCGGCGGGACGGTAATAGTGCTCTATTTCGACCAGTCCGGCGCCGGCAAGATAGTCGCGCCACGTTTCATGGCGAAGGTAGGCACCGTAGCGGCCGCGGTTCCAACCTTCGCTGTCGTCGCCGTGCGGATTCGAGCTGAACAATACGCCGCGAGGTTTGAGCGTCGCACGAATCTCCCGAAGGATGCGCGGCAATTCCTGCGTCGGCACGTGAAACAGCGCGGCATTGGCGAAGACGCCGTCGAAGCGGCGGGCTGGCAGGTCGAGGCGGAGGAAGTCCTGCTCCCAGACCTCGCACCCGCTGTGCTCACGCGCCATCGCCGCGAACCGCGGCGATCCCTCGAGCCCGACCGGTGCATGACCGAGCGCGCGCAAGGTCTTCAGATCGCGCCCGGGACCGCAGCCCAGGTCGAGGATCGCCAACGGAGGCTCGCCTTCGATGTGCTTCAAAAGCGTCGCGATGTTCTGGCTGACATCGTGATCGCGCGTCCCTTCCCAGAAGCTTTCCGCGCGCTGCTCGTAGTGCTCGAGCGTGCGCGCCGCGATCGCCGCCAGCTCGTCCGCAGCGAGCGTCATCGGGCACGCCGCGGGCGCAACGGGTCAATCGGCCGGTCCGACATATTGGGGCTCCGGCTGAGTGAAATAAGCGTGCAGGATGTGATAGGCGATCAGGTAATTCTTTTGCTGGAAGCTCGCATGCGATATGCCGGCCATGATCGAAAACTGCTTGTCCGGATGCGGCAGGCGCTTGAAGAATTCGATCAGATCGTCGAGCGCGGCGATACCGTCGTACTGGCCGCGCATAATCAGCGTCGGCATCGTCAGCAGGGCCGGATCGACGACCGGAAGCTTCGAGCACATGTCGATGTAGGTTCCGTTCGGCATCGAGTCGTCGAGCGCGAGAATCGCGTCGGCGAAGGCATCGACGACGCGCTTGTCGGCAGTGTCCGGATGATCGCGCGCGAAAATGGAATAGACGAACGCGCGATCGATCGGCCGGCGCCTGGCGGCAAGGAATTCCGGCAGCTTCTTCCGTCGCTGCTCGAGTGTCGGCGCACCGGCGCCAGTCCAGACGAAAGCATCCAGCGCGAGTCGCTCGACCCTTCCCGGATGTCGCTGGGCGAACAATGCCGCGCGCAGCGCGCCCGACGAAATCCCGTAGATCAGCGACCGGCCTACGCTGCGCGTCTTCAGGATGTATTCGGTCGCGGCGTCGAGATCGTCGGCGCCGTTGGCGATGTCGGCGTTGGTGTCGCGCCACTTGTCCGAGCGGCCATAGCCTTCCATATCGACGCACCAGCAGACGAAGCCGCGGCGCGCGAACCAATCCATCACCGACGAGTCGGGCCTGCCGGGAACGGCAAGGTCGAACGTCGGTTGCGACGCCATCGACGAGCCGTGAACGAACAGCAGCAGCGGCTTGTCTTGTGGCGAGTCGACGAATTTTTCCCAGAGAAACAGGCGGACCGGCCCCTTGTGCGCCCAGTGCTCGACGCCTTCAACGCGCGCGTCGGTCGGCACAGGCGCCAAGGTCGAGCGTCCCGCTTCCGCGTCGGCGCGGTCGCTTGGTGTGGGCGGTCTAATCAATTTTCGCTCCGGTCTCGCGAATGATCTTCGCCCATTGGTCCCTCTCGGCACGAAAAAACGCCCCGAACTCGGCGGGCGTCGATCCGACCGGCTCGATGCTGGCCTGCGCGAAATAGCGTTTGACCTCCTCCTCGGCGAGTACCTGCACGATGGCCTGCTGAAGCCTGTCGACGATCTTGGCCGGCGTGCCCTTCGGCGCGAGCAAACCCAGCCATACATACGCGACATAGCCCGGAACGCCCGCCTCGGCCACCGTCGGCACGTCGGGCAACTGCGGCGCGCGCTTGCTGCCAGTGACGGCGAGCGGACGCAGCTTGCCGGCCTGGATATGGCCGAGCATGCCGGCCATACCCGGAATCGACAGCGAAACCTGACCGCCGATAAGGTCGCTGGTTGCCTGGCCGCTGCCGCGATACGGAATGTGATTGAGCTTCATGCCGGTCATCGAGCAAAGCATTGCAGCGAACAGGTGCTGGCCGCTGCCGTTGCCGGACGACGCATAATCGATCTGGCCGGGGCGCGCCTTGGCGTAGGCAATCAGCTGCTGCAAGGTCTGCACCGGCAGTGCAGGATTGACGACGACGACGCCCGGTTCGCGACCGATCAACGAGATCGGCGCGAAGTCGTCGATCGGATCGAATCCCAGGTTCGGGTACAGCGTCGCACTGATCGCATTGGTCTGCGAAGCCAGCAGCAGCGTGTAGCCGTCGGGCGGAGACTTGGCAACGAGCTCGCTGCCGATCGTCGCTCCTGCGCCGGGCTTGTTCTCGACGAACACGGCTTGCCCGAGACGCTTGGATAGTTGCTGCGCGATCAGGCGCATCGGGCCGTCGACCGCGCCCCCGGGGGAGAACGGCACGACGACGCGCACCGGCCGCGAAGGATAGTCCTGCGCATCGACGTGACCCGTGGCCAGCACGCCGGTCGCAAGCATGAGCGCGCCCATCAGCCAGACGTGCGCGCGCGATTGCGGGGACATGGCATTCTCCGGGAGCGCGGGCGATCGCGCGATCGTCGATGGCCGCCGAACCGAGGCGGCGTACCGCGATTTTTCCAGTTATTGGCGATCAGAGCTAGTGCCGCCGGCGCCAGGCGCAAATTCGCCAACGCGATGCCAGATCGAACGCCTTCCGAAGATCACGCTCGCCGGCCGGCGCAGTGCCGATGGATGCCTATCGGTCCCGGGTTCCGCTGCGAAACGCCGGCGCCGCCTTCGGCGCGTGGGTGCGCGTCGACGTTCCACCGCGCGTGCCGTGCCTCGGGGCCGAGGTGACCGGCGCATGCCGGGTCTTCCCGCCGGCCTGCAAACCATGTGCTGCCGGCGCGTTGCGAGGCTGGCCGCGGCCGCCATGGCCTCCGGCGGGCGCGCGTCGCTGCTGGCCTGACGCCGCGGCGCGTCCCTGCGACTGGCCGCGACCTTGTCTTTGCAGAATCGGCTGAGCCCGTGCGCAAGGGTCCGGCTCGAAGCCGGCGATGACTTCCTCCGGAATCTGTCGCTTGAGCAGGCGCTCGATGTCACGCAGGAATTCGCGCTCATCGACGCAGACCAGTGAAATCGCCTCGCCCATCGCGCCGGCGCGCCCGGTGCGGCCGATCCGATGCACGTAATCCTCGGGCACGTTCGGCAAGTCGTAATTGACGACATGCGGCAATTGGTCGATGTCGATGCCCCGTGCAGCGATGTCGGTGGCGACCAGGACACGCAGTCCGCCTTCTTTGAATTCCGCCAGCGCGCGCGTGCGCGCGCCCTGGCTTTTATTGCCGTGAATCGCCAATGCACGAATGCCGTCGTGGCCGAGCTGCTCGGCAAGCTTGTTGGCGCCGTGCTTGGTTCGGGTGAAAACGAGCACCTGATGCCAGTCGTTGCCGCTGATCAGCGTGGCGAGCAGCTGGCGCTTGCGATCGCGGTCGACCGGATGGATTTTCTGCTCAATGATGTCGACGGTTGCATTGCGCGGCGCGACCTCGATCATCGCCGGACGGTCGAGCAGCGAGTCGGCCAGGGCCTTGATCTGGTCCGGGAACGTCGCGGAAAACAGCAGGTTCTGGCGTTTGCGGGGAAGCAGCGCCATCACGCGCTTGATGTCGCGAACGAAGCCCATATCGAGCATCCGGTCGGCCTCGTCGAGAACGAAGATCTCGATGCGCGACAGGTCGAGGTTGCCCTGGCCGTGGTGATCGAGCAGCCGACCCGGGGTGGCGACGAGGATGTCGACGCCGCGCTTGAGTTGCGCGGTTTGCGGGTTGATGCCGACGCCACCGAAGACGACCGTTGAACTGAGCTTCAGGAATTTGCCATAGACGCGCACCGATTCCTCGACCTGCGCTGCGAGTTCACGGGTCGGCGTCAGGATCAGCGCGCGCAAGGGCCTGCGCGACGCGCGGCCGCCGGCAGGCGCCTCGCTGGTCGACAGCCGCTGCAGCATCGGCAGCACGAAGCCGGCCGTCTTGCCGGTGCCGGTCTGTGCGCCGGCCAGCAAATCGCCGCCGGCGAGAACGGCGGGAATGGCCTTGGTCTGTATCGGCGTGGGGGTGGTGTAACCGTGCGCGTTTACGGCGCGCACCAGCGCATCGGATAGTCCGAGAGAAGCAAATGACATGACAGCCTTGAGAAAACGCTCGGCATGTCGTCAACTTGCTGACGTCCAGTCACAGCCAAACGGCGCGTACTGCGGAAGGGTCGGATTCGACTGCGGCAGGGGACTGGAGCAAATGCCGCGCGCGAATGATAACAGCTT
>Ga0207693_10000152_pt1 | contig 63967 bp, 56 predicted proteins | sample LARL81metaG_FD_184347 | JGI IMG/M metagenome (GOLD analysis project Ga0207693, IMG submission 184347) | Corn, switchgrass and miscanthus rhizosphere microbial communities from Kellogg Biological Station, Michigan, USA - LAR L8-1 metaG... | ecosystem: Host-associated > Plants > Roots >... | reverse complement strand
TGCAACGCCTGAGTTTTACCGAACCAGGCATTAAGCTTGTCGACTTGGATGCCAACCCCCATATTTTAGTTCGCTCCCTTGAGCATTCCTCGATTAGCCACAAGTCTTACGGCACCCACAGAGAGGACGATAAGGATAATTAGGATCAAAGCCCCCGCCCACGCCTGGCGGTGCCACTCGTCAAAGGGTGAGATGGCGTAGGTGAAGATCTGCAAAGATAAAGCAGCCGTCGGCTGGTCCATTTTCCAATTCCAGTACTGGTTGCCGAAGGCGGTAAACAACAATGGCGCAGTTTCACCTGCCACTCGTGCGAAAGCCAGCATAACCCCGGTTATCACTCCGGAGGTTGCCGTTCGCAGCGTGATCGAAAGAGTGGTGCGCCATCGCGAAACCCCTAGGCCGTAAGCCGCTTCCCGAACTGCTTGCGGGACCAGAAGCAACATCTCCTCTGAGGTGCGCGTAATGGTCGGAACCATCATGATCGCAAGAGCAACACCGCCCGCAAGAGCCGAGAAATGATGTTGAGTTAACACCACCAGACCGTAGGCAACGATGCCCACGATGATGGAGGGGACGCCATTCAGTACGTCGGCTGTAAAGCGAACCATGTTACCGAATCGAGTTCCGCGGCCATACTCGGACAAGTAAATTCCCGCCCCGATTCCCAAGGGTACGCCAAAAGTGCTGGCAATCAGCAAAATGTAAACCGATCCCCCGATGGCGTTGGCCATGCCGCCACCGGGTTCACCGGGAGGTTTGGGGATTTGGGTGAGAAACGCCCAGTTGATGGAACCCAAGCCACGGAAGAGCAGGTATCCGAAGACCGCGCCAAGCGGCAAAAGAACCAGCAACACCGCTCCAGCAGCTGACACCGTCACCAGGAGATTTAAACCGCGACGCCAAAGGCTGATCGGAACATCAGCGAAATCCGCGGGCAGCATTGTCTTCTCAGGCATGGCTCCTCGCAGGAGTTCCACGGGTCACGGTCCAAACCAGGAACTGGGCCAAAATGTTGACGATGATGGTCACGATAAAAAGAGCCAGCCCGACTTCGACCAGGGCGCTGAGATAGAGATCCCCGGTGGCTTCACTGAATTCATTGGCGATGACGCTCGCCATGGTGTACCCGGGAGCAAACAGAGACTTTGCGATCTCAGGACGATTGCCGATCACCATGGTGACCGCCATGGTTTCACCCAGGGCGCGGCCCAAGCCGAGAATCACGCCGCCCGCTATGCCGGCACGGGCATTGCGAAGCACGCCGGTGCGAATCATCTCCCACCGCGTTGCCCCCAGAGCGAGAACGGCTTCTCTTTGCTGCTGCGGAACCGCGGTAATGACCTCGCGAGTGACCGAAGAAATGATCGGAACCACCATAATCGCCAAGATGATTCCGGCAGCCAGCATGCCGATGCCGTAAGGCGGACCTGCAAACAAGCCTGTCCAACCAAAATAGCGTGCAAGAAAAGGCTGTACATATTGCCGTAGGAGCGGCACCAGTACAAAAATTGCCCAAAGGCCGTAAATTACGCTGGGAATGGCCGCCAATAGCTCAGTAGTGAAGGCCAGACTTCCGCGCAACCATCGCGGTGACATTTCGGTGATGTACACGGCAACGCCAATGGCGAGTGGGACGGCTATGAGCAGCGCAAGGGCGGAGGAAACCAAGGTGCCATAAACGAAGGGCAAGGCACCATATTGATCGTTAACCGGATCCCATTCGCTACGAAAGAAGAACTTCAGACCGAATGCATGCCATGATAGGTTGGATTTGGTTACTAATTCATAAACAATCAATGCAACAAGAGCTAGCACCGAGAAAGCGCAAGCGAGCATGGCAAAAAAGAAAATACGATCGGGCACCCGGCTGTCCCCGGCCGTAATCAGGGTCTCGGCTACGACCTGCGGCTGAGCTGTAACTCCTTGTTCGGGAACAGGTTGCGGTCCGGTCAGTCGAGGCGCTCCTAGGGCTCGATTTGCCATGTAAGGGCACGCTAGCAGAGTCGTGTTACAGCAGTGTTAAAATAGTGAAGGACGCTGCCCGAGGAAAATTCACCAGTAGGTCCCGGACCTGTTTCCCGCAGTCTTGCATTTCCCGGTATTAGATTTGGCTCAAGGCTAGGTTTCACCTTCATAGGTTCTTAACGTATGCCGTTAAACCAGAACGCGGTTCGCTCTCCCTTTCGTAAGCTGAATAAACAGCTGTCTAAACTCGCAAAAAAAACGCTACCCGAAAACATTCATAAATTCCGCACCTCCAGCCGCAGGGTTGAAGTCCTGGTCGAGGAATTGGCAGAGAACCGGACTCGAAACGACAAAAAACTGGTGAAACTACTCGCTCGATTGCGAAAAAAAGCGGGACGGGTGCGCGATCTGGACGTGGAAATCGCTGTACTGCGAAGTCTCAAGGTACCCGAAGAGCCGGTGCGCAAATCGCAGCTGATGCGAGCCTTGGCCGAAGAGCGCGCAGCGCGCGAGAAAAAGTTGGTTAAAGCTTTAGACCAGAAGGCATTCGCGGACCTTCGTAAAAGGCTGAAACGTACTGCCGGAAGCCTGCGTTTTTCAAAAGATGCCAACCCCCTGGCGATCGCGATGCAAAAAATCGCGGAACTGGATTTCGACCCGGGATCAATAACCAATGCGACGTTGCACTGCTTCAGGATCGCCGGTAAACGCGCGCGCTATGTTGCAGAAATGGCAGGAAAGGGTACCGAAGCGGCGGCTTTCGTTGAGCAGCTTAATCGGATGCAAGATGCACTGGGGGACTGGCATGACTGGGCTCAACTGGCCGAAAGAGCGCGAAAGCGATTTGGCGGAGTGGAGGATTCTTCGCTGGTGGCCGTACTTCGCAACGTTACTCGTGCCAAATACCGTCATGCGGTGAATATCCTGACGGAGACGCGGACCCTGGTTACCACGAAGAAGCCGGTGGCAGTTGCGACGATGAGCCGCCGTCCGGCGCGAGAAGGTTCCGCAGGTGACGCCGCAGTGGCATAGTTCGGAGCCATCAACCCCGGGAGCGGCCTTGAAATTTGCCAGGATCATCTTTTGGATCGCTGCCATCTGGGGCGTGCTGGTAATTACGCCTCTCTACTTCATGTTTGATGCGATAGGCCGGAACGATCCACCAGCAATCACCCATCCCGGTTTTTTCTATGGTTTTGCCGGCGCGGCCCTGGCTTGGCAAATTGCCTTCTTTGTAATTGCCAGAGACCCGCTCCGCCACCGGCCGCTGATGATTCCGTCGATTTTTGAGAAACTCAGCTATAGCATCGCGGTCATGTTTCTCGTGGCGCAAAGCCGCATGCACGCCACGGATATGGTGTTTGCCGGAGTCGATTTTTTGCTGGGCGTTTTGTTTGCCATCGCCTATATCAAGACTCCGTCTCGCGACGTGTAGGACTCTTCTCGACTGCAAGATTCCTTGCAGATACACTGGGCCGTGATTTCCACCTCTTCGTGACCGAAAAGATTCCAGCAGACACAAACATGCGTGAACGCCCGTCGCCGGACTTTTGGGAGAAGCATTCATGGCAGTGGATGTGGGTCTTCATTCTCATTGGAATTGCGTTGCGGGTTGCTCAATTTGCGTCGAACCGGTCGCTCTGGCTCGACGAAGCCCTCCTCGCGCTTAACGTTCTCCACCGTTCCTTCGGCGGTCTTTTAAATCCGTTGGACTATCACCAGGGAGCTCCTTTCGGATTTCTTTTGCTGGAAAAACTGATTACCAAGTTGGCGGGCGGTCGAGAACTGGCTCTCCGGTCACTTCCTCTGGGGTTCGGGATCCTGGCGCTTCTCACATTTCCACGGGTCGCAAGATCGTATGTTTCGACCAAAGCCGTACCTGTCGCCTTCAGCCTGCTCGCTCTCGGTGGCCCGCTGATCTACTACTCCTCCGAAGCCAAGCAATATTCCAGCGACGTTGCAGTCACGATCATGTTGCTATGGGTGGTGTCGAAGGTCGAAGCTGCTTCGTTTTCGAACCGCCAACTGGTTGCGTCAGCTCTGCTGGGTTGTGGTGCTGTCTGGTTTTCCCATCCCGCGGCCTTTGTGTTGACAGGTTGCGGCGTAACATTGCTGAGCTTCGCTTTCTTTCGCCGCGACTGGCCACGCTTGGTGTACCTGTCAATCGTTTGCGGACTATGGGGACTGAGTTTCGCTGCCTATTATTTGATTTCGCTTCACCCATTAAGCACCGATCAAGCGTTGCTAAACTTCTGGCGAAACTACTTTCCTCCCGGTCCGTTCTGGTCGCTTACCTCCGTTTCGTTCTTAATCGATCGATTCTTCGGGCTCTTTGATGATCCTGTGCAAGTACTCTCCGTGGTGGGGACTGCATGTTTCGTGATGGGGTGTGCCAGGCTTGCCCGCAGAAATCCGATTCGACTATGGCTGCTGACCGCCCCACTTATCGTCGCGGTGATCGCTGCGTTCGCTCACCTCTATCCGCTGGGCGGGAGGTTGTTTTTGTTCGCCGTGCCCATTCTACTGATGTTGATCGGAGAAGGAGTAAGGTTGCTTGACGACAGCAAGTGGCGGTTCGTACAGCAAGTTCAAATCGTCCTGGTTGTTCTTCTATTGGCAAAGCCGGTTTGGATGGACGCACGGACGTTGGTCCATCCGCAACGACCTGAAGACATCAGGCTGGCGATTCAATACATACAGTCGCATCAGCAAGAGGATGATGTCTGGTTTGTCTATCACTGGGCGCGATATCAGTTTCTGTACTATTCCGAAGTCTATTACCTGCAGCCGCCCGCGGTGAGAATTGGAGCGGATTGTGGAGTTGATCGTACGTGTTACGTAGCCGATATCGAGGAGCTTCGCGGCCAGCCTCGTGTATGGGTGCTGTTTTCACACCTCTGGGTCGGAGACGGACTGCAAGAGGAGCCTTTCTTCATTCAACAACTCGACCGCATGGGAGTTCGCCTGGATAAGTTTCAAAGCACGGGAGCGAGAGCCTATCTTTATGATTTACGGCAATCTGCAAAGGACTCGGGCGAAGCCTCATTGCAAAGCCGAAAATAGTGCCCTTTTCCAACGCGCCGGGTCGATTGTCCAGCACACCCGGGCTTTGCGCCCCCGTTGGACTTCGGCCCACACGACTCGATTGCGATCATCGGCACCCACATTGAGCCGATCCACTACGGTCATACCGCGGGTCAGCTCACTGTGAATTTCAACATCTACATAATGCTCGCTCCATTCGGAGCCAATGGCCGGGTCGAGTGCGATAGCCATGGCAACCGGATCGGGTAAGGAAATTCCATCTTCACCAGTTTGCTCTTTGTAGGCCTCCCGAGCGCGGCTGTTGCTCTCGATCGCGAAATCAGCCACCTTATTCTTTAGCGCGCGTATCTGTGCTATGTCGGTCTCATCGAGGACAGCTCTACCGCGGGAAGTTTGCCAACCGACGAGCTCGACCGGCAATCCCCCGAGCATGACGATCCGCGCCGCCTCTGGATCAACCCAAATGTTGTACTCGGCTGCCGGCGTCACATTGCCTTCGCAGCAAGGGGCGCCTCCCATGATTACGCATCGGCCCACCTTGGAGGCGATGGATGGATGTCTGGTGAGCGCCAGAGCAAGATTGGTAAGTGGACCCAGAGTGACCACCACAAGTCCGGGATTTGCCTCAACGGTTTCGATGATCGCGTCCACAGCGTAAAGCTGGTTAGGAGACTGTCGAGGGGCTGGATAGCCGTGGTCTCCAAGACCGTCGCGACCGTGGAACCAGGTGGCGCTTTGGTGGGCTCGCAGCAACGGCTTACCAGCGCCGACGTAGACCGGAACTTTAGCCTCGCAGAGTTCAATGGTGTGAAGGGCGTTTCGAGTGGCTTGCCGGACGTCGACATTTCCCGCGACAGTAGTGATGCCAACGACTCTGACATCCGGCGAGCGCAGCGCCATGATTAGTGCGACAGCGTCGTCAGAGGCGACGTCTGTATCGATCAGAAAAGGGCGCGGCATCCGCGTAGCATAGCAAAACTTTTAGGTTGCGAGTTACGCGGCAGGCGGGCTGCTACTGAGCATTCTCTGCGATCTTTGTGGCCCAGGCCTGCGCGGTTCGCGAACCTCCGCCAAACCTTCGGGACTCGGTGCAACCCTTACCCCCCCGCGATACACTAATCGTGCGCATGCCGACTCTAGCCGCGGTCGATATCGGATCGAACTCCGTTCGACTAAAAATAGCGCGCCTCACCGGACGCCCACTTCGCGAAATTCATGAAGACCGCCAGGTTACTCGGCTAGGCGAAGGAGTTTTTCGCACTGGCCTGCTCACCCCCGAGGCCATTGCCGATACCGTAAAGGTGCTGCGTCGGTTTCATCGCGCAGTGCAACAGCAAGGTGCGGAGACCACGCGGGTAGTCGCCACCAGCGCCTTGCGTGATGCCCGTAATTCCACAGCCTTTTTGGAATGGGTCCGCTCCACCACGGGATGGAAAGTTGAAATTATCTCGGGGCTGGAAGAAGCGCGGCTCATCCACCTGGGTTTGGTTTCAGCTCAGCGAATCGGAACCGCTCCGGTTCTGATGGTTGATCTCGGTGGTGGAAGTTGCGAGCTCACAATCTCCAGCGATGGTCATATTCGCGAGACCGTCAGCTTGCCGCTGGGGGCGGTCCGTCTTACCAGCGAATTCCTGCAGCACGATCCACCGCGCAAGGCGGAATTACGACGTCTGCGCGGTTTTGTCGAGCGAGAGATTGGAAGAATTGCCGATCGCATCACTAGATCTCGCCCCAAGATTGTCATCGCCACTTCGGGCACCGCAGCCTCATTGGCGGCAGTCTGCCATGCCCTCTACAAAACCAGAGGGCCGCGAGCCACGTCCGTTTCCAGGGCGCAAATGCGCCGCATCGCCAAGATGCTCGCGCGGCTAAATCTCCAACAACGAATCAAGCAGCCGGGGATCGGACCGCGGCGCGCAGAAATCGTGATCGCCGGAGCTGTGGTCTATTCCGAGCTTCTGGAACGGTGCCAACTTGCCGGCTTTCGTTATTCTCCCCTGGGATTACGTGACGGTCTGCTGGAACAGATGGCAGCTGAATACGATCGCAGTACGCGCTCGGTCAAGCACATTCAGTCAGAGCGATGGGATTCGATCCGCGCCGCCGTCAGTCACTACCGCGTCGATATGAATCACGCTTTGCAGGTACGCGAAGCTGCCATGCTCTTGTTCAAGACGCTGAAAACGGTACACCGCCTGCCGCCCGAGTACGAGGAGTGGCTTTCGGCAGCCGCCATGTTGTACGAAGTCGGCGACTACGTGAATCGTAACGGACGCCATCGCCACGCCTATTACATCATTGCCCATTCTGAGATTCTCGGTTACACCCCGGAGCAAAGACGAATCATCGCGGCCATCGCACGATATCTGGGCAAGTCTCGCCCTGCGCCCGGGGATGCCGCGATGAAGGTTCTGCCACCGCCCGACCGTGAGAGTGTGAGGAAGGCCTCACTTATCCTGCGATTGGCTCGCGCATTGAACCTAGGACGAAGCGGCGCCGTGAGCCGTACGCGGGTAAAGGTCAGCGAAGCGCATGTGAGCCTGGTTCTTTTGGCCCGGCCGCGGGCCAGTGTGGATTTAGAGCTCTGGGCCGTGGAAAAAGAAAGCAGCTATTTTTTGGAAGTCTTTGGCCGGGAACTCTCGGCGGCGGCGGCGTAAAGGGTTCGCAGAATTTTGGGCGTAAGGCACCACATCAGGGATGCGGAATTTCGATTCGTCTCCACCCGGGCGATTCCCCCCTTTTTAAGTTCGATTCCGGCTTCGCAACCGGCTTCACTGATGGAACGCGCGAGGAACTCGCTTAAGCTGGGATTGTGTCCCACTACCATGATCGATTCGCGCCGGGTGTACTTATCCAGCATCTTACGAAAATCCGCGAATGAAGCGGTTGGGCGCAATCCATCTTCGAATTGCAATTTTCCTTCGTAACCCATTTCATTACCCACTAATGATGCAGTCTGCGCCGCGCGCTTCAACGGGCTGGAAAGAATCAAATCGACCTGAGCGTCAAGCGCAGAGAGCGCCCGTCCAACATACCCACATTGCTCGACTCCTGTTTCGTCGAGGGCCCGCTTTTCGTCTTTTTTCTGGTTGGGTACCGGCTGTCCAGCACTGGCATGACGCAGGAAATATATAACCATTAATCTTTACCGTTCCTTTCCAAGCACCACCCTGCGCGCCTTGCGCGTCGAGGGCGCAGGCATCGATTCCACTGCCTGTTTGCCCTCCGCCAACCCTAACAGGAAATCTTGTGCGTTGAATGCCAGCGCCGGCGCTGGAGGCTTGCGTTTTCCCTCTGCTTGCCAGCTGCGAACGTACGTCCCGTCTTTGACCAGGACTCGAGATTTAACGTTGTCTGCCAGATAGGCGTTCAAAATCTCCTGACGAACACGCTCTCGATTGAGCGCATCCTTCAATGGAAACATGACTTCCACGCGTTCGTAGAGATTTCGTGGCATCCAGTCGGCGCTGCTGAGATAGGTCTCTTCCTGGCCTCCGTTGGCAAAGTGGAAAATGCGGCTGTGTTCGAGGAAGCGGCCTACAATACTGCGCACCCGAATGCGGTCGCTTATCCCACGAATGCCAGGTCGCAAGGCGCACATGCCTCGCACGATTAGATCGACGTCAACACCAGCTTGGGAAGCCCGATACAACGCCGTGATGATGTTCTTGTCTAGCAAGGCATTCATCTTGGCAATGATGTGTGCCGGACGGCCGTGACGCGCGTGCTCGGTTTCGCGAGTGATCAGCGCGAGACATCCTTCCGCCAAATCAATCGGTGCAACCAGAAGCGGTTCATACTTGGGATGTTCCGCGTAGGCTGTCAGAAAATTAAATACGTCGTGCACCGCGGCGGTAATTTCCGGGTCCGCCGTAAGCAGGCTCAGATCGGTATAGATTCGCGCCGTATTCGCGTTGTAGTTTCCGGTCCCCAGGTGAGCGTAGCGGCGGGTCACACCATCGTGGTCGTGGCGCACTAATAGAGACAACTTACAATGTGTCTTGAGGCCCACCAGACCGTGGAAAACCTGCACCCCGGCATCTTCCAAATCGCGGGCCCAGCGAATGTTGCTGTCTTCATCGAAGCGGGCTTTCAGTTCTACCACCGCGGTAACTTCCTTTTTTTCGGCGGCGGCGATCAGTGCAGGAACGATGAGGGAGTGTTCGTTGGTCCGGTAAAGAGTTTGCTTAATTGAAAGCACTCGCGAGTCGGTAGCTGCAGCTTCGATGAACGAGACAACTGAATCATAAGAATCAAACGGGTGGTGCAGCAGGATATCGTGCCGGCGAAGTTCCTCGAAAAGATCTTGAGATTTAGCGGTCAGCCTGAGTTCACGCGGAATAAACGCCTTAAATTTCAGGTCAGGGTGCGCCGTTTGTTCATAGATATTGAACAGGCGCGACAGGTTTACTGGACCGTTGACGGAAAATACCTGCCAGGGTTCAAGCTCGAAATTGGTACGTAATCGCTCGATGATCTCGGGCTCCGCGTCGGATTCAATCTCCATGCGAACCGCATCCCCCTTGCGCCGATTGTGCAATTCCGTCCGCACCGACTCCAGCAAATTACGGGATTCTTCTTCCGCCAAATAGAGATTGCTGTTTCTGGTAACGCGGAAGGCAGCGGATGAGACGATGTCATATCCGTGATACATCCGGGAAGCGTGGAAGGCGACCAAATCGGCCAGGAAGATAAAATCGTCGGTCCCGTCCGAGGGCAAACGCACCAGGCGTGGGAGAGCCCTGGGAACGGTGACCACGCCGGTATAGGTGAGGGCCGACCGACGGCGCCGGCGAAGCAAGAAGGCCACAGATAGAGCCTTATTGATGACGCGCGGAAAAGGATGTGCCGGATCCACCGTGACGGGAGTCAACAGGAGATCGAGTTCCCGTTCGCTGTATTCCTCGATGAATGCACGGGCCCGAGAATCGAGTTCGTGCACTCCCAGAACACGTATTCCATGATGGGCCAGCGCGGGACGAAGCTCTTCGTTCCAGCACCTATACTGGTCGTCCACAAATGTGTGAGTCGACTTGGAGACCACATCGCGCTCTTCGACCAAAGTGAGACCGTCAGGTCCGGCCTCGGTGTAGCCATCTTCAATTTGCTGCACAAGTCCGGCTACGCGGACTTCAAAAAATTCGTCCATGTTGCTGGCAGAAATAGAGAGAAATTTCAGGCGCTCGAGTAGAGGATTCTTCTCATCCTCAGCTTCTTCGAGAACACGGCGATTGAAGGCTAGCCACGAGGCTTCTCGATTGATGTAATTGGCCGGGTTGTCCAAGGCGAGGCGGGACATAGAAATCGGGCGCGTGGTCAGAGATGAGACATTCGCAATCGGTTGCCGACTTAGAGCGAAATTCGTAAGGCTGACTATTTTTCCTCATTCCACACGGAAGTAGAGAGCAGTAAAGATTTTAGCCCACCAGGTCCTGCTTAGGTACAACTAGCACCCAGAACCGATAACAGCGAGCACTTCGGTAGGCCAAGATTCACCACTCAGTATAGAACATGCAGGAATGCAATAAGGGACGGACATCTCGTCCGTCCCTTAAGTCTGTGATTATTCTTTCGGCTGGAATTCTCGAAACTAATTATTGCACCTGCTTGATCGCACCCTTTACCTTTGTAGCCACGCTTTCAGGCAGAGGCGCGTATGTGAGCTCCGCCGTCATTTTCTGTCCGTCGTCTACCATCCAGGTCAGGAAATCTGCCAGAATTTTTCCTTTTCCAGCCTCCTTCGATTTTTCGGGAATCAGAAGCCAGGTAAAGCTTGAGATAGGGTAGGCTTCCTTGCCGGGTGCGTTTGTGATGGATACGCGAAAATCCGCAGGCATGCTTTTGGCTGAAGCCGCCGCTGCCGTAACGCTTTCCAACGAAGCCTTCACGAATGTTCCGGACGAATTCTGCACGCTGCCGTAATCGATCTTGTTCTGAACCGCGTAGATCAACTCGATATAACCAATGCCACCTTGCATCTGGCGGATCATTCCGGCGACACCTTCGTTGCCCTTTCCACCCAGCCCTACCGGCCACTTTACTGAAGTTCCCTTACCTGCCCCACTTTGCCAGTCCGGGCTGATCTTTGAAAGATAATCGGTGAAGATATAGGTCGTACCGCTGCCATCGGAGCGATGGATCACAATAATCGATTGACCGGGCAAGTTAACACCGGGGTTTGCCTTGGCGATAGCAGGATCGTTCCAGGTTGTGATTTTGCCCAAGAAAATCCCCGCCAAAGCTTCTGGGGTGAACTTCAATTCTCCGGTGACTCCAGGGACGTTGTAGGCAGGAACGACTGCACCGAGTACGGTCGGAATGTGAAGGATCTTGGTTTTGGCCTGGGAGAGCTGCTCATCGGTCATCGGACCGTCGCTGGCGCCAAAATCAACGGTTTGCGCCAACACCTGGCGGATGCCGCCGCCACTTCCGATGGATTGGTAATTGAATTGAATGTCCGGGTGGGCCTTGTGATATTCGCTAAACCACTTTTGATACATTGGATTAGGGAAGGTCGCTCCGGCTCCATTCAATGTTGTCTGCCCTAAAGCAGGTAGGGCAAACGCGAGACACAACAGCACGATGCGGCGGATCACTCGATGGTCCTCCTTATGATGATGCGCCCAGTTTTACGCTGTGATTGTTACAGCAATGTTACAAAAGGGTGAATTTCGCGTGAACTGGTCAGGAGTTGGAATTCGAAAAAGCTAAGGACGAAAAAGCGGCCGCGAAGATACCGCGTCCACCCCCCCGGCGTCATTTTGCAGAATCCAGGTGGGCGATTTCCTGGGCAAAGAGCGGATTCTTAGGGAATTCATCGCGCAGCGAGGCTAAAACACTTCTTGCCTTTGCCGTGTCGTTGTCGCGAACGTAAGCGATGGCCAGGAGGATTCGGGCGAACGGCCCCAGATATTGGCCACGATCGGCTGTGATTTGCAGTTCCGCGAGTCCCGCTGTTTTGTCCCCAGAGACCCCGCCTAGCCGCATGATCCATCGCACAGGCGCGGCCATACTGCCAATGATGTACTTGCTGAACCCGGTCGCAACATGCGCGTCGTAACAATTAGGGTCAACCGCCAACAATTTCCCTGCCCAATCATTTGCTTCTCGCGTGAAGCGAAGAGAAGGTAAATTTCGCTTCTCGATCATGGCTGCGTAATCCGCCTGTAAACCTGATGAAAGGGTCATAGCAAACAACGCATCCCGATCCTGAGGGCTGGTGGCGAGACGGGCATTGGCCACATTCTGGGCCTTGACCAGTGCTGCGTTGAAACTGTCGCGGATACTCGGGTCAGGCACCACCTTTGCTCGGTTCAGGAAGCTTTTGTTGTCGGCGTAAAATTGTGTTTCCAGTATCCCTAGGCGATGAAACTCCGAAAAGAGAAGACCCGCAGCCTCGGCTGTAGGGCCAACCGGATCCTGCGGACGCTCACGCTGGTACGAAAGAAAGACCTGATGAGCTTGTTCAAAATCGAGGTTGTACAGCAAGTGGAACCCTCGATCGAGCGAAGTGCGGTTGCTTGGAAGATCTGCCGCTGTCGCCAAAGCTAGGCGTGCTGGCGCGAAAATTAAAGCTAAGACGATCAGACTCGTTATTCGAGATTGATGTGAATAAAGACGCATGATCTGGGAAACCGCTGTATTGTGCCCCTGTTTTGCCACACTTGCAACTAACGAAAGGTTAGATGCCGGGAGCACTGGATCATGCCAACGCCTTGCAAAAAGATTGTAAAATTCGGGTAACCTACACTGTTCTCCTCCGCTCCACGTCGTCTTCGGCTTTTGGGACATTTGACGGTCCGACGGCCCTTTGTTACCTTCTAGGGTTTCCACCCTGAGTGCCTGCCCGATTCCGTGGCCCGAAACAGAAACGAGAGAGACGAATGGCTATCAAGTTCCGGGGAGTTGATTTCCTCGAATTCGATTCTTTGCTGAGTGACGATGAGCGCCTGGTTCGGGACACCACCCGCAAGTTCATTGAGGACAACCTAATCCCGATCATTGAGGAGTGCAACCGCTCGGCGCGTTTCCCGAAAGAACTGGTGAAGCCCATGGCGGACCTGGGCTTTTATGGTGCGAGCCTGCACGGATATGGCTGTGCCGGGATGTCGAACGTGGAATACGGGCTCGTAATGCAGGAATTGGAGCGAGGAGACAGTGGCATTCGTTCATTTGTCAGCGTGCACTCATCTTTAGCTATGTACCCGATCTACGCCTTTGGCAGCGATGAGCAGAAGCAGACCTGGCTTTCAGTGATGCAAAAAGGCGAGAAGATCGGCTGTTTTGGATTGACCGAACCCGATTTCGGCTCCAATCCCGGCGGCATGCGTACCCGAGCCCGCAAGTCGGGCAACGAATACATTTTGAATGGCGAAAAAATGTGGATCACCTCGGGATCGATTGCCGATGTCGCAATTATCTGGGCCAAAGTCGAAGATGACGACAACCAGATACGTGGATTTCTGGTAGAAACTGATCGGCCCGGCTTCAGAGCGGAGGATATTCACGGCAAATGGTCGCTGCGCGCTTCGGTGACTTCGAGCCTCATCATGCAGGATGTGCGAATTCCTGCGACCAATCTGTTGCCCAAGACCGGGGGATTGAAGTCTCCGCTGATGTGTTTGAGCCAGGCGCGTTACGGGATCGCATGGGGGGGCGTTGGCGCAGCCATGGCTTGCTATGACTGCGCGCTGCAATACTCACTTTTCCGCAAACAGTTTCGCGACCAGCCCATCGCCTCTCATCAACTAGTGCAACAGAAGCTTGCCTGGATGATTTCAGAAATTACTAAAGCGCAGCTTTTGATCCTGCAAGTCGGCCGCCTGAAAGATAAGGAGAAAGTAGCTCCCCAGCACATCTCCATGGCCAAGCGAAACAATGTCTGGATGGCGCTGGAATGCGCCCGCATGGCACGCGACATCCTAGGGGCCAATGGAGTGGCCGACGAATACCCAATTTTCCGCCACATGGCAAACCTGGAATCGGTGAAGACCTACGAGGGCACGCACGATATCCACACCCTCATCATCGGTCAGAGCGTCACTGGGATTGATGCATTTTGACCTGCAAAACCTAATCCAATCAACCGTCGGCAACGCCGTTCAGCTTGACGGCCTCCAACAGAACCGCGGGTAACTTTCGCTCACGCCTCGGTTGGGGTTATAGTCTCAAACCGGTTCATACGGAGGCACTTGAATGGCGACAACCAGTAAATCGGAGCTCAAAGCCCGAACCTTTGGCCGCAATATTGAGAGCGATTTGGCTTCAAGGTTTCTGCGCGTGGTGGAGACGGCGGCTATCGCATCCGCTCATACCATGGGACAAGGCGAGCGTAAGTTGTCTGACCAGGTGGCGACCGAAGCCATGCGCAAGACCATGGATTCCATCCCCATGCGTGGCACGATTGTGATCGGTGAAGGGGAGCGCGACGAAGCACCCATGCTCTATATCGGCGAGAAAGTGGGTGCCGAGTTTCCCGACGGAACCGAGGTTCCAGAAGTAGATATCGCGGTTGATCCCCTGGAAGGTACGAATCTCTGCGCCACAGGCGCGCCTGGTGCCATCACTGTGCTGGCGGCTTCCGAGAGCGGCGGACTGCTCAACGCGCCTGACTGCTACATGGAAAAAATTGTTGTGGGCCCATCCTGCAAAGATGCGGTGGATCTTGACGCGCCGGTTGTCGACAACCTGAAAAATATTGCCAAGCGCATGGGACGCGATATTGAAGACCTGGTCGTGATCGTGCTCGACCGCCCTCGCCACGAGAAACTGATTGCCGACATCCGAAAGGCTGGAGCGAGAATCAGGCTGATCGGGGATGGCGATCTGTCTGCCGGCATCGCCGCCGCGGTCATTGGGACTGGAGTGCATGCCGTCATGGGATCGGGTGGCGCGCCGGAAGGCGTGATCACCGCCGCAGCCATCCGATGCCTGAATGGCTATATGCTGGGCCGCTTGGTGATCGACAAGCCGGAGCTTGAAGAACGGATCGCACGCATGGGCATCAAAGACAAAACCAAGATTTACGAAGCAGAGGATCTGGCCCCTGGCAAACAACTCATCTTCGCCGCTACCGGCGTGACTGACGGATCTTTGATGAAAGGCGTCCGGTTCTTTGGTGAAGGCACGCGAACATCATCGGTTATTTTGACTCTGCGTACCGGGAAAGTACGATTCATCGACAGCATCCATCTAGAGAAAGGGCCGGATGTGAAGGTCAGATTTGTCTAGGATGGATCAGCCCCTGGGCGTACGGATCAAATAAACGGGTTTTCGATCCGCAGGTTTTCTATTTTCTGACCGTGCTGCAAGTCTTCGCTATATAGAACACTGCATTCGCCTTGAAGGGCGGCAGAGACAATCAGGCAGTCGTACCATGAAAGTCGGTATTTTCCAGCAATTCGCAATCCTTCAATGTAGAGCGCAGACGAAGAGTGGATCGCCAGTAAAGGGCGGAATACGGTCATCAGATATTGCTCCGCGTCCGCCGAATTCATGGGCTGCGGAAAACGACGAAGCGCAAGGTTGAAAAACTCCTGCACCACCAGGTAGCTGACAATCCCCCTTCCGGTATCGACAGCCTCTCGAATCAACTGCAACGACCGCTGGGCTTTTTTGGGCGCTTTTTCGTCAAAGGTGTAGGCAAAGATGTTGGTGTCGATGAAGAATCTATCGCTCATTCATCTCATCCCGCGCGTAAGGACCAGCCGAACGCACGTGTCGCAGGCGATGCATCAAGGACTCGACAGCGGCACCTGCTCCAGCCTGTGCGGCATACTGTTCAAGCCATTCTCTAAACGCCGCGTTGAGAGTCCTGCGCTGCGCCCGCGCTACCAACCGGGCCTGCTCAATTTGCGATTCCTCTGCGCTTAGAGTGATATTTTTTTTCACTGAAATAGTGTACACTGTTTCGGTGTATCTTTCAATCAGGAGGGCGTTGGCGGCCACTCCTGAGAGACTCCCGAAAAAAGGCTGACTGTCTTTTCCGCCCGCCTGGTTCCGTCGTGAACCGCGATCTTGTGAGGTTTACCCGTCTCGTAGCCGTCCCAAAGCGACACGCCTGCGTAAGCCCCGTCTTTGCGGAGAACGTAATATGTCATGTCGGTGAACCGCAACCGGCCCATATCGCCGTTGTAGTTACGTACGATTCGCTTTAGAGCGTCCATGCCGGCATCGAGAGGAGACATGCCGTGGCGCATGTTCTCGACGATGGCGTGGGCGCCCGCCACTTTAATATTTTCCTCCCCGCTGCCTGTCGCGCCCGCCGAGCCCACATCCTGATCGGTATAGCAACCGGCTCCGATAATCGGGGAATCGCCGCAGCGCCCGGGAAGCTTCCACGCCAGTCCACTGGTTGTCGTTGTACCGGAAATCTCGCCTTTGTCGTTCAGCGCCGAACAGTGGATGGTCCCGGTCGGCGGGAAAAGAACCTTGCGGATCGCCATCATTCGCAGTTCGGGCGCGATGCCCAAATCGGCGGCCACCTGGCTCATCCGCTCAACCTGCTGCTGGAAATTGTAGCTGTGCAATGCCGCTGGCACCTTTTTCTTCCAATTAGGATCAGCGAGTCCTGGACCCCACCAGTCCGAATGGGTCTCTTTCCAAAGCAGCCAGATTTTTCGGGAATGTTCTGTGAGCAGATTTTCACGAGGAAACCCCTGAGCCACGGCAAAACGTTCCGCGCCCTCCCCCACCAGCATGACATGCCCGGTGTGCTGCATGACCGCTTGGGCGACTAGCGAGACATTCTTGATGTTGCGTACCCCACCGACAGATCCGGCCCGTCGGGTAGGTCCGTGCATGCAGCAGGAATCCAGTTCGACTACGCCTTCTTCGTTAGGTAAACCGCCCAGCCCGACGCTGTCCTCGTTTGGATCGTCTTCTGGACCTTTTACCACCTTCAGAGCAGCGTCCAGAGTGTCGCCTCCGTTTTTTAAGAAAGCAAACGCTTCGTCAAGATAATCGACTCCATTTCCGGCGGAAATAATGATTGGACGCTTCCCTGACCTGGGCGAAGTCCCCTGTTTCCCAGAAGGGGCGTTGATCGGCTCTTGCCCCTCCAGTCCGAGTGACACAGCGCCGACCACAGCTGTCGACAGAAAGTCACGACGCGAGAAAACCATTCTGCTCCTCCGAAATTAGAAAATGTTCAGGAAACCGCAAAGCATAACATGACGACCCAAGGGAGCGAGTCGCCATCGGAAGAGGCGGGGAGAGCGCGGAATAGCGGAGTCGGCGTTGCCGGCCTACGAGGCCGCGGCCAAGGTGCCCTTACTGCGGTCGGCGCGGAAGCGGAGCAACGCCGCGATATTACCCACGTGGTCGAGTGCCGGATCGGGCTTCACGAAATAAAGGTCGATGCCGCGCCGAATGGCGGCAGGAACGATAGCTTCGCAGACATCGTCCAACACACGCGTCGCTCGTCCACAAAGTGGACAATAGCGAACCATGTGCGCATCGATATGGCCGCAGCTGCCACATTCCACCGCATGCGCGGAATAATTATCGCCGATCACCAGCGTCTGTGTTTCGCCCATCTCAAGTGAACGCAAGACCCGACGCAATCCGGTAACACCGCGACCGTTGCCTTTTGCCTGGCTGAGAACATCTGTCATTAATTCACTACGGTGTTGATCAAACGATTCTCGAATAATATCTGTGGCCTGCTCCCGTACCTGTTGCTCACTAACTTTGCCGACATCCGTCGCGATCCGCTTGAGCAGTCGCTTCTTGACACAGGGATGAAGATGAGACTCGAACTCAGGCCAATTGACGTCCAGACAGCCGACGACCAGGTTATCGAAAGCACCTTTTTCCTCGCCCTGCCGCAGACATTCAGCGACATGCTTGTAGTGATGAAGGATTTCATCGTTAACGCTGCGTTCGGCATGTCCTGCGTCGTATCCTGCGAAGCCGTCCCCCCGTCCACGTCTAGGTAGGGGGTGGAACAATGCTTCGCGTTCTTTAAGCTCGTCGAGATGCAGATCAAAGATGCGCGCGCGGTGACGGTCCACAAAAACCATCCACAAATGCGGTTGCGCCCGTAGTAGCAAGACCAGAGGCTTGAGATGAAAGCGGCGATTGACGAATACCTGAGTGCAGGAGAAATGCGGCGACAGTTCGAATTCTCGCCAGATATTGCGACTGCTACAGGCGAAAACAACTTTGGCGCGGGTTTGGCTTCCCTGCCAGTCACTGGCCAATTCCAAAATACGATTCAGATCGGCTCGCGCAGAACCGTTGTGTCCATTCTTTTCGACTTGACGCTGCGCCTGCCGGAGCAGATCCTTCGCGAGGATCGCATCCTCATGATGCGATTTGTTTCGAGGGGTGGCGGGTTGAAAATAAAAGCTAATAGCGCAGTCGGGACCATTAGCCTGGAACTGTGCCAGTTCGAGGATATCTTCGCGAGTGATCATCAATCATCTCCGAAAGTGGTTGTGATTAATCCGTACCTGCCTGCTGCAGGCCTCGTCTTTTGAAGGGCGCTGCCATTGATGGGGACCGCCGAAGGTGTTCGCGTGCAGCCACGATCGAAGCGCTGATGGACTCCGGGTGGCGATCTGTGATGGCCGCAATTTCGGCCACCGAAAATCCCTCGATTGTGTGCAGGATGAATACTTCGCGATCCCCGGGCTTAGCCGCGGCCAGCGCCGATTCCATCAGATGGTTCATCTCATCTGAATAAGCAATGTCCTCGGGCGTGGCGACCCGGTCGTCCGCAATCATGCTTTCCCGGGTGAGAGATTCGTCCGGCTGATGAAACTGCAATTCCGGCTCATCACTGCCGCGAACGTTCGGCATACGCGCTGAATCTTCCAGATGGACCGATAAGACATGATCAGAACTGCGCGCTTGAAGATCCCCAATCGCATGAATTGCCAGCCGATACAGCCATGGCTCCAGGGCGAGCTTGTCGGGCTTATCGATACCGTCGCCAAGGGCTGCGACGATCACCTCGTCGATGACCTCTTCCTTTGTGACGGAGTCAAACGCCAGTTGTTCTGCCGCTTCGCGAAAATAGAGTTCGCGCTCCACGAACCGTTCCAGCCGGGAAAGATTTGCGTTTACGTAGGACCGAATATCTTCAGCTGAGATGGTGGACGGGGGCAGAGCCGCCAGGGTCTCTTCGAAAGGAACCTGGGCCTCGATATGAGTTCTCTCCGAACGGCGGCGTGTCCACTTGTGGGAACTTCGTAGCAGATCTTTATGACGCGTGATCTGTTGCCTGACATCGTCGAAGGCGCCCTTGATCGCTGCCACCGGAGTTTGGGCGGATTGCTGGACTGCCATCTGGCCTGAGGGCAATCGCAAGTTGAGAGACACAGTCACGCCCTCGCGGGGCGAGTTCTGTTCTACCAATCCCTTGAGATGTACGAGTTCGGGCCGAAACAGCTGCAGTCTCCTGCGCAGTTTCTCGACTTGGTGACCGACTTCTTTTTCGATATCCGGAGTCTTGCGGAGTTTGTAGCTAATGTGGACATTCATGTCAAGCCTCAACAACACGGGTAGCGGGGCCCGTGAAGCTTTTTCGTCCCTACAAACCGATTCTACAACTCGCCTTACACAACGCAAGAGGCATTTGGAGAAATCAACGTTTTAATTTGGGAATCAAATGTTTTGGAGCGCTACCCTTGGGACCATTCTCAGGTAGAAGAGACTGACCGGCTACGAGAAAAACGCTAGACCGCAACCGTTACAGAGGTCTCCGTTCGTGTGACCCGACGGTACAACGTATCGCGTTCCACCGGCTCTCTTCCCGCTTCGCGAATCAATCGCATCAGATCCTTGCGCTGCATGCCCTGCGGAGTGGTAGCGCCGGCGTCATGGTAGATCTTTTCTTCTACTACCGTACCGTCGATATCGTCAGCGCCGAAACGAAGGGCAATCTGCGCAATCTTGGGGCTCATCATCTGCCAGTAAGCTTTGATGTGAGGAAAATTATCCAGCAGGAGGCGGCTTACCGCGATTTGCTTGATATCGAGCATCCCGCTGGTCTTCGGCAAATGCTGAAGTGGTGTATTGTCAGGATGAAATGCCAGGGGAATAAAAGTCTGGAAACCTCCGGTTTCATCCTGAAGTGCACGGAGCTTGAGCAGATGGTCGACGCGGTCTTCGTCATTCTCGACGTGGCCGTAGAGCATCGTAGCGTTCGATTTCAAGCCAATCCGGTGAGCCAGCTTTGCGGTATCTAACCACTGACTGCCGTCTATTTTGTGGTCGCAGATTATGTGCCGGACACGATCCGCAAAAATTTCAGCTCCTCCGCCAGGCAGGGAATCTACCCCGGCTGCCTTTAATTGTTCGAGCGTCTCGAGAATCGAAAGCTTGGCACGCTTGGAGAGGTACGCTATCTCAACCATGGTGAAGGCCTTCAGATGCACTTGCGGGAATCGCTCTTTCAAGCCGGAGATTAAGTCGAGAAAATATTGGAAGGGCAGGTCGGGATGCAAACCACCCACGATGTGAAATTCCGTGACCGCCTCGCTATAACCCGACGCTGCCGTCTCGAAAGCTTCTTCCAACGCCATTGTGTATGCGCCAGGCGTATCTTTCTTGCGGCCGAACGCACACAAACGGCATGCTGCCACACAAACATTGGTTGGATTCAGATGACGATTGACATTGAAGTATGTCTTATCGCCGTGTAGGCGCTCGCGGACGTGATTGGCCAACCACCCCACAGCCAGGATGTCTCCGGTACGATACAAAGCCAGGCCGTCATCTGAGCTCAAACGCTCGCTGTTAATAACCTTGGCGTGAATAGGCCTGATCCGCGGATCATCAGTCTGAAATGGATGCGGTGTGGACATCATTTTGATGATACCGCAGCCATAAATGGAAGTCACAGGGTGGAACCTGTCTCGTACTACCTCCGCAATAGCAGGTCGCTGGCGACGAAACCGAGGAACACTACGGAAATAACTCCGTTCATGGTGAAAAACGCCGCGTTTAACTGGGAAAGATTGGTACTCGAAACCAGCGAGTGTTCATAGCCCAGGAGCAGCATTACTACAATTACACCCGCCACTGCCAGCTTGCCCAGCCCGAAAACCACCACCAAACCGATCAGGAGCAACAACATCACTACATGAAACAGGCGTGCGATCCAGAGGGCGTCGCTTATTCCGAAATATCGCGGAATCGAGTGTAAGCCCGCCAGACGGTCGAATTCATAGTCTTGGCAGGCATAGAGTACATCAAACCCTCCCACCCAGAAAGTGACGGCCGCGGTCAGCAACAGAATGCGAGGATCGAAAGAGCCGCGAACAGCAATCCATGCCGCGGACGGCGCAATGCCCAAGGCCAGTCCCAGGAACAAGTGCGACCACCGCGTAAAGCGCTTGGTATAGGAGTACAACAGCACCACCGCCAACGCGATCGGGGAAAGCATCAAGGCAAGATGGTTGAGGCGGAACGCAGCTAAGACGAACACGGCGCACGAGATGATTACAAAGCTGGCCACAAACGCAGGCGTGAGTGTCCCAGCAGGCAATGCGCGGGTTTGCGTACGGGGATTGGCCGCATCAATAGAAGCGTCCGCCAGGCGATTGAACGCCATGGCGGCTGATCGAGCGGCGATCATGGCAACCACGATCCAGAGCAACTGCGGTGCGGGAGGTAGCCCGTTGGCCGCCAGCATAGCTCCACACAAAGCGAAAGGGAGAGCAAAGACGGAATGCTCCCACTTGATCATTTCTAGGGTGACACGAAGATTTCGAAGAAAAGGCACGGGAGAATTGTAAAACAGAAACCACCTGAACCCGGCTAAGCAGCGCTGCTGATCAAAGGCACAAACCGGCAACCATCCAGCAACGTAATCAGCGGCTTCCCTTGTCTCTTCCGGACCAACTGTAGTTCCTGTGCTTCGTGCGACCCCACCGGGATGATCAATCGACCACCCTCGCGCAACTGGGCAAACAACGGTGCGGGAATTTGTTTTGCCGCAGCCGAAACCACGATAGCATCGAACGGCGCCTCTTCCGGCAGACCCTGTCCCCCGTCGCCCACATGCAGAACCACATTTGAATATCCGAGGCGCGACAGGATCTGTTGAGCCTCCTCCGCCAGTTGGCGATGTCGTTCCACGGAATAAACCTGATTCGCTATCTCCGCCAGCACCGCGGTTTGATATCCGGAACCGGTTCCGATTTCAAGCACTTTGGAAGACCGTTCGAGTTGCAAGATTTCCAGCATCAGCGCAACGATATAAGGTTGCGAAACCGTCTGGCCGGCATTGATGGGTAGAGGATGATCCTCGTAGGATTGATCCCGGTAGTGCACATCCACGAATTCATGACGCGGGACCCGCTCCATTGCCTGCAATACACGCCCATCACTGATGCCACGGTCTCGCAGTTGGGTCTGCACCATTTTTTCGCGATCAATCGCAAATCGGTCGGAATAGGTTTCGGTAGTCAAGCTTAGCCAGGATACTACGTTCTGGTCATTTCGCGCCTGTGAACGCGATTGGAAGACAGAGTATTCGATTCCCGCCGCCACGGCAATTTTGCCCGGCTACTTCTTTCTGCGGCGCACTCGAACATCAAAACTGACCACGCCGTTCTGGTCCCGCAAAGCGACGATCGACACGTTCCGGGTCAGGTTGTACTCGACTTGGATGATCTGCTGCGAGGCTTGTGCGACGTTGGTTGTATAGGTGAGCGTCAGGTTGTTTTGGACCTGTTGCTCGATAGTGACGGCTGGACCGGTCTGAGTGGGAGAGGTCTCGGTGGTCAAGCCTTGAGGATCGATCTTAATGCGGCTGACGCCGAAAAGCTTTTGTACCCGGTTGCTGACTGTGGCGTTGAGCGCCGCGCTGAGGATCGCGCTTGATGTTTCAGAGTTGAAAGCCGACTGGGATTGATTCAATTGTGCCGATTCCTGCGACGTCTGGCCAAACGCCAAGAGCCCAATAATGTCGGAGGTTGGCAATGGCGGCTCGGAACGGTATGTCACGTTGGGACGGTCGATCTGCCCGTTAAGATTCAGGGTCACGTCGTAATCCCGTATGCGGGTGGTGGCTTGCAGATCAAGTACAGGGGTCGTGGTCACAGGATTAATAAAGGTAACGTCTCCTCGTTCCAGGCTATATTTTGTTCCGTTGAAGTACACCTCGCCTTCAATAATGTCCGCACGGCCGAGAATCACCGGCTTGGCGGCGCTTCCGCGCAGCCGTAAATCGGCGTCGCCGGAAAGCCGGACGCTGGAGGTCTGCATCTGTAGCTCGGGAGTTGTGACAATGTGAACGTCCAGCCGCACCCGGTTGAGCAGACGGTTCGTAGGAGGAAGAGCGGACCCTTGCGACCGATCCAGATAGGCGCCGAAATCAAAGCCAGGAGTCATCGCCAGTTTCATCACTGTGATGTCGCCCGACAGGAGCGATCCGGAGGGGCTTCCCGCGAAATGTAAATCCGCGTTCGCGGTTGAACTGATGCCAGGCGGATAACGCAAGCGGACGTCCTGACCCTGCACCGTCAAATCGAAGTTCAGTTTCCCGCCGCGATCTGTGGCGTAACCGCCAAACGTCACGAGGCCGCCGCCCGTATGTGCAGTCAGACTTTGGATCTGCAGGCGATCCTGGTTGAACGCCAAGGTGCCGTTGATATCGCTCAAGGCGCTCGGTAGATCAATGTAAGCAATGGCGCCATGTTCTACATGCACTGTGCCCTGCGTAACCGGCCGCGCAAAGGGCCCTGAAAGAGCTAAGTTTACGGTTAACACTCCGGACGAAGTGAAATCTGAATTGAAGCTTTGGATCATCTTGAGGTTAACGCGGCCCTGCGCCCGCACGTCGAGGTTACGGTCGCCCGTCAGTTGAACCGTGCCTGTAGCCGTGAGGTCGGTGTCGTCCCCAACCAGGTGAAACTGGTCAATCTCGAGCGTTTGCTTCGCAATGGAAAAGCGAATTGGCTTGTCGTTGTGAAGCGTTACTTCTTCTACCCCCGCTTGCAGCCCGTCGATACTTGCCGTCAGTTCCAATTCCCGTGGCCGGCGCAAAGCTCCGGTAAGATGTACGACTCCATCCGCGCGTGAGTGTCCAGTGACGCCATTTGGCATATAGACGCGCAACAACGAATCCACATCGAGTTGCCGAAAATGGAAATAGAGATCGGCCGGCCAGTCCTCCTGCGGCTGAATGCTGCCATCAATTTTTAGGTCTGCCTGTTCAAACTGGGATTGTCCCGTAACCTGAAGGCCCTGCCCACGTGAAACCGCGCTGATGATGAAGTCTCCCGCCCGCTCGTGATCGAGAGTTAGATCGCGAACGTGAATCGACGCGTTGATCATCGGCGCCGGGAGAGTGCCCGAGCCCGACACTGAGATCTCCCCCAGTCCCCCGACATCAATGTGAGCGTTCTGTAGCTGAGGGATTCGGGCCAAGTCAAATTTCGTGCCTTTCAAATTAAAGCGGAGTCCCTGACTGGCGGGGTTGAAAGCGACATCGCCCGATACAGTTGCCTCTTGATGTTTTGCCAAGATATTGGTTGCGCTGATTTCTCCACCGTCAAAGCGCAAGTCAGCGCTCAATTGTTCGATCGCTTCTCCGTATACGGACCCATTACGAACTACAACTTTGCCCTGTCCTCGCGGATCGGCTCGGGTGCCTTCCACTTGCAACTGAACGTCAGCAGCGCCCGTTACCGGGTATGAGTATCCGGCCAACGCAAGCATGCTCGCCACGTCTGCATCGTCGGTGTCAAGGTGTGCCTGGAATACGCTGGCGTCGGTGAATTGCCGGGAGAAGAGCTGGACATGAAACTCGAATTTCAATGAATCCGGGTTGCGGTTCAACGTTGCATTCCGTACCGCAAACACTGAGGGAGAAAGTTGGATATCGGCCCGAAGTGCATCCCACGTGACTATTTTCTCGGGAGTGTGCGAGGTAGCGGGAATCAAAGTTTCGAAGTCTTGTGATTGCAGATTGCCCGCGAGAGTGATGTCGGACAGTTTTCCTGTGGCCGTGCCGTTGAAAGAAGCATGCCCCTTCAGCGTGACAGGCATCGGCCCGCTATATCCGGCGGCCGCAAAGACCGGCTGCCATTCGCTCAAATCCGTGGTCGTAACCGCAACCTTGAGCGCGGCGCTCGACGAGAAAGTCCCGGAGGCATGGACCTGCGTCGCTCGAGTTGATGCATTCAATTGGTCAAGCTGCAGTTCTCCGGGCCCAGCTCGATAAGATCCTTGAATATGCGCGGTGATGGGTAACTGCGCATGTGTAGGTTTTGGCGACGGCACGACATCGGATACAACCTGAATTTCAGCGTCGCGAGGCGAACCACGCCAGCGCGCGTCCACGTTGCCACTCACCAGTCCGGCCAGTTTGACCTTATGGAATGGACGCGAAGGGGTAGAAACAACGGCGGCTATTTCGGCGGCAGAAAGATCCTTCAATCGCAGGCGAACCAGTCCCACCTGCCTTTCCGTTTCTTTTGTATGCGCCACCGCGCTTGCGGTTTGCGGATTTAGCCATTGGGCTACATCGGCGTCGCCGCTGACGCTGCCGCCCATCACTCGCCCTTGAATCTGCGTAAGCAGAAGCCGCTTGGGACTGACCGAATACTGCGCGCTAAGAGTGGCATTGTGGAGACCCATGGGAAGGTCGCGCCAGTCCAGGCTCGATACTAAGACTTTACCTATTGACGAGAAATCCTGGGCGGACCACGCACCATGTCCTGTCAGACGCACCTCTCCTCGTCGCACCTCTGGCCGTCGCACAAGGGCGGCGGCTTCGGATAGATCGACCGTCACATCGTAATCTGCCTCAATTTTTGAGCCGCTGAAATCGGGACGATTGAACCCAGATATCTGACCTTTAGCCTGGAGGTGCGATCGTCCGGATGTGGCCTTGAGAGATTTCAGCAGGATAAGATTGCGACTTAAGGTGAAGTGCGTTTCTGCGGTCCACGAAAAAGGGCGGTAATTTTGCAGAACTGTGTCAACTTTACCCAGCAGGATGTTGCCGTCGTAGGTTCGACGAAAGAGCGCGTAGCTCATGTCCGCGGAGACGTTGCCGGCCGCGAAATCAAGTGGAATTCTCTCGTCCCCCCAAATAAGTTCACCGTGGCGGATTTCGAGCCGGCTGATGGAAAGTGCGAAAAGGCGCTCGACAGGCGGGGATGGTTCGCTTTGCTTTACTCTAGGTTCGGGCTGGTTCGTGCTCCCATCGGGATACAAAATGATGTGAATCACCGGATGATCAAGAACGAGGTAGCTCAGTCCGGCTTCGGTCTTCAGAATCGACCAGATTTTCACCTGGGCCGTCAGGCTGTTTACGTGGGCATAGGGAACTTCGCCGGGCTGTTCTCGCCCGTGGATGGTCAGATTACGCACTTCAAATTGAAAATGGAAAGGTACGGTGTGCAGGCTGCCCAACTCTACCCGGCCGCCGGTCATCTGTTCCAACATTACCACCAGGCGCTTGCGCACCAGCTCGCGAAAGGAATCAGTGGTGCTGTACCAGCCCAGGCCGACAAGCAATAGCACACCAGCAAGTACTGTCCACAACAGCAGCGTCCAGATCTTCCGCCGTACCGGCTTCTCGCCGGTTTCGCTCATTGGCCTGGTCCCCCAGGCGCAGTCATCATCGCTTCCGACCTGATCTGACTGCCGGCTCGAAGATTTTTCAGCCACGCAGTCAACAGTTGCGTGATCTTCTTCTGGGTGAGTAGTTCTCTGATTTTCCCTGAAACTTCAGCCAGAGGAACACTCTGCGCACCCTTTTGATGAAGTTGAGGCAACAGTTCCTGCTGGTAGTAACTCTCGATGCTCTTGTTATCGATATTGACTGCCGGCCGCAGCTTCGTATCGACAAGACTCATCAGGTCAAGTTGTGTGGCTACCCGGTTCCTAAGGTCTTTCTCGTTGAGGCCGTAGCTTTGCAGCAAAACTTGCCAACCTGCTTCGTTGTTCGCATTCGGATACTGTTTGCGAATTTCAGCAATGCGACTGTCCACTTCTTCGGCGGATGCGTGTTGCGAATCGGGAGAGCGTAATTGTTCTCGCAGCAATTCCTGATCGATCAAGTGATCGAGGGCAGACCTCCGCTCCTCCGCAGTCAGACGATCCAGGGAACGGCCGCTACTGAAGGCTTCATAGTGAAGCGCGTCATCCCAGTCGCTTTGCAGAATAATGTGGCTGTTGACCGTGGCTACGATGCGATCGATCACCTCCGCCTCGCTGCATGAGAAAGGCATGGCGACAAGCACCGCCGCGAAAATGAAAATGGAGACCTTGTTGCCCATCAGAACGTTTGTCCAATGCTGAAGAAAACATTGAAATGGCTCGCATGCTGAGGATCAAAAACGGACGTGTTGTTGACCGTCTTCTGGCTCGGGAACGCGGGCGGATTCAGATTGTATCCGAAATCGAAGCGAACCGGGCCGATGGGAGTCTTGTACCGCACGCCGATTCCGATGGCGTGCGAAATATAGTTGTAATCGCACTGTTTAGCGGTGGCTTCCTGCAGGCAAAGCTGGGGGGCCTTTTGACTCCAGTGCAGCAGGTTGTGGAACATATCGTGCGTGGTGGTAAATACGTTGCCCGCGTCATGGAAGATGGCGAAGCTGACATTGTCCTGAAAAAACGGCAGGGTTGGTGGAGGAGTGCGGAGTTCAATATTGTTTATGAACAGAGCGCTTCCCCCCAGGGGAAATCCGGTTATTGGATCACGCGGCCCGGCCTGGTTCAAGCCGAATCCACGATGCGAGTTTCCGCCACCCGAGAAAAAGCGTTCCGCCAGGGGCAGGCAGGCGGATTCCCCGGGCTGGGGTGTATTGCATTCTTCTCCTGGCTGAGGCATAAACGTTCTTCCGTATGGAATTTCGACTCCGATTCGGGTAGAACGGGCCAGCACGAATTTTCTCTCCCGGTTTTTGCCGATCGCGTGATACGTGGAGTTCTGGATGAGCAGGCGTCCGAAATCAGTCTCTGAGGCAAAATAGGTGCTCGCTACGCCTCCATCAATCGTGGTGTAGTTGCCTTTGGTGCTTTCCAGATCGTTGTCGCGTTTGTTGCGGATATAGCTGAAGTTAGGAATGCCGACACGAGTGGGCAGGGAGAGCAGTGGAATCTGGTCCTGGCTGATCTGTGGTGTCTCGGCTTTGACCCGCCGAAAAGTCAGGCGGTAAGTCATGATGCTGGTCTTACTGATGGTTTGTTCGGCTGCTACCGATCCTTCCAGCCGTTGCGAGGTAAACGTTGTAACGTCGACGGTGTTGTCGTAAAACGTAGTGAAGGTTAGCCGCCAATTGGGATCGTTGAACAGTCGGGGAGCATCGTAACTGATCAAACCCCGTTGTTGCAGCCTTCCTACGTTCGCCTTGAAGACAATTGTGTGATTCAATCCGCGGAAGTTTAGCCTGGTAATGCCAAACGAGACCCGTGGACTGACCCCGGTCTCGCCCAAGGGATTGTTCCCATTAACCGTGGGCTGTCCCGTTTGGAACTCCAGTCCAAGGCCATAGTTGAAGGTGTAGCGTTTGGCTTCCTGCACATTTACCAGCACATTCTTTTCACGTTCGTTGCTCGCGGGATTCTGCACGGCAGTGTCAATCTGGCTGAAGATTCCGAGGTCATAGAGACTCTTTTGCGTGTTCAACATATCCACCTGGCTTAATGGATCGCCGGGCTTGACCTGAATTTCACGCTGCACCACCGATGGACGAGTCTGGTTCAATCCGGCAAGGTAGACCTGATCTACGATTACCTGCTCCCCGGTATGGATTGTATAGGTCACATCCATGAGGTTGGGCGCGCTTGAGGAAGGCTTGGCCGATGCCTCAAATGTTGCGTCGGGAAATCCATTGTTAAAATAGTAGTTCAGAACGATTTCACGATCTTCGTTGATCTTCGAATAGGCGAAAGCTTGTCTCGGAACAATGTTTAGATCGGGAAAAGGATTGTTTAATGTCTTTTCGTCCCCTGTGATCTGTAGGTTTCCCACCATAGTCTGCGGACCCTCATCGATTTGCAAAGTGACCGCAAGCTCATTGCTGTTGCCCTGGTAATTGTCCTCGATCTTCGGAGTTACCTTTACGTCGAGAAATCCGTTGGCGTGATACGGATTCGCTACGATACTGCGCACGTCCGACGAAAGTAACGACTGACTGTAACGGCCGTAAGAAAGAAACCGGCCTGCCGCTTGAATTTGCAAGCGGGACCGGATCTGTTCCTGGGTAAAGTTTTTGTTTCCTACAATCGCGAGCTTCGCGAGTTTGTGCCGGTCACCAGCGTTGATGGTGTAGGTCACTTGCAATTCGTCGGACGAAATCGTGGTTTTCTGTTCGCTTACCTTTGCATCGAAATAACCTCTACCCTGCATATAATTGAGCAAGTTTCGGCGCCCTTCGTTCAGCAAGTCATCATCGAGGGCATTCTCCTCATATACAGGAACGTTTTTCTTGATCTGGCCCCGGCTGATCTTAAAACCCTCAGCCACGATGTTCACCTTCGGCCCGGGCTGGATATCAACCACATAGTCGACGGTGTTGGTCTCAGGGCGATAGGTCCGGCTCACGATTACCACCTGCGACAACAAACGGTTTTGCTTTCGATACTTCTTCCTTAGCCGATCGAGGGCCCGGCTTACCCTCTGAACCGTCACATAGTCACCCGGATGTGCCTTGGCAATATCCTGAATCTGCCCTTGAGAAAATCCCGCGGGACCTGTCACCGTCACGTGTCCAATCTTGGCATGAGGACCGGGCTTGATCCGAAACGTGATTTCCATCTGTTGCCTCTCAGAGTGAGCCAATTCTTCGTCGGTCGCACTAGATTGAAAGTAACCGTTCTGTTCCATCAGTTGTTTGATGTTAACCAGAGCCCGTTCAACTTTTTCTCGGGTGAATAGTTCTCCCAGTTGCAATTTCGAAGCATTCACCAGTTGGTTTGCGGCTGGCGGATTGGGTGCTCCTTCGACAAATATTTCTCCTACAAAAAAATTGGGGCCGGTCCGAAACGACAAAATAACATGATTCTTCTCTGCGCGCTCAGCATCCACTTGGATATCGGCAAAGCGCCCGGTTGCGTGTAACGCCTGAATGCTTTGGCGTAAATTTTCTCGCTCTAGAGGAGCGCCGGTCTTTTGCGGGATCAGATCCAGCAGCCGGCGCTGCGCATTTCCGGGAGGCAGGTCGGCAAAATTAATTGCCTGCACGATAAGTCCTTCATAGGCACTCGACCCGGTCGCAGGGGTAACAGGCGGCGTTTCTGTCTGAACTGTTGTATTCGCGCGAGGCGTCGCCGGTGCCTGAGGTTCCTGTGCCATGGAAATTCGCGTCCCCGCACTGGGACAAAGAGCAGCCACGAAAGCCAGTTTTATCAGGGTTGTCCGAAGCGCTCCCTTTAAATGCAAACCAGCTCCTCGCTTGTGCGGGCCATAGTGGGTTCGATGAACAGGTATCTGGCAGTGTTGCATAGGCCGCGGAAACCGGGCCGGCACCTATAATAATGGTTCGCAGGGCAAAAATGGCCTGCCTTGCGCAACCGGTAACAGGTTTGAACATGGATGATAGATACTCGCGGCAGGTTCTTTTTCCGGGAATTGGACGGAAAGGGCAAAGCCAGCTCGCAGGCGCGCGTGTAGCAATCGTGGGATGCGGCGCTACGGGCTCAGCTTTGGCTTCCCTTCTAGCCCGTTCCGGAGTGGGAACCATCCGAATCATTGATCGCGATTACGTCGAAGCGAGCAACTTGCAGCGCCAGTCACTCTTCGATGAGTCCGATGCCATCCAGTCATTGCCCAAGGCTATCGCCGCCGCGAGAAAAATCTCCGCCTTTAACTCAAACATTGTGGTCGAACCACAAGTTGCGGATCTGGTCCCGGGGAACATTGGGGCGCTCTTGGACAGAATACAGCTAATCCTCGATGGCACCGACAACTTTGAAACTCGCTACCTTTTGAATGACTTTGCCGTAGAGAATACCCTACCCTGGATCTACACGGCGGCCGTCGGCAGTTACGGTGTGACGTTGAATATTTTGCCGGGAAAGACTGCCTGCCTGGCTTGCATATTCCCTGAGCCTCCACGCGGGGCGCTCGAAACCTGCGAGACCGCCGGGATTTTGAACTCAGCAGTATACCTGGCCGCTTCCATAGCCGCGACGGAAGCTATTAAGATGCTGGTCGGCGCCCATGACCGCGTCCGCCGCACCTTGGTCTCATACGATGTCTGGAGTAACGAACGCGCCGAAATCAGAACTGACAAACCGCGTCCGGGATGCAATACGTGTGATGCTCGGAATTTCGTTCATCTTGAAGGCGGGCAACGGCCCCACATTACATTATGCGGGCGCAACTCCGTTCAGATTCACGAGCGCCACAGACCGATTGACTTCCTGGAAGTGAGCCGCCGACTCAAACCCCATGGCGTGGTGAAGCACAACGATTTCATCCTCAAGTTTTGGCCTGACCCGTATGAAATGACATTGTTTCCCGATGGCCGGGCGATCATCAAAGGCACGACAGATACCTCCGTCGCTCGCAGTCTGTACGCCAAGTACATCGGAACCTGAGGCCGATCGGGGGCGGAGGAGAACGCTATCCCTGAACGCGGTTCACCTTCCCGGCCCAGAAATGCTCTCGCAGCTGGCGTTTCAGCATTTTTCCGGTCCCCGTCTTCGGTAGAGGACCTGCAACGAATTTCACCATCCGCGGTAACTTAAACTTGGCGATGCGCGATTTCAAAAGTGACATTAACTCGTGTTCGTCAAGCTGCTGATTTGGTTTAAGAACAATGATAGCCACCGGTATCTCGCCCCACTCGTCATCGGGAGCTGATACGACAGCGCATTCCAGTACGGCAGGGTGGGCGAAAATGGCCTTTTCGACCTCAATAGACGAAATGTTTTCTCCGCCGCTGATGATGATGTCCTTCTTCCGATCCACAATGTAGATATAGTTTTCGTCATCCCAAACGGCCATATCTCCGGTGTGCAACCAACCATTGGTGATGGCCGCCTTCGTCGCTTCGGGTTCGTTGTAATACCCGTCCATTACATTATCGCCGCGGACAACGATCTCTCCCACGGCTTCCTTATCGCGAGGTACTTCCTGCATTTTTGCGTCGACGACGCGCACCTCAGTGCCCACAAGCGGCCATCCGGCTGATGCCAAATGGTTCAGGCGATCGGTTTCGTCGGCGTAACTCACCGTGCCTTTGCTTTGGGCCGTAGTGATAACCGGAGCGGTCTCCGTGAGTCCATATCCCGAACACACTTCGCAATGGAATGCCTGCTCGAGACGGACAATGAGTTCAGGAGAGGAAGCCGCACCTCCGGTCGTAATCACTTTCATGCTCGACGTATCAAACGTGCCCAACTCTGGACAGTTGAGAAGCGCGTTCGCCATTGTCGGAACTAGAGTCATCTGTGTTGCTCTCTGTTCTTCGATCAGCCGCAGGACATTCGCCGGTTCAAAGCGGCGCACCATGACGTGCTTGATCCCACTCATCGTAATACTCTGCGGACGCCCCCAGCCGTTGGCATGAAACAAAGGAATGGTATGCAACTCCACATCTGTGTCCTGGCATGGAAACGATCCGAGCAAGTTTAACGCGTGCAGGTAAAGCGTGCGATGAGAGAGCATCACCCCCTTCGGAATGCCCGTGCTGCCGCTGGTGTAGAAAAGCTCAGCAATTTCATTTTCGTTGTAGGAAAAGATGTCCGGTCGTTCAATACGATCCCGAGCCAGAAGGTCTTCGAATAGCAGATCTGCTTGCGGCACCGACTGATCCATCGCCACGTAGCGTTTGATGGCAGGACAGGCTCCCCTCAACTGGTCGATGGCAGATGCGAATTCACTCTCAAAAAACAGCATACTGGCGCCCGAGTGATTGAGAATCGCTGTAAGTTCCGAGCACTGCAGTCGGACATTGAGCGGCATCGCGATGGCCCGAACCAGTGGAGGAGCATAGTAGCCCTCCAAAAGCTGGTGATTATTGAAACTGAGATACGCTACCCGATCGCCGGGGCGAACACCCTGAGAAAGTAGCCCCGCAGCTAGCCGTTCGCAACGTTCTCCGAATTGCGCGTAAGTAAAAACACTGCCTCCGGAAACTATGCCTGTCTTTTTGCCGTAAAGATCCACGCCTCGATAAAGGCATCGGACCGGAGTTAGAGGCACGTTCATGGATTAATCCGCCACATTGTCCCAATGTTCTGAACCACGCTGCGCATGATACACGACCTGAGAATGATCGTAGGGTGGTGCAAACCCCCGAATTCGAGCAAGTTAAATGCGTGACTTACGGATAGTAGCGAAGCATCCATTCAGCCACGCAACACGGCTTCCCCTGACCTTGATTTTCCACGACCACCGCAAAAACCGCTTGGTATCCGTCGACCACTTCAGACATCGACTGCAGTGTGAAACGCGCTCGCACTTTCGAGTCCGAAAAAACCGGAGCGGGAAAGCGAACCCGATTCAAACCATAGTTGACGGCCATGCGAAAGCCGCTTCGAATTTCCAAGGCCTGTCCGAGGAGGTAGCTAAGGAGAGAAAGAGAAAGAAAGCCGTGAGCAACCGTTGTAGCATAAGGCGATTCCAGTCGCGCACGGTCGCGATCCAAGTGAATCCACTGATGATCTTCCGTTGCATCGGCAAATTGTGCTATGCGAGACTGGCTGACCTCGACCCAATCGGTTGTCGCAATCTCACGGCCTACCAACGTTCTTAACTCCTCCAGGCTCTCAATCACCACCGCGGGCATGGCGACTCCTTTGGGGCACCACGCCTCAAGCGGGTACCGTCGTCCCGCGACCGTCTAGCAACATGTAGGTGACAATTGCCGTCCCGACCAAATTGCGTTTGGTGTCGGTCAAATCCACGCTCCCTACGCCCAGGGTGGATCCTAGACGTAACAGGTGTGATCGCGCAAAGATGCGGCCTTCGCTGACCGGCCGGAAATAATTGATCTTCATTTCGATGGTGGTGATTTTCCGTTTGCCGCCGAAGTGACGATTGATCGCCATCCCCACCGCGATATCCGCCATTGCCGCAGTAACACCCCCATGGGCCACGCCTGCCCGATTCGTCAATTCACGGCGAATAATGCATTCGATAGTGATGCCATCCCGATGGACGCGGCTCAACTTCACGCCAAGCAGAGCATTGAACGGAATTTTTGGCAAGAGCTCACGGATCTCCCGAGCCGTCAGTTTGCGGGGTTTTATCTGGCGCAAGGACATGAAAACTTATGCAGCGCTCTCGAATAACCCCGCCGAGCCCTGGCCGCCGCCCACACACATGGTGACAATTCCATAGCGGCTCTTACGGCGCTTCATTTCATTGGCAAGCGTTCCCACCATTCGCGACCCGGTCATGCCGAAGGGATGACCAATCGAAATGGAGCCCCCGTTTAGGTTGAGTTTATCCATCGGAATCCCGAGGCGATCGCGACAGTAGATCACTTGCACCGCGAAGGCTTCATTGAGTTCCCACAGATCGATATCTTCCATTTTCAGCCCTTGCCGCTTGAGCAACTTTGGCACAGCGAAGACGGGACCGATGCCCATTTCATCGGGCTCGCAACCGGCCACCTGAAAGCCGCGAAAGATCAGTTGATACGGTATGCCAAGGGCATCGGCCCGCTGGCGCGACATCAGCAGTGTCGCCGACGCTCCATCGGAAAGTTGCGACGAGTTTCCCGCTGTCACTGTCCCTTCTCCGCTGTCAGGATCGAAGTGTGGCTTTAGTGCGAGCAAACCTTCCAGCGTTGTGTCCGGACGGTTGCATTCATCACGATCACAACAAACTTCTTCTCTTCCCACGACTGCTCCGGTTTTCTTATCTAGAACTGCTCTGCTGACTTTCATCGGAGCAATCTCGCCCGCAAAAAATCCCTCCTGTTGAGCCCGTGCCGTGCGCTGCTGGCTGATAAGGGAATATTCATCCTGCGCCTGTCTTCCGATCTTGTACCGCTTGGCGACGACTTCGGCGGTTTCGCCCATCACCATGTACAGGCCTGGATATTTTTGTTTTACCGCCGGGTTCGGATCGTTATCGCGAACAATCAGGCTGACGCTTTCCACGCCGCCACCGATGGCGGCTTCGGCACCCTCGTTAATAATCTGGTGTGCCATCATCGCAATCGCCTGCAGTCCGGAGGAACAGAATCGATTCACGGTGATGGCCGCTGTTGAAACTGGCAAGCCCGCCAGCAGCGCCGACACCCGAGCGATGTTATGGCCTTGCACTCCATGCGGCTGGCCGCAGCCAAGAACTATGTCTTCAATTTCTTTCAAATCAAGCTGCGGCGTTTTTCGCAGCACATCCTTTATACAATGCGCAGCCAATTCCTCCGGCCGCGTCATATTAAAAGAACCCCGGAATGATTTCGCCAGCCCCGTCCGCGAACTGGCAACAATGACAGCTTCTCTCATATTCTTCCCGAGACTAACTCGCTAATTTTCCTGTGTCGAGGTCTGCGAACGTTTTTCCGTCACTGGCTAGTTGTTTGAGCAGCGGAGCAGGTTCCCAAAGTTCACCGTGGATACGATGAAAATCGCTGATGCGATCGTAAACCCTCTTCAATCCTACTGTGTCTGCGTACCACATGGGGCCACCGCGATAGGCAGGAAATCCGTAGCCGTTGACGTAAACAATATCGATATCGACCGCACGCAGTGCGTATCCCTCTTCCAGAATTCGCGCTCCCTCGTTCACCAGCGCGTAGATGCACCGCTCCACGATTTCTTCAGGCTGGATCGGCCGCTGCGGAATCCCAGCCTCGGCGGACCACTGCTTTATCCACGTCGCGACATCTAAGTCCGGCCCCGCCACCCGATTCTGGTCATATCTGTACCAACCGGCTGCTGTTTTCTGGCCGAAGCGCCCAAGTTCGCAAAGACGGTCTCCCGCGAAAGGTTGCCGAATTCCCGGTTTTTCAAGATGGCGGTATTCTTTTCGAATCCGCCACCCGACGTCGAGTCCGGCCAGGTCGAGCGTAGCCAGAGGTCCCATCGCCATCCCGAAGTCGTACAATGCTTTGTCCACGTCCTCGACGCTCGCGCCTTCCTCCACCAGAAAGGTCGCTTCCCGCACGTAATTGTGAAACATACGGTTTCCCACAAACCCACGGCAGTTCCCCACCAGCACTCCAACTTTGCCCAACTTTTTCGACAGCTGCATGCACGTCGCGATTACATCCTTGCTGGTCGCTTTGCCGCGAACAATTTCGAGTAAACGCATCACGTTCGCAGGGCTGAAAAAATGAGTGCCGATGACCGAGGTAGCTCGTGACGTTACCGCAGCGATCTCGTCGATACTCAGGGTTGAAGTGTTGCTCGCTAAAATGGTCCCCGGCTTACAAACGCGATCCAGCTCCCGAAAGACTTCCTTCTTCAACTCCATGCTCTCGTACACAGCCTCGATGACGATGTCTGCTTGAGCGAAATCATCGTATTTTAGCGTGGGCTGAATAAGCTTTAAGCGGTCATCGACGTATTGCTGGGTGAAGCGTCCGCGTTTGACTGAAACGTCATAATTCTTCCGGATGTTGGCTAGTCCTCGATCGAGCGCCGCTTGATCGGAGTCTTTCAGAAGAATCGGAATGCCGGCACTAGCGAACACCATCGAAATGCCTCCCCCCATTGTTCCTGCGCCGACCACGGCGGCGGCGTTGACTGAAAGGGTAGGGGTATCTTTGGGGATGTCTGTAATCTTCGCGACTTCGCGTTCCCCAAAAAATATGTGGATGAGGGCCTTGGACTGATCTGAATAAAGGCAATCGAGAAAAAGTTTGGCTTCAACCTGACAGCCTTCATCGAAAGACAACCGAGTGGCAGCTTCGATGGCCTCAATCGCCGCTATCGGAGCGATCAGGTTGCGCTGCTTTTTAAGGATGGTGTCGCGAGCCGCGGCAAAAATCGCAGCGTTTTCTTGCGTCGTACCAAGTTTCTGATTGCGTTCTCGAGTCCTGGGGATCGGCTTGCCCGCATGCTCACGCGCGAAAGCGATCGACCCGTTCAACAGATCGCCGTCAATTAAACGGTCGATGATCCCCACGGTCAACCCTTCCTGCGCTTTTATAGGGTTTCCGCCCGTGCACATTTCCAATGCCTTTGCGACCCCCGCCAGCCGAGGCAGTCGCTGCGTCCCCGCGGCCCCGGGAATCAATCCCAGCTTTACTTCTGGCTGGCCCACCTGCGCGGAGGATCCTGCCACGCGATAGTGCCCCGACATAGCCAGTTCCAACCCGCCGCCAAACGCGGTCCCATGAATCGCCATCACCACCGGTTTCGAACAATTCTCCAGCTTGAACAAAAGAGGAAGCAACCCAGGCCCCGGGCCGCCTTGGGTCTGCGTCATCTTGGTGAATTCCTTGATATCCGCGCCTGCAACAAAAGTTCTTCCGCCGCCGATAACTACCACTGCCGCTACGTTGGCATCCTTCTCCACCCTATCGATGGCTTCGGAAATCCCCTCAGGGACTCCTGGGCTCAATGCGTTTACCGGGGGATTATTGATTGTGATGATTGCGACGTCGCCGCTTTTTGTGAATTGCACCAGTTCGTTCATGTGGGCTCTGATTGCAGACAACCTTGGATCATATGATTACCGCCGAAAAGGCGTCAATGCGCTGCCGGGTGAATCAAAAGCCTGCGTCCCATTGAGAAATCTCACCTGCAGCAAATCCCGTAGCTCGCCGTGCGCGCCCCACGGAGAACATTGTTCCTTGCGAATCTGGTGAACCATCCTCCTCCGAATTATTTGCATCAGACGATTAAGAACGCGACAGGGGCGCGCGGAAGGACATTCGTGCTTGCTAGTTAGCGTGCAGCGGATTGTCACGACCAAATGGCCCTGATTAGCGAGCAAATCCCAGTTCTAACCGCCCGGAATTTCAGAATTCCTGCCCACAACACGGGCGCAGCGGAGCTCTCAGTTTCAAAGCCCGCTGGCTGGCCGAAAGTTCTACCTTCGAGAGCTGGCCGCATATTTTTACTTTTTATAATCACGCTCTTCTCGATCGCCGTCCATGGATACCACATGGGGACCGACGATGCCGCTATCTATGCTCCGGGTATCGAGAAGGCTGCTGACCCATCGTTGTTTCCCTCGGGCTCTGAATTCTTCATGCATCACGCCGCCCTTTCCCTGTTTCCGCGGCTGGTAGCGTATACGACGTGGCTTACTCGAATCCCCATCGCGTGGAGCATGCTTCTCTGGTTCGTATTCGCGCAATTCTTATTACTGAGGGCGGCATACCAACTGGCCAAACAGTGCTTCGCGACCGAGAGAGCTCGTTGGGCCGGGGTTGGAATGCTGGCGGTATTTCTGAATGTCCCCGTGGCCGGAACCGCACTCATCATTGCTGATTCCTATCTGACGGCAAGATCGCTTTCCACCCCTCTCATCCTGATGGCGATCACATGCTTTATGGATGAACAAATTCGCTCGGCGTGCCTCTGGTTGCTGGGCGCTTTCCTGATACATCCACAAATGGCAATTTACGGAGCAGGTTTTGGACTGTTGTTAGTGTGGCAGTCTCGATCGCGCGAGCGCCTGCGTTTTTCCGAAGCTGCCCCCGTGCTTCCGATGCTCTTGTTGCCGGTACTTTTTCAAGAACACTTGCAGCCGGCTCAGGGTGCGTACCGGGAGGTGCTGGCTTCCCGCGCATATTTCCTCGTCACTACATGGCATTGGTGGGAATGGTTCGGTGCTTTCGCTCCGATAGTCATTCTGGCGGTTTGTGCAAAGCTGGGACTACCCCGGGTCCTCCCCGTTCTGTCGCGGTTGGCAAAGTCCCTGATCGGATTGGGATTGGTCTCGATAGCAGCGGCATTGTTGTTGGCGAGCAGTGATGATTTCGAGTACCTGCTGCGGGTCCAGCCGATGCGAAGTTTTCACCTGATCTACGTAGTTTTCTTTGTGTTGCTGGGAGGATTGCTGGGCGAATACATGCTTCGCGCCCGCATCTGGCGATGGGCCCTTTGTTTTGGAGTGCTCTCTGCGACTATGTTCGCGGTCGACATGGATTCCTATCCGGCCAGTCCCCATATTGAGCGGCCGGGCGTTCGCTATCAGGGCGAGTGGCTTTCAAGTTTTCTGTGGATTCGCGACCACACTCCAAAAGACGCAGTGTTCGCACTGGACGCAGATTACCTGTCGAAATCCGGGGTCGATCTGCACGGCTTCCGCGCCATCGCCGAACGGAGCATGCTAGCTGATCAGGAAAAAGACAGCGGAGCAGCTTCGGTTTTTCCCGAACTAGCTGAAAGGTGGAAGCAGGAAAGCACAGCGCAATCAGATTGGACAAATGTTTCCTCCAGCCGGTTGCAAGATCTTAGAGCCCGGTACGGCGTGAGTTGGGTGCTTCTGGAAAATACCGTGACCTCGAGTTTCTTGACTTGCCCTTATCGCAACGGCGAATTACGAGTTTGCCAAATCGTTGATCAGCACCCCCAATGGCTGGTCCAGACGTCGAGGTCGTTTAAAGCTAAACGCCGGGTAAGAGCGAGTCCGTAGTTAATCGCGATTCTCGCAGGCGTTCCGTATTCGTAGTCTCAGCCCCTGAGTCTGACCACCCTTCGAGATCAGAATCCTGCCCCCGTCTGCTTCTATCGCCTCCACGTTCATTCATACACCTCATCGGTCGTATGCGATTAGAATGATCAGTCACCTAATCTGAGGATCGCTCATGTCATCGCCTCGTCCGTCCGTGCCCGCAGCCGTCTCTGAAGAAATCCCTCCCGTTCCTTTGACTATCGAGGGTTACAGCGTTTTGCACCAGATGATGCGAATTCGCTGGTCCGCTTGGCGGCAATTGCCTTCCGCTCAGAAAACAGCTGTAGTCGATGAAGCAGTTTCTGCACTAACTCAGATGGAGACAAACGCCGGAGGCGAATCTGCGCTTTTCTCCCTCTTGGGCCATAAGGGCGACCTGATGTTCATTCACTTCCGGCAATCGTTCGACGAAGTGAATCGAGCGGAATTAGAGCTTGCACGCCTGGCGCTGAACGATTATCTCGAACCGGCCACGTCGTACGTTTCGGTGATCGAATTAGGCCTGTACGAATCCACCATCAAGGCCTACAAAGACCTGAAAGATCGCGGAATTATTGCCCACACGGACGAATGGAAGCGCGAAATCAGCAATGTGCTGGCGCGACAGAAGGAGGCAATGCGGCCAAGACTGTTTCCCGAATTACCGAAACATCGGTACGTTTCCTTTTATCCCATGGATCGGCGGCGCGGTGAAGCCAAGAATTGGTACACGCTGCCCATTGAAGAGCGGGCACGCCAGATGAATGAGCATGGATTAGTCGGCAGACGCTATGCCGGCGAAGTCCGGCAAATCATTACCGGATCGATTGGATTCGACGACTGGGAATGGGGAGTTGACTTGTTTGCCGACGATCCGCTGGTTTTCAAGAAATTGATTTACGAAATGCGGTTTGATGAAGTCAGCGCGGTATATGCACTGTTCGGACAGTTCTACCTGGGTATCAGGTGCCTAGCCGCTGATCTTATAAAATTGCTGGGTGGAGAGATGCTGCGCTGAAAGTTGCAATCGCTTAGAACCTTTTGTTTTGGCGAGTTTGGGATGTTTGCGCAACACTGCGATTCTGAATAACGGAGTAACCATGGCAAGCCTGGGCCTTATTGAATACCAAGACGCCAGTCCTGAAGTGCGCGCAGTTTACGACGACATCATGGCCACGCGAAAGACCGATTGGATTAATAATTTCTGGAAGGCTATTGCGCACGATCCGGCCACTCTGAAACGTACTTGGCAAGACATCAAGCAGATCATGGCGCCAGGCGCCCTCGATGCCGTAACCAAGGAAATGATGTATCTGGCGGTGAGCGTGAGTAACCAATGCGGCTATTGCATCGCATCCCACAGCGTGGGCGCAAGAAACAAAGGCATGACCGACGCTATGTTTATGGAACTCATGGCGGTGGTGGGCATGGCCAACGAAACCAATCGCCTGGTTGCCGGATACCAGGTGGAGATCGACGAGCAATTCAAGGTCTAAACACTATGGCTCACGAATTCAGCACCTCATACCTGCAAGACTCGATAGGCCTTTTCCATTACTACAAGAAATTGACTGAACGAGCTCTTGAACAACTCACCGACGGCCAACTCTTCGCTGTTCTCGACCATGAGTCGAACTCGATCGCCATCATTATCAAGCACCTCGCAGGCAACATGCGATCACGATGGACCAACTTCCTGCTCAGCGATGGTGAAAAGCCGGACCGCAAGCGCGATACCGAGTTTGAAAATCCTTCGCCTTCCCGAGCAGCCCTGATGGCACTCTGGGAAGAAGCATGGAACTTCGTCTTCTCCGCGCTCGAGCCCCTGTCGGATGCGGACCTTGGCCGGACGGTCGAAATACGGGGCGAGCCACACTCTGTGATGCAGGCCATCAATCGCCAGATTGCGCATTATGCTTATCACTGCGGGCAGATTGTATTTCTCGCGAAACACTTCCAATGCCAGCAATGGAAGCCGCTGACCGTACCACGCGGCAAATCAGAAGATTTCAATCAGAGAGTCGCATCAAAAGAAATTAGCCAGCGCTAGCAGACTTGCGGTTTGAGCGCTCGAAGAACAGTTGCTTAATTTCGCGAAGACTTCCGCTTTACTTTCGGAAATTTGTGCTCGTGCAATTTCATGTCGACTTTCCTGCCCCGGAAGGTAACTCCCTCTGCTTCGAGCCGGAAGCGTTGTTCAAACGCATTGTCTCCTCGCAGTTTGATCGCCCCTCCCGCACCTAACACCCGCTGCCATGGCAATCCAACCGCACCTCGTAAGGCCGCCACCACTTGACGAGCCGCTCCTGGAAAGCCAGCGGCACGTGCAACCGCTCCATAGGTAGAAACTCTGCCGCGGGGAATGCGGCGGATCGTCGCGACGATTCGGTCGCGCATCTTATCCTTCATCGTCCACCTGCACTAAGCCTCATAGCGCGATCCAGCCAACCCGGATTAACCATAACGAGCCTGCCGAAATCAGTAGCCATAAAATCACGCCTTGCAGCAGGGGCCGATGTCCTACTTTTTTCAGCGTGCCCAGCGAAAGGCCAGTGCCAATTAAATATAAGGTTGCGGTGAGACCAATTTTTGCGATCTTTGAAAGCAAGGTGTAGGTTCCTGTCCCGGCTGGTAGATACGTGTTGCAAACCGCCGCCAGGCAGAATAGTGCGATGAACCAGGGCCATTGGATTCTCGCCCTCGCGTGTTTGAGCAGAGCCGTGCCGATCGAAACTGGAACGATCCACAACGCCCTCGCCAGTTTTACCGTGGTTCCTACCGCCAATGCGACTCCTCCATACTTGGCCGCTGCCCCCACCACAGAGCTGGTGTCATGGATCGCCAGCGCCGCCCACAAACCGAACTGTGTTTGAGACAAATTTAACGCCGCCCCAATGGGTGGAAACACGAGTAAGGCAATGGAATTCAGAACAAAAATCGTGCCCAAGGAGACTGCCATTTCCTCGTCGGTAGCTCCGGTGATCGGGCCCACCGCGGCGATCGCGCTGCCGCCGCATATGGCGGTTCCGGTAGAAATCAGGAATGCGGGGGTTCGTTTCATCCCGAGTAAAGCCCCCAATCCCATGCCGACAAGCATGGCAAAACTTATGCCCAGTACGGTGTAGGCAAATCCGCTTCGGCCGGCGCGGATTACATCATGCAGGTTCATGCCGAAACCGAGACCGACTACCGAAGCTTGCAGCAGATGTCGCGAAAGTTTTTTAGCACTTTGGTCGAACGGGTGGGCAAAGGTAAAACCGAAAAGTAACCCAAGGGAAAGAGCCATGGGCGGCGAAACGAAACCGCTGGCGGCAACGGCAAGACCGAGCAGGAAAACGGCTCTCGACGTCATTCCGGCGAAAGCCGATCCGTCCGCGGCCGATCTGGCAGAATCATCAAAGCCACTGTTCCTCGGCGTGCAACGCGGCCGAAGCGCGCTCGAGACCACTGCATTCACTAGCCGACAAGCTAAGCAGCCGCTCCTGTGCCAAATGATTTGACCGCTTTTTCCTCGCTGTCATACACCTCAAACACCGTGAGCAACTTGGTGACCTGTAACAGATCGTCGACACGCTGGGTGAGGTTGGACAACTTGACCGCGCCCCCGGCATTCTGCGCGGTGGTGTAAAGAGCTACCAGAGTTCCCAACCCGCCGCTGTCGATATAACTGATTCCGCCCAGGTTCAGCACGATCTGACTGTTTGCCTTGATCAGTTGTTTCAAGGAGTCGCGAAGTAAGGCAGACTCTTCGCCGAATACGATGCGCCCATTGCAGTCCACGATGGTCACGTCATCCACTTTACGGGTGTTCAATTTCAGTTGCATGGCATCTCCGGGGCCTGGCGTCAGCCAGTCCAGCCCAAAAGCCTATTCCACAGAAGAATTCTTCGCAAGAGGTCATTTGACACCGGATCCCACGGCGGTGGCGAGTGAAATTAACGCCCGGTAGTGAGCACCGCCTGTGAAGCCATCACGTATAATTGAGTTTCCTCCTCGACATGAGCTACCAGGTTCTAGCACGTAAATACCGTCCCCAGAAATTTACCGAAGTCATCGGGCAAGGTCACGTTACGCGGACCCTGCAGAATGCCATTGAGCAGGGACGGACCGCTCACGGATACATTTTCAGCGGCCATCGAGGCATTGGCAAGACTACCGTCGCACGGATACTCGCCATGGCGCTTAACTGTCGATCTTCGGACAAGCCAGTGACCGAACCATGTGGCGTTTGTGAGTCTTGCACGGAAATTCGTGCCAGCAATTCGGTGGACGTGATTGAAATTGATGCCGCCACCAATCGTGGCATCGATGAAATCCGGGAATTACGCGAAGCCACACGCTATCGACCGGCGCGTGATCGCTTCAAGATCTACATTCTGGATGAAGCTCATCAGATTACCGACGCAGCCTTCAATGCCCTGTTGAAAACTCTTGAAGAACCACCGGGACACGTTGTGTTCATGCTGGCCACGACGCAGCCTGAAGATATTCCGCAGACGATCCGGTCGCGCTGCCAGCATTTCAGCTTTCGGGCCGTGCGTTTCGAAGAAATTCTGAACCAACTCAAAGATCTTTCTGGCCGCGAGAATATAGAGGCCGATGAAGATGCGCTTGCCCTGCTGGCTGAAGCGGGTGATGGCTCGATGCGGGACGCGCTTTCTATCCTTGACCAGGCCATCGCGTCTTCTACGGGACGTCTGACTGCCGACCAGGTAAGGAATCTGGTGGGAGCGGCCCCCTCAGGCGTGCTCGAGGACGTGATGAAAGGCGTGGCTCGCGGATCGAGTGAGGAGGTATTGCGGCTGGTCGACCGGCTCATTGGTGAAGGTCATAGCCCTACACACTTTGCCCGCCAGATGGTTCGGTTCCTCCGTAATGCTGTCGTAGCCAAGGTGGCGGGAAGCGAATCTTCCCTGTTGCAGATTTCAGGCGATGAACGCCAACGCGTGTCGCGGGTTGCGGAGTTGTTTTCCGAGGAGGACTTGACGCGCCATTTGCAAATCATGTTGCGGACTCACGGCGAGCTCGGTTATCGACAGGAACAGCGTTTTCACTTAGAACTGGGCTTGCTGAAAATGGCTCACGCACAGCACTTGCTGCCACTCGAGCAATGGTTGAGCGAAGCGGGTGTCAACATGCCGGCTCCGAGGCCGCCGGGCAAGCCGTCGGTGGTAGCGGAAATTCAGAGGACAGCCACTCCTTCGCCCTCGCGAACCGGTACTGTTTCACCGTTTGCGGCGGACTCAGCCCGGAAGAGTGGATTAAAGTCCGAGCTTTCCACCGCCAACGAACCCGGATCCGTGAAGGCTGCGGGAGCCGCGGCCAATGTGGTGATGGGTTCAGCGGCACGGGCGATTGTCACTCAGCTTGATCCGGAACCATCTGCTCCGCCCGTGCCCGTCGCCGATCGGGAAGTTTCGCCGATTCTCGCACCTGTAACATTCCCAGAACCGGCGACTACCCAACAGACGCAGCCAACGGACGTTCGGACTGGTGTTTTGAACGCGCTGACTGACGCTGGTCAGCGCATGCTGTGTGCCATGCTTGAAACCGGTGAGTGGCAGGTTGACGGCAACGAACTACTTATCAAAGTTTCCTCGTCTGCGGCGGTGATCGAAATGTCGCTGGGCGCGGATGCGAGGCGACTGATCATCGCCACAGCTGGCGGAGTGCTGGGAAAGCCCGTCAGGCTGAAAGTGGCTCCGGGCGGGACGGTGCAACAGGCTTCCCGAAATTCTGGGCCATCAAACGGCGGGGGGCGCGGGCGTGCGGAACAAGATCCGGTGGTCCACCGCATGAAGGAAAAATTTGGCGCGGAAATCCGGACGATTATCGATTACACACAAAAGCGCTAGTCCGCAAACCGCGGTGATACGTTTCCGGAGCAGCGATTTACGACGAAGTCAGGACAAGAACAATGGGCGGATTTAACTTGCAAGACCTGATGTCGCAGGCCAAGCGCCAGTATGAAACCTTGCAGAAGAAGATGGAAGAAACGGTGGTTGAAGGCTCGTCTGGCGGCGGCTCTGTCACGGTCAAAATGGATGGCCGGAAACAGGTTTTGAGCCTCAAGATCGATCCCGAAGTGGTGAGAACAGACGATCTGGAGATGCTACAGGATCTAATAACAGCTGCAATTAACGGCGCGGGCCATAAGGTGGATGAAACCATGCAGTCGACCATGGGTGGAATGTTGGGCGGCATGGGCATCCCAGGACTTTAGCATTCACTCATTGAGGAAACTGGTGAGTGGTTCAATTCAAGAGTCAGCCGTCTTCAGCCACCGGGAACGGCAACGTTAATTATCAATTTTCTCGACTACCCAATGTTCCCCTATGTCTAAATTTGCAGAGCCAATGGCTCGCCTGATCGACGAACTCAAGAAGTTGCCGGGGATTGGCAGCAAAACCGCTCAACGACTCGCCTTCCACATTCTTCGCGCTTCCAGCGATGATGCCGAGGCGCTGGCCATTGCGGTTCGCGACGTGAAAGCGAATCTGCGCCTCTGCTCCATTTGCAATAACATCACCGATATCGACCCGTGCGTTTACTGCAGTAGCCCCACACGCAATCTGCGCCTCGTGTGCGTAGTCGAAGAACCCACCAACATCGCCTCCATTGAAAAGACTAAGCATTTTAACGGCGTGTATCACGTACTTCACGGATTGATCTCTCCGCTACACGGTGTCGGACCCGACCAATTGCGGATCTCCAATCTGATGCGGCGGGTGGACGATGGTGAGGTGGATGAGGTTATTTTGGCGACCAACCCCACCGTGGAAGGCGAGGCCACTGCCACCTATCTCTCCGGCCAGTTGCGGCGGGCAGGCCTCAAAGTCACACGAATCGCAATGGGAATTCCGGTGGGCAGTGATATCGAATACGCAGACGAAATTACCATGCTCAAAGCCATAGAAGGGCGTCGCGAACTCTAAGTTTCGCCATTCGCCTGTGGGATTAGGAAACTGTTTTCCCTTGGCTCCCCTCCGGCTGTCAAACGTCCATCTTATCGCCAGACGCGAGAAATGATAACTTATTTATAATCAATGACTTATTAGCAGTCTAAAAAGTTACAGATAAAGTCCTAATTGGCACGTGGCTTGCAACTAGCCAAGGCACATGCTTTACCCGTCTCCGATGATGATTTCTGAATGGCACGAGGACCGCAGTGACATTTCTGGTCAAACTGGCCAGAAATCCTCGTTGCCGATTCACCGTGCGTCGTGACTTGACCGCATCTCGACACGACACAACCAGAAACCGGGCCAACCAGCCCGGTTTTAGTTTTTGCTTTGATCCCCGGATTTTGCGACTACGCCTTTAGCCTTCGGAGATGTCCGATTCTGAGGTGACTGCTGGCTGCAGTTCTGGGAGCCCAATTTCCAGGAAATAGTTTGGCTCGTCGCGAGTCGGCTCAATGCCTCCCGGAAATACGCCTCCGTTGTACTGCTGCATGCGGTTTTTCCACTTGAGGAAGTCAGTAATCGTTTGAGGTTCTATCCTGATTTCCACGCGTCGCAGGCTTGCTAGCAGGAGGTTCATTTCATAAGCCATGCCATTTGGAGTACGCAGGTCGCGGGCCGACCGGCGCACCATCTCGACCTTGCCTTTGCGAGTTTCGAGTAGTCCCCACCCCGTCGGCAGCTCTTTCAGGTTGAGCAGTCTTGGTGGCGTGAGATAAAAACGCTCGCATCCCAGGCCCATGTCAGACTTCTGGCGAAATGGCTTCTCACGATCAGCTAGAAAGTCGCCACGCGAGACTTTGCACTCCACCAGGACGGAATGCGAGGCGGGCTTCCATCCAATGGCATCGGGCATCTCTCCACTAACGCAGGCCTGTTCCGACAGCACTACACCGCAGCGATAGCCACGCAGCCAGGCGACCGCCTGCTCTACCAGTTGCGCGTGAGTCATGTTGTATCTGTACTTGCTAACATCGAAAGATGAAAGTGCCTGACTAGGGTCTTGCGTTCTAACTTGCCTTCGCCAGCCTCTGGCTGTCGGATTTCAAAGGTTTCCGCGACCGGTGTGATTTTCTTTGAGCCTCGGTTAACAGCTTCGGTTTCCCCACTCTAAGGGGCTTCACTATCACTGGACCACGGTAAATCAGCTCCAGCGGATGCCTTGCGGCAGCAATGGCCACCGCGCCCCGATCATGCGGGGTATAGCCTTGGGCTGCAATGATCAGAAATCCGTCCTTACGAACCACCTGCAATCGTCGGATGTGACCATCTCGTGGCAAATCAAACGCCGCCGCGAGCCGCAATATTGCAGCAAGGCGAACGACAGTCTTCTTCTCGGCGGGCGTTAGAGTGCTTAGTGGCCTATGCTTAGGGCCAGGGAGCGCACCACGGTGATATCGCGCAACGATACCTGCGATGAGTAGATCCTGTTTGCGAATTCCAAGCGGAGCTTCGATTCGACGAATTAATCGATATGCAGTCTTATGGTGCCCTTTCTCATTTTTCGACCGCCCCACATCGTGCAGCAGAGAGGCGATTCCCAGGATCGTGCGATCGCGAGAGTTGTTAGTGGCAGGTTTTTGCTGGGCCGCAAGACCGTCATAGAGCTGAAGGGCCAGCCGCGACACGTGCATCGAATGCTTGAAATTGGGGTCTAGCAACGATGCCCACAGTTTCAAGCGAAGCAAACCTCCGCCCTCAACATCCTTGTGCCTGGGTAACTCGGAGCGCCACGTCTTCCAAAGTGAATCTTCGCTGGTCGTCCTTTCATGATAGGCGTGAATTCTCTGAATGCGCTCTTGATCGATTTGTTTCTGCCAGCGTGCTTGGGCCTCATCGTCCGGAAAAACCCCCGCTCTCGCCGCCAACGCCCATAAGACGTCAAGGTCATGCACGTCTCCCAGGAGATCCTGGACATGTTTGAGATCCTCGCTCCAGGCGGAATGTTGGACTGGAAGAAAGTTTTCAACGATGTAGCGGAAACGCTTGAGCGCAATCCGGAGCCGATGTAGTCCAGTCAGAGATGGGTTGCGTAAGGTTCGGCGATGCAACCGGTAAGCATCGGTCCAGCGTTCGAGGGCCAGATGCTGGAAAACAGGGTTTCCCTCCCTGAGTCTGGCCATTCTTTGCGGCAACCGGCGGCCCCAGCGCTGCCATTGCTTGCGGTCGAATTCCTGCAGGGCTTGCAGAGCTTCCTGCTGCTGACGTGTTTCCCCGGTGCTGACAAAATGTAACAACCCACTTGTGACTGGATCACCAGGAGTATCCAGGCGATGAATCCAATCCTGCATCACGTGCAGGTCGCGCAGTTCTCCCAGCTTGCGAAACAGGGCCTTTCCCGCTTTTTTCATCTCTCGCCACGCCGGATCCGGATCGACGGTGCGTACCGCATCGGCGATCGAGCAACACCTGCGCAAGGCTACACGCAAATCGTGGATGGGGTCGGGGGCAAAGGACACGCTCGCCCGGTCGCACTCCACGACCACGCGCTCCATCAAGGAAGCTAGACCGGATTTGTTCTTAATCCCTTGTATCGGCATATTTCTTTATTCCATCGAGCCTGAATAATTGGGGGCGATCGACGACTTCACCTTGGCAATCAGGGCCGGGAACGTTATTACCTCCGTAATGTGCATCTTCTCATGCTTTCAGATTACCCTTGGCGGGTAACGGGAATTTCCAGGAGTCACGTTATCATCACGGCAGACACAAACAAAGGAAGCCGGGTCGCGTCCGCCCGGGCATTCGTCCACAGTCTAAACATACTGGTAAAGTATGTACGGCTCTATGGGCTGGATCACAAGCGAACTGAAGGCCAGTTCACGGTCGCCTGGAACGAATTGCAAGAGGGTCTGCCGAAAGGTGCTGAAGGCTCCTTCCTGCTCGGCGTTTCCGAAAACAAACTTCTGCTCGACGGTACTCCGCTTGAGACGGGACAGGCAGAACGCAGCTTCGCTCAACTGCTCACCACCGCCGGTTTAGCCAGCATCCATTTTTCGAACCAGATTACCAAAGACGAATTCGTTCATCTGGTCAGGGCCTTCGCCATGGGCGGATCCCGAGCCCAGGACGTGATCAAAGAAATCAAGAATACTTTTGGTGACAGTAAGTCGGCCTCAATCCGCATCAATGAAGTGAAGTTTGTCGCGGCTGATCCTTCTACCGGTGAGATCAGCATTGCGGCGCAAATCGCGGCGCAGACACTCGGTCCTGAATTCAAGCAATGGCTTAACGATCCCCAGAAATTGTTGCAACTGATCGCCGCCGCCGAAGGCGCAAAAAGCGGTGCACCAAGCGATGTGGCGGGGACCGTTCCAGTGGGTACGGTTCCGAACGTCCCCGGTGTAACTGGCGCAGGCAACGTCGCAGGCGGGACTTGGGCGGGCGGAATAGTGCCTTTGCAGGAAGAAGAAGTCCTCAAGACGATTCGCCTGCTCACCAGATTCGGAGAGGTTGGTGGCGACCCCAACGCCGATACCACGAAATTGCAGCAAGAACTCAGCGCCGTTGACCCTAACACGAAAGTCAATCTGCAGCAGTTGCTTGGAAGCCTTGCCTCGCAAGCCACGACCGAACAGGCTGACAACACACCTCTGCTGATGAAGGCAGCGGAGCACATGGCCATACGCTTCGCCCTCGAGCGTTTCCAGAAAGGTGAAGTGAAGGTCAACGCAGTGCACCAGATGATGGAGCACATGAGCCGGCAGATGGATACCCTACGTCAGATCCTGAAGATTCAGGAAGACAAGATGGGTAAAGCTGGAATTCTTGTTGAATCCCACGCCGACATTCTTGACCGCATGTTCTGGGCGGAAGTACCCGAAGCCGGCAAGAAGAGCGTTCTACTTTCGCACGAAGCCGCTTGTGTGCCTCCTCGTAACGTGCGCCAATTTGTTGAAGTGTTACTTGATCGCGGGGACAAGGAAACCTCAGCTTCCATTCTGCAAAACTATCTGAGCTGCCTTGATGCCAAGGAAAGCGACACGCGTCGCAAGGTTGCAACCGGAGTCAGCCAACTTGCCGACCTTTTCGCGGCCACCGGGGGAGATTCAATGGCGTTGTCCGTACGCAAAATCGGAGAAGCCATCGGACAGGAATCTGATACCGAGCTGCAAAGCCTTCTGGGTGCCGCTTTCGTGCGTCTGAGCACGGAGGCTAGCGAACACAAGCAGTTTGGCGCGTTGAGCGAAATCTGTCTTGCGATGGAAAGCATCGCTCGACAACGGCCGGTGCTGGCCACCGATTTACGGCCTCGCATCGGAGTTGAGAACCGCCTGCCAGAGTTTATCGAAGAAGCTATGCAACTGCCGCAGTTGCCGGCGGACCTGTTACAGGTCTTGCGGCGCACTTCGCAGGCCGCAGTTGAACATCTTTCCGACCGGTTTTTCCGGTGTATGCGCCGCGAAGAGTGCGATCGCATCGTAGATATCGTTAAGGAACTGGGAGCGCCAGCTCAGGAACAGATTCGTGAGATGTTGCGCACCGGACAGCCGCGTCAGGGGGCCTCGGTGGTGGGATTGTTAAGTCGTCTCGACGTGCCGACACTGCTTGAACTTTTGCCCGTCCGGCTGCCGGAGTGGAACCGCTTTTATCATGACGTGGTAGTACGACAGGTCGCCTACGGTGCGGCTCACGACCGCGGACGCTCTTTGTTGGAACTCCTGGAGATTCTGGATCCCCTGGTTCTGCCACAGGCGATCGACGAAATTGGTATGAGCGGTGATCGTAGCGCAGTTCCTCCGCTGGTCGTCATGGCCGAAGCGGGCGAAGCTCAAGGACGCTCTCCACTGCTCCAGTTGAAGGCGGTTGAGTCTTTGGGACGGTTGCGTGAAAACGATGCAGTACCAGTGCTGCGCGGACTCCTCGAAGCAAAGAAGATGTGGCGTTTTAGCAATCACCGCGAACTACGCATCGCCGCAGCGCAAGCTCTGGTCAAGATCGATCCTCGTTATGGCAGCCAGATCATGGCGGAAAGTGGCCTGGAACCAGGAGAACTGGCAGTGGCTGCACTCGACGCCGCGCCCGCCTGCCCCTGGGTACGGCAACGGCGCTATGAGCGCATCGTTTTACGCAAAACACTTTCCGCCGCCATCAGCAGTTCGTGGGGAAAATCGAATATCGTAATTCGCGAGCTCAGCCTCGGTGGCGGCATGGGAACGAAAGAAGATAATCTGCGCGTGGGATCGGAAGCGAACATCGAAATAGCGTCTGGCGTTCGCCGTGTGCGAGGTCAAGTGTTGCTCCGTCGCGCGCGGGTGAACGAAGTCGGCTTTGAAATCGTGAATACCGACCTGGAGAGCCGATATCGCCTGCGTCGCATCCTGATGGATTCTCTCGATAATTCTTCGGGAACGATCGAAGGCGAGTGGGATGGACACCGCAGAAACTAACCCAACAGAATCAAATCGAATAGAAAAGCCTCTGCACTCGCAGAGGCTTTTTACTCTCGGAAAAGTCTTCTACTTCACTTTGGCAAAGATGATGACCAGCGTATAAAGCGCCAGTGATTCGATCAGAGCCAGGCCAAGAATAAGCGCGAATTGAATACCGGAGCGCGCGGCTGGATTGCGGCCCAACGCCTCGGCTGCCGCGGCCGTGGCTCGCCCCTGTGCCAGGCCGCAAACCGCAGAAGCAATCGCCATCGAAAATCCGGCTGAGATGGCGACCCAGTTGACCGCGCTGACAGCTTCCCCGCCCTGTGCGAACACCGGCACCGCCAGGAACAGGAATGCCAGTGCCATAAACAAATAGCTAAACAATCTACGCATTCTTACTCTCCTCTGTATGAATTCCCGCCAGTGGGTGGTTGACGCCATTCTCTAACGGGAAAGACGCCCTCACGCTGAACGGGTAAGACAAAAGTGTTTCAGTACTCAACGATCTTGCGAGCAACCAGTGGAAACTGCTCTAATGCTCTTCTGCTACCGCGCCCGACAAATACACCATCGTCAGCAGAATAAAAATATATGTCTGCAACAGTGAAACTCCGAGGTGAAGCCCAAGAAAAATAATCGGAACGCCGATCGGCACGAGCGAGAAAAATACCCACGTCACCATATCGCCAGCAAACATGTTGGCATACAGACGAACTGTGAGCGATAGCATGCGCGCCAGATGGCTGATAATCTCAATCGGCACCATGATGATGGCCAACCACCACATCGGCCCCATGAAATGCTTCAGGTACGCGATCCCATGCTGCCGGAATCCCTGGCTTTGATAGTAGACAAAGGCACAGATGGCGCAGCCTAAAGGCACAACCGGTACAGCAGTGGGCGATTCAAAACCTGGGACCAACCCCAGCAAATTGGAAATCAGAATGAAAAACGTCAAGGTCATTAAGAACGGCGTGTAGCGCTCGCTGTGATGGCCGATGATCTCCTGACTCTGACCTTCCACAAATCCGTGTGCAGTCTCGAACACGTGCTGCAGACCACTCGGGTTGTCCACCGAAAGGCGCGCACGCACCAAAACAAACATCAAAACCAAGAATAAAAACACCAAAAACTGCATTGCGACAGCATTTGTGATGGGAGCCTGGGGGTACGCAGGATTCACGTGTAGGGCCTGCAGCAGCCCGGTGACGAGCCCGGCAAAAAGCCGGTTCAGAATCGAGGTGAACCAAAGCTGTTCAGGCATAAAAGAGCTGAATCGTCCATTCTAAAAATATCTGGCTGTCATCCCTACCGAAGCGAAACGCGACAAACGAAGTGGGGGACCGGCTGTTTCCCGGAGAAAACTCGCTTTGCCGTAGCGCTTTAGTAGTCGCAAGACACTAAATTTCGCTGGCTAGCGCCGCCCACCCTTCATACAGTGCTTCACAGGCAATGGCTCCTACCGGCAAAAAAAGCCCGGCAAAGAGGCCATACAAGCTTGCGGGAGAAAAAGTGAATATAACATACGCTCCGAGGGCCATCAAAACGTAGCGAAGCAAGAAGCGCAACACCATTCCACTGCTCGATTGCGATTTGGCCGGCTGCGTACTGCGATCGGCCAGCGCACTCACAACTTTTTTTAGCCAATGGAAATTCAGGTAGGCGACGGCACAGCCGCCAGCAAATCCCAAAGCGACGCGCCAGCCGTAGCGCCACCAACCGGCGATACTCAGGGCCACCGCCAGCGCCACCATGAGTCGTGAAATTCGCCCAAGAGCGCCCGAATAGAAGGCCTCGGCCTTGGGGTCAACCGTTAACAGATCGCCTGCGTTCATCTGGGTTCGTCGGAAAGCGCCGCCCGGATCAGTTCGACAAATCCGGCCACAATGCCCAGAATCAGTCCCGCGAGGTATAGCCAGGTCGTATGTAACCACCGATCCAGCGCAGCTCCGATTAACCATCCTGCCACCGTCGCCGCCGGAAACACAAACGCAAGCTGGCTGTACCTCGCTAGCTGCACCCATCCATTCTTCTTGTCGGGGTTGTCGTCCTGCCTGGGCATAGAGGAAGAGCCTAATTCACGAAGGCCTGGTGGACAATTGCGGCTTAAAATCGCCACCCAGGCTTTTCTAGCGTATCAAGTCGGCCACCGGCGTGGCCTGGACGATCCCCAAAGACCAATTCACCATGCGAATAAATTGCTCAGGAAAAATTCCGATATAGACGGTGGCGAAAGCCGTTACGCCCAGTGCCACTCGCATCCCCGCGCTGATGGGGAGCGGAGTCTTATCCAGCGCCTCGCGCATGAACATCTGATTCGCAATCCGCATGTAGTAGTAAAGCCCGAACACCGCGTACAGGACCGCCAGCGACGCCAGCACATAGTGACCGCTCTCGATTAGACTCAGGAAAATGAAGTACTTTCCATAGAAACCAGCGAGAGGTGGTATCCCGGCGAGCGAAAGCAAAAAAATCAGCATCAGGACTGCTTCGGTCGGCGCGCGGAAATAAAGTCCGGCGATGTCGTCTAATTCGTCGCCGATGACATTGCGTTGCCGTAGCGAGGCGATCACGGCAAATGCCCCGAGATTCATGAAGGTATAGACCAGCAGGTAGAGAAGAATTCCCTTCAGTCCATCGAAGAATGCTGGTGCTGGATACACCACTGAAGCGAGTGCAACCAGGCCCAGCAGCATATAACCAACGTGGGCGATCGAGGAATACGCGAGCAGGCGCTTCAGATTGCTCTGTGTGAGCGCGGCCAGGTTCGCCCCGGTCATGGTTACGACCGAAACAAAAATCAGCAGTGGAACATAAACCGTTCGAAGCGGATAAAGCCCCCAAAGAAAAATGCGAAGCAGCATGGCCCAGGCCGCGGCCTTCACCGCCACCGACATGAATCCCGTCACCGTGGTAGGCGCGCCTTCATAGGCGTCGGGCAGCCACTGATGAAATGGAATTGCGGCGATCTTGAAAAATAGTCCCGTGGATACCGTAAGCAGCGCGATAACCGCGATTGGGTCGATGTGATCCTGATGCGCTGCGGCAAGACGAACCAGGCCGCTCCTTATTCCCAGGAGACTGGTGCTCCCGGTCAGTCCGTAGAACAAAGATAATCCGTAGGCAAATATGCCGGACGAGAACGCGCCCAGCAGAAAATATTTCATCGCAGCTTCATTCGATCTGCGATCGCGGCGCAGAAATCCTACCAACACATAGGTGGAGATGGCCATCAATTCCAAGCCAATGAAAATCAACACCACGTCGAAGCCCGCGGCCATGCACATCATGCCGACGACCGAAAACAGTATCAATGAATAGAATTCGCCATGGTTCTCGTGTTCGATCTCCAAGTATCGTACCGACATCAGAATGGAAATCGCCGCTCCTCCGAGGAACAGGTACCAGAAATAAATGGTGAAGTGATCCACCACCAGCGAGTTCAGGAAGGCCGATTCTCCCGGAAGGCCGACGGTCTTGAAAGCCAACTGAATTTTTACGACTCCGGCCGCGGAGAACAAGATGCCGATCAGAGCTGTCAATGCATTGGTCCACTTCCATTCCGCGGGCAACAACAAATCCACCATCAAGATGCCCAACGCGAACAATGTAAGCAAGATGATGGGCAGCGACATCAGGTAGTCGACCCGTCCGAAATTTTGTGCCAGATTTTCGAACACTATTTGGTTCCCTTCGCCTCAATCGCTGCGACCTGCGCCGGCACACTGGGCGTACCTTCGCCCGCCGGTTGGTATCTCGCATTCACCGCCTGCACGCCGGGGTAGTCCTTCCCTCGCACCGTGTAAACGATCTGGTTCACCGGTTGCTCCAATATCTGGAAGAAAGGCTTGGGATAGAGCCCGATCCAGAAGGCAAGAATGACCAGCGGCGCGAAAGTAAATAGCTCTCGCGGAGTAAGGTCGTGGAGTTTTTCATTCTTGGGATTAGTTACGGTCCCGAAGAATACTCGCTGGTACAGCCACAGCAAGTAGGCCGCTGCCAGAATCACTCCCGGCACTGCCCACGCCGCCCACTTCCAGTTTTCCATGAAAGTGCCCTGCAGAATGGTGAACTCGCCGACGAATCCGTTCAGCAACGGCAGCCCCATCGACGAAAGGAACATGATCATGGTGATGGTTGCGTACACCGGCATAACGTTCGAAATGCCACCGTACTCGGAAATTTCGCGCGTATGCCGCCGCTCGTAGAGAATGCCGACGATCAGGAACAGCGCACCTGTCGAGATGCCGTGATTGATCTGCTGCAGAACTGATCCGCTAAGTCCGGCGGGGTTGAGTGCAAAAATTCCCAACGTGCAGAACCCAAGGTGGCTGACCGACGAGTACGCCACCAGCTTCTTCATGTCCTTCTGCACCAACGAAACCAATGCACCGTAGATGATTCCCACGATGGATAGAAAAATCATCCATCCCCGCACTTTGGGGTGCATGACAACATCGGGGAAAAACGGCAACGCGAAGCGTACGAATCCGTATGTCCCCATCTTCAACAGAACGCCTGCCAGTATGACGGAACCCGCAGTTGGAGCTTCCACGTGGGCGTCAGGCAGCCACGTGTGAAAGGGAAACATGGGCACCTTGATGGCAAAAGCCAGAAAGAATGCCAGAAAAAGCAGGATGGCAAACGTCGCACCATACGCCGGATCGTGAAAGATAAGCGGCGCCGTCTTGTACAAAGCCTGGATGCTGAAGCTGTACTGACCTGTCTGATGGAAATTGTAGAAGTATAGGAAGAGCACGGAGAGCAGCATCAGTACTGAGCCGATTAGTGTGTACAGGAAGAACTTGATAGCAGCGTAGAGCTTTCTCGGGCCGCCCCAGATCCCGATCAGCAAGTACATCGGCACCAGCATGGCTTCCCAGAACACGAAGAAGAGGAAAAAATCGAGGGCCATAAAGACGCCCAGCATTCCGGTCTGCAACACCAGAAACCAGATGTAATACTCCTTGACCCTGGTTTCGATGGCGGTCCAGGAGGACAGGATGGAAATCCAGCCAAGCAGCGTGGTCAGCATGATCAGCAGGAACGAAATGCCATCGATTCCCAGAACGTACCCGGCGCCGATGGATGGGATCCAGTTGTTGGGCGATCCCTCCAAGAATTTGAAGCCAGGTTCAAATCGTTGTGACCAGAACCATGGCACCAGCGGAATCGAAACCAGCAGCCCGGCCAGTGCAAAAATGTTCGCGATCCAGCGGATTGTGTCTTTCTGCTCCTTGGGAATGAAGATAAGCAGAAGGGCGCCAACTAGCGGGGTGAAAAGAATGATCGAGAGAATGTGATTATGCATAAATGCAGTCGTCGGCCGTCCGTTTCGGCGAACCTGTTGTTACCGTACTGCGTAATAGAAAACGAATCCCACCAACCCCACCACCATCACTAGCGCGTACCATTGCACCAGACCCCACTGCAACAGTCGTGTGGGATAGGAAACCATTCTCGACAGGATGGCAGGACCGTTTACCAAGACGCCGTCAATAATCCATTTATCCCACCAACTGGAGATCGTTCCGCTGAGCCGAGTCATCCACCCCGCGCCATTGACCGTCCCATCAATCACATGCGAATCGATCCACGACGACACTTCACCTAATCCCAGCACTCCCAACCTCACGTCTCCTACCTTGCGGCGGCCGGTAAAGGCGTAATCGTAACCTTCATCGACGTAATATTTGTTCAACAAGACGTTGTAAACCGGCGCGGCCTTCACCGCGATGGGCTCCACGTAACCCTTACCTGCGTGGCGATATGCTTTCCACGCCATACCGAATCCAGCCACGGCTGCGCCAATGGATAACAGCATCAGGAAATATTCGACCGGGCTCGTATGTTCTTCCTCCTTCTCACCGGCAGCCAGCTGCCCGGATTTTCCTTCAGCCTGGAACACCGCTGCTTCCCGGGCAAAAACTGGCTCCAGGAATTTTTCGAAACGATTCGATCCCCCCAAGCTGCTTGGCCATCCCAGCCATCCCGCGAAAATTGCGCAGATGGCGAGCATGATCAATGGCACTGTCATGGATTTCGGCGATTCGTGGATGTGGTGTTCGACCTCATGAGTCATCCGTGGTTTGCCATGAAAGGTAAGGAACATGAGTCGGAACATGTAGAAGGCCGTCATCAACGCCGTTACATAGCCCATCAGCCATAACCAGCGATAGGCGCCACCCTCTGATGTCCACGTCTGCCAAAGAATTTCGTCTTTCGAGAAGAATCCAGCGAACGGCGGGATTCCGGCGATGGCGAAGGTCGCGATAAACATTGTCCAGTGAGTGATAGGAATGCGCTTGTGCAGGTCGCCCATATTTCGCATGTCCTGCTCACCGCTCATAGCATGGATGACAGAACCCGAACCAAGGAACAACAGCGCCTTAAAAAATGCGTGTGTGAAGACGTGAAACACGCCCGCGGCAAAAGCGCCTACACCTAAGGCTAAAAACATATAGCCCAGTTGGGAGACAGTGGAGTATGCCAGCACTCGCTTGATGTCGTTCTGCACTAGTCCAATGGAAGCCGCGAAAATTGCGGTAAGCGCCCCTATGATCGCAACCGTCTTCATCGAAGCCGGGGCCAGCACAAACAAAGCATTCGACCGCGCCACCATATACACCCCGGCGGTGACCATGGTGGCGGCATGAATTAGCGCGGAGACTGGGGTGGGGCCTTCCATGGCGTCGGGGAGCCAAACGTAAAGTGGAACCTGGGCAGATTTGCCGCAGGCGCCGACGAACAGCAGCAATGTGGCCGCTGTGATGACCGGATCGCCGATTCCGAAGTGCCCGCTCCGGGCCAGATGCGTGACTGTGGTAAAACGCATCGAGCCGAAGTACCACGCGATGGTGAACATGCCGAGCAGAAAGCCGGCGTCCCCAATGCGATTGACAATGAACGCTTTATTGGCCGCTGTACTGGCTGACTGGCGATGGAAGTAGAAGCCTATCAGCAGGTACGAACACAGACCCACACCTTCCCATCCCACAAACATCAGCGCGTAGTTGTTCCCCAATATCAAAGTCAACATGGAGAACATGAAGAGGTTTAGATATCCGAAGAAACGGTAGTACCCACCTTCGTGCGCCATGTAGCCGGTGGAGTAAATGTGAATCAGAGTGCCGACGCCAGTCACGAACAGCAACCAAATGCCGGAGAGTGGATCGAGCAGAAATCCGACATCGGCCTGGAATGGCGCGGGAGTACCGTCGCGCTTGACGTAATTCATTTGGCCGGTATCAGTACCTAGCCAGGTGTAAACGACTTTTTCAAAAGGCTTCCCAGCATTTTCGTGGGCGTAATTTGTGTATTGCCACACGGCGCAACATGAAAAGAGAAACGCGAGAACCACGGCTCCGACACACACTGCATTGATGGTCGCCTTCTGCAGTTTGCGCCCAAAGAAAAACATAATGGCGGCGCCGAAGGCGGGAAACAGCGGAACGAGCCCGATGTAGTCGAGAAAGAGCATTATTTTCAGCTTCTAGCTTCTAGCTTTCGCTTCTAGCCAGGAGCTAGGAGCCAAGGGCCAAAAGCTGTTTTCTACCATTTCAGTAAATCGATTTCGTCTACGTTGACCGTTTCTTTGTTCCGAAAGAACGCGATCAAGATTCCCAAACCTACGGCTGCTTCCGCCGCCGCGTCGGTGATCACAAATATTGCGAAAATCTGGCCGTGCAGTCCCCATATCCGGGAAAATGCCACCAGGTTCAAGTTGACCGCATTCAAAATCAGCTCGATCGACATGAGAACAATGACCACATTCCTGCGGGTCAATACGCCGACCACGCCCAGAACGAAGAGGGCAGCCGCGACTACGAGATAGTGAAGTGTTCCGATTGGAGCCATGTTTCCGCGCTTTTAGCTCTTACCTCACCAAAGACCGCCACGACGGGCAACGGCTTAAGGACAAAACCAGCGGTAGAGGCGTTTTTTCAAATTCTCTTCTTCGCCATCACAACCGCTCCGATTACCGCTACCAATAACAGCAATGAGGCGATTTCGAAAGCGAACATGTAATTTCCGTACAGCAATACCGCGACTTGTTGGGTGTTGGCTTGCTCCGGCATCTGGATTGCCCGGTCGGGAAACAGCGCCCTGCCTTTGGCGTAGACGAAAACGAACAAGGCGCCGAGCGCAACTGCTGCCGCCAATCCGACCAGCCATTGCTTGTTGAACGGTTCCTCTTTCTGCGATTTCTCGATGTTCACAAGCATAATTACAAACAAGAACAACACCATAATGCCGCCCGCGTAAAGAATGATCTGTACACCAGCGACGAAGGGTGCGTACAACATCAGATAAAGTGCCGCCTGTCCGAGCAGCGACATGATTAGAGCCAGGGCCGAATGGACCGGATTCTTACGCGTGATGACCAGCACGCCACTGATCACCGTCAGCGCCGACAGAAAATAGAAGAAAAATGTTGTGGCTACCGGAGCCATAATTTGCTCGTCATTCCGAGAAGTTTTCGTCCTCGAATATTTTCAACCTTAAAAACTATCCGCTCGTCCCCTTGTCGGGCGGTGGGGCAGGCGGGCGAGCTATTCGCCCCAACAAACGAGCCGGTTACACTTAGAAAATAATTCCTGCTATCGCCGTCAGCACCAGAACACCGATGCCGACCGGCAGTAGGATTTTCCACCCTACTTTCATCAGTTGATCAAAGCGGTAACGCGGGAACGTTCCGCGATACCAAATGTACATGTACATCGAAACTGCCACCTTCGCGCTGAACCAGAAAATATCTTGTATTCGGTCACGCACCGGCGGGATAAACAGAATTATGCCGATCAAAGCCAGCACTGCGCCGAATCCGCCTAACCCGATAGTTTGTACTTTGAAGTATGGGTGTTTGGGCATGCGGGAAGTGCTGTAAAAGGTGAGGGCAGCCAGAAAAAGAAAGGTCAGACCGGGGATAAGGGAAAAGACAAGATCCCAGGTTTCGCCATTCAGGGCGTTGGGGAATGGCCGCATCCATCCGCCAAGCCATAGAGTGACGGCAATGGACGATACCGCGATCATCGCGGAATATTCCGCGAGGAAGAACAGAGACCAGCGGAATCCGCTGTACTCGGTGTGAAATCCGGCGGTTAGCTCCGACTCCGCTTCCGGCAAATCGAATGGAGCGCGGTTGGTTTCGGCGACCATGGCGATAGCAAAGATAACGAACGCGATCAATCCGAGTGGAAAGAACTTAAACGCAAACCACACATGCTGGGCTTGCTGCGCCTGCACGATACCGATCATGCTCAAGGTGCCGCTGCCTTCTTTATTGAGGCTGGTCATCAGAACGGCGGAAACTACGGCCAGTCCCATGGCAATTTCGTAGGACACCATCTGCGCGCTGGAACGCAGTGCACCCATCAGTGGATAATGTGAGTTGGAAGCCCATCCGGCCATCACCACGCCCAGAACACTTAGGGAAGAAACGCCCAACATGAATAGAACGCCGATATTCATGTCCGTCACGGCGTGCGTGGGGCCGAAAGGCACCACAATAAATACGGTGAATGCAGTAATCACGACGATAAGCGGCGCCATCCAGAAGACGAGCGGGTCGGCTTCAGCAGGCATGATGTCTTCCTTAAGTAAAAGCTTTAAGGCGTCGGCGATCGGCTGCAACAGGCCATGGGGGCCAACTCTCATCGGCCCCAGGCGGACCTGCATGTGAGCAAGAATCTTCCGCTCCAACCAATTCATCGCGATGACAGCGATGGAAAGGCCTAGAAAGATAAGCACGATGTACACAAATGCCCAAAACATGTTGCCGGCCGACCCCGGCGTGGTATCGCTCTTGAGATACGAAGTGATGTAATCGAGCATCAGCGATCCACCTCGCCCAGTACGATATCCAGAGTGCCAATGACGGCGATAACATCGGCCACCAGCGCGCCGCGCACCATCATGTCCAGTGCTTGCAAATTTACAAATGACGGGGGCCTCACACGCACCCGGTAAGGCTGCGTAGATCCATCGCTTACGATGAAAAACCCCAGCTCGCCTTTGGGCGCTTCGATGGAGTGGTAAATCTCACCCACCGGCGGCTTCATTACCTTTGCGACCTTGGCCATGATCGGTCCGCTGGGAATTTTGCCAACCGCCTGCTCGATAATCCGAAGCGACTGCCTCATTTCATGCATGCGCACCATATACCGGTCGAAAGTATCTCCGTTTTGCCCGACAGGAATGTCGAAATCAAAATCAGCATAGGCGGCATACGGCTGCGCTTTACGCAGGTCCCATTTAACACCGCTGGCACGTAGGACCGGGCCAGACACTCCCAGCGCGATGCACTCCTTGGCAGAAATTTTGCCAACATCTTTGGTTCGCTCGATCCAAATGCGGTTGGTCGTAAGCAGTTCCTCATATTCGTCAATCTTCGGAGTGACGAATTTGATGAACTTCTCCACCTCTCGCTCAAAACCCTCATACGTCTCGTATGAGCACCCGCCGATGCGGAAAGCGTGCGTGGTTAGACGCGCTCCGCAGTATTTCTCGAAAATCTTGAGAATTTCTTCGCGGTCGCGAAAGGTATAAAACAGCGGAGTGATGGCGCCGATATCGAGTGCATGCGTGCCCAGCCACAACATGTGGCTGGCCAGCCGATTCAACTCCGTAAGGATTACTCGGATGTAGTTTGCCCTGGGCGGCGCCTGGATGTTGAGCAACTTCTCTACCGCTTCGCAATAACCCAGGCCATTCGAGACCGCAGCTACGTAGTCCATGCGATCCACGTAGGGATTAAACATGGTGTAGGTGCGATGCTCGGCGATCTTCTCCACCCCGCGATGGAGGTAGCCGATCACACACTCGGTGCCTAGAACCTTTTCGCCATCCAGCTTTAAAATCACGCGCAACACGCCGTGGGTCGCAGGATGCTGCGGGCCCATGTTGATGATGAGTTCGTTGGAATCGAGAAACGTTTTCTCGTGCTGTTCCAGTTCCAGGTGGGAGGTCCTGTCCGTCATTGCCCGCTCTCGATCCCCAGGTTAATCTGCACCCACTCCTGATCCTGTTGAATGATGCCGTAATCTTTGCGGAGCGGATACCCTTTCCAGTCATCGGGCAACAAAATGCGCTTTAAGTCAGGATGCCCTTCAAAGCGGATGCCGAACATGTCATAAGTTTCACGCTCCAGCCAGTTGGCTGCGGGCCAGATCGCCACCACGCTGGGTACGGATTCCCCGTCGGCGTACGCAGCTTTCACCCTGATGCGTTCATTGAGCGGAAAGGAATAAAGAATCCAGATGACCTCGAACTGCTTCTCGCGATCTGGATAGTGAACAGCTGTTATGTCGACGCAATAGTCGAACTCTTCCTGATCCCTCAGCACCCGCAGCATCTCGGGAAGGAGGGACGAGTTTGCGACGATATAGTTCTGGCCTAAATAGCTATTGGCCTCGATGCCCGACCCATGTTGAGCACGGAGACGGGAAATCATGGCCGACTCCCACGGAACCGCGGCGGCACCTGTTGGTTTTGGAGGCGCTTCCGCAGTCTTCGCCGGCATGGCGGAAGCAGCAGGCTTGTCGGGGGAGGACTGTACACTGCCGGGAATAGGCTCCCCTGCCGCCGGCTGGGGCTCACCACTCGGCGGCGGCGTAGGGGATTTAGTTTCCTCGGGCATAGCTACGGAAGGTGCAAACCTCCGGCGCCGTGGGCGTCTAGAAGAACGTTAACTTTTAACAGCTTACAAACTAAGTGTCAATCAGGGACGCGATAAGGGGGTGGGGGCCGTTTTGAACTTTCAAGTATGACAAAAATTGGAATTGTAAAAGTTCAGATAGAAAGTTTTCACGCGCTCGGATGCGTATTTAAAATGTTCTCATGGGAGACAAGTACAAGCCAAAACCAGGAGATACGGTAATGGCTTTGAATCATATCGGTATCTTTAAAGTGGTATCTGTGACCGAGGCGGGCCACCTGACCGACCTTCAGCCGTTTAATCCTTCGAGGCAACTCCCGTTCGGCAAGCTTATTAAGGGTATTCCCTCGGGTGTCCTCACCCAGTTTAAAAAAGAGAACGCCAGTCAAGCTGCTGCCCAGATGGTGAGAATAGTGAGAGAGGTTACTGAAAACAAATAGCCAAACAGCTCGTAGTTTAAATGAAGACGAGGGAACTA
>Ga0207693_10000151_pt1 | contig 64033 bp, 56 predicted proteins | sample LARL81metaG_FD_184347 | JGI IMG/M metagenome (GOLD analysis project Ga0207693, IMG submission 184347) | Corn, switchgrass and miscanthus rhizosphere microbial communities from Kellogg Biological Station, Michigan, USA - LAR L8-1 metaG... | ecosystem: Host-associated > Plants > Roots >... | reverse complement strand
GTGTTCTCGTTCCGGCTTAGCGCTGCGGCGAGGGTGCAGCTCGGGTTCCAGCGGATCTTGGCGGGTCGGGTCGTGGGCGGGAAGTGCGTGCTGCAGACGCCCAGGAATCGCCGCGGTCACAGGGCGTGCGTGTTCTATGCCAAGGCGCAGAGCGTGGCGGCGATCGCGGCGAGGGCGGGCACGAACCTGGTGCGTTTCCAGGGTCGTCTGAGTCGCAAGGCCAAGCTCGTCATCGGCGCGAAGTACCGGCCGGTGCTGACGACGCTCACGAGCGCCGGCAAGCCGATCAAGAGCTACCTCGGCCCGCGCTTCGAGATCGTCAAGCAGCAGCCGAAGCGCAAGCACTGAGCGCGCGCAAACTGCGGCAAGAGTCGCGCGGATCGTCACCGAATCGTCCGATCCGGGACCTACCATCTCAGGCCCGTGTCTGCGTCGACCTGCGCCCATCTCCACGTCCACTCCGAGTACTCGCTGCTCGACGGCGCGTGCAAGATCGACGCGCTCGCGGCGCGCGCGGCGGCGTTCGAGCAGCCGGCGCTCGGGCTGACCGACCACGGCGTCATGAACGGCTCGGTCGAGCTGTTCAAGGCCTGCCGCAAGCACGGCATCAAGCCGCTGCTCGGCTGCGAGGTCTACGTCGTCGACGACCACCGCAACCGCGACGGCAAGGCCGAGCGCAACCACCTCACGCTGCTTGCCGAGACGCCGGCCGGCTACCGCAACCTCGTCAAGCTCTCCTCGGCCGGCTTCCTCGACGGCCTGCACCGCGGCAAGCCGGGCGTCGACCTCGAGCTGATGTCCAAGCACGCCGAGGGGATCGTCGTGCTGACCGGCTGCCTCGCCTCGCGCTTCTGCCAGCGGCTCGTGCACGATCGCCCCGACGAGGCGCGCGCGCATGCCGACGACCTCATGAGCGTCTTCGGCGCGGAGCAGGTCTACTTCGAGCTGCAGAAGAACGGGATCACCGACCAGGACAAGGCCAACGAGGGGATCGTCCGCATCGCACGCGAGGTGGGAAGGCCCCTCGTCGCGACCGGCGACGTCCACTACCTGCGCCGCGAGGACTACCACCACCACACGGCGCTGCTGTGCGTGCAGACGAAGTCCACGCTCGCCGAGCCGAAGATGACGTTCGACACCAACGAGTTCTACTTGAAGTCCAGCGAGGAGATGGCGGACGCCTTCTCCGACCACCCGGAGGCGCTCGCGACCACGCTCGAGATCGCGCAGCGCTGCGACGTCGAGATCGAGCTGGGCAAGCAGCTGATCCCGTGCTACCCGACGCCGAGCGGCGAGCCCGAGGGCGCCTACCTGCGCGCGCTCGTCGAGCAGGGGCTGCGCCATCGCTACGGCGACCCGCCGCCGGCGGCGGCCGTCGAGCGGATGGAGATGGAGCTGGAGGTCATCGACCGGATGGGCTTCAACGCCTACTTCCTGATCGTCTGGGACTTCGTCAAGTACGCGAAAGACAACGGCATCGCGGTCGGCCCGGGGCGCGGCTCGGCGGCCGGCTCGCTCGTCTCCTACGCGTTGCAGATCACCGACGTCGACCCGCTCGCCTACGACCTGCTCTTCGAGCGCTTCCTGAACCCCGAGCGCGTCTCGATGCCGGACATCGACATCGACTTCTCGGTGCGCGGGCGCGAGCGCGTGATCCGCTACGTGACCGACAAGTACGGCAAGGAGTCGGTCGCGCAGATCGTCACGTTCGGCAAGATGTTCCCGCGCGCGGCGACGCGCGACGCGGCGCGCGTGCTCGGCCACGACTACGCGATCGGCGACCGGCTCGCGAAGCTGATCCCCGACCCGATCATGGGCCGCCCGCCGTCGTTCGAGGACTGCCTCGCGCCCGGCGAGGAGCTGCGCAAGGCGGTCGACTCCGACCCGACCGCCAAGCAGATTGTCGATGTCGCGCGCGGCCTGGAGGGGATCGTGCGCAACTCCTCGATCCACGCCGCCGCGGTCGTGATCGCCGACAGACCGCTGACCGACATCGTCCCGCTCCAGCTCGCCGACGCCGGCAACGACGCGGACACCGGCGAGAAGGTCTACCGCACCGTCACGCAGTTCTCGATGAAGCCGATCGAGGAGATCGGCCTGCTGAAGATGGACTTCCTCGGGCTGCGCAACCTCGACGTGATCGAGGACGCACTCGACATCGTCGAGCGCTCGACCGGCACCCGCCCCGACATGGAGGCGCTGCCGCTCGACGACGCCAAGACGTACGCGATGCTCGCCGCCGGCGACTCGGTCGGCGTCTTCCAGTTCGAGTCCGAGGGCATGCGCGAGGCGCTCAAGAAGGTGCGCCCGGACGAGTTCGAGGACCTCGTCGCGCTCAACGCGCTCTACCGCCCGGGCGCGATGGACCAGATCCCGACGTACGCGCGCGGCAAGCGCGACCCCGACTCGGTCACCTACGCCGACGAGCGCCTGCGCCCGATCATCGCGTCGACGAAGGGCGTGATCCTCTACCAGGAACAGGCGATGCAGATCGCCAAGGTCCTCGCTCGCTTCACCGGCGCGAAGGCCGACGACCTGCGCAAGGCGATCGGCAAGAAGAACCGCGAGGCGATGGCGCGGCTCAAGCCCGAGTTCGTCGCCGGCTGCCGCGCGTCGGGCACGAGCGAGCAGGTGATCGAGTGGCTGTGGCAGACGAACGAGCGCTCGGCCGACTACTCGTTCAACAAGTCCCACGCCGCCTGCTACGGGCTGATCTCCTACCGCACCGCCTGGCTGAAGGCCAATCACCCGGCTGAGTACATGGCGGCGCTGATCTCCTCCGTGATGGACACGAAGGACAAGGTCCCGTTCTTCGCCGCGCAGGCCGAGCAGATGGGGATCGAGATCCTGCCGCCGGACGTCAACGAGTCCGACCACGAGTTCATGGTGCGCGACGGCAAGATCCGCTTCGGGCTCGACGCCGTCAAGGGCGTCGGCTTCGCGGCCGTCGAGGCGATCAAGCGCGCGCGCGAGGAGGGGGGGCCGTTCGAGTCGCTGTGGGACTTCTGCGCCCGCGTCGATGCGCGCACCGTCAACAAGAAGTCGATCGAGGCGCTCGTCAAGTGCGGCGCGTTCGGCTCGACCGGCGCGACGCGCAAGGGGATGCTCGCGGTGCTCGAGCAGGCGCAGGCGGCCGGCCAGCAGGCCCAGCAGGACGCGCTGATCGGGCAGGGCTCGATCTTCGACCTGGCCGGGCCGGAGGAGGGCGGCAGCTCAGCGGCCGCCGCGTTCGCCGCGCCGAGCCACCCGCCGATCCCGTCCGAGGAGTTCGACCAGGCCGAGCTGCTCGCGGTCGAGAAGGAGTCGATCGGGCTGTTCGTCTCCGCCCACCCCTTGAAGGCGGTGCGCGAGGCGATGCGCGTCAAGGCCGACTGCCCGCTCGCCGCGCTCGCCGACCGCCGCGACGGCGAGTGGGTCACCGTCGGCGGGATCATCACGCAGGCCAAGAAGATCCGCACGAAGAAGGGCGACCAGATGATGTTCGCCACGCTCGACGACCTCGAGGGCAGCGTCGAGATGCTCGTCTTCGGCAAGGCGCTCGCCGCCTACGAGGACGCGCTCGCGCTCGACGCGGTCGTGCTCGTGCGCGGACGCGTCGACCACAAGGACGCGTCGAAGACGTGCCTCGTCGTGCAGGAGGCCGAGCGCTTCGAGCCGTCCGAGGCCGAGGTGGAGGCGGCGCGCGAGCAGGCGCGCAAGATCGTCGTCGGCCCGCCGCCGGTGCGCCTGCGACTCGACGCGACCGCGCTGCCCGCGCGCGTGATCGAGGAGCTCAAGCACCTGCTCGAGATGCACCCCGGCGAGTCCGACGTCGTGCTCGAGATGCGCACCTCGCGCGGCCAGCGCCGCCTCAAGCTCGGGGAGGGCTTCCGCGTCACGCCGAACGCGGCGCTCCACTCCGAGCTGGACTCGCTGCTCGGCGCCGCGATGCTCGACGCCGCCGCGGCCTGAGCCGGCCGACCGCCCGCCTCAGATCCCGCGCGCCGCCAGTCCCCGCTCGCGCAGCGCCATGCAGTGCGCGATCTCCTCCGCGCTCGGGCCGCTGCGGTTCTCGCCCGGCGTCTCCAGCACGCACGGCAGCCCCTCGAAGCGCGGCTCGGACAGGAACGCCTCGCAGCCATCGTCGCCCAGCTCGCCCTCGCCGACGTTCGCGTGGCGGTCGCGGTTGGAGCCCAGCGGCGTCTGCGAGTCGTTGAGATGCAGGGAGCCGAGGCGGTCGAGGCCGACGACCCGGTCGCACTCGTCCAGCACCGCCGCCAGCCCCGCCGGCGTGCGGATGTCGAAGCCGGACGCGAGCAGATGGCACGAGTCGAGGCAGATCCCCAGCCGGCGCCCCCGGCCGCTCGCCTCGATCAGCGCGGCCAGCTCCTCGAACGAGCGCCCGAGCGTCCCGCCCGCGCCCGCGGTGTTCTCCAGGTGCACGGGGCAGTGGTCGGTCATGTCGAGCGCTTCGCGGATCACCCAGCCGGCGCGCTCGATCGCCTCGTCGGCGTCGCCCGTCTTCGCCGAGCCGGGGTGCAGCACGACGCAGCACGCGCCGATCGCCTCGCCGACGCGCAACGAGTGCGTCAGCGACTCGACCGTCTTGCGGCGGATCTCCTCGTCGTCGCTGGCGCAGTTGAGCAGGTAGACGGCGTGGATCATCACCGCCTCGATCGGGCTGTCGATCAGCGCCGCGCGGAAGGCGGCGAAGTCGTCCTCCGTGTACGCCGTCGGCTTCCACATCCGCGGCGACTGGTTGAAGATCTGGATCGCGCGGCAGCCGCGCTCGACCCCGCGCTCGATCGCCTTCGGCAGGCCGCCCGCGGGGGAGACGTGGGCGCCGACTAGCATTCGGCCTTCATGCGACTGCGCTTCGCTCCTTCGCCGACGGGCGCGCTGCACATCGGCGGCGCTCGCACGGCCCTCTTCAATTGGCTTCTCGCACGCGGCAGCGGGGGCGACCTCGTGCTGCGGATCGAGGATACCGACCGCGAGCGATCGACCCCCGAGAACGTCGAGCAGATCCTCGACGCGCTGCGCTGGCTGGAGATCGACTGGGAGGGGGAGCCGATCTTCCAGTCCCAGCGCGCCGAGCGCCACGCCCAGGCGCTGGCGCAGCTGCTCGACTCAGGCCACGCCTACCGCTCCAACGCGACCGCCGACGACGTCAAGGCCTACAAGCAGCGCCACGGCCACGAGCGCGGCTTCCGCGGCGAGCCGGACTCTGACGGTGCGGTGCGCCTGCGCGTGCCCGACGAGGGCGAGACGGTCGTCGCCGACGCGATCCGCGGCGAGACGCGCTTCGCGCACGCCCACCTCGACGACCCGGTGATCGCGCGCGCCGACGGCTCGGTCCTCTACAACTTCGCGGTCGCGGTCGACGACCTCGACGCCGGCATCACGCACGTCGTGCGCGGCGAGGACCATCTGTCGAACACGCCCAAGCAGCTGCTCGTGTTCGAGGCGCTCGGCGAGACGCCGCCGCGCTACGCCCACCTGCCGCTGCTGCACGGCCCCGACGGCAGGAAGCTGTCCAAGCGCCACGGCGCGGCGTCCGTGCAGGAGCTGCGCGACGCCGGCTACCTGCCCGAGGCGGTGCGCAACTACATCGCACTGCTCGGCGCGGGCTACGACCCCGCGCAGGAGCTGTTCTCGACCGACGAGCTGGCGAGCCGGCTGCGGCTGGAGCGGATCTCGAAGTCGCCGGCCGTCTTCGACGAGCAGAAGCTGCGCCACTTCGACGGGATCTACCTGCGCGCGCTGCCCGAGGAGGAGCTGACGCGCCGGCTGGAGGCGTTCACCGGCCGCGGCGGGCTCGGCCCGGCGGTCGCGGTCACGCGCGAGAAGATCCAGACGCTCGCCGACTTCTGGCCGCTGGCCGGGTTCCTCTACGACGGACCGGTCGACGACCCGGACGCGTGGGAGAAGACGATCGGCGCACCCGGCGGCGCCGAGGCGCTCGCCCGCGCCCGCGCCGCACTCGCGGACGTCGAGCCGTTCGGCGTCGAGGGGATCGAGGCGGCGCTGCGCGGCGTCGTCGAGGCGCACGGGTACAAGCCGCGCCAGGTCTTCCAGCCGTTGCGCGTCGCGCTCGCCGGCACGACCGTCTCGCCCGGCATCTTCGAAAGCGTCGCGCTGCTCGGCCGCGAGGAGGCGTTGCGGCGCGTCGACGCGGCGCTCGCGCGCGCCGGTGCGGCCGCCTGACGGCCCGCGGCGGCGCGATTGGCGAAAAGCCTCTAAACCGGTGCGGAGCGCCTGCCGATAGAGGAAGCGGACGCGCCCGCTGCACGAGGCCGTCGCGAATCCCCTGCCCGCCTCCAGACGAACTACGATCGCCCATGACTCCCCCCACCGCAACCGCGCCGACGGCGCTGTCTGACGTGACGAGCCTCCCCAGCACGCCCACCGACCCGATCCCCCTCCACCGCCACCACAACGAGGGGCACGGCCGCCGCCTGACGGCCGCCTTCGAAGCGCTGGAGGCGTTCCCCGTGCTGGCCGAGTCGCGCAACCGCGTCCTGCGCCTGTTCACGCAGGAGCGCCCGGCGACGGCCGAGGTCGTCGCGGCGGTCGAGTCCGACGTCGCGCTGGCGATCGCGACGCTGCGGCTGGCGAACCGCGTCGAAGGCCGCGCGCGCGGACGGATCGACTCGATCGTCGAGGCGTTCGGCGTGCTCTCGCCGGCGGCCGTGCAGGCGCTCGCGAGCCGCGCGCGCACGTTCGACTTCTTCGAGCGCAGCGGGATCTGGGAGGGCACGCCCGAGCGCTTCCGCCTGCACGGCGTCGCCACGCAGCGCGCCGCCGACCGGCTCGCCGCCGAGCTGGGCTACGAGGACCGCGACCGCCTGATGGTCACCGCGCTGCTGCACGACGTCGGCAAGCTCGTGCTCGCGCACGCCTACCCGGGCTATCCCAAGCAGGTCCACGGGGACGCGAAGACGCCCGAGGAGCGCATCCACCGCGAGCGGCGCGAGCTGGGCGTCGACCATGCGCTCGTCGGCGGCGTGCTGACCCGCCGCTGGGGGCTGCCGAAGTCGATCGCCGGCCCGGTCGAGCGCCACCACTCCGAGGACGCCGACGGCGAGGCTGCGATCGTGCGCCTCGCCGACATGCTCGCCCACTACGGCCAGGGCGACGCGGTGACGCCGGGCGAGATGCTCGCGGTCGCGCGCACGGTCGGGCTCGGCCCGGCGGAGCTGCGCGCGGTCATGTACGACCTGCCGTACCCCTCGAACGGCAACCGCCCGCGTCAGCTCGACCCGTGCCCGCTGTCCTCGCGCGAGGTCGAGGTGCTGCGGCGTCTCGGGCAGGGAAAGGTCTACAAGCAGATCGCGCACGAGCTCGAGCTGTCGACCAGCACGGTCCGCACGCACCTGCACAACATCTACGGGAAGCTCGGGGCGGTGGACCGGGCGCAGGCGGTGCTGATCGCCACCGAGCGCGGCTGGATCTAGTTTTCGCGGCGGCCTCGTCGCGCCTGCGGGCGTCCTCGCTCGCTCGCCTGCGTGAGCAGGCCACGCTCACTGCGTCCTTCGCAGGCACGACGATGCGCTCGCGAAAACGGCGGTGCTGGCGCCTTGTGGTGCCATACCATCGGGTCCCGATGATCTCGATCACGACGAAGTCCCCCTACGCGCTGCGCGCGCTCGCCGAGCTGGGGCGGCTCGGGGCCGCCGGGCCGGTGCCGATCGCGGAGCTGGCGAAGCGGCGCGACATCCCGGTGCAGTTCTTGGAGCAGCTGTTCGCCGTCCTGCGCCGCGCGGGCGTGCTGAAGTCCCAGCGCGGCGTCAAGGGCGGCTACAGCTTCGCCCGCGACCCGGCCCGGATCACCGTGCTGGAGATCGTCGAGCTGCTCGACGGTACCTTCGGCGCGGGCGCCGAAGGCGTCTTCGCCGACGCCGCCGCAGCCGCCCGCGCCGTGCTCGAGCAGACGACCGTCGCCGACGTCATCGAGCGCGAGGCGCGCGACGCCGGCGCGGCGATGTACTACATCTAAGGGCGTTCGTTTGAGCGGCCGGCGAGCCGCCGCAACCCGCGCTTGATCAGCTTGACCAGCGATCCTTCGGGCTTGGCGCCTGCCTCCGGCCGGAACAAGCCCGGTGGAGGCGGAGGCGGCGGCACGCGGATGACGAGCTTCTCGTCGATCATCGATCAAAGCGCACCGACGATCGCGGCCGTCCAGGCCACGATCTGGACGACCAGCCCGGCGGCCGCGAGGTGGAAGCGAGTTGTCAGCTTGAAAATTCTCGGCGGCGCTCCTGCTAGCGTCGCCGCGTGGGCTACCCGAAGATCGAGCTGCACGTTCATCTGGAGGGGGCGGTCTCGCCGGAGCTGCTGTTCGCGGCCGCGCGGCGCAACGGGGTGACGCTGCCGTTCGACTCGACCGAGCAGCTGGCGGCCTACATGCGCTTTCGCGACTTCGACCACTTCATCGAGGCGTGGATGGCGACGACGACCGTCCTGCGCACCGCGCGCGACTATCGCGAGCTGGTGCTCGAGTACGCCCGCCGCGCGCAGGAACAGGGCGCCGTCTACGTCGAGGGGATCTTCTCGCCGACCGACCGGCTGCCGCTCGGCGTCCAGCTGGAGGAGAGCTTCGAGGGCTTCTGCGAGGGCGTGCAGGCCGCACGTGAGGAGCTGGGGATCGAGGTGCGCCTGACGCCGGACATTACGCGCTTCGCCCCGCTCGACGTGGCGTGCGCGACCGCCGAGCTGGCGGTCCGCTACCGCGACCGCGGCGTCGTCGGGCTCGGCCTCGGCGGCCCCGAGGTCGGCTACCCGCCCGAGCCCTACGCGCGGGCGTTCGCGATCGCGCGCGCGGGCGGCGTCGCGTCGGTGCCGCACGCGGGCGAGACGGAAGGGCCGGCGTCGATCCGCGGCGCGCTCGGCGCGCTGCACGCCGATCGCATCCGCCATGGCGTGCGCGCGGTCGAGGATCCCGGGCTGCTGCGCGAGCTGGCCGAGCGGCAGATCGTCTGCGACGTGTGCGTGCTGTCGAACGTGTGCCTGTCGGTCGTGCCGTCGGTCGACGCACACCAGCTGCCGCAGCTGCTCGCCGCGGGCGTGTCGTGCACGGTCAACACCGACGATCCGACGTTCTTCTCCTGCGACCTGGAGAGCGAGCACGCGGCGGCGCGCTCGCTCGGGGCGCAGCCGCGCGCGCTGTTCGAGGCGGGCGTGCTCGGCGCGCGCTGCGAGCCGGAGATCGCGCAGCGGCTGCGCGCGATCGGCGCCGCTTACGACTGGGACGCCGAGGCGGCGGCCACTGCCGGATCCGCCTGAGCCGTCGCCGCCCACTATCGTTCCCGGCCGGAATGGCGCAAATTCCGGTCAACATTGCGGCACATGTCGGCCGCACGCCGATGGTCGAGCTGACGCGCCTGCTGCCGGACTCGCTGCCCGAGGCGCCGCGGCTGTTCGGCAAGCTCGAGGCGCTCAACCCCGGCGGCAGCGTCAAGGACCGCATCGGCGTCGCGATGATCGAGGCGGCCGAGCGCGAGGGGCGCATCGAGCCGGGCCGCACGACGATCGTCGAGGCGACGAGCGGCAACACCGGCATCGCGCTCGCGTTCGTGTGCGCCGCGAAGGGCTACGAGCTGGTGCTGACGCTCCCGCAGGGGATGAGCCGCGAGCGCGAGCGGCTGCTGCGCCTCTACGGCGCGCGCGTCGACATCACCGAGTCGCTCGGCGGGATGCACGAGGCGGTGCAGGCGGCGCAGGAGCTCGCGCGCTCGCCGGACGTGTTCCTGCCGGACCAGTTCTCCAACCCCGCCAACCCGGAGGTGCACCGCCGCACGACCGGACCGGAGATCTGGGAGGCGATGGACGGCGACGTCGACGTGCTCGTCGCGGGCGTCGGCACCGGCGGCACGATCACCGGCGCCGGCGAGCTGCTCAAGCAGCGCAACCCGGCTTGTCGCGTCGTCGCGGTCGAGCCGCGCGCATCGGCCGTGCTGTCGGGTGGCCGCCCGGGGCCGCACAAGATCCAGGGGATCGGTGCCGGGTTCGTGCCGGCGGTGCTGGACCGCGACGTGATCGACGAGGTGATCGCGGTCGACGACGAAGACGCGATCGAGACCGCGCGCCTGCTCGCCCGCCGCGAGGGCGTGCTCGGCGGGATCTCGTGCGGCGCGGCCGTCTGGGCCGCGCTCGAGCTCGCGCGCCGGCGCGAGTCGCGCGGGCAGCGGATCGTCGCGGTGCTGCCGGACTCGGGCGAGCGCTACGTGTCGCTGTCGTTCTTCGCGCCGTAGCTCGGCGGCGCGAGCGACTACCCTTGCGCCATGCTCGGTCTGCGGACGTTCGCGCGCGTGGCCGCGGAGATCCGCTGCGACGTGCGTGCGGCGCAGGAACGCGACCCGGCCGCGCGCGACGTCGGCTCGGGCGAGATCCTGGCGGTCTGGCCCGGCGTGCACGCGGTGCTCGCCCATCGCGTCGCGCACGCGCTGTTCGAGGCGCGCGTGCCGCTGCTCCCGCGCCTGATCGCGGGCGTCTCGCGCCAGCTGACGGGGATCGAGATCCATCCGGCGGCGCGGATCGGCCGCGCGCTGTTCATCGACCACGGGATGGGCGTCGTGATCGGCGAGACGGCCGAGATCGGCGACGACGTCACGCTGTACCAGGGCGTGACGCTCGGCGGCACCGGCTTCGCGACCGGCAAGCGCCACCCGACCGTGCAGGACAACGTCACGATCGGCTCCGGCGCCAAGCTGCTCGGCGCGATCACGATCGGTCACGGCACGAAGATCGGCGCCAACTCGGTCGTCATCCACGACGTGCCGCCGAACTCGACCGTCGTCGGCAACCCCGGCCACCCGGTGCGCGTCGACGGCCGCAAGCCGGAGGGGCCCGACGCCGACTGGGCGCACCTGCCGGACCCGATCTCCGACGCGATCAAGGGGCTGGCGAGCCGCATCGGCGCGCTCGAGCGCGCGCTCGCCGAGCTGGGGGTCGACCCGGCGACGATCGCGGCCGCCGCGCCGCAGGACGAGCCGGCGCCGCTGCCGCGCGCGACGGGCCGCAGCTCCGCCGGCGGCTGAGCCGGCTCCGCAGCCGCTCAGCGCTCGGGCATGTTCCGGCGCCTGCGCACGAGGTAGAGCGGCCGCCGCTTGACCTCGTCGTAGATGCGCCCGAGGTACTCGCCGATCAGCCCGATCGCCATCAGCTGCATCCCGCCGAGCAGCAGCACCGCGATCGTCACGGTGCCGAACCCGGGCAGATAGGAGCCGGCCAGCCGCAGCGCCACGACGACGGGGATCGCGACGAACGCAATCGCCGCGCACATGAACCCGACGAGCGTCGCCAGCTGCAGCGGCCGGTGCGAGAACGACGATATGGCGTCGAGCGAGAAGCTCAGCATCTTGCGCAGCGTGTACTTCGTCTCGCCCGCGTGGCGCGCGTCGCGCTCGTAGGGGACGGCGATCTGGGTGTAGCCGATCCAGACCGTCATCCCGCGCAGAAAGCGGCTGCGCTCGCGCATCGACAGCAGCGCGTCGAGCGGCGCGCGGTCGAGTAGCCGGAAGTCGCCGGAGTCCGGTTCCAGCGGCACGTCGGCGAGCGCGTCGAACAGCTTGTAGAACCAGCGCGCGGTCGCGAGCTTGAAGCGCGTCTCGCCCTCGCGCCGGCGGCGCACCGCGTAGACGACGTCGGTCCCCGCGCGCCAGTGCTCGAGCATCTCGGGGATCAGCTCCGGCGGGTCCTGCAGGTCGGCGTCCATCATCACGACCGCGTCGCCGCGCGCGTGGTCGAGCCCGGCCGTGAGCGCCGTCTGGTGACCGAAGTTGCGCGACAGCTCGACGACGCGCACGCGCGGGTCGCGCGCGGCGATCTCGGCGAGCAGCCGCGGCGTCGCGTCGCTCGAGCCGTCGTCGACGAGCACGAGCTCGAACGCGACGCCGTCGAGCGCCGCGCTGACGCGCTCGTGGAAGGCTCCGATCAGCTCCTGCTCGTTGTAGACGGGAGCGACGACGCTCAGCAGCTCGAGCTCACGCGGCAGCATCACCGCGAAAGACTACGCGCCGCTCCCCGTGAGATCGCCGCCGGCGCGCTGCGCCGCAGTCGCGGCACGCGCCACATCGCCTCCAGCGCGATCGCGGCCGACATCTTGCTCGTGCCGATCGTGCGCTCGTGGAAGACGATCGGGACTTCGACGACGCGGAAGCCGGCCAGCACCGCGCGGTAGGTGATCTCGATCTGGAAGACGTAGCCCTGCGAGCGCACGCTCTCCAGCTCGATCGCCTCCAGCAGCTCGCGCCGCAGCAGCTTGAAGCCGCCTGTCAGGTCGCGCTGGGGCAGCCCGAGCAGGCGGCGCGCGTACCAGCAGCCGCCGCGGCTGATCGCCCGCCGGACCCAGCCCCAGTCGGTGACGCCGCCGCCAGCGACGTAACGCGAGCCGAGCACGAGGTCGGCGTCGGCCGCCGCCGCCAGCAGCGCGGGCAGATGGGCGGGGTCGTGCGACAGGTCGGCGTCCATCTCGCCGACGATCTGGGCGCCGGCCGCCAGCGCGTGCGCGAAGCCGGCCAGGTACGCGCGCCCGAGCCCGTCCTTCTCTCTGCGGTGCAGCACCTCGACGACGCCGAGCTGCTCGCCGAGCCGCTCGGCGATCGTGCCCGTCCCGTCGGGCGAGCCGTCGTCGACGACGAGGATGCGATGGTCGTCCGGGGCGGCGACCGCGAGCTGCGCGGCGACGGCGCGCAGCAGCTGCTCGATCGAGCCGGCCTCGTTGTAGGTGGGGACGACGATCCAGACGGACGGTGGCATCGGTCGCGCAAGGCTAGAGCACGCCCGCTCGCGCCGATGACCAACCTCGCCGGCGCGCGTCCGCCGCTGTGGCGGCGCGCATCCGGGCATTGCGCGATCATGCGCTCCCGGGATGCGTCTCGACGACCTGCGCCGCCGCTCACCTTCGATCCGGCCGACCGCCGCCCAGCTGCGCCACCGGCGCCGTCGCGCCGGCGCGCTCGCGCTGCTGGCCGTCCTCGCGCTCGTGCTCGGCGCGATCGCCGGCGCCGGAGTAGGCGGGGGCTCGAGCGCGGGGCACGATCCGCGCGCCGGCGCGGTCGGCTGGTTCGGGCACCTGCGGATGCTCGCCGGGGACGGCAGCCGCTCGCTCGACTCGAGCGAGCGCACGCGCGAGAACGCCGCGATCGACCGCACGCTGGCCGCGACGCCGTTCGTGCGCTTCGGTGGCTCCCAGCACCGCCTGATCGCGCTGACGTTCGACGACGGGCCGGGTCCCTACACCGGCGCGGTGATCGACACGCTGCAGCGGCTCGGCGTCGCGGGCACGTTCTTCCTCGTCGGGCGCGAGCTGACCGACTTCGGCACCGCGACCGTCCAGCGGCAGGTCGAGCTGGGGATGCCGATCGGCGACCACACCTGGGCGCACGCGAACCTCGCGCAGCTGTCGCCCGGCGACCAGCGCGCCCAGATCGGCGACGCGAGCCGCGCGCTCGCGGCCGCGGGCGCGCCTGTGCCGCGGCTGTTCCGCCCACCGTACGGCGCCTACGACGACGCGACCCGCGCGCTGCTGCGGCGCGCGCGGATGCTGACCGTGCTGTGGTCGATCGACAGCCAGGACTACACGCGGCCGGGCGCGGCGGCGATTGTGCAGAACGTCGTCTCGAACGCAAAGCCGGGCTCGATCGTGCTGATGCACGACGCCGGCGGCGACCGCACCGAGACGATCGCCGCGCTGCCGCAGATCGTCGCCCAGCTGCGCCGGCAGGGCTACCGCTTCGTGACGGTTCCGCGCCTGCTGCTGGAGAACCCGCCCCCGCTGCAGCAGGACCTGCCGCCGGGCGTCAACCCCGGCGCGGGGTAGCCGGTGCCCGCCGCCAGCGTCGCCGCGGCGCGCCGCCGCGCGCCGTCGGCCGCGACGGCCGCCGGCGGCGTCGCGCTCGCCGGCCTGCTGGCCGCCTGCGCGGCGCTCGTGATCGGGGCGGCGGGGGAGCGGCGCTGGTTCTTCGTGCCGGCGAGCGTGCGGGGCGGCTTCCCCGGCTGGCTGGCCGGGCCGCTGCACGGCCTCGGGCTGGCGATCGCGCCGCGCACGGGCGCGCTGCTGCTCGTCGCGATGTCGCTCTGCTACATCGTCGCGCTCGCGTGCGCGCGGGCGCTGTCACCGCGGGTCGTGCTGCTCGCCGTCGTCGCGGCGCACGTCCTGTTCCTGCTCGGGCCGCCGCTGTTCTCGGCGGACGTGTTCGGCTACGTCGACTACGCCCGGCTCGACGTCCTGCATGGCCTGAACCCGTATGCGCACGGGGCGGCGGACGCGGCGCGCGACCCGGTCGTGCGGTTCGTGCGCTGGCGCGACATCGCGACGCCGTACGGCCCGCTGTTCTCGCTCGCGAGCTTGCCGCTCGCGTGGCTGAGCGTGCCCGCGGCGCTGTGGGCCTTGAAGTCGGTCGCGACGCTCGCGAGCCTCGCATGCGTCGCGCTCGTGTGGCGGATCGCGCGGCGGCGCGGCCTCGCGCCGGGGCCGGCGGTCGCGTTCGTGGGGCTGAACCCGCTGCTGCTGGCGTACGGCGTCGGCGGCGCGCACAACGACTTCCTGCTCGTGGCGCTGACGCTGCTGGCGGTGCTGCTCGCGCTCGATGGGCGCGAGCGCGGCGGCGGCCTGGCGGCAGCGCTCGCGGCGGGCGTGAAGGCGTCGTCGGCGCTCGTGCTGCCGTTCCTCGTGCTCGGCGCGCGCCGCCGCGCCGCCGCGCTGGCCGGGGCGGCCGCCGGGATCGTCGTCGTGCTCGTCGCCGGCGTCGCCGCGTTCGGCTCGCACGGGCTCGGCTTCGTCAGCCAGATCCACGAGCAGCAGCGGCTCGTGGCGACCTACAGCGTCCCGAGCCGGCTCGCGGCGTGGCTCGGCTTCAGCGGGCTGCCAAGCGGCGTGCGCGACGCACTGCTGGCGGCGTTCGCGCTGACCGTGACGGCGCTGCTGTGGCGCACCTGGCGGCGGGGGGCCGATTGGCTCGCGGCGTCGGGCTGGGCGATGCTCGCGCTGCTGCTGACCACCGCCTGGCTCGTGCCTTGGTATGTCGTGTGGCTGCTGCCGCTCGCGGCGGTCGGCCGCGACCGGCGGCTCGTCATCGCGACGCTCGCGTTCTGCGGCTACGTCGTCGCGACGCGCGTCGCCTATCTGCTGCTCTGAGCGCCGGGACGGCGCGTCAGCCGCCGTCGCGCAGCTCGGAGATCCCGCCGTGCGTGCCGACGAGCGTGTAGCCGGCGCGCTCGATCGCTTCGAGCTGCTGGGGCTCGGTCTGATAGGCGGGCGCGAAGATGACGTGGCCACCTTCGTGGCGCAGCACGCGGATCGCCTCGCGCAGCTGTTCGACGGCCGGCATCGAGAGGATGCTCGCGTAGGGCACGACGTTGACGATCCCGAGGTCGTACGCGATCCGGTGGCCGACCGGCGCGAGGATCGCGACGCGCTCGCCGCGGTGCGTGACGGCGGCGATCGCGCGCTTGGCTTCGGCGGCGCCGAACGGCGGTCTGCGCGCGGTGCGCCCGAGGCGCTGGATCTGCGACCACGGCGCCGGCGTCTGCGCGATCGAGCAGATCGCCAGCCCGAATCCGAACAGCACGGCGAGCTCGGCCAGCGCCGGCCGGCGCAGAGGCCGGGCGAGGATCGCCCGCACCGCGACGACGACGAGCAGCGCGACCGCGAGCGCCCAGGCGGAGAAGAGGTCGATCAGCACCTCCGGGTGCGAGCGCCCGGCGAAGTAGGAGCCGGCCGCGAGCCCGAACACGCCGCTCCACGCGAGCAGCGCGGTCAGAAGCCGGTCGCGCTCGCGGCCCAGCGCGCGGACGGTCGCGACGACGATCGCTGCGGCGAACGTCACGTAGACGGCGAGATGGAACCCGAGCGCCGGCATCGGCAGCATCGTCACGCCACCGACTCCCCACAGCCGCGAGAACGTGAACAGCCACCCGAGGTGCGGCAGCGACCCGGCGACGGCGAGCGTCAGGACGCATGTCGCGGCGAGCGCGCCGGCGAGCCCGAGCGCGGCGTCGCGCGCCAGCCGGCCGACCGCCGCCCACGAGCGCTCGCGGTCGCTCCACAGCAGCGCCGCGAGCGTCGCCGCGAACGCCGGCAGGCCGAACTCGACGTTGTTGACCAGCACGAGCCCGCCCGCGCCGAGCAGCAGCGCGCGACGCAGCGGCCGCGCGCCGCCGACGTGGCGTGCCGTCAGCCACGCGAGCAGGTACGCGCCCCCGTAGCGCATCGGGAACATGCTGAAGATGTTCGACGGGCCGTAGCGGTTCGACAGCGGCCCGAGCTCCATGAAGAAGCCGGTCGCGAGCACCGGCGCGAACAGCGCGAGCGCCGCGAGCGCGCTGCGCACGACGCGCCGCAGCGTCGCGTACAGCGCCAGCGCCGTCAGGCCGCCGAGCGTCGCCATGATCGCCGAGTAGGCGCCGACCGACGTTCCCACGAGCGTCATCAGCCCGGCCGACAGATACGGCAGCAGCTGCGCGTACTGGGAGTGGAGGCCGACGAGCGGCGGGCGGCCGTCGAGGACCGCGAACGTCTCGTCGATCCAGTACGTGTAGTTGCCGTAGACGCCGATGTTGGCGTTGCGCACGGTGCCCTCGCCGTTGAGCGCGGTCAGCAGCCACACGACCACGAGCAGTGCCGCGATGGCGCCCGCCGCCCGCGTGCGCCGCGGCGTGTCGCGCGCCCACGCGCGGGCGCGCTCGACGACGTCGGGGCGTTGCATCCCCCAGGCGAGCAGCGCCGCGAGCAGCGCGGCGGCGGCGAGCGTCGGCACCGTGAAGAACGCGCGGTGGAACGGTCTGCCCGAGTAGATCGCCGAGTAGGTGAACGTGCGCTGGGCGATCAGCGCCACGACGAGGAACGCGAGCAGCAGCGCCTGGCTGGCGCGGACGAGCAGGTCGAGCCCGGCGCTGCGCGGCGGCGCTCTGCCGCGCGCGACGAGCCAAGCCACCATGCCGGCGAGCGCGACCGGTCCGGCGATCGCGATCAGGTATCGGGCGTGCTCGACCGGCTCGGGCCGGACCGCGAGCGTCGGCGTCGCGGTCGGCCAGAACGCTATCCCCGGCGCGGGAAACAGCAGGTGGCCGAGCGGCGGGCCGAGCACGACGATCGCCACAAGCAGCGCGAGCGCCGCAGGCGGCGTCGCGAGCCACGACAGCTCGCCGGCTCCGAGTCCCGTTGCGCTCGCGGCCGCGCGGGCGTGCGCGTCCGCCGGACGATCCCCCACGATCCCCACGCGCCTAGCCTACCGGCGATCTCCTAGTGCTCGTCGCTGAACTCGGCCGTCGCCGAGCCGCCGTCGAGCCGCACGAGACGGAAGCCGGCCGCCTGCAGGATCCGCCGGCGTTCGGCGAACGCGGCGTCGTCGAGCAGGAAGACTCTGTGGCCGCCTTCGGCGTGCAGCACCGCGAGCGTGTCGCGCAGCTGGCGCACGAGCGGCGCCGAGCCGCCGCTCGCGTACGGCGAGACGTCGACGAGGCCGAGGTCGTAGGCGACGCGCGGGCCGAGCGGCACCCACACCACGACGCGCTCGCCGCGCGCGGCGACCTGCGCGACCAGGCGCTCGGCGGCCGGCTTGGGGAAGTCGAGGCTCGAGCCGGTCTTACCGAGTCGCGCGATCTGCGACCACGGCGCCGGGATCTGCGCGATCGACGCGACCGCGAGCCCGAGGCCGGCGAGGACCGCGACGTGCGCCGCGCCCGGCCGGCGGCCGGGCTGGCGCAGCGCGCGCACCGCCACGACGACCAGCAGCATCAGCGAGAGCGCCCACGCGGAGAAGAGGTCGACGAGCACCTGCGGGTGCGAGCGCCCGGCGAAGTAGGAGCCGGCACCGAGCCCGAACACGCCGGCCCACGCCAGCATCGCCGTCAGCAGCCGGTCGCGCTCGCCGCTCACCGCGCGCACCGTCGCGACGACGATCGCTGCGGCGAACGTGACGTAGACGGCGAGGTGGAAGCCGAACGCCGGCATCGGCAGCATCCCGAAGCCGTCGATCCCGAACACGCGCGGGAACTCGAGCAGCAGGCCGAAGTGCGGCAGCGACCCGGCGACGGCGAGCGTGAGCGCACACACGGCGGCGAGCGCGCCGGCCAGCCCGAGCGCCGCTTCGCCCAGCAGCCGCCGCACGCGGCCGCGCCGCAGCTCGCCGGCCGCCAGCAGCGCCGCGCACGTCGCGCCGAGCGCGGGCAGCCCGAGCTCGAGGTTGTTGACGGCGACGAGCCCGGCGACCGCGAGCAGCCACGCCCGCCGCCGCGGGCGCGCGCCGTCGATGCTGCGCGCGGTCAGCCACGCGAGCAGGTACGCGCCGCCGTAGCGGATCGGAAACATGCTGAACGCGTCGACCGGGCCGTAGCGGTTGTCCGGCGGCCCGTGCTCGGTGAAGAAGCTCGTCGCGGCGAACGGGGCGTACAGCGCCAGGCCCGCGAGCGCGCTGCGGGCGACGCGCGCGAGCACGGCGTAGGTGCACAGCAGCGCGCCGAGCGCGCCCGCGACCATGAACGCGGAGTAGGTCGACACCGAGGCGCCCGCGAGCCGCATCCACGCCGCGCTCGCGTACGGCAGCAGCTGGGCGTACTGGGAGTGGAAGTCGACGAGCGGCGCGCGGCCGTTCAGGACGGCGTAGGTCTCGTCGATCCAGTAGCGCAGGTTTATCGCCACGCCCGGGTTCGCCGCGCTCGCGGAGCTGTCGGAGTTGATCGCGCACAGCAGCCATACGAGCGTGAACGCGACTGCGACCGCACGGGCCGCGAGCGTCCGCCGCGGCGTGTCGCGCAGCCGGTGCGCGATGCGGGCGATCAGCTCGCCGCGGCGCAGCAACGCGAGCGCGACGGCGGCCGCGACCGCCGCGAAGACGAGCGTCGGCCACGTGAAGTAGACGTGCCGGAAGCCGGGTTCGCGCGCTTCGTAGCGGTAGGTGATCGCGTGCTGGACGACGACCGCGGCGACGAGGAACGCGGCCAGCGCCAGCTGGCTCGCCTGCGCGAGCAGGTCGAGCCCGGCGCTGCGCGGCGGCGCTCTGCCGCGCGCGACGAGCCACGCCAGCAGGCCGGCGAGCGCGACGGGCGCGGCGATCGCGATCAGGTAGCGCGCGTGCTCGGTCGGCTCGGGACGGACGATGCTGCGCAGCGCCGGGACGAACGCCGGCACCGACGCGGGCTCCAGCAGCCGGCCCAGCGGCGGTCCCAGCAGCAGGATCGCGGCCAGCAGCACGACGGCAGCGGGCGGCGTCAGCAGCCACGTCAGCTGGGCCGGCGCGCAGGCGCCGTCGCGCGCGGTCCCCGTGTGCGCGAGCGGGCGCGCGTCCGGCACGTCATCCCCCCCGGACACCGGGCGAGCTTACCGCGGGCGGGGCCGGCGCCGTGACGGTCGCTATCGTCGCCGACGATGGCCGCGAACGCCGAATCCGCCGATCTCGAGGGCCTGCTCGCCGGCCTCAACGAGCCGCAGCGCGAGGCGGTCGTGCACGGCGACGGGCCGCTGCTGATCCTCGCCGGCGCGGGCTCCGGCAAGACCCGCGTGCTGACGCACCGGATCGCGTTCCTGCTCGGCGTCGGCGCCGCGCGCCCGGACGAGATCCTGTCGATCACGTTCACGAACAAGGCCGCGCAGGAGATGCGCGAGCGCGTCGAGCTGCTCGTCGGGGCGCGCACGCGCGCGATGTGGCTGATGACGTTCCACTCGGCCTGCGCGCGGATGCTGCGCGCCGACGCGCACCGGCTCGGCTATACGCGCCAGTTCACGATCTACGACCAGGCCGACGCGCGGCGCCTGGTGAAGCGCTGCATCGAGCAGCTCGACGTCGACCCCAAGCGCTTCACGCCGGGCGCGATCCACCACGAGATCTCCGACGCGAAGAACAAGCTGCGCGACGCCGAGGGCTACGGGGAGGTGGTCGGCTCCTACTTCGAGCAGACGGTCGCCGACGTGTACCGGCTCTATGAGTCCGAGCTGCACCGCATGAACGCGATGGACTTCGACGACCTGCTCGTGCGCGCGGTCAACGTGATGGAGCTGTTCCCCGAGGTCCGCGAGCGCTACGCGACCGCGTTCCGCTACGTGCTCGTCGACGAGTACCAGGACACCAACCACGCCCAGTACCGCTGGCTGCAGCTGATCGCCGGCGCCGAGAACCACCGCAACCTCGCCGTCGTCGGCGACGACGACCAGAGTGTGTACGGCTTCCGCGGCGCCGACGTGCGCAACATCCTCGACTTCGAGGACGACTTCCCGGAGGCGAAGGTCGTGCGGCTGGAGCAGAACTACCGCTCGACGCAGACGATCCTCGACGCCGCCAACGCGGTCATCTCGCACAACCGCGGGCGGATGGGGAAGGCGCTGTGGACCGAGATCGGCCAGGGCGATCCGATCAAGGTCCGCGAGCTGGAGGACGAGCACGCCGAGGGGCGGTTCGTCGCCGGCGAGATCGAGCGGCTCGTCGACGAGGGGATCTCACGCCAGGAGATCGCCGTCTTCTACCGCACGAACGCGCAGTCGCGCGTGCTCGAGGACACGCTCGTGCGCGCGCAGATCGGCTACCAGGTGATCGGCGGCACGAAGTTCTACGAGCGCGCCGAGATCAAGGACGCGATCGCGTACCTGACGGTGCTCGTCAACGATCAGGACGTCGTCTCCTTCACGCGCATCGTCAACTCGCCGCGGCGCGGGATCGGGCAGACGTCGCTGCAGCGCGTCGTCTCGTGGGCGAACACGGCGGGGATCACGCTGTGGGAGGCGGCCGCCGACCCGGAGTCGGTCCCCGGCCTCGGCGCCGCCGCGGTGAAGGCGTTCCACCGCTTCATGGGCGCGCTGCGGGTGCTGCGCGAGCGCGCCGAGGCGGCCACGCCGGTCGCCGCGCTGCTCGGCGAGCTGCTGCGCGAGACCGGCTACCTCGACGCGTTGGAGGCCGAGCGGACGATCGAGGCGCAGGGGCGGATCGAGAACCTCGAGGAGCTGGTCAACGTCGCGGCCGAGTACGACGCGTCGATCGAGCCGGGCGAGGGGGACGAGCCGCCGTCGCTCGCCGGCTTCCTGCAGGAGATCGCGCTCGTCGCCGACGCCGATGCCCGTCGCGACGACGAGGGACTCGTGACGCTGATGACGCTGCACAACGCGAAGGGGCTCGAGTACCCGGTCGTTTTCATGATCGGCTGCGAGGAGGGCGTGTTCCCGCACGCGCGCGCGATCGACGAGGGCGGCCTCGAGGAGGAGCGGCGCCTCGCCTACGTCGGCATCACGCGCGCCCAGCGCGAGCTGTACGTCACCTACGCTCGCACGCGCGCGGTCTTCGGCGCGCGCGCGTTCGGCGCGCGCAGCCGCTTCGTCGACGAGATCCCGGCGTCGCTGACCGACCGGCCGGCGGGCCCGGCGCTCGGCGTCGGCGGCGTGCGGGAGCGCGCGCTGAGCTGGGGGTCGCCAGCTGGCGCGGGTGGCGGCGCCGAGGCGCCGACGTTCCGCCTCGGCGAGGACGTCGCCCACCCGGCCTTCGGCGAGGGCGTCGTGACGGCCGTCGAGGCCGGCGGGATCGTCGTCGTGCGCTTCAGCCGCGACGGCGCCGAGCGCAAGCTCGTCGCGGACCTGGCGCCCCTCACCCGTCGCTGAGCGGCCCCCGCCGGTGGGGCACCGCCCGCCGCGCCGCTCGCCGCGGGCACGGCTAGAGTGCTCGCCGCCATGGCAGCCACGCTCATCGACGGCAAGGCGGTTGCACAGGAGGTGCGTGCGCAGGTCGCGCGCGACGTGGCGGCGTTCGCGGCGGAGACCGGTGCGGCGCCCGGCCTGGCGACCGTGCTCGTCGGCGACGACCCGGCGTCGGCCGTCTACGTCGCGGGCAAGCGGCGCGCCTGCGCCGAGGTGGGGATCGCGGACCTGCACCGCCACCTGCCGGCGTCCGCGAGCGCGCAGGATGTCACGGCGCTGATCGCGCAGCTCAACGAGGACCCGGCCTGCAGCGGGATCCTGCTCCAGCGCCCGCTGCCCGACGGGCTCGACGACGCCGCGCTGAGTGCGCTGATCGACCCGGACAAGGACCTCGACGGCCTCACGCCGGTCAGCGCCGGGCGCCTGGTGCAGAACACGCCCGGCCTGCGGCCGTGCACGCCGGTCGGGATCGTCGAGCTGCTCGACCGCCACGACGTGCCGCTGGAGGGCGCCGAGGCGGTCGTCGTCGGCCGCTCGGACCTCGTCGGCAAGCCGGTCGCCCACCTGTTGCTGCAGCGCAACGCGACCGTCACGATCTGCCACTCGCGCACGCACGACCTGCCGGGCGTCTGCGCCCGCGCCGACGTGCTCGTCGCCGCTGTCGGCGTGCCCGAGCTGATCGGCGCCGGAGCGGTCAAGCCGGGCGCGACGGTGATCGACGTCGGCATGAACCGCACCGACGCGGGGCTGCGCGGCGACGTCGACTTCGCGGCCGTGCGCGAGGTCGCCGGCCTGATCACGCCGGTTCCCGGCGGCGTCGGTCCGATGACGATCGCGATGCTGCTGCGCAACACGCTGGAGGCCGCGCGGGCCCAGGCGGCCTTGCACCGTCCTGCCTGAGCGCTACGGTTGCGTCGGCTCGTGCGGACCCGCACGAGGGTCACCCCATTCGACCTGCCGGGAGGTAGGCGTGGAATTCGATTTCGGAAGGCTCCGCCGCGGCGAGCGGATTGCCGCGATCGGCGGGATCCTGCTGTTCATCCTGCTGTTCTTCGACTGGTACGACGTCAGCATCAACGTCGGGATCGTCGGCGTCAGCGGCAGCATCAGCGCGTGGGACGCGTTCGACCTGCTCGACATCTACCTGCTGGTCGTCGCGGTCGTCGCCGTCGGGCTCGCGCTGCTGACGGCGGTCCAGCGGACGCCCGCGCTGCCGGTCACCGCGAGCGTGGTCACGACCGCGCTGGCGGCGATCGCGACGCTGCTGATCCTCTTCCGGATCATCGACACGCCGGGCGGCGACCTGCCGCCGGGCGTCGACGTCAGCGCCACCTTCTGGGCGTTCGTCGCGCTCGCGGTGGCGGCCGGGATCACGTACGGCGGGTACCTGTCGATGCGCGACGAGGGCACGAGCTTCGGCCAGGTCGGGGCCCAGGCGCGCTCGGCGTTCGACGCCGGCGCTCCGTCGGCCCACAGTGCCGGCACTCCGTCCCCGCCGCCGCCGGCCGCGTCCGAGCCGCCGGCGGAACCCGCCGGCATGCCGGGCGCCCCGCCGCCGGGCGCCCCGCCGCCGGGCGCGGCGTAGCCCGTCTCGGTCGCGGCGCCGGAGCGTGGAATCAACCATCTACACTCCGGCGCCGTGATCGATCGCCCGCAGGTGCTCCACGTCGCCCGCCTCGCGCGGCTCGAGCTCGACGACGCGCAGGTCGAGCGGATGGCGCGGGAGCTGTCGTCCGTGCTCGACCACGTCGAGAAGATCGGCGAGCTCGACCTGGAGGGCGTCGAGCCGGCGGCGCAGGTCGTCGACGTCGTCAACGCGCTGCGCGCCGACGAGCCGCGCCCGTCGCTCCCGCGCGACGTCGCGCTCGCGACCGCCCCGGAGGTCGTCGACGACGGCTTCGGCGTCCCGACGCCCGGGGCCGGATGAGCGCCGGCGCGACCGCACCGGCGACGACGTACGAGCCCGTCATCGGGCTCGAGATCCACGTCCAGCTCGACACGCGCACGAAGATGTTCTGCGGCTGCGAGCTGAGCTTCGGCGACCCACCGAACACGCACACCTGCCCCGTCTGCCTCGGGATGCCGGGCGCGCTGCCGGTCGTCAACGCGCAGGCGATCCACTCCGCGCTGACGATCGGGATGGCGTTCGGCTGCGAGCTGGCGCCGCGCTCGATCTTCCACCGCAAGAACTACTTCTATCCCGATTTGCCGAAGGGCTACCAGATCTCCCAGTTCGACGTCCCGATCTGCCGCGGCGGGCACCTCGGCGACGTGCGCATCCACCGCGTGCACCTCGAGGAGGACGCGGCGAAGCTCGTGCACGTCGGCGCCAGCGGGCGGATCCACGGCGCCGACGCGTCGATCGTCGACTACAACCGCGGCGGCACGCCGCTCGTCGAGATCGTCACCGAGCCCGACGTGCGCAGCGCCGCGCAGGCGCGCGAGTGGCTGACGCTGCTGCGCGAGACGCTGCGCCAGCTCGGCGTCAGCGACGTGAACATGGAGGAGGGCTCGCTGCGCTGCGACGCGAACGTGTCGATCCGGCCGGCCGGCAGCGACGCGCTCGGCACGAAGACCGAGCTGAAGAACATGAACTCCTTCCGTTACCTGGAGCGCGGCGTGGAGGCGGAGATCGCGCGGCAAGTCGCGCTCGTCGAGGCGGGGGAGGCGGTCCGGCAGGAGACGCTGCACTTCGACCCCGTCAGCGGGTCGATCACCTCGCTGCGCTCGAAGGAGGAGGCGCACGACTACCGCTACTTCCCCGAGCCGGACCTCGTGCCCGTCGTGCTGACCGACGCGATGCGCGACGCCGCCGCGGCGCGGCTGCCCGAGCTGCCGGCCGCGCGCGCCGAGCGCTACGAGCGCGAGCTGGGCCTGACGGCCGAGTCGGCGAGACTGCTCGCGTTCCGCGCCGAGCTGGCGGCGTACTTCGAGCGCGCGCTGGCGGGCGCACCGACGACGAGCGAAGGCGAGTCGTTGGTCTGGGGGCACCCGCAGGCGCTCGCGAACTGGCTGACCGGCGAGCTGGCCGCGCGCCTCGGCGACGCGGACCCGGCCGCGTCGAAGGTCGCGCCGGAGGCGCTCGCGAAGCTCGTCGCGCTCGTGCGCTCCAAGCAGGTCACGCCCGGCGCCGCCAAGCAGGTGCTCGACGCGCTCGTCGCCGAGGGGGGAGACCCCGAGGCGATCGTGGAGGCGCAGGGCCTCGGCGCGATCGGCGGCGGCGACGAGCTGGCCGAGATCGTCGCGCGCGCGCTCGCGTCCGACCCGGACGCGGTCGCGAAGCTGAAGGGCGGCAACATGAAGGCGATCGGCCCGATCGTCGGGTTCGTGATGCGCGAGACGAAGGGCCGCGCCGACGGCGGCGAGGTCAACCGCCTCGTGCGCGAGCAGCTGGGCATCTGAGCTGGACGCCGCGGGTACGCTGGAAACGAGCGCACCCGAGTCGTCAGGAGGCAGGAGAGATGTCCCGACTCATCCGCATGGACCACACCGGGCACACGACGCTCGCCGAGTGGGCCGCCGGGGACGCGGCGTCGGTCGAGGCGGCCGTCGCGGCGTTCCGCGAGGAGCTGGAGCGCGGGTCGATCGCGATGGTCTCGCGCGGCGCAGGCCACGCCGAGCACGTCCGCGAGCTGCCGCTCGACGAGGAGCTCGTGATCATGCGCCGGCCGATCGCCGGCGGATAGGCGCTCGGCGCTCGCTCGATGCGCCTCGTCCGCAGGTCCGGCCCCCGCCGAACGGCGCGGCGCAGTCCGGCGCAGGCGCGGGGCTGATGGCCGCCGAGCCGGCGATCCCCGCCGCGCTGCCGCTCGGCGACGGCGCCGCTTCGCCGGGGCTTCCCGAGCTGGCGACCGTCGCCTGGCGCCCGCGCGCGACCGCCGTCCGCCTCGAGCGCCGCGGCCGGCTGTGGACGCTGACGACCGTCGCGCACGTCGTCCCGTTCGTGCTCGTCGCGATCGCGATGCTCGCGCTGTCGCCGCTGGCGGCGCCGGTCGCGCTCGTCGCGCTCGCGCACGCCTGGATCATCCCCGAGCTGTACGCCCAGCGCGGGGCGAACGTCACGCGCCCGCGGCGCAGGGCCGCCGACGGCCCGGAGCGCGTCGCGCTCGGCCTGCTCGGCGACCTGATCGACCACGACGCGCGCGAGACCCATGCGCGGACGGGCCTGGTCCCCGAGCCCGGCCGGCTCGGCAGTTGGCTCGTCGGGGAGGCCGGCGCGCTGCTCGTCACGCGCCGGCGCGTCTACTGCTGGTGCGTGAAGGCGACCGGGCACGACCTGCCCTCCGGCGACCGCGTCGCGCACCTGCTGCTCGCGCTGCGCACCGACGAGGAGGGCTTCGCGACCGTCGCCAACCTCGCCTTCAGCGGCGCGCGCTGGCGCCTGCGCCGCCGCCTGCCCGCGCGCCAGCGCGCGGCGTTGGACGCCTGCCGCGAGGAGTAGCCTGTAGGGCATGGACGGCTACCAGGGCATCCAAGAGCCGCAGAAGCCCTCGATCGCCAAGCGCGCGCTCGCCGCGCTCGTGCTGATCGCGGTCCTCGCGCTGATCCTCAAGGTCGTGATCGGGTTCGTGATCGCGATCTTCTGGATCGTCGTCGCGGTGGCGGCGATCGTGGCGGTGCTGTGGGCGCTCAACACGCTGCTGTGAGGAGCGTGCGCCCGTGGCGCTGCTGGTGATCCTCACCTGCTTCGGCCTCGCCGGCGGGATGGTCGGCAAGGCGAAGGGCAGCTCGTTCCTGATCTGGTTCCTCGTCTCGTTCTGCGTGCCGTTCATCGGCCTGGCGGCGGCGTTCCTCTACCGCTGGGACAAGGACGAGCTGCGCCGCGCGTGCCCCGGCTGCGGCCGGGTCGTCAAGCTCCACGACGCGCTCTGCACCAGCTGCGGGACCGAGCTCGAGTTCCCCGACGTGGCGATCGCCTCCGAGGCGCAGGTCGCCCGCCGGCGCGCCGCCGCAGGGGGGAATTCGCTGCCGTAGCGGCGAATTCCACTGGTAGACTGGCCGTTCGGCCCACGATCGATAGGGAAAGGAGGCGAGCGCGCGTGCGCGGAGTCGACGCATTGATGGAGTGCCTGAAGGCAGAGGGTGTCGAGGTCGTATTCGGCCTGCCCGGCGGCGCGAACATCCCGACCTACGACGCCTTCTACGACGCGGGGATCAAGCACATTCTCGTGCGCCACGAGGCCGGTGGCGGCCACGCCGCCGAGGGCTACGCGAAGGCGACCGGCAAGGTCGGCGTCGCGCTCGGCACGAGCGGCCCCGGCGCGACGAACCTCGTCACGCCGATCTGCGACGCGATGATGGACTCCGTCCCGGTCGTCTTCATCACCGGGCAGGTCCGCACCGAGCTGATCGGGACCGACGGCTTCCAGGAGGCCGACATCCTCGGCATCACCCTGCCGATCGTCAAGCACTCGTTCATGATCCAGCACCCGCTGGAGATCCCGCGCACGGTGCACGAGGCGTTCCACATCGCGCGCACGGGGCGCCCGGGGCCGGTGCTCGTCGACATCCCGACCGACCTGAGCCCGGTCGACATCCCCTACGAGCCGGTCGGCGACGTCCACCTGCCCGGCTACCAGCCGACGACGGAAGGCAACCAGAAGCAGATCCGCCTCGCCGCCAAGGCGCTCGCGAACGCGCGCCGGCCGGTGCTCTACGCCGGCGGCGGGGTCGTGAACGCGAACGCCGCGCCCGAGCTGCGCGAGCTGGCGCTCAGCGACCGCTTTCCCGTCACCTGCACGCTGATGGGGCTCGGGGCGTTCCCGGCGCCGCACGAGCAGTGGCTCGGGATGCTCGGGATGCACGGCACGCGCACCGCGAACTACGCGATGGACGAGGCGGACCTGATCTGCGCGATCGGCGCCCGCTTCGACGACCGCATCACCGGCAAGCTGTCGGAGTTCGCGCCGCACGCGAAGTTCATCCACATCGACGTCGACCCGGCCGAGATCTCGAAGAACGTGCCGGTGCACATCCCGATCGTCGGCGACGCCAAGAACGTGCTCGGGCGGCTCGTCACCGAGTACCGCGCGCTCGAGGCCGACCGCTCGCGCCTGGAGGACTGGTGGACGCGGATCGCGGGCTGGCGCGAGCAGCACCCGTTGCGCTACGAGGACACGCCCGACGCCGAGATCCGCCCGCAGCGCGCGGTCCAGGCGATCTACGAGGCGACCGGCGGCGAGGCGATCATCACGAGCGACGTCGGCCAGCACCAGATGTGGGCGGCGCAGTACTACCACTTCCCCGAGCCGCGCCGGTGGCTGAACTCCGGCGGCCTGGGGACGATGGGCTTCGGCCTGCCGGCGGCGATGGGCGCGGCCGTCGGCTGCCCCGACAGGCCGGTCGTCTGCATCTCGGGCGACGGGTCGTTCCAGATGAACGCCCAGGAGCTCGCGACCTGCGCCGAGAACGAGATCCCGGTCAAGGTCGTGATCCTCAACAACGGCTATCTCGGCATGGTGCGCCAGTGGCAGGAGCTGTTCTGGGCCAAGCGCTACTCGCAGGTCCACATGGGCAGCTGGCCGGACTTCGTCAAGCTCGCCGAGGCGCATGGCGGAACGGGCGTGCGGCTGGAGGACAAGAACACCCTGGTGGACGACCTCAAGGCCGCGATCGCGACCGACGGCCCGGTCGTCGTCGACGTGCGCGTCACCGCCGAGGAGAACGTCTACCCGATGTTCCGCGCCGGGCACCCCGCGCGCGAGATGGTGGGCTGATCGAGATGGCCGAATCCGGAACGCAGGAATTGATCAGGCTCGACGAGCTCGAGGCGGCGGGCAGCCCGAGGACCGGCCGCAAGCACATCCTCTCGATCCTCGCTGAGAACAAGCCGGGCGTCCTGACGCGCATCGCGGGGCTGTTCGCGCGGCGCTCGTTCAACATCGAAACGCTCGCGGTCGGGCCGACCGACGACCCGGCGATCTCGCGCTTCACGCTCACGGTCGACGGCGCGCTGCACCCGATCGACCAGGTCACCAAGCAGCTGCACAAGCTCGTCAACGTCATCAAGATCCGCGACCTCGAACCCGAGGACACGCTCGCGCGCGAGCTGGCGCTGTTCAAGCTCGCGGTCGACGGCGCCGCGCGCGCGGAGGTCATGCAGATCTGCGAGATCTTCCGCGCGAAGGTCGTCGACGTCACGAAGCGCTCGCTCGTCGTCGAGGTCACGGGCACCGACGACAAGATCGAGGCGTTCGAGCGGCTCGTGCGGCCGTTCGGGCTCGTCGAGATGGCGCGCACCGGCGAGATCGCGATCTCCCGCGGCCGCAGCGAAACCTAGCCCGGCATGCCGTCCACGCGCACGCGGCCGGGGGAGCGGGAATGGCTCGGTCCGGTCGCGCGCGAGCTGCTCGCCGAGCGGCTCGCCGGCGCGGTGCGGCGCGCGCGGCGGCGCGGCGGGTCCGGTGAGGCGCTCGCGGCCGTGACGGTCAGCGCGCCGGGCGCCGACCCGAGCGCGCTCGTCGCCGCCTCGCGGCGGCCCCGCGAGCCGTGGTTCTGCATCGAGCAGCCCGACCGCGCCGGCAGCGCGCTCGCCGCGCTCGGCTGCGTGCGGGCGCTGGAGGCGCACGGGCCGGCGCGCTTCTCGCAGGTCGCCCGCGCGTGGCGCGCGCTCGCCGCCGACGCGCTCGCGGACCCGCCCGACGGGCCGCCCGGCGCCGGGCTCGTCGCGCTCGGCGGCTTCGCGTTCGCGCCCCACGGCGGCGCCGCGCCCGCGTGGGCCGGCTTCGAGCCCGCGTCGCTGCACGTCCCCGAGGTCGCGCTCGCGCGCCGCGGCGCCGACGTGCGCCTCACGGTCGCGGCGCTCGCGACGCCCGACGACACCCCCGACGGGCTGCTCGAGCGCATCGACGCGCGGCTCGCGCAGCTGCGCGACCCCGGTGCGCTCCCGCTGCTGGACCCCGCTCCAGCCGGCCGCTACGGCGTCGTCTCGACGATGCCGCCCGAGCACTACGAGGGGGCCGTCGCGCGCGCGGTCGAGCGGATCCGCGCGGGCGCGCTGGAGAAGGTCGTGCTCGCGCGCGAGGTGCAGGTCCACGCGCCGGCCGACCACGACCCGGGCGCGGTGATCGGCGTGCTGCGCGACGCGTTTCCGGCCTGCTACGTGTTCGCGGTCGGGCGGGGGGCGGCGACGTTCGTCGGCGCCACGCCGGAGCTGCTCGTGCGCCGCGACGGGGAGCGCGCCTCGACGGTGGCGCTCGCCGGCTCGACGCGCCGCAGCGCCGACCCGGCCGTCGACGACCACCTCGGCGAGGCGCTGCTGCGCAGCGACAAGGACCGCGAGGAGCAGGCGATCGTCGCTCGCCGGATCTCCCGCGCGCTGCGGCCGCACGCGGTGTGGGTGGCGGCGGCCCCCGAGCCGGTCGTCGTCAAGATCGCCAACATCCAGCACCTCGCGACGCCGATCCGCGCGCAGCTCTCGCACCCGCGGGAAGCGATCGCGCTGGCCGACGCGCTGCACCCGACGCCGGCCGTCGGCGGCGAGCCGTTCGCGGCCGCCGAGCGGCTGATCCCCGAGCTGGAGGGCTTCGACCGCGGCTGGTACGCCGGCCCGGTCGGCTGGATGGACGCGCACGGCGACGGCGAGCTGTGCGTCGCGCTGCGCTGCGCGCTGCTGCGCGGCCCGATCGCCCACTGCTACGCGGGCGTCGGCGTCGTGCGCGACTCGGACCCGGCGGCGGAGCTGGCGGAGACCGAGGTCAAGCTGCAAGCCTTGCTGCCCGTTCTCGCCGGCTGAGCAGTACCCGGCTCGCGCAGCTGCGCTGTCCGGGCGTGCGCCGAACGGCGGCTACGCGGGGGGCGTGGCCGGTGGCGCGCTCGGCTCCTGCGCGACGGCCACCGCTACCGCCTCCCACACCCGCCGGTGCAGCGCGAGGTTCTCCTCGCGGTCGGTGCGGACCTCGAGGATCGTCACGCCTTCGCGCGCGAGCGAGACGCCGAGCGCGTCGCGCAGGGCGGTGACGCCGGGCACGAGCACGTGGCGGGCGCCGTACAGCTCGGCGGCCTTGGCGAAGTCGAGCCCATGCGGCGTCGCGACGTGCTGCTCGAACGCGTCGGCCTCGCGCGCGATCGGCAGGAAGTGGAAGATCCCGCCGCCGTCGTTGTTGACGAGCACGATCGTCAGGTCCAGCCCGAGGCGCTGCGCGGACAGCAGCGCGCCGAGGTCGTAGGCGAACGCGACGTCGCCGATGTGCAGCACGACCGGGCCGGCGTCCGAGGCGGCCGACGCGCCGAGCGCGGCGGCGACCGTGCCGTCGATCCCGTTGGCGCCGCGGTTCGACAGCACGCGCGGCGCGCCGTCGCGGGCGGCCGCGAACGTCTCGACGTCGCGGATCGGCATCGAGGAGGCGACGAACAGCGTCGCCTCCGGCGGCAGCGCGGCGACGAGCTCGGCCGCGACGCGCGGCTCCGACAGCTCGTCGCCGAGCGTCGCGGCGATCGCGCCCGCCGCGACGCGGTCGGCTGCGCGCCAGCGGTCCAGCCATTCCCGCTCGCCGGCGCCGCGGTGCTCGGGCGCGAGCGCCGCGAGCGTCGCGCGGGGGCTGGCGTCGATCCGCGCGCCGACGACGCCGTCGGGGTCGTGCCAAGCACCCTCGGCGTCGAGCGCGATCTGCTCGACGTCGTCGCCGAGGGACGCGAGCCACGCGCGCAGCGGCTTCGACGTCGGCAGGTCGCCGACGCGCAGGACGAGCTGCGGGCGCAGCTGCGCCGCGAGCCGCTCGTCGCGCAGCAGCGCGTCGTAGTGGGCGATCCCCGCGGGGCCGCGGCGCGCGCCCGACAGCGGGTCGGCCAGCAGGGGATAACCGGCCGCGGCGGCGAACGCGGCGATCGTCGCGCCGAGCGCCGGGTCGCGCTCCTCGCGTCCCGCCACGACGACGGCGCGCGGCGCCGGCGCGACCGGGATCGGGGCCGGCTGCGCCGGCGCCGGCACGATCGGGTGCGCGACCCACGGACGCCTGTCTGGGCGTCCGCCGTCGTCCGGCTCCAGCGGCGCGCCGAGCACGAGCGGCTCGCGCAGCGGGAAGTTCAGATGCACCGGCCCGGGGCGGCCGTCGAGCGCGGTCCAGCACGCCCGGCACGCCAGCGCGCGGATCCAGCGCAGCCGCGCCGGGGTCGCCTGCTCGTGCGTGCCGACCTCGACGAACCATTTCGCCGCGTCGCCGTAGAGCTTGAGCTGGTCGATCGTCTGGCCGGCGCCGACGTCGCGCAGCTCCGGTGGGCGGTCGGCCGTCAGGACGATCAGCGGCACGCGGGCTTGCGCGGCCTCGATCACCGCCGGCACGAGCTCGGCGGCGGCTGTCCCCGACGTGCACGCGACGACGGCGGGGCGGCCGGTCGCCTTCGCGAGCCCGAGCGCGAAGAATCCCGCGACGCGCTCGTCGACGTGCGAGAAGCAGCGCAGCCCCGGGTCGCGGGCGAGCGAGAGCACGAGCGGCGCCGAGCGCGAGCCCGGCGCCGTGCAGGCGCCGGCGACGCCGCAGCGCGCCAGCTCGTCGCAGAACGCGCGCAGCAGCGCGTAGGTGGCGCGAGCGGCGTCGTGGTCGGGGGTGGGGTTCATCGATAATGCGTCATTCGATGGTCGCGCGGCCGACGATCCTGCTGCTGCACGGGTTCACGCAGACCGGTCGCAGCTGGGATCCGGTCGTCGCGGCGCTGGCGGAACGCTACCGTGCGCTCGCGCCCGACCTGCGCGGCCACGGCTCCGCGGCGGACGCGCGCCCGATCGACTTCGAGCGCGTGCATGCGGACCTGCTCGCGCTCGCGCCGGAGCGCTTCGCGCTCGTCGGCTACTCGATGGGCGGGCGGATTGCGCTCGGGCTCGCGCTCGCGGCGTCCGAGCGGGTCGAGCGGCTAGTGCTGGTCGGCGCGTCGCCCGGGCTGTCCGACGCCGGCGAGCGCCGTGCGCGCCGCGCAGCGGACGAGGCGCTCGCCGATCGCATCGAGCGGGAGGGGATCGAGGCGTTCGCGCGCGAATGGGCAGCGCTGCCGCTGTGGGAGGGGCAGCCGCTGGAGGTCGCCGCGGCCGCCGACGCGCTGCGCCGCGCACAGTCTCCGTCGGCGCTCGCCGCCGCGCTGCGCGGGCTGGGGCTCGGCGCGATGGACCCGCTGTGGGACCGGCTCGGCGAGCTGACGATGCCGGTCGCGCTGGTCGCCGGCGAGCGCGACGGGAAGTTCCGCGCGCTGGCCGAGCAGATGGCCGGCGCGATCCCCGGCGCGAGCGTCCATGTGGTCCCCGGCGCCGGGCACGCCGCGCAGCTCGAGGCGCCCGCCGCGGTTGCGGCGCTCCTTTGACGTTCGCACGCGGACGTTCAGGTGCGCCGATCGCGTACGAGATGCGTTGAGAGACCGTGCAATTTCGCGCCCAGCGGGCCCGCGCGGGTACCGCTGAGGTGGAGGCCTCTGATAGACAAGAGGTGTCTGACGTCAGACGGGAGGCTTGCATGGGAGGCACGCTCAGACAGCTCCACAGGATCCGGGCCGCGCATACCGCCGCCCTGCTCGTCGCGGTCGCGCTGCTGGCGGCGGCGCCCGCCGCGCGCGCGGCGCTCACGCCCAACCCGCTCGAGACCTTTCCGCCCCCGCCGCCGGGGAATCCGCTCGTCGGCGCGCAATGGTTCGTCGACCACCACTGGGGGCTCGCCGCGCGCCAGACGCGCGCCTGGAGCCGCTCGCACCCCGACTGGGCGCAGGCGCTGCAGAAGATCGCCGAGAACCCCGAAACGCGCCGCTACGGCGCCTTCACGCCGCGGATCGCCGCCACCCTGCACGCCGACCTCGACCGCGCCGCGCGCGAAGGGCAGGGGAGCGTGCCGGTGCTCGCGATCTACCGCCTGCGCCACGTCAGCTGCGGCGGCTACTCCGACGGGCCCGGCGAGCAGGCCGCCTACCGCCGCTGGATCGACGGGTTCGCCCGCGGCGTCGGCCAGCACCGGGCCGTGATCTTCCTCGAGCCCGACGGGATCATCACCACCTCGTGCCTGAGCGGCGCGGGGCTGCGCGCGCGCCTGGCCGAGCTGCGCTACGCGGGAGCGAAGCTGGAGGCGCTGCCGCACACCGTCGTCTACCTCGACGCGGGGGCCGCCGACGCGCTCTCGCCGGGCCGCGCGGCGTACCTGCTGCGGCTTGCGCGGGTCGACCGGCTGCAGGGCTTCTTCCTCAACTCGACGCACTTCGACTGGACGGGCAACGAGGTCGCCTACGGCAACCAGGTCTCGGCGATGATCGGAGGCAAGCACTTCGTCGTCAGCACCGCCGCGAACGGCCGCGGGCCGCTGCGCCCGCATTCGCGCGTCCGCTTCGGCAACGAGCTGCACTGCAACCCGCCCGGCCGCGGGCTCGGCGTGCCGCCGACGACGACGACCGCCAGCCCGCTCGCCGACGCGTACATGTGGGTGGGCGACCCGGGCCGGTCGAGCGGCCCGTGCCACCCGGGCGATCCGCCGAACGGGGCGTGGTGGCCGAGCTACGCGCTCGGGCTGGCGCGGCGGGCGACGTTCTGATTCACGCCGCGCCCAGCCCTGGGCCGTCGGGCGGGCGCATGCGCGCGCTTGACGAGTCGAGCGTCGCCAGGCCGCAGGCCCTCTGCGGCCGGATCGCCGCCGCTGCATGCAGCGCCGCGGCGATCCCGACCGGGCCGTCGAGCGTGGAGGCCAGATAGACCTCGATGCCCGCCGCCCGCGCTTGCTGCGCGGCTGCGAGGAGGGGGGTGATCCCGCCGCAGCGACTGATCTTGAGGCAGGCGAGCTGCGTGGCGCCGGACGTCAACGCTCCCGGCGTCGCGGTGGTCTCGTCCATCGCGATCGGGATCCCGGTCTGCTCCTGCACGGCGCGCAGCGCCTCGAGGCCGTGCGTCGGCTCCTCGCACAGCTCGATCCCGACGGGCGCGAGCGCGCGCAGGGCCGCGACCGCCTCGTCGGGCGTCCACGCGCCGTTGGCGTCGATCCGGATCTTCGTCTCCGGCCCGGTCGCGGCGCGCACGGCCGCGAGGCGACCGGCGTCGTCGCCGATCCCGGCCTTCACCTTCACGCAGCGGAAGCCGGCCGCGGCGGCCTCGGCCGCCTCGCGGGCCGCGCCGGCGCGGTCGTCTGCGGCGATCAGGGCGTTGACCTCGACCTCGCCGCCGTGCGGTGCTCCCAGCAGGCGCCAGACGGGCTGCCCGGCTCGCTTCCCCTCGAGGTCCCACAGCGCGAGATCGATCGCGGCTGCCGCCTGCGGCAGGACTGCGGCGTTGCGGCAGGCCTCGGCCGTTCGGCTTCGAGGGAGCGGGTCGGCTTGCGCCAGCACGGGCCGGCAGTCCTCCAGTGCCGCCGTGACGTCGGCGATGGTCACCCCGTCGTAGCTCGGCAGCGGGGCCGCCTCGCCGTCGCCGACGACGCCGTCGGGCGCGATCAGCCGCACCGCCAGCAGCTCGCGCTCCGTCACCTCGCCGTGCGCCGTGCGCAGCGGCGTGCGCAGGCGGTAGCGGCGCGAAACGATCTGCAGGTCCACCAGCTAGCTCAGCAGCAGCCCGGCCGACAGCAGCACGCAGAAGATCAGCTCGAGCCGGCCGGTCTGCGCCAGGGCCGCGTTGAGCGACGGACCGTCGACATGGGTCCGCACCGCGCGCACGATCGGCGCCGCGAGCGGCAGCGACAGCAGCGGCAGCAGCACCCACGCGCTGAGCGGCCCGAACAGCCAGGTGATCGGCGTCAGCAGGTAGGCGACGTAGACCATCGCCGCGTACAGGGATCTCGTGCGCTCCCGACCGAGCCGCACGGCCAGCGTCCGCTTCCCCGCCCGCCGGTCGGTGTCGATGTCGCGCACGTTGTTGACGACCAGGACGGCCGCCGCCAGCAGCCCGACGGGCACCGCCAGCGCGAACGCCTCCCACACCAAGGTCTCGGCCTGCACGAAGAACGACCCGGCGACGGCGACGATGCCGAAGAACAGGAACACGAACAGCTCGCCGAGCCCCTCGTAGCCGTACGGCCGCGGGCCGCCGGTGTAGAGCACGCCCGCGACGATCGACGCCGCGCCGACGAGCAGCAGCTCCCAGCCGGCGACCGCGACGAGGTAGGTCCCGACGAGCACGGCGAGCCCGAACGTGATCCAGATCGCGATCAGCACCTGCCGCGGGGGGACGAGGCCGCCGGCCGTGACCCGCACCGGCCCGAGCCGGTCCTCCGCGTCTGCGCCGCGGCGCGCGTCGGAGTAGTCGTTCGAGAGGTTCGCGCCGACCTGGATCAGCAGCGCGCCGAGCAGCGCGGCCGCGAAGCGCAGCGGGTGGAAGACGTCGCCCGAGCCGGCCAGCGCGGTCCCGACCAGCACCGGCGCCAGGCCCACAGGCAGCGTCTTGGGCCGCGCGGCCATCAGCCAGATCCGCACCATGCTCGGTGAGCCCGTCGCGGCGGCCATGCCTATGGCCGTCGGGGGAACTGCGAGAAGTCGGGCCGCCGCTTCTCCAGGTACGCCGTGCGGCCCTCCCGCGCCTCGTCGCTGCCGTAGAACAGGAGGTTCGCGTCATGCGCGAGCTGCTGGATCCCGGCCAGGCCGTCTTCGTCGGCGTTGAAGCTCGCCTTCAGCAGCCGCAGCGCGAAGGGGGAGAGGGCGAGCATCTCACGGCACCAGGCGACCGTCGTCGCCTCCAGCTGCGCCAGCGGGACGACGGCGTTGACGAGGCCCATCTCCAAGGCCTCGGCCGCGCCGTACTGCCGGCACAGGAACCAGATCTCCTTCGCCTTCTTGACCCCGACCTGCCGCGCCAGCACGGACGCCCCGAAGCCGCCGTCGAAGCTGCCGACCTTCGGGCCGGTCTGGCCGAAGCGGGCGTTGTCGGCGGCGATCGTGAGGTCGCAGACGACGTGCAGCACGTGCCCGCCGCCGACGGCATAGCCGGCGACCATCGCCACCACCGGCTTCGGCAGCCGGCGGATCTGCACGTGCAGGTCGGTGACGTGGAAGCGGCCGACGGCCGGCTTCTCGGTCCCGGCGCCCTGCACGTAGCCGGACGCGCCGCGCACCCGCTGGTCGCCCCCGGAGCAGAACGCGTCCGGCCCCTCGCCCGTCAGGATGATCGCGCCGACGTCCGTGTCCTCCCGCGCCCGCTCGAACGCGTCCATCAGCTCGACCACGGTCTCCGGCCGGAACGCATTCCTCACTTCCGGCCGCGCGATCGTGATCTTCGCGATCCCGTCCCCGCTCAGCTCATAGCGGATGTCCTCGTACTCGCCCGCCGGCGTCCACGCCACGCTCATCGCCTACACACTATTGGCACAAACCGCGCGCCCGCTGTCACGCGCGGCCTGGCAGGCTGGCGAGCATGCCCGAACTCTGCGGATCTACTGGTCTCACAGACCAGCTAATCCGCAGAGTTCCGCTCGATCGCGAGATCGTCACGCTCGCGGCGCGCCAGCATGGCGTGGTCGCTCGGCGTCAGCTCGCTGAACTCGGCGTGAGCGAGACCGTGATGCGGGACCGGCTGCGCCGCGGCCTGCTTGTCCCGCTCCACCGCGGCGTCTACGCGGTCGGGCATCGGAGGCTGAGGAGAGAGGGGTTCTGGTTGGCCGCCGTCTTGGCGATGGGTCCGGACGCCGCGCTCAGCCACCGCGACGCCGCGGCGCTGCACGAGCTGCGGCCGGCGAACCGCGAGCGGGTCGAGCTGACGACGGCGGCGGACCGGCGCGGGACGCGGCAGATCGCGGTCTACCCGAGGAGACGCCTCGATCCGCTCGACGTCACGGTCGTCAACGCGATCCCCGTGACCAGCGTGGCGCGGACGTTGGTGGATCTGGCCGAGGTGCTGCCGGCGGCGCGGCTCGGGTTGGTCGTGAGCGAGGCGGAGCGGCGGGGCGTCTTCGATCTCAACGCGGTCGAGGCGGCCCTGGCGAGGACGCGGAACCGGCCGGGCGGAGGCCGCACGACCCTGCGAGCCGTGCTCGAGGAGCACCGACGGCGCGGAGCACAGCTGATCCGCTCCGAGCTGGAGGAGCGGTTCGCGGCGCTCGTCGCGGCAGCCGGGCTGCCGAGGCCGCAGACGAACCGGTGGATCGGCGACTTCGAAGTCGACGCCGTCTGGCCCGAGCGGCGCCTCGCCGTCGAGCTCGACGGCTGGGCCCACCACCGCGACCGCACAACCTTCGAGCGCGACCGAATCAAGGCGAACGCCCTTGCCGGGAAGGGCTGGAGGGTGCTGCGCTACACACACGACGCGGTCGTCCGGCGGCCGGCCGAGGTCGCGGCGGAGCTGACGGCCATGCTCGCCGCGTAGCCTTCCGGGCGATGAGCGAACCCGCCCGGCTCGAACCGTGGCTCCCGCGCGCGGCGGCGCTGCGGCCGGAGCATCCGGCGCTGATCGCCGACGGGGAGGCGGTGACGTACGGCGAGCTGCACGCGCGCGCGCTCCAGGCCGCCGCGTGGCTCCAGGCCAAGGGCATCGAGGGAGGGGAGCGGGTGGCGCTGGCGTTGCCGGCGGGCGTCCCGTTCGCCGTCGCGCTCCATGCGATCCTCCTCCAAGGCGCCGCGGCAATCCCGATCGACCCGCGCCTCGGACCAGAGGAGCGAGCCAAGCGCACGCGCACCGCCTCCCTCGTGGTCGACGAGCCCATCGCAAGCGACGGCGCCGCGGCCGAGTTGCCGCCGCGGTGGGCAGCGTCGATGGTCGCCACCGTCATCCACACCTCCGGCACCACCGCCGACCCCAAGCCGGTCGAGCTCACGGCCGGGAACTGGGTCGCCAACGCGCTCGGCTCCGCCCTCGCGCTCGGCCTCGACCCGGCCGACCGCTGGCTCTGCACGCTCCCGCTCAGCCACGTCGGCGGCCTCTCGATCCTGATCCGCAGCGCGATCTACGGTACGACGGTCGTGCTGCACGAGCGGTTCGACGCCGAACGGGCGAGGGAGACCATCGAGCGCGACGCGATCACGCTGATCTCACTCGTCCCAACCACGCTGGAGCGCCTGCTGGACGCCGGCCTCGACGCCCCGCACGAACTACGCGTCGCGCTGGTCGGCGGCGGGCCGCTGCCGCCGGCGCTTGCCGCCCGCGCCAAGGCGGCCGGCCTCCCGGTCGCGCAGACGTACGGCATGACCGAGGCCTGCTCCCAAGTCGCGACCTCGCTGCCGGGCGAGCCGGAGACGGCCGGCCGGCCGCTCTTCGGCACCGAGGTCCGGATCGCCGGGGCACCACGGGCGAGCGCAGGCGAGCCCGTGGTCGGCGAGATCCTCGTCAAGGGGCCGACGGTGGCGCCCGGGGCCGCAGACCGCGACGGCTGGCTGCACACGGGGGATCTTGGCGCCATCGACGAGCGCGGACGCCTGACGGTCACCGGCCGCAAGGCCGACACGATCGTCAGCGGCGGGGAGAACGTCGCGCCGGCCGAGGTCGAGGCGGTCCTGCTCCGGCACCCGGCCGTGGCCGACGCGGCCGTCCACGGCCGACCGGATCCGACATGGGGCGAGGCGGTAGTCGCGACCGTCGTGGCGCGCGACGGCGATCGGCCGGACGAAGCGGACCTGCGCGCTCACGTCGCCGCCGCGCTCGCGCCCTTCAAGGTCCCGAAGCACATCGCGTTCGCGGACGCGCTGCCGCGCACCGCCTCGGGCAAGCTGATCCGCCGGGAGCTGAGCGCAGGATGAGCGACGATCCCGACGCCCGGCGCGCCGAGGCGCGCGCCGGCTGGGAGCGCGTCGCCGCCGGCTGGCAGCGGATGCAGGCGCGCCTGAGCGCCGTCGGGATGCCGGTCTCGCGCTGGATGGTCGACGCGCTCGAGCCGCAGCCCGGCACGACGGTCCTGGAGCTCGCCGCCGGCGTCGGGGAGACCGGCTTCCTCGTCGCCGAGCTGATCGCGCCCGGCGGCGGCACGCTGATCTGCAGCGACGGCGCCCAGGCGATGCTGAAGGCGGCCGAGCAGCGCGCCGCCGAGCTCGGCGTCGCGAACGTCGAGTTCAAGCAGCTCGAGCTGGAGTGGATCGACCTGCCGACGGCGAGCGTCGACGCCGTCCTCTGCCGCTGGGGGTACATGCTCGTGCTCGACCCCGAGGCGGCCCTGCGCGAGACCCGCCGCGTGCTGCGCCCCGGCGGGCGCCTCGCGCTCGCGACCTGGGCGACGCTCGAGCACAACCCGTGGGGGCGCGTGCGCAACGAGGCGCTCGCCGCCGAGGGCCACCCGCTGCCGAGCCCGCCGACCCCGTTCGACCTCGGCACGGAGGAGCTGCTGCGCGAGCTGCTCGAGCAGACCGGCTTCGCGGAGATCCGCACCGCGCGCGTCGCGGTCGAGTTCGTCCACGACGACGCCGACGACTACTGGAACACGACCCTCGCGATCTCGCGTCACTTCGCCGAGCTGGTCGACTCGCTCGACGCCGCCGCTGTGCAGGCGCTGCGCACGCGGATGGAGCAGGCGGTCGCGCCGTACGCCACCGCCGACGGCACGCTGCGCTTCCCGGGCCGCGCGCTCGTCGCGGCGGCGGGCGCGTAGGGGTCGCCGCGCCGCTCACCGGCGACCGGCGACGGCCGCGCGCGCCACTGCGCCGCCGGCGGTGGGCTCCCGCTGCGCCTCAGCGCGCGAGCGAGCCGCTGGCGGCAGCGGGCGTCTGCTCCGGCAGCGGCGGCAGCTGCGGAGTCGGCCGGCCCCGCTCCAGCCGCCGGCGCTCGGTCGCCTCCACCACGGCGAAGCTGCGGTCGTTCCCGCCGCGCGTCAGCCCGCGCGGCGCGGCGAGCCGCAGCCCCCGGATCGCCGCCACCCCCGCCGCGAACGCGGCCGCCTGCACCGGCCCGTACGACAGCCCGTACAGCTCCCGCACGCGCGCCGGCAGCGTGCCCAGCATCACCGCGTCGTGCAGCCGCTTCGCCGGTTGCTCCACCGCCGGCAGCGGGATCTCGAACGCCGCCGCGCGGCCCATGTAGCGTGCCTCGTCGGTCAGGTGCATCCCGTCGCCGGCGAGCTGCTCGTCCCACCACGCCCGGAACGCCTCGTACGTCGGCGGCGCGACCGCGCGGTCCATCCCGAACAGCTCGCCGAAGCGGATCCAGTCCCACCAGAGCTCGTCGAGCTCGGCGGGCGACAGCCGCCGCACGAACAGCTCGTAGAAGCACAGCGCCGAGTCGGCCGTCGCCGCGACCGTCCACAGCATCAGGTCGGCGTCGAGCGCCGAGTAGCGCGTGCCGGCCGGATAGGGCCCGGCGTCGAACGGCAGCTCCCCGGCCACCCGCGCGTGCAGCTTGGCGACCTTCGCGAGCACGCGGTCCGCTTCATCCCGCGTGCCGAAGAAGATCGTCTCGAAGTCCCGCGCCGTGCGGGCGAGGCGCCGGAACGGCCGCTCGCGCCCGGCCGTCGCCTCGCTCGTGCCGGTGTAGTTGACCGGGTGCAGCGCGCCGATCATAAGCGCGCGCTGGCCGTAGAAGAGGCCGACGACGCGCTCCTCCTGAACCCGGCGCAGCATCGAGCGGTCGCGCGGGAAGTAGCCCTCGTCCACGCCGCGCATCGTCCCAGAGGGGCACCGGTCCGCGTTCCGGTAGCCTGCCGCGCCATGTTCTACGACGACGACGCGGACCTCTCACTGCTCGACGGCAAGACCGTCGCGATCATCGGATTCGGCTCCCAGGGCCACGCCCACGCGCTCAACCTCAAGGACTCCGGCGTCAGCGTCGTCGTCGGCCTGCGCTCCGACTCCAGCAGCGTCGCGAAGGCCGAGCGGCAGGGCCTCGAGGTGCTCCAGCCGGTCGAGGCCGCCTCGCGGGGGGACGTCGTGATGATGCTCGTCCCCGACGAGCGCCACCGCGAGGTCTGGAACGAGATCCGGGACGGGATCAAGTCCGGCGACCTGCTGCTGTTCGGCCACGGCTTCTCGATCCATTATGGCGAGGTGCAGCCGCCGCCGGACGTCGATGTCGCGCTCGTCGCGCCGAAAGGCCCCGGCCACCTCGTCCGCCGCCAGTTCACCGAGGGCAGCGGCGTCCCCGGCCTCGTCGCCGTGCACCAGAACGCGACCGGCAACGCGCTGGAGCTGGCGCTTGCGTACGCGAAGGGCATCGGCTGCACCCGCGGCGGCGTGATCGAGACGACCTTCAAGGACGAGACGGAGACCGACCTGTTCGGCGAGCAGGCGGTCCTCTGCGGCGGCACGACCGAGCTCGTGCGCGCCGGCTACGAGACGCTCGTCGAGGCCGGCTACGACCCGCGCCTCGCCTACTTCGAGGTCCTGCACGAGCTCAAGCTGATCGTCGACCTGATGTACGAGAAGGGGATCGCGGGGATGCGCTACTCGGTCTCCAACACGGCCGAGTACGGCGACATCACGCGCGGCAGGCGGGTCATCGGGCCCGAGTCGCGCCAGGCGATGAAGGACATCCTCGAGGAGATCCAGTCCGGCGCGTTCGCCCGCGAGTGGATCGCCGAGGTGCGCGCCGGCCAGGAGAACTTCAACCGCATGCGGGAGGAGCAGAAGGGCCACCAGGTCGAGGTCGAGGGCAGGAAGCTGCGCGCGATGATGGCCTGGATCGACGACGCCGACTTTGGTACCGGCTGAGCCGCCGGGACGGGCCGAGCCGCTACCCTTCCCGCCGCCGCCGCCGATGACGACGATCAACCCGTTCATCAAGCAGATCCTCATGACCGCGGGCCCGACGCCCGTGCCGCCGCAGGTGCTCGCGAAGATGGCCGAGCCGGTGCTGTACCACCGCGCGCCGGCCGGGGTCGAGCTGTACGAGCGGGTGCTGAAGCGCCTGCCGGACGTCTTCCGCACCGACAACGACGTGCTGCTGTTCGCCGCCAGCGGCTCGGGCGCGATGGACTCGGCCGTTGCGAACCTCGTGCGCCCGGGCACGAAGGTCCTCGCCTGCGCCGCCGGCAAGTTCGGCGAGCGCTGGATCGAGCTGTGCGAGGCCTACGGGGCCAACCTGGTCCGCTACGAGCCGGGCTGGGGCCAGCGCCTCGACCCGCAGGAGATCGCACGCCTGCTGGAGGCCAACGCAGGGATCGAGGTCGTCTTCGCGACGCTGTCGGAGACCTCGACCGGCGTCGTGCACGACATCGAGGCGATCGCGCCGGTCGTCCGCGAGCGCGGCGCGCTGCTGGCGATCGACGCCGTCTCCGGCCTCGGCGCCGCCAAGCTGGAGCAGGACGCGTGGGGCGTCGACGTCGTCGTCGCCGGCTCGCAGAAGGCGCTCATGATCCCCCCGGGCCTTGCGTTCGCGTCGGTCTCGCAGCGCGCGCTCGACGCCGCCGCCGCCAAGCCCGGCGGGCGCTACTACTTCGACTGGGTCCAGACCGCTAAGCAGCAGCGCAAGGACCCGCCGAACAGCCCGTTCACGCCGCCGGTCACCCTCCTCGCCGCACTCGACGTCTCGCTCGGGATGATCGACCAGGAGGGGATCGAGAACACCTGGGAGCGCCACGCGCTGCTCGCGCGCGCGACGCGCGCCGGCGCGGCCGCGCTCGGGCTGGAGCTGTACGGCGACCCCGACGAGAAGGCGAACGTCGTCACCGCCGTCGCGCTGCCCGAGACGATCGACGGCAAGCAGGTGCCCAAGATCCTGCGCGACTCCTACGGCATCACCGCCAACGGCGGCCAGGCGCAGCTGTCCGGCAAGATCCTGCGGATCGCGCACTGCGGCTACTTCGGCGGCTTCGACGTTCTCACCGCGCTCTCGGGCCTGGAGATGACGCTGGCGCAGCTCGGCCACGAGGTCGAGCAGGGCGCGGGGGTCGGCGCCGCGCAGAAGGTCTTCATCGAGGCCGGCGTGCCGGCAGTCGCCGGCACGTGAGCGACCGCCCGCGCATCCTCGTCAAGGAGCAGATCGCCGACGCCGGCGTCGCGCTGCTGCGCGAGCACTTCGACGTCGACCTCGGCGCCGACTGGTCCGACGAGCAGTTCCGCGAGCGGATCGGCGAGTACCACGGCATCCTGATCCGCTCCGCCACCCGGCTCGACGCGGACACGATCGCGCTCGCGCGCAACCTGAAGGTGATCGGGCGCGCCGGCATCGGCGTCGACAACGTCGACGTCGAGACGGCGACCAAGCGCGGGATCGTCGTCGCCAACGCGCCGCAGTCGAACATCGTCGCGGCCGCCGAGCACACGATCGCGCTGATGCTCGCGCTCGCGCGCAACATCCCGCAGGCGCACGCCTCGCTGCTCGCGCACACCTGGCAGCGCTCGAAGTTCTCCGGCGTCGAGGTCTACGAGAAGACGCTCGGGATCCTCGGCTTCGGCCGCATCGGCCAGCTCGTCGCCCAGCGCGCGCGGGGCTTCGGGATGTACGTCGTCGCCTACGACCCGTACGTGTCGGCCGAGCGCTACCGCGAGCTGGGCGTGGTGCAGGCGGCGTCGAGCCAGGAGGTCTACGCGGCCGCCGACTTCCTCACGCTGCACCTGCCCAAGACGCCCGAGACGCGGGGCTGGCTCGACGCCGAGGCGTTCGCGCAGATGAAGGACGGCGTGCGCGTGGTCAACTGCGCGCGCGGCGAGCTGATCGACGACGCGGCGCTCAAGGACGCGCTCGACTCGGGCAAGGTGGCGGGCGCCGCGCTCGACGTCTTCCCGTCGGAGCCGATCACCGACTATCCGCTGTTCGACGGCTACGGCAACGTCGTCGTCACGCCGCACCTCGGCGCCTCGACCGTCGAAGCGCAGGACCGCGCCGGCGTCCAGACGGCCGAGCAGATCATCGCCGCGCTGACCGGCGGGGTCGTCACGACGGCCGTCAACATCCCCGCGATATCGCCGGCCGACATGGAGCTGATCGGCCCGTTCGTGCCGCTCTGCCGCCAGCTCGGCCGGCTCGCCGTCTCGCTGGCCGAAGGTCCCTCGATCGACCGCGTCGAGGTCGAGCTGCTCGGCCGCATCGGCGAGCGCGACACGCGGCTGCTGTCGACCGCCGTGCTGATGGGCGTGCTCGCCGGCCACGTCGAGGAGGAGGTCAACGCCGTCAACGCCCCCGGCCTCGCCGAGGAGCGCGGGATCGAGCTGGCCGAGACGAAGCGCACGACCGCGCGCGACTTCACCGACCTCGTGCGCGTCACGATCGTCGGCGGCGACAAGCGCCTGCGCGTCGTCGGCACGACGCTCGGGCGCCGCAACCGCCCGCACCTGCTGGAGGCGTGGGGCCAGCGCTTCAACCTCCAGCTCGAGGACGACGTCGCGCTGTTCCGCTACGCCGACGTGCCGGGCATGATCGGGCGCGTCGGCACGATCTTCGGCGGCCACGGCGTCAACATCGTCTCCGCCGCCGTCGGGCGCCAGCCCGACGACGACGACGCCGACGACGGCGCCAGCGCGGTGATGGCGATCACGACTGACGCGCCCGTGCCGCAGGCGGTGATCGACGAGATCGTCGCCTCCGAGGGCTTCGTCACGGGCCGCGCCGTGACCCTCTAGCCGGAAGCGATCTGCCCCGCGCCAAGCGCTCGGGGTTCATTGGCCGATTCGTCCAATCGCCGGCTCAGGTGTGGGCCCGAACGCACGTTTCTCCGGGCGTTGTGGGTGGCCACAATGGCCATACAGGTCCCACCCGGAGGAGGAGAGCGATAATGGAGAGCGCGGCGATTCCGGTCCCCCAGCAGCCCGGGGGCGAGCCGGCGAAGCTGAAGGAGGGCGCGCTCGGCTACCTCTCCAACATCGTCATCGGGGTCGCGTCGACGGCGCCCGCCTACTCGCTGGCGGCGACGCTCGGCTTCATCGTCGCGGTCGCGGGCGTCGGCGTGCACGCGCCCGCCGTGCTGCTGGTGTCGTTCGTCCCGATGCTGTTCGTCGCGACGGCGTACCGCTATCTCAACAAGGCCGACCCGGACCCGGGCACGACGTTCGCGTGGGTGCGGCGCGCGATGGGCCCGCATCTCGGCTGGGTCAACGGCTGGGCGATCGTCGTCGCCGACATCATCGTGATGGCGGCGCTTGCGCAGATCGCCGCGAAGTACACCTTCCTGCTCGTCGGCTGGGACTCGGCCGCCAACTCGAACGGCGCCCAGATCGCGATGGCGGTCTTCTGGATCGCGCTGATGACCTGGATCTGCTGGCGCGGCATCGAGCTGTCCGCGCGCACGCAGCTCTACCTGCTCGGGGCTGAGATCACGATTCTCGCGCTGTTCGCGGTCGTCGCGCTGGTCAACGTCTACGCGAGCAATCCGTCCAACTCGATCACGCCCCAGCTCTCGTGGTTCAACCCGTTCGACCTGGGCTGGAGCGCGCTGATCGACGGCGTGCTGCTCGGCGTCTTCATCTACTGGGGGTGGGACTCCGGCGTCGCCGTCAACGAGGAGTCCGAGGACAGCAACGACGGGCCGGGGCGCTCGGCGATCGTCTCGACGGTCATCCTGGTGCTCGTCTACCTGATCGTCTCGGCCGCGGCGCAGGCGTACGGCGGCACGAAGCTCTTGTCCGACAACTCCGACGACGTGTTGAGCGTGCTCGGCGGCCAGGTGTTCAGCTCGCCCTGGGACAAGCTGCTGATCCTCGCGGTGCTGACGTCGGCGGCGGCCTCGACGCAGACGACGATCCTGCCGACCGCGCGCACGACGCTGTCGATGGCGCGCAAGCGATCGATCCCGAGCGCGTTCGCGGACGTGCACCCGAAGTACCTGACGCCCAGCTACTCGACGATCTGGATGGGCGCCGTGTCGATCGTCTGGACGGTGCTCGTGATGGCGCTCAACCCGGCGCAGAACGTGCTCGGCGACTCGATCTCCGCACTCGGCTTCGCGATCTGCTTCTACTACGGCTTCACCGGTCTCGCGTGCATCGTCTACTTCCGCCGCGAGATCTTCAAGAGCGCGCGCAACTTCGTGCTCGCGGGCCTGCTGCCGCTGCTGGGGTTCGCGATGCTCGCCTACATCTTCGGCAAGGCCGCGCACGACTACTCGCAGGCCGGCTTCAACTACTCCGGCCCGTTCCTCGGCATCGAGGTGCCGATCGTGATCGGGATCGGCGGGCTGCTGCTCGGGTTCGTGGCGATGCTGTTCGCGATGGTCCCGTATCGCGACTTCTTCCGGAAGCGGCCGTACACCGAGACGGCGCCGCCCGGGCTGCTCGACGAGAAGGTGGAGCGCGCCCCGCTGCGGTTCGCGGGGGAGCGCTGGTAAGCTGGGCAGCGCACATGTCGCGCCAGCTCGCCCTTCGACTTCTTCTCCTCCCCCTTCGGGGGGAATAGCGCGTGGCGGCCGCTGCAGCCGCAAGCCCACTTGAGAAGAAGCGAAGCACCGAGCCGATAAGGAAGAGCACGACATGACTCCCAGCGAGCAGGACCCCGACCGAGTCCAGATCTTCGACACGACGCTGCGCGACGGCGAGCAGTCGCCCGGCATCTCGCTCAACACGAGCGAGAAGCTCGAGATCGCGCACCAGCTTGCGCGCCTCGGCGTCGATGTCATCGAGGCCGGCTTCCCGATCTCCTCGCCCGGCGACTTCGAGGCGGTGCAGGCGATCGCCCGCGAGGTCCACGGTCCCGTGATCGCCGGCCTGGCGCGGATTCACGTCGGCGACATCGACGCCGCCTTCAACGCCGTCCGCGACGCCGAGCGGCCGCGCATCCACACGTTCGTCTCGACCTCCGACATCCACATCGAGCACCAGATGCGCGCGACGCGCGAGGACGTGCTCGGTCTCACCCGCGCCGGGGTCGCGCACGCGAAGGCGTATGTCGACGACGTCGAGTTCTCGCCGATGGACGCGACGCGCGCCGACGTCGAGTTCACCGCCGAGGTCTGCCAGATCGCGATCGACGAGGGCGCGACGACGGTCAACATCCCCGACACGGTCGGCTACACGATGCCGCAGGAGTTCACGGAATACCTGCGCCGGCTGTACGAGCTGGCGCCGGGGCTGCGCGACGTCGTGCTGAGCGTCCACTGCCACGACGACCTCGGGCTGGCGGTCGCCAACTCGTTCGCCGGGCTGCTCGCCGGCGCGCGGCAGGTCGAGTGCGCGATCAACGGGATCGGCGAGCGCGCCGGCAACGCCTCGCTGGAGGAGATCGTGATGCTGCTGCGCACGCGCGCCGCCGACGTCGGCCTGCGCACGGGCGTCGTGACACAGGAGATCGCGCGCACGTCGCGGCTCGTGTCGCGGCTGACCGGCTATCCGGTGCAGCCGAACAAGGCGATCGTCGGGCGCAACGCGTTCGCGCACGAGTCCGGCATCCACCAGGACGGCGTGCTGAAGGAGCGCACGACGTACGAGATCATGGACGCGACGACGGTGGGGCTGGACGCCAACTCGATCGTGCTGGGCAAGCACTCCGGCCGCCATGCGCTCAAGCAGGCGCTGGCCGAGCTCGGGTTCGAGATCGACGGCCAGGCGCTCAACGTGGCGTTCAAGCGCTTCAAGGAGATCGCGGACAAGAAGAAGCAGGTGACCGCGATGGACCTGGAGGCGTTGGTGACGGATGAGCTGCGCGAGGAGATCCCGTCGTTCGTGCTCGAGTGGTTCGACGTCGAGGCGTCGTCGCGCCGTCCGCCGCACGCGACCGTCGGCGTGAAGCTGCCCGACGGCAACGAGGCGACCGGCTCGTCCACCGGCGACGGTCCGGTCGACGCGGTCTTCCGCGCGATCAACGCGGCGACCGACCAGCAGGGGCGGCTGCGCGAGTTCCGCGTCGACGCGGTCACCGGCGGGCAGGACGCGCTCGGCGAGACGTCCGTCGTGCTCGAGCTCGACGGCGTCGCCGGCGCCGGCCAGGGCGTCTCGACCGACATCATCGAGGCGGCCGGCCGCGCCTACGTCCGCGCCCTCTCGAACGCCGTCCGCCGCCGCTCGGTCGCCGCCCAGGCCGAGGATCTCACCGCGGAAGCCGCCCGCGCGTCGCGCCTCTCGACGCCGTAGCGCTGTCGCCCCGGCATCGCGCTCACCCTTCGCGGGCGAGCGCGAGGCCCTGGCGGTAGCCCGTCAGGCGGACGTGCTCGTCCGGCGGCGCCGGCGGCGGGGTGACGAGGCGGACCTTCGCGCCGCGCCGCTGGAGCGCGAGCAGCTCGAGCGTCGCGCTCGTACCGGTGGCGGCGCGCACGGCCGGGTGGCGCTCGCGGCCGCCGAGCGGGCCGCCGGTGGGGGAGAGGCACAGCACGCGCGTGTCGCGCAGCGCGGGCGCCGCGTCCATGTTCGTCGGGCTCCAGATCGCGCCGTCGACGTACTCGTGGCCGCCGATCGGCACCGGACGGTGGACCCACGGGACGCTGCACGACGCCTGCACCGCCTCGGCGACGCTCGCGGCAGGCGCGCCGGGCGCGCCGAAGACGACGCGCCGGCCCGATTCGCGCTCGACGCAGACGACCCGCAGGCGCCCGTCGAAGCGCAGCCGGTGCCCGGCGATCCGCTCGCGGAGATCGTCGAGCGCGGCGTCCGGCGCGGCGATCCGCGCGAGCGCTCTCGCGCGCACGAGCGCGCCACCCGGCCGTGCCGCCGCCAGCGCGAGCGGCGCGAGCGGCCGCCCGGCGCGCTCGGCGAGCGCGCCGCCGAGGCGCGCTGCGCTCGCGGCCGCCCCGCGCGCGAGGCTGCCCGCGCCGCCGGGCTCGTCGCGCGGCTCGCCCTGCTCGTCGCCCGCCGGCTCGCCCTCGCCGACGGCAAGTCCCTCGGCCGCGAGCGCTCCCGCCTCGACGACCGGCTCCTCGCCGGGCTGCGGCGCGCGCGGCTCGACGCCTGCGAGCAGGTCGGCCGAGACCATCGAGCCGGCGGAGGTGCCGACGAAGTGCTCGACCGCGTCGAGGTCGAGGACGCCCTGCTCGACGAGCGCGGCGAGCAGGCCGGACATCCAGGCGGCGCCGATCGTTCCGCCGGCGCCGAGCACGAGGATGTCCGGCTGATCCATGGACCTGGATCCTAGCGACTGTACGTGATAACGTACAAACGTAATGACTACGGCAGACACTCAACAGGTCGCTGCCGTCGGCAGCCGCGTGCGCGCGCTGCGCGAGGCGATGGGCCTCTCGCTGCGCGACCTCGCCGAGCGCTGCGGCGTCAGCGCGCCGATGCTCTCGCAGGTCGAGCGCGGCGAGACGAGTCCGACGCTGCAGGTCGCCACGCGCATCGCAGCCGGCCTGGAGCTGCGGCTGTCGCAGCTGCTGCGCCTCGACGAGGGCGGAACGGTGACGATCGTGCGCGCGAAGGAGCGCCGGCAGGGCCCGGGCGGGCAGGGAATCCAAGGCCACCGTTACGAGGTGCTCACCGCGCCGCTGCCCGGCCAGCGCGCCGAGCTGTCGCGCCACGCGCTCGCGCCCGGCGCGGCGACCGGCGGCCCCGGCGACCCGCCGATGCACGAGCCCGGCAGTCGCGAGACGACGCTCGTCGAATCCGGCCGCGTCGTGCTGCACTGCGACGGCGAGCTGCACGAGCTGGGCGCCGGCGACTGCGTGACGTTCGACGCCGACCTGCCCCACCACTTCGAGAATCCCGGCCCCGAGAAGGCGACGTTCCTGGCGATCGTCTCCGCGGGGCTCCGACGCAGCTAAAGGAATCGCGATGCCGAGCACCCTGTTCGACAAGCTGTGGGCCGCGCACGAGGTCGCGCCCGGGCTGCTGTACGTCGACCTGCACCTCGTGCACGAGGTCACGAGCCCGCAGGCGTTCGACGGGCTGCGTCTCGCCGGGCGCCCGGTCCGCCGGCCCGACCGCACGCTCGCGACCGCCGATCACAACGTCCCGACCGACGGCACCCCGGTCGCCGCGCGCATTCGCGACGCGCTGAGCCGCGTGCAGGTCGAGACGCTCGAGCGCAACTGCGCGGAGTTCGGGATCCCGCTCTACTCGCTCGGCTCCGAGCGCCAGGGGATCGTGCACGTCATCGGCCCGGAGCTGGGCGTCACCCAGCCGGGCATGACGATCGTCTGCGGCGACTCGCACACCGCCACGCACGGCGCGTTCGGGGCGCTCGCGTTCGGGATCGGCACGAGCGAGGTCGAGCACGTCCTGGCGACGCAGTGCCTCGTCCAGCACAGGCCGAAGGCGATGCTGATCCGCTTCGACGGCGAGCTGGGCTTCGGCGTCACCGCCAAGGACGCGATCCTCGGCGCGATCGGCCAGATGGGCGTCGACGGCGCGGTCGGCCACGTCGTCGAGTACGCCGGCCCTGCGATCGAGAAGCTCTCGATGGAGGGCCGCATGACCGTGTGCAACATGACGATCGAGGGCGGCGGCCGGGCCGGGATGGTCGCGCCCGACGAGACGACGTTCGCGTGGATGCGGGAGCGCGGGGTGGAGGTCGACCCGGCGTGGCGCGCGCTGCGCACCGATCCCGGCGCGTCGTTCGACAAGCAGGTCGTCGTGGACGCCGCGGCGCTCTCGCCGCAGGTCACCTGGGGCACGAACCCGGCGATGGTCGCGCCCGTCACCGCGACCGTGCCCGAGCCGCGCAACGAGGGCGACACGCGCGCGCTGGAGTACATGGACCTGCGCGCCGGCACCCCGATCGAGCAGATCGCGCTCGACCGCGTCTTCATCGGCTCCTGCACGAACTCGCGCATCGGCGATCTGCGCGCCGCGGCCGAGGTCGTCAAGGGCCGCAAGGTCGCCGCGAGCGTCGACGCGATGGTCGTGCCGGGCTCCCAGCAGGTCAAGGCGCAGGCCGAGGCCGAGGGGCTCGACGAGATCTTCAGGGCGGCCGGCTTCGACTGGCGCGGGGCGGGCTGCTCGATGTGCCTCGGGATGAACCCGGACGTCGCGGCGCCGGGCGAGCGCGTCGCGTCGACCTCGAACCGCAACTTCGAGGGCCGCCAGGGCCGCGGCGCCCGCTCGCACCTCGTCTCGCCCCAGATGGCCGCGGCGGCCGCCATCGCCGGTCACTTCGTGGACGTCAGGAGCTGGAGCTAATGGACCCGATCAGCATCGTCGCCGGCCCGGTCAGCGTGCTCGACCGCGCCGACGTCGACACCGACCAGATCATTCCCAAGCAGTTCCTCAAGCGCGTCGAGCGCACCGGCTTCGGCGAGTTCCTGTTCTACGACTGGGCGCGAGAGCCCGGCTGGGAGCTGCCGCGCAACCCGATCCTCGTGACCGGGCGCAACTTCGGCTGCGGGTCGAGCCGCGAGCACGCGCCGTGGGCGCTGGAGGACTACGGCTTCCAGGCGATCGTCGCGCCGAGCTTCGCCGACATCTTCTTCTCCAACTGCACGAAGATCGGGTTGCTGCCGGTCGTGCTCGACGAGCAGGCGTGCAGGGACATTGCCGCGGCCGGGGAGGCCGAGGTCGATCTGGACGCGCGCGAGGTGCGCGCCGGCGGGAAGGCGTACGCGTTCGAGCTGGACGACGAGATCCGCCATCGGCTGCTCAACGGGCTCGACGACATCGGCCTGACGCTCCAGCAGGAGGACGCGATCGCCGCCTACGAGCGCGACCGCGAGCGCACCGGCCCCGTCACGACCGCCCTCTGATGGCGACCAAGACGATCGCCGTTCTTCCCGGCGACGGGATCGGACCGGAAATCACCGCGCCGACACTGGAGCTGCTCGACAAGGTCGGCGACTTCGCGTTCGAGGAGCACCTGTTCGGCGGCTGCTCGATCGACGTCCACGGCGAGGCGCTCACCGACGACGTGCTCGCCGCCTGCAAGCGCGCCGACGCGGTTCTGCTCGCCGCGATCGGCGGCCTGAAGTGGGACACGACCGACCCCGCCAAGCCCCGCCCCGAGCAGGGCCTGCTCGGCCTGCGCAAGGGCCTCGGGCTGTACGCGAACCTGCGCCCGGTGCGCCCGCTGCCCGCGCTCTACGACGCCAGTCCGCTCAAGCGCGAGGTGATCGACGGCACGGACCTGCTCGTCGTGCGCGAGCTGACCGGCGGGCTGTACTTCGGCGAGAAGGGCCGCGACGGCGACCGCGCGTTCGACACCTGCGTCTACACCGTGGGAGAGATCGAGCGGATCGCCCGCACTGCGTTCCAGGCCGCGAGATCCCGCGTCACGAGCGTCGACAAGGCCAACGTGCTGGAGTCGTCGCGCCTCTGGCGCGAGGTCGTCCGCCGCGTCCACTCCGACGAGTTCCCCAACATCGAGCTCGAGCACGTCCTCGTCGACAACGCCGCGATGCAGCTCGTCTCCAACCCGCGCCACTTCGAGGTGATCGTCTGCGAGAACCTGTTCGGCGACATCCTCAGCGACGAGGCGGCGATGCTGACCGGCTCGATCGGGATGCTGCCGAGCGCCTCCTTGGGCGGCGACGGGCCCGGCCTGTTCGAGCCCGTCCACGGCTCCGCGCCCGACATCGCGGGCAAGGGGATCGCGAACCCGCTCGCAATGTTCCTGTCGGCCGCGCTCATGCTGCGCCACGGACTCGGCATGGAGGACGGGGCCTCGGCGGTAGAATCGGCGGTCGATCGTGCGCTCGCAGACGGCCTGCGCACGGCCGACCTCGGCGGCTCCGCAACGACGCGGGAGGCCGCCGCGGCCGTCCTGAACCACCTGTAAGGAGCCCCATCGTGGACCAAGCGGATCTCATCTGGATGAACGGAGAGCTCGTCGCCTGGGAGGACGCGAAGGTCCACGTGCTCACGCACTGCCTGCACTACGGCACCGGCGTGTTCGAGGGCGAGCGCGCGTACGAGACCGAGCTCGGCACCGCGATCTTCCGCCACCAGGACCACCTCGACCGGCTCTACAAGTCGGCCGAGCTGTACTACATGCCGATCCCGTACACGGCGCAGGAGCTGCGCGCCGCGACGCACGAGCTGATCGCGGCCAACGGCCTGCCCTCGTGCTACATCCGCCCGATCGCGTTCCGCGGCGCCGGCGTGATGGGGATCAATCCGCTCGACGCGCCTGTCGAGGTCGCGATCGCGGCCTGGTCGTGGGGCGCCTATCTCGGCGAGGACGCCAAGCAGCACGGCGTGCGCGCGAAGGTCACGAGCTGGCGGCGGATCGGCGCCGACTCGCTGATCCCGCACGCGAAGGCCTCGGGCCAGTACCTCAACAGCGTGCTGGCGAAGATCGAGAGCCACAAGGCCGGCTACGAGGAGGGCATCCTGCTCGACCAGCACGGCTTCGTGTGCGAGGGCACCGGCGAGAACATCTACGTCGTCAGAGACGGCGTGATCGTGACCCCGCCGCAGACGGCGGGGATCCTCGACGGGATCAGCCGCAGGTCGGTCCTGCAGATCGCGAAGGACGAGGGCTTCGAGCTGGTCGAGCGCGACCTCGCGCGCGCCGAGCTCTACCTCGCCGAGGAGGTCTTCATGACCGGCACCGCGGCCGAGCTGACGCCGATCCGCGAGGTCGACGACCACCCGGTCGGCAGCGGCGAGCCGGGCCCCGTCACGCGCCGCCTGCAGACGGTCTTCGAGGACGCGCTGTACGGCCGCGACCCGCGCTACCGCGACTGGCTCGACGTCGTGCAGGTGCCGGCTGCGCCGCCCAAGGCGACGGCGTAGGCGACGGGACGGGGCCGCGATGACGACGATCGAGATCTACGACACGACGCTGCGCGACGGGATGCAGGGCGAGGGCATGTCGCTCTCGGCCGCCGAGAAGCTGCGCGTCGCGCACCGCCTCGACGAGCTCGGCGTCGCGCTGATCGAGGCCGGCTTCCCCAGCTCGAACCCGAAGGAGCTGGAGCTGTTCGAGCTGCTGTCGCGCGAGACGTTCACGACGGCGGAGGTCGCCGCCTTCGGCATGACGCGCCGCCGCGGCACGCGCGCCGAGGACGAGCCTGCCCTGCGGGTGCTGGCCGACTGCTTCGCGCCCGTCTGTACGCTCGTCGGCAAGACGTGGGGGCTGCACGTCGAGAAGGTCCTGCAGGTCGACCGCGACGAGAACCTGCGCATGATCGCCGAGTCGGTCGCGTTCCTCGTCGCGCAGGGCAAGCGCGTCGTCTACGACGCCGAGCACTGCTTCGACGGCTGGCGCGACGACTCCGAGTACGCGCGCCGCTGCGTCGTCGCCGCCGCCGAGGCGGGCGCGGAGACAGTCGCGCTGTGCGACACGAACGGCGGCTCGCTGCCGGGCCAGATCGCCGAGGCGACGCGCGACCTCGCCGCGGCGCTTGAGCCGAGCGGCGTGCGCGTCGGGATCCACTGCCACAACGACCTCGACTGCGGCGTCGCGAACTCGCTCGCGGGCGTCGAGGCGGGCGCGACGCAGGTGCAGGGGACGATGAACGGCTACGGCGAGCGCGCCGGCAACGCGAACCTCGTCTCGATCGTCCCCAACCTGCAGCTCAAGCTCGGCTACGACTGCCTGCCGGTCGGCCGCATCGCGACGCTGACCGAGACGGCCCACTACCTCGACGAGCTGCTCAACCGCACGCCCAACCCGGACCAGCCGTACGTCGGCAAGAACGCGTTCGCGCACGGCGGCGGGATGCACGTCGATGGCGTGCTGAAGGACCCGACGACGTTCGAGCACATCGACCCGGCCCTGGTCGGCAACGACCGCGAGCTGCTGATCTCCGAGCTGTCGGGCAAGGGGACCGTCGCCGCGCGCGCCGAGCAGGCCGGGCTGAACCTCGACTCCGAGGCCGCGCGGCGCGTGATCGAGCGCGTGAAGGCCCTGGAGCATCGCGGCTACCAGTTCGAGGCGGCGGACGGCTCGTTCGAGCTGCTGCTGCGCAAGGAGACGGGCGAGTACGAGCCGCTCTTCCAGCTCGAGTCGTGGCGCGTGATCGTCGAGAAGCGCGCCGACGGCAAGGTCGAGACGGAGGCGACGATCAAGATCTGGGCCAACGGCGAGCGCTACGTGCGCACGGGGGAGGGCAACGGCCCGGTGCACGCGTTGGACAACGCGCTGCGGATGGCGATCGAGGAGAGCCACCCGGAGCTGCGCGCGACCGGCCTCGTGAACTTCAAGGTCCGCATCCTCGACGAGACGAAGGGCACCGAGGCGGTCACGCGCGTGCTGCTCGACGCCTCCGACGGCCACGACGTGTGGGGCTCGATCGGCGTCTCGGAGAACGTGATCGAGGCCTCCTGGGACGCGCTGGTCGACTCGCTCGAGCTGGCGATCCAGCCGGGCCGCGCGCAGGCCGGCGAGCGCGGCGCGGCGCGCAGCGCGACGTGAGCGTCCCCCTCGCGCGCCCCGTCCTCGGCCCCGAGGAGGAGGCCGCCGTCGTCGACGTCCTGCGCTCCGGCCAGCTGTCGCTCGGCCCGCGCGTGCCGGCGTTCGAGCGCGCGTTCGCGGCGCGGCTCGGGGTGGCGCACGCGTGCGCGGTCTCGTCCGGCACCGCCGGGCTGCACCTCGCGCTGCGCGCGGTCGGCGTCGGCGACGGCGACGAGGTGGTCACGACTCCGTTCTCGTTCGTCGCCTCCGCGAACGTGGCGCTGTACGAGCGCGCGCGCCCGGTGTTCGCGGACATCGACCCGGTCACGTTGTGCCTCGACCCGGACGCCGCCGCGGCGGCGGTCACGGAGCGCACGCGGGCCGTGCTCCCGGTCCACATCTTCGGCTGGCCGGCCGAGGTCGGCGCGCTGGAACGGCTCGGCTTCCCGATCGTCGAGGACGCGTGCGAGGCGCTCGGCGCGGTGCACCCCGACGGCACGCCCGTTGGTGGCAGTGGCCATCCCGCCGTCTTCGGCTTCTACGCCAACAAGCAGCTGACGACCGGCGAGGGCGGGATCGTCACGCTCTCCGACGGCGCGCTGAAGGAGCGGATCGACTCCGAGCGCAACCAGGGCCGCGCGCCCGACATGGGCTGGCTCGACCACGACCGGCTCGGCTTCAACTATCGCCTGACCGACATCGCGTGCGCGCTCGGCCTCGCGCAGCTGGAGCGGCTCGACGGCATGCTCGCGGCGCGCGCGCGGGTGGCCGGCTGGTACCGCGAGGCGCTCGACGGCGTCGAGGGGCTGGAGCTGCCGTGCCCTGACGCCGGCGGCGCGGTGCGCGGCTGGTTCGTGTTCGTCGTCCAGCTGCCGCGCGGGACCGACCGCGACGCGACCGTGCGCGCGCTCGCCGAGCGCGGCGTGCAGTCCAAGCCGTACCTGCCGGCGATCCACCTGATGAGCTTCTACCGCGAGCGCTTCGGCCACCGCGAGGGCGAGTTCCCCGTCTGCGAGGACGTCGCCGCTCGCTCGCTCGCGCTGCCGTTCTTCCCGGCGATGGAGGAGGGGCAGGTGGCGCGGGTGGCGCGGGAGCTGCGCGACGTGCTCGGCCGCTGAGCCCGCGGCGTCATTCGCGGCCGAGCATGAGGTCGATGCCGGCAAGCACCAGGTGCAGATCGCTGTCCGTCAGGCGTCCCGAGCGCTCCTCGAGGAGGGACTGGTCGATGGTGACGATCTGCGAGACGTTCGCTACGGAATCCTTCGGCAAGCCTGTGCGCGATGCCGCCAGCAGCACGTTGCCGGGAGCCGCGGCCAGTCGCAGGTTGCTTGTCAGCGGCACGACAACGGTCGTCGCGATGCGGCTGGCGTTGAAGCTGTCGCCCTGAACGACCACGACCGGGCGTCGAAAGCCCGGGGCCGAGCCGATTGGATCGTCGAGCGACGCCCAGCAGACGTCACCCTGACCGATCACCATTCGCTGCGCTCGAGCGTGCGACGCGCGGCCTCCGCGACGAACCCGGCGTGCTCGCCTGCCAGCTCATCAGCGACCTCGTTCAAAGCAGCGGTCACTGCGCCCGGCTCACGTCGTGCAACGTAGTCGGCAAGCGCCTCGCGATAGACCTCACTGCGGCTCTTCCCGAGTCGGCCTGCCAACGCGTCCGCGCGTGCGAACAGGTCGTCGGGAATCGAGACGGCCGTTTTCATACTGAAAGTATAACCGCTTGGGCGGAGGCCCCGATCGTCAGCCGTCCGGACGAGCGTCGATCGGGGAGACAGTTTCGAACCGGCGACCGAGCACCCCCAATAGACTCGCGCCCCGTGTCCCGCTTCAGCGAGCCGCAGCACCCCGTCTTCCGCCAGCTCAACGCCTCGATCGGCTTCGACTGGCGCCTGGGCCCCTACGACGTCGAGCTGTCGCGCGCGCACGCGGCGATGCTCGCGTCGCGCGGCATCATCACCGCGGACGACCGCGACGCGCTGCTGCAGGCGCTCGACGCGGTCGAGCGCGAGCTGGACGCCGGCACGTTCCCGTTCGCGCCCGACGACGAGGACGTGCACATGGCGATCGAGCGGCGCGTGACCGAGCTGGCCGGCCCGGTCGGCGGCAAGCTGCACACGGCGCGCTCGCGCAACGACCAGGTCGCGACCGACATGGCGCTGTTCACCCGCGCTCACGCTCAGGCGGCGCAGGACGGGGCCCGCACGCTCATGCGCGCGCTGATCGAATGCGCCGAACGCCATCTCGACTGGCCGATGCCCGGCTACACGCACCTGCAGCGGGCACAGCCGGTCTACCTCTCCCACCACCTGCTCGCGTACGTGTGGATGCTCGCGCGCGACTTCGACCGCTTCGCCGCCGTCGAGGCCGCGACCGCGAGGCTGCCGCTCGGTGCCGGCGCGCTCGCCGGCGTGAACTTCGACACCGACCGCGAGCAGGTCGCGGCCCAGCTCGGCTTCGCCGGCGTCGCGGAGAACTCGATCGACGCGGTCTCCAACCGGGACTTCGTGCTCGACTACCTCGCCGCCGCCGCGACCTGCGCGATGCACCTCTCGCGCCTCGGCGCCGAGATCGTGCTGTGGTCGTCGAGCGAGTTCGGCTTCGCGGAGGTCTCCGACGCGTGGGCGTCGGGCTCGTCGATCATGCCGCAGAAGAAGAACCCCGACGCGGCCGAGCTGCTGCGCGCGAAGGCGCCGCGGATCGCCGGCCACCTCGTCGCGCTGCACGGCGTGGTGCACGCGCTCCCGCTGACCTACAACAAGGACCTGCAGGAGGACAAGGAGCACCTCTTCGACGCGGTCGACACGCTCGAGCTGTGCCTGGCGGCGGCAGCCGGGATGGTCGACGGGATCGCGTTCGACCGCGAGCGGATGGCGTCCGCGGCCTCCGACGAGTTCCCCGCGGCGACCGACGTCGCGGACCTGCTCGTGCGCCGCGGGATGCCGTTCCGCGAATCCCACGGCGTCGTCGCCGGGCTCGTCAAGCGCGCGGTCGACAGCGGCCGCACGCTCTCGCAGCTCAGCCGCGAGGAGCTGGCCGAGCACTCGGAGCTGCTCGACGACGAGTACTACGAAGTGCTGCGCGGCGAGACGTGGCTGGAGTCGAAGGACTCGCGGGGCGGCACGAGCCTGCGCCGCGTGCGCGAGCAGCTCGCGCAGGCGCGCGCGCTCGTCGGCTAGCGTCACGCGCATGCGACGCCGGCTCGCCATCGCCGCCGAGCGGCCGCCCGAGCCGGCTCGGGCGCCCTCGGCTCCGCCCGGGCCGTCGCGCGACGGCGCCGCTCCTCCCGGTGCCCCGCTCCCGCACGCCTTCTACGACCGTCCCGTGCTCGACGTCGCGCGCGACCTCGTCGGCTGCGTCGTCGCGCACGCGGGCGCGGCGGGCGTGATCGTCGAGACCGAGGCCTACCACCACAGCGAGCCGGCGTGCCACGCGTTCGCCGGGCTCACGGCACGCACGCGGACGCTGTTCGGCCCGCCGGGGCGCGTGTATGTGTACCGCTCCTACGGGATCCACGCGCTGCTGAACGCCGTGTGCGAGCCCGAGGGCGTCGGCGCGGCGGTGCTGATCCGCGCGCTCGAGCCGCGCGACGGGATCGAGCTGATGCGCGCGCGCCGCGGGCTGGTTCCCGAAAGCGAGCTGTGCTCCGGCCCGGGCAAGCTCACTCAGGCGCTGGCGATCGAGCTGGACCGCAACGGGACAGATCTCGCGACCGGGCCGGTCACGATCTCCGCACGGCCGCCGGACTGGCAGCAGGTCGACCTCGTCGCCGGCCCGCGCATCGGCATCACGAAGGCCGTCGAGCTGCCGTGGCGCTTCTGCGCCCGCGGCCACCGCGGAGTCTCGCGCCCGCGGCCCGTCGCCGAGCGCGCGGGTCGCTGAGCGGCGCTCGCGCCGGGCGCGTCTCAGCCGCTCGGCGCCGCGGCGCCGCCGCCCGCGCCCGTCCCACCGCCACCGCCGCCGCCGCCGGCCGCGGGCGTCTGGCCGCCGCCCCCGCCGCCGCCCGCCGGCGCGCCCGTGCCGTTGCCGCCCCCGCCGCCCGCGGGCGTCTGCCCGCCGCCGCCGGCCGGCGCGCCCTGCCCGTTGCCCGCGCCGGTCCCGTTGCCGGTGCCGGCGCCCGTCGGCGCGGCCGGCGTCGTGCCGGTGCCGCCTCCGCCGCCCGGGCCGCCGATGATCGAGCCGCCGGAGTCCTGGCCGGTCGTGCTGGCGCCGCTCTGTCCCGCCGCCTGCGCGGCGGCGGCCACCTTGCGCTGGTCGAGGATCCCCATCGCCGTGACCATGAAGTTGTGCCACAGGATCGCGGGGTAGGTCCCGCCCGCGACCGGTTGGCCGCCGAACTCGGTCAGCATCGGCACGAGCTTGTCGGGATAGCCGACCCACACGGCGACGGTGAGGTCGTGGTTGAAGCCCACGAACCAGGCGTCGCCGTAGTTCGACGTCGTGCCGGTCTTGCCGGCCGCGAAGCCGGGGATCGCCGCCTGCTTGCCGGTCCCGTAGGCGATCACCGTCTGCAGGATCGAGGTCGCCTCGTTCGCGACGCCGGGCGGGACGACCTGCTTGCGCTCCAGCGTGCGGTGGTTGTCGATCAGCACCTTGCCGGAGCTGTTGCGCACGACGTCGATCCCGATCGGCCCCTCGTTCGGTGCGCCGAGGCGGTCGTTGTAGATGCGCCGGCCGCCGGTCGCGAGCGTCTCGTAGGCATGCGCCATGTCGAGCGGCGTGACGCCGACGTGCAGCCCGCCGAGGATCATCGCGTAGTTCTTCGAGATCGGCGTGCGCACGCCCATCAGCCGCGCCACGCGCGCGATCTTGCGCGTGCCGACCTTGATCCCGACCTCCGCGTAGACCGAGTTGTCCGACACGGTCGTGGCGCTCGCGAGCGAGTTGGAGCCAAAGTACTCGTTGCTGTAGTTCTTGACGACGAAGTACTCCTTGCCGCGGCTGTTGGGCACGACGAACTGCTTCGGCCGCGAGCTCCACACCGAGCCGGGCGAGATCCCGTCCTCGAGCGCCGAGACGAGCGTGAACGGCTTGAACGTCGAGCCCGGCTGGCGCTCGCCCTGCGTCGCGAGGTTGAACGGGTGCGACGCGTAGTCGAAGCCGCCGACCATCGCGCGCACCTCGCCGGTGCGGTTGTCGATCGCGACGAGCGACGCGGTCGGCAGGCCCGCGCCGGACGGCAGCAGCTGCGTGATCGCGTTCTCGGCCGCCTGCTGGAGGTCGAGGTCGAGCGAGGTCGTGATCTGCAGCCCGCCCGAGAAGGCCTTGAACGGCCCGAAATGGTCGACGACCTGCTGGCGCAGCCAGCTCGTGAAGTAGGGCGCCGCGCTCTTCTCCTGCGGGGGCGTGAGCTCGGCTTGCGTCGGCAGCGGGTCCTGCAGCGCAAGCTCGTACTCGCTCGGCGTCAGATAGCCCTGGTCGCGCATGTCGCGCAGCACAAGGTTGCGGCGCTTGCGGGCGGCGACCGGGTGGGCGATCGGGTCGTAGCCGCTCGGCGAGGCGACCATCCCGGCGATCAGCGCCGCCTCCGGCGGCGTCAGCACCGACGCGCACATGTTGCGCGCCGTCGCGCCGCAGCCGCCGGCCTGCCCGTAGCCGTGGCGCTGGCCGAAGTACACGCGCGCGGCCGACTCGATCCCGTAGGCGCCGTTGCCGAAGTAGATCGCGTTGAGGTACTCGGTGAGGATCTTCTCCTTGGACCACTTGCGCGTCAGGTGGTACGCGAGCGCCGCCTCGCGCAGCTTCTCGAAGATCGTGCGGTTGCCCTGCGCCTCGAGCGCGTTCTTGACGAACTGCTGGGTGATCGTCGAGGCGCCCTGGACCGCGCGCTGCGACGTGACGTCCTCCCACAGGGCGCGCGCCGTGCCCTTGATGTCGAAGCCTTCGTTCGAGTAGAAGCGGCGGTCCTCGATCGCGATGATCGCGTGCTTCATGACGGGCGCGATCTGGTACTGCCCGACGAGCACGACGTTGTTGTTATTGGTGAGGATCCCGAGCTTGCGGCCCTGGTAGTCGAGCAGCACCGAGTTGTCCTTCGACGCGCGGTACTGCTGGCGGTTCTCGAGCTGCGGCAGGTCGGACGCGACCGCCATCATCATCCCGAAGATCAGCGAGATCAGCGCGAGGATCGAGAGGCCCAGCATGATCGAGAGGACGCGCAGCTTCTTGATGCGCGGGCGTCCAGCCGGCCGCCGGCGGCGGAACGGGAGGGGGATCCTCCTCGCGCGCGGCCGGGTCGGCGTGGATGTCATGCCGTCGGGAGTCATGCGTCGTTTGCGCCGATGGCGCGGCCGGCGCCGTGTGCGACGGACGGCTCGACCGGCTCGGCGGGCCAGGGCGGCACGGGCCTCGCCGGGAGGCGGCAGTCTAGCATTGGCCGCCGGATGCCACCCCTCGACGCCACCCCCGCGGCGCAGGCCGACTGGCTCGCGCGCAACGCGGTCGACTGCCTGCCGGCAGGGGGTCTGGAGCGCAAGCTCGCCGCCGCGCGGGAGGCCGGCCGGCCGCTGCGCGTCAAGCTCGGGATCGACCCGACCGCGTCCGACATCCACCTCGGCTTCACCGTCGTGCTGGGCAAGCTGCGCGAGTTCCAGGAGCTCGGGCACACGGTCGTGCTGATCGTGGGCGACTACACCGCGCGCGTAGGGGATCCGAGCGGGCGCTCCGCGACGCGGCCGGTGCTGTCGTCGGAGGAGATCGACGCGAACGCCGCCACGTTTCAGGCGCAGGCGCTGAAGGTCCTGTCCGCCGATCGTCTCGAGGTCCGCCGCAACGGCGAGTGGCTCGACATGCCCGCCGAGCGGCTGTTCGGCCTGATGCGCGTCGCGACGGTCGCGCGGCTGCTCGAGCGCGACGACTTCGCCAAGCGTCAGGCGGCCGGCACGCCGATCTCGCTGCTGGAGCTGCTCTACCCGCTGCTGCAGGGCTACGACTCGGTCGCGGTCGAGGCCGACGTCGAGCTCGGCGGCACCGACCAGCTGTTCAACCTGCTGCTCGGGCGCGACATCCAGACCGCCTACGGCCAGTCCGAGCAGGTCGTGCTGACGATGCCGATCCTGCCCGGCACCGACGGCGAGCGCAAGATGTCGAAGTCGTACGGCAACTACGTCGGGGTGACCGAACCGCCGGAGGAGATCTACGGCAAGACGCTGCGGGTCCCGGACGGCGCGCTCGCGACGTGGCACGAGCTGCTGCTGGGCGAGCCGGTGCCGGACGGGGTCGGCCCGCGCGACGCGAAGCGCGCGCTGGCGCGGGCGCTCGTGGCGCGGTTCTGGGACGAGGACGCGGCGGTCGCGGCGGAGCGGGCGTTCGACCGCGTGCACCGCGACCGCGAGCTGCCCGAGGAGGTGCCGGAGACGCCGCTGATCTCCAACGGCGACGGGCTCGTGCACCTGCCGGCGCAGCTGGCGGCCGCGTTCGGGGTCTCGACCTCGGAGGCGCGGCGCGCGCTGACGCAGGGCGGGGTGCGGGTCGACGGCGAGCCGCTCGCGGCCGAGCCGCTCGACCGGCCGGCGGCCGAGCTGGAGGGGCGCGTGCTGCAGCTCGGCAAGCGCCGCTTCGCGCGGCTGGTCGGGAGCGGATGAGCCCGTGCCCGCGGCGCCGCTCCCGCTGCTCCCGACCGCGGCCTCGCCGCCCGGCTGCGCATGACCGTCCATGGCGGCGTCCTGCGCCTGGAGACCGCGGGCGACGGGCAGATCGTCGACCTGACGGAGGGCGTGCACAGCATCGTGCGCACGAGCGGGGTGGACCGCGGTGCGGTCGTCGTGTTCGCGCGCGGCTCGACGGTCGCGGTCACCACGATGGAGCACGAGCCGGGCGGGATCGCCGACCTGCAGGTCCTGCTCGAGCGGCTGGTCCCGCGGGTGGGCGAGTACGAGCACAACCGCCGCAACGCCGACACGAACACCCACGCGCACCTGCGCGCGGCGCTGATCGGGCCGTCGGAGACGATCCCGGTCGTCGACGGCGCGCTCGTCCTGGGGACCTGGCAGCAGCTCGTCCTGATCGACTTCGACGACCGCCCGCGCCGGCGCGAGGTGGTCGTGCAGGTCGTCTCGTGAGAAGCTGGCGCGCGCGCGTTGCGATCCGCGCGAGCGCCTGCGCAGACGACGAGCTTCCCGCGTTCGCGTGCGGGCGCTATACTTCTCCGTCCGGCCAAGAGCCCTGTGTTCTTGGCGTGCTTTGCGGAGGAATCCCCTCCAGGGAGGCACGGCGGTCTTTGAAAACTCAACAGCATGTGCACCGATCGGCTGGAATGGTCCAGCCATCGTGTGCGTCCAGGTTCGAAGTCGCCGCCCTCCGCGCCAGCGCGGAGGGATGACGGCGACGCCAGAATTGACCCCGTCCGATGCCCGGGCCGCCCCTACGTGTACGTGGGCGCCCGTTTGTGGGCATCGCGACGCTCTCTGAGAAGCACAAGCAGTTCTTCACGGAGAGTTTGATCCTGGCTCAGGACGAACGCTGGCGGCGTGCTTAACACATGCAAGTGGAGCGACGAACCAGGGCTTGCCCTGGGGCAA
>Ga0207693_10000146_pt1 | contig 65068 bp, 54 predicted proteins | sample LARL81metaG_FD_184347 | JGI IMG/M metagenome (GOLD analysis project Ga0207693, IMG submission 184347) | Corn, switchgrass and miscanthus rhizosphere microbial communities from Kellogg Biological Station, Michigan, USA - LAR L8-1 metaG... | ecosystem: Host-associated > Plants > Roots >... | reverse complement strand
ACGGGCATCTCATTCCAGGGGCGGACATCAACTGGATTGACGGCTTGGATCGCCGAACAAGTCAGCAACAAAATGCAACTCCCGCGCAACCGGTGGCTGCGCAGGCAGAGCCTGAACCGTTGGAAGTTATTGAAGAATTTGGTGAGCGCGGAAGGAATCGAACCTTCAACCTACTGATTAAGAGTCAGTTGCTCTGCCAATTGAGCTACGCGCCCGTCTTTGGAATGGAATGTCTACCCAAGGGACCCGCTGATCGTGATGCGAGTTTGTGGGCGGATGGCCTCTGACGGCAGCCGGGAAGCGACTTGCCGGAACCACTTGATCAGCGACTGCTAAACTGCCTCGAAGATATTATCACACGCGATTGTGGAGGCACCAACGCCTGCAGCACCGGTAGACCGGGCGTCGCACCGACGTTGGTCGTTCTGGCGCAGTCTTCCATCAACTCTGCAAGGTGAACGGCCGCGAACTACGGCCGACGCTGCGCGTTGTACGAAGCCGGTGCGAACCGGGCTACCGCGTCAGCGCCAATTTGATGCGACGGCGTGGCTTCGCCATCCAATGGTGAACCTAAGGGCTGGCGCCGTTCCAGAGTTCCGAGAATTGGTGCATCAACTCCGTTGGCTTGCGTCGGCGAAACGAAACGCGGCTGCATGAATAAGTTGTCCATGAATTTGCGCTGTCCCGCGGTTAAGACCTGCCACGGCAACACATGGAAGTGACGGAAGATCCAGATCAAATGAATCCGTTGTGTAAGCGTTGGCCTGATATAACGAGGCCCCAACGGGGTCAGCACCCGCAGCACGCCAACAAACACCATTTCGAGCGACATAGTGGCACACTCGATTCTTTCCGACCAATGATCTGATCGGAAAACCGAAGTCGTTAAATTTTTGATTTCATGAACTGGGCAAGTTCAAGCGGGAGCATTATGCACTAATACTGGTGCAGTGTCTCGATAAAAATGGGGGGTTTTAAAGGTTTTGGCTGGGTTCTGTGCCGATTCGGAATTGCAGTCTATGAGGAAGAAGTTGCTCGTACAGCCTTCAAATAATCGGTTAACTGGGGATTTCCGGCAGAATATCCATGCTGCGAATGCTGGCAGCGACTCCGAAACCTTTTCCCTCTTGGCCATTTTCTACACGCACAACTGACGCCCGGCAGCAGACCCATTGCTGTTCGCTCATGGTGATTTCAGGCGGCAGAATCAATACCATTTCAATTTCGCTGCCGGCAATGATTTGGGCGTCCGTATAAAGGAAGACACCGCCCCTACTCAAGTCGCGCGTGAGGCCGCTCGAGGCCCCTGCATCGCTCGTGGCTTTTAGCGAGACCGGAACTTGCACAGGAACACGCTGCCCCGACCGGCGTTCTCGCTTGGCATCCGTCATGGAGTGGGAGCCTATCACATGCAACGAGGCAAAAAGAAAAACGGCTCCCCGGCCTGCAGAGGAGCCGTGAATTCCAAACCTAAAAGCTGATCTTGGCCGCAAACTGGATACCGCGCGGCCCGCCTCCACCAAGGAACGGATTGCCGATGCCAGTATCTCCCGTGGCCGTGATCTGGTAGAAGCCGGAGTGACGCCCGGTAAGTGCATCCGGTGATCCCACATCGGCGATAAAGTTCGGCAGCTCCGGATTCGAGAAGTTCGGATGGTTGAAAAGATTAAAGAACTCCGCCCGGATCTGAAGATTTACCCGTTCGCTTAGGACTGTGTTCTTGTAAATTGAGAAGTTAAACTCCTTGAAGGTCGGCCCCGCTAACGAATTGCGGCCCAGGTCGCCGAAGTGCCGGGTCCCAGCCACGCAATTAGCTTCGCTGCTGTCATTCGGATCGCCCAGAGTCGCCCAAGTACAGGGCGCGGCAAAAGAACTCAAATCGAGGAATTGAGACGGGTTGCTCGAGTAATGGAGCGGCCCAACCACATCCGGACGGTCGAAGCCTTCCCCCGCACCGGAATAATCGCCTTCAAATTCATAGTTGAGCTGCCACGGCTGGCCATCTTGCAGGTTCACCACTCCGTCGAAACCCCATCCGTTCTTTAATCTGCCCAGCGATCCGCTCATCCTTGGAAATTCGTAATTGAAATTGATGGTGAAGCGGCGGCGAATGTCGAAGCTGGAATTTCCGCGGTCTCCAGCCGGATTGGTACTGTTCTGCGGCTGTGCCTGGTTGGGAGTGAAATCCTCCAGGTCGCTCGATGTGTCTATGCCATGGGACCAAACGAAATTCGCTTGGGTGGAGAGCCCGTGCCAACTGCTGACATGCAGACTGGTCTGCAGCGAGTGATAAATGGAGTTCGCCGAAGACCTCTCCTGATTCAGATAGAAGAAATTGGAGAAGTTTCGCGGAACCCCGTACCCGCTGACGCCATTAGCCAGATCAAACGCGGTAATCTCTCGCTGGCTGGGCTGGTTGATGTCGAGGTATTGAAATAACTTCGTCCCCTTGGATCCGGCATAACCAATCTGGAATACGGCTTTGCTTCCCAGTTGTTGTTGGATATTCAGATTGAAATTTTGAGTATAGGGCGTGCGCAAATTTGGATCCGCCGCGAGGAAATCGCTGTTGGCTGCGAACCCGCTGTACACTGGCACAGTCGGATCCAGTGCGCCTCCAGTCACGCTACCGAATTGCAGCCCCACTGGGCCTGTTCCCGGATAGGCCGGCCCGGGGCAGAAGACGCAATTCCATGGAAGATGTCCCAGGAAAATATCTTGTGAGAAGGCGTCATAGAACATGCCCCAGCCGCCGCGAATAACCGTTCGGCCTTTGCCGGTCAGATCATAGGAAAATGCCAACCGGGGAGCGAAATTATTGTAGTCGGGGTTATAGAGGTTAGAGGGGCCACCGTTCCCCACTTGCACCACGGAACCGCCGTTCGCGGGATCGAACTGGTAAAACAGGTTGTTCTTTTCTTTGACAACTCCGAAATAATCCCACCGCAGGCCAAAGTTGAATGTAAGCCGCGGAGTCAATCGGTAACTGTCTTGAAGATAGACGCCGTGGCTGTTCTCGGAGGTATGCCGCCTGGTGTTGCCGGTTATCTGGCCGCCGCCATCCGGCACGCCCTCGAGAAAAGCTTCTAACGGTGTGAGAGAGCCATTCGGGTTTAGGGGATTCGCGTCGGCGATCGAATCGAAACTAAGCTGTCCACGGAAGTTGTGATCGATCAACTGCATGATCGTGGTGCGGCGGAACTCGTAGCCAAATTTAATGTCGTGCTTGCCCGACTTCCATGAATAGTTATCGATGAAGTGCCAGTTACTGTCCACGCGGTTGCGCGGTACCGAAGAGCTTGCGCCCAGACCCGAAAAACCACCGACGCTAATCACGGGAAGACCGCCATCGTAGGCTCCAACGCCCGTATCCAGCCCGATGGTGTTGGGATTGAACTTCTGGTCTTCTGGGAAAAATCCCTCAGCAAACCGGTTCCATCCAAGACGGGCCTCGTTCAATTGATTGGAGTTGACGATTTTCACGTAGGAGATCGAAACCAGTTGTACCCGGGTCGGTGTATGGGTGTTGAAGCCCGGTACCTGACCGCCGCTGCCAGTTAAAGAGAGTGGGAAGGATTGGGTGCTGTCGCCAAAATAATAACGGCCGGTCAGCAGGTTGTTCTGGTTGAAATTGTGATCGATCTTGCCGATCAGGCTGTCGATCCGATTGGAGAAGTTAATGGCCGTCGAAACGTTATTGGTATCGCAACCGTTTCCATCGCTGATGGCCCCAGAGATATTCGGATTCGGCCAGGGACTTCGCGCCAGCAAAGCTGCAGTTACGGGATTGAGCGTTTCACCCCAGGACGTGATGTTTGCGCGGGCCTGTGCAATCACGGCCGGGTCGGGCACGCAGCTCTGGCCAGCTTGGGCTCCAGTCTCCCGCTGTCCTTCATAATTGAAATAGAAAAATGTCTTGTCCTTCACGATCGGCCCGCCGAAGGATGCGCCAAACTGGTTATTGTGAAACGGATTCTTGGGGCCCTCATTGTTGAAGTAGTTGCGCGCTCCAAACTGCCCGGTACGCAGGTACTCCAGCCCCGAACCGTGCCACTGGTTGGTGCCGCTTTTGGTCACAATGTTGATCACAGCGCCGCTGTTGCGTCCGTATTCCGCTTCATAGTTCGAGATGGTGCGCAGTTCCGCGACCGCGTCAATCGGGAGAATCGTGGCTGGATCGCCGAACACGCCCGCTTCATTAATGGCGGGATCGTTCCGATATCCGTCATTCATATCGGTGCCGTCCAGCAAGAAATTGTTCGAGCGGCCTCGCGAACCGTTCATCGAAAAAGTACCGTAGGATCCGGGAGAGTCCGAAATCTGATCCGGCGACCCAGCAACCCCGGGATTCAGATAGATCAGCTTGGTATAGTCACGCCCATTGACGGGAACGTTCGCGATTGTGTCCTCAGTCAAGGTTCCGCCCAACTGGGCCGAAGTGGTCTCTATCTGGGAGAGCGATTCGCCAGAAACCTCAACAGTTTGCGAAACTTGGCCGGCTTTTAGCTGCGCATCGACGCGCCGCTCCGTCGCGACATCGACCAGCACGCCGCTGGTCACCGAGGTTTGAAAACCACCCTGTGTAACCGTGACCGTGTAGGTGCCGATGGGCAACTCCGGCACGCTATAGCTGCCGTCGGCGCTGGTTTCGGTCGTGCGCTCCTGCCCTGTGTTTACATTGCGCACCGCGACTTTGGCTCCCGACACCACGGCGCCCGAGGGGTCAGTCACTGTCCCTAATACGGTTCCGCGGAAGGTTTGAGCAAGAAGCGAAGTCGACACCAAAACGAAAAAAGCGAGGATCATCCTCACTCTCATGGAATTTCTCCTTTACCCGCCGGCTCGCCGGTCAAGAAACGTAGGCGGTTGTGGTGCAAACATTTGTTATGCCTGTTTAGCTTGATTGCCGCCGATTATAACCCGCGTTTACGTCGTTTGTCCTACAAACCGACAGATCTAAGTGGTGCTGAATTTCAATTTCCGCATATCAGCTAATCCGGGAGTACGGCACCAGGAGTCTGAGGAGAGCCAGATTGGTTGCACAACAAGCAGAAAGTCACCCCGAATTCTCAGACCGGAATCGGATGTTGTCGTCAGAGGTTCTTCAGTTGCTCTTGAATGGCACGATATGCCTGGTCGATCGCCACGTTGGTATAAGCGCTCGCCCCGGCATCAGAGTTGGCGATCGAAATTCGCCCAAACTCTTTCCTGCCGAGCACGCAAGGGCGCTCATCCGGAGCCCACGCCGGGTCGGAAAACGAATCGTATTCGTACGCATATCCGTGCGCCCACCTGTTTACCGTGATGGCAGCGATGTCGCGGGAAGCGTCAAATCCTCCCGGCGAAAGCATCCGCTGCAGCTGCCCGCGGATGTTTCTCTCGAAGGTAGAAAAGGGTGTACTGATCAGCTCGAACCTGCCCATGCGATATTGATCACGGCGAGGCAAACCGGGCTTGCAGGGCGTACGCAGCATGAACAGGACGATCGGTTCTTGAGGATTGCTGGGAAATTTATAGGTACCAATGCTTACCGGAAAATCCAGCATAGTAAAGCAGTGATATCCACCGGGCGAAATGATCTGCCGGATTCCCAGCTTTTCAAACGCCTTCCAATTACGAATCGCAACGTGACTGTAGATGAACGGTTCTTTTACACCATATTTCAGCGCCTCTTTTTGAGACTCGGGCAAGTCGTCACAAAGATGGGGAATAATGCCGTTGTAACACGCGAGGACGCAGGCCTTTGCCTTTACGCTTTGAAGCTTTCCTTCCCGGACAAGCGCGACTTCCACCTCTTTCGACGACGCTTGTGCACCGACGTGTCGCACTCTGACGGCTGTCGTATTCAGACGGATCTTAACCTGCGACGTGGGTTGATCGAGCCTGCTGTAATCGGCGCGAGCCGTGACGACATCTTCCATCGTGTCTCCCGGAATGCATCCAGGAATCAAAGATCGCACCAGCAGACGCGCAATCGAAGCATTGCCATCCGGAAAGTGGAAAATGTAGGGATCGCCGTCTTCTTCGGTGTCTCCAAGATCCATGCCCTCGAATCCGGCGTAATGATAGGCCTCATAATCGTCCGGGTTCCGGTAACAGGCCAAGGCTGAGACCGCTTCGATGCCCACCGCAAATAAATCGTGAGTGTAGGTGTGAAAAAAGGGCAGCACCGCGGGGTCAGCCTTGCAAATATCCGTCAGAAAGGATGCGTAGCTGAGCTTAGAGAGCCGCACACGCTTTTCGGTGCGCGAAAGCCCTGGCAGATAATCCTTCTTCTCTGTGTAAAGCCGGGCGATCTCCTGACTGACGTTTTCCGGCAGCGGAGTCTGCTTGAGAAATTCAGGCCACGGAGTCGAGCCCATGCCGTTCACTAGGCAATCCTTTCCGAAGGTTTCTCGGTCGAAGAAACAGGCAGTAGACAGATGCGAGTAAAGCTTCCGGTCGTATGCCTTGTAAAAGATCTTCGTGTCGATACCTAAATCTTTGAGCACACCCTTAGCAACCTCGCTGTATTCGGACGGACTTTCAATTGACTGGGTACCGCCATTGCTGAGAAGCAGGCGCTTGCCTACCTGGAACTCGTTACGCCGCGCGTGCCCGCCAAAATCATCATGATTGTCAACAATGAGAATGCGAACTTTTGTACCCGCTCGCTTACGATAGAAATAAGCTGCGGCCAGGCCGCTGATTCCTCCGCCGACGACAATTAAATCGTAGACTTCGCCGGTATCGGCCGGCTCTGCGGCGGTGTCCCAAAACGTGCCATCGCGCAAAGCGTGGGCAACGTCGAATGAGCCGGGTTGGCTGCCCCTCATTCCAGTTAGAGCAGGCGGATAACCGCTCGAAGGGGGATCGGCGCTTGCGGTTCCCATGCCACTGGACGTGAAACCATCCATACGGGAACTGCCCAACACACCAATGCCAACCGCGACGCCGTTGAGAAAGTCGCGGCGAGTAATGCGACGTTCCATGCCGAGTTCGCGGTCCCGCTGGCGTTGGCTCATGCCAGGGTATACAAACTCGAAAGGAATTGTGCAGAGGGATCGGAAACTTCCAGCGTCAGGTAGCGAGATTCATCCGTAGACAGTTGCAACGGTCGCATAATGGTGGACATTAGACACCATTTCCGTAGGATCGCGCGCCGCACCAGAAGAAACTTAATATGAGGAACTCAATGGGCGTGACCTTTATCAGCCATCCGCGCTCGGACAAGCTTCTTTATAAGCGTGGCCGGGAGCGGTTTGTCGACGGGAAAACGGATAGTCCCTTTCGATGTCTCGTACCCCTTAAGATCCTTTTTGAATACTGAGACTAAGGATGCATTCATCGGGAAAAAACTGCAATGATTCAAGAACGCAGCGTATGCCACAAGGCCGCCTTTGTACCGGAACATCGGAATTCCATAGCCGATAGCTTCTGTGGTTTCTGGAGGAACCACGGACCGAATGGCCGCGCGCACTCTGTGCAACGTACTTCGTGCGGGTTCAGGAACGCGTGAGAGATATTCCTCTACACTTTTTGGAGAGGTGTTCTTCGCAGCCTCGCCCTTAGTGGAAGTTGTTCTTTTCATTTGAGATCGAGCCGCTCTCACATGGGAAGCGACTCCAAATATTGTTGAACGGATTCAATCGAATGTCCCTCATCAAGCATTCTATTGTCACTTACCGCTCGCTCAACCGTGCTATCTATCATTCTGATTTCAGAAGCGCTGAGTTTAGGTTTAAGCTCTGCTGCGAGCTCGCGACACCGGCTCTGCAAAGCTGACGAACTCTCCTCCGCCATCCTCAGCCAGTAGTATGCCGAGCTTGCGTTTCGCTCAAATCCTCCTTTACCTAAATAGGCCAATCCTAGGGAGAATTGAGCAGCTGCAGAACCTGCCTCCGCCGCTTTCAAACACCGCTGGACCTGACTCTCGAAACTGTTGGACTGAACGGGTTCCTTCCGGCTGCCGTTGTCGCGCGTGTTGTAGAGCAGGAACAACAATTCAAATCGGTTCGAAACACCCATCTTCCCAAAAATACGAAACAGATAATTTTTAACCGTATGCTCGCTGAGACCCAATTGATCGGCGATTTGTTTGTTGCTGTGTCCTTGCGCCGCAGACTCCGCCACCTCAAGCTCCCGTTTAGAAAGGGCGCTGACTTTGTCGTCGTCGATACCATCGCATGACGGGCTATTGCGCATCGCTGCCAGCAAGAACTCCGCTTCTTTCCGCCCGGCCCAAATCTCCCCACTACCGACGCGTTCAATGCACGCACGAAAATTAGCGGGCGGTTCGCTGCGACTGAAAACCCCTTTGGCTCCACATCGGAACGCGGCCACGACGGAGCCTTTGCTGTTGTCATCCACCAGGACCACCGTCTCGATGTTCGGCTGACGGGAATTCAAAGCGCGTACTATCTGCAGGCCAGTTTTTGTTCCGTTGTCAAATTCTGCGCTGATTACCGCTACATCAGGTTTGTGGGACTGCGCCAGAGACAAAACGTCGTCGACCGTGGCGATTGCCGCCACTTCAAACTGCGGATCGCGGTCTAAGGATTCAGCCAGTAAATGACTGGCCATGCGGTTACGATCAGAAATCAAGATGCGCACACGCTTTTGAAGCGCGTTAAAGATGGGGGATGAGGATAAAGCCATATTTAGGGCCCGTTGCTCCGAATCATTTGATTTGGGGGTGATCTCACGCTGGCCAGAGTGAGGGAGAACGGTCCCCAGTTGTTGTCGTTCCTGCAAACGAACGATTAAGTGTCCCGGCTGTCGAGCAGCTCCGAACACCACAGCCTTCTGGAGTGAAGCAAAACTTCCTTCCTCATACACATAGAGTCTAACCGTCCAACACCTCGTGTTCAACTCCAAAATGCTGTAGTTCGCATACAGGATTCTACGGAGTAAGTCGGCCTCGTACGGGTGGATGATTGACCGCTTGCGGGACCTCTCGAAAATTCCTATGGTGAAGCATCACTTTCGTAACGGGAAAGAAACCGTGATTTGTTTGAATGCGCGGAGATCGTTCCGCCGATTCCAACTCGCTGTTCCGGCGCTTTTCCGATGGAAAGAAGGAGAGGAGCGCCGTGAAGTTGGGTGTTGCACAAACATCGGAATGGGTGGGTTGTTTGTACTGAGTAGTAAATACCCACCGCTGGCCGCGGAGGTTGAAGTTGAAATCTTGCTCCCGGCCTTTGACCCGGCGTTTCGGGAAGTTCGAATCAATTGTGCCGGGCGCGTGATACGGACGCAGGAAAGCTGCGAGCTGGTCTCAGGTGGGTTCGCGGTTGCTGGAAAGTTTGACTGATCGTGAACCTACTGATCGCCCGGTGTTTATGGCCTCGGGCGAAAAATAAGGGAGAACGCAGCCCTCTGGGACTGAGAGGGCGAAGCCACATCGGCCCCACTCATGGCAGCACAACAACCATGCGTCGCGTTGGGTTCTTAATCTGGTTATCGGGCAGGAGAGTTACCGTGAGTACTACACAATTAGTTAGCACGGCTTTACTAGTGGCTGCACTGATCGGACCTGTGCTCAGCCCGGCTCAGAGTAGCGCTGTCGCGCCCGCACCCGCCGTCGCGCCCGCGCCCGCCAACAATCGTCGCCCGGATGATAGTTCCGACCGGCCCGCTCTGCAGGAACGCTACCCACGTTACCAGGTTACTCGGAGCGACGTCCTGTCATTGTCATTTCCGCTTTCTCCCGAGTTCAATCGGCAGGTCACAGTGCAACCGGACGGATATATCAATCTGCAAAGTACCCGAAGCGTGTATGTGCAGGGCCTGACCGTCCCTGAGGTCGTCGTAGCAATCAAGAAGGCTTACGTAAACGTTTTGCGTGACCCCATCATTGATGTAGACCTGGTTGATTTTCAGAAACCATTCTTCATCGCAGGTGGGCAGGTGACCAAACCTGGACAGTACGAATTGCGGCACGATACGACCGTTTCGCAGGCTCTGGCCATGGCCGGAGGAATTTCTGCCGGCGGAAAAACTCAAGTGTTTCTCTACCACCAGGCGGCTCCGGGTCTTATGGAAGTAAAGAGGTTGAACCTGAAGGACATTTACCACGGAAAGAACGTAAACGAAGATGCCCAGCTGCAGCCTGGAGACACTCTCTTCGTTCCCGAAAAATTCATTACGGTTTTCCGAAAATACGTTCCCTATGCCGTCGGCACCGCGTTCAATCCCTCAATGGCTTTTGCACAGTAATCCGCAACGCCGCAACGTCAGAAAGAATTCAACATGACTCAAGCGAATCCGGCTCGTCTCCTTGAAGGAGCTACCAACGAAGCGACGTTGCGCGATCTGGTATCGCCGCTTTTTCGTCACCGCAGACTGGCGACGTTCTGCTTTCTCGGGTTTCTGGTTTGTTCGATCGCGGCGGCGGTGCTTCTTTCACGCAAGTACGAATCCAAGATGGAAATCCTGGTGAACCGGGAACGGCTTGACCCCGTCGTGACCACAGAATCGACCACGCAACTGCCCCAGATGGCGCCGCAGGTAACCGAGGAAGAGATTAATTCAGAAGTCGAATTGTTACAGAGCCGCGACGTTTTGGAGAAGGTGGTTCTGGCTTGCGGACTGCAGAATGCATCGTCGGACTCGTGGTTCAGCAACTCGTGGTTTAGCAAGCTGCTGCCGGGGCACGACAAAGGTAGCGAAGTGGATCGTGCGGTTGAGACGTTGGGGAAACAACTGAAAGTCAAGATTGTGCCCAAGACCAACCTTATCAACGTGAGCTACCGCTCGAAAGATCCCAAGCTGGCCTTCGAAGTGCTGAATAACCTGGCCAATCTTTATCTCGAAAAGCACGTCGCCGTCCATCGGCCGGCCGGTTCTTACGAATTCTTCACCAAGGAGGCAGATCGGTACCGCGAAGCCTTACAGGAATCGGAAGCCCGCTTAGCCAGTTTCGATACCCAGGAAGGCTTGGTCGCTCCCGATGAAGAGCGTACAAACATGGGACTGAAACTCGCGGATTCGATTGCCTCGCTGCACACGGCGCAACAATCGATCGCAGCCGATGAGCGTCGCATTCATGATGTGCAAAGCCAGATGCGCGCAACCCCCCAGAGATCCACCACACAACAGGTTTCAAACTCTGCCGACCTTCTGCTTCAACAATTGCAAGGCAACCTTCTTTCGGCCCAAGTGAATCGGGGTCAGCTCCTGATGAAATATGACCCGAGCTATCCACTAGTACAGCAAATCGACCAGCAGATCAAGCAGACGCAGACCGCGATTGAAGAAGCTGAGAAGACCAAGTATGTAAACCAAACCACCGATCGCGATCCGACCTACGAATTCTTGCGAGAGGACATGGCCAAGACTCAGGCAGACCTTGCCTCACAAAAGGCAACTTCTACGGCCTTGGACCGCAGCATCAGCACGATACGAGAAAAGATGGTGGAGCTGGATCAGAAGGCGCTGAAACAAGCAGATCTGGTGCGCGAGAACAAAGCTAACGAGGCGAACTATCTCCTCTATTTGTCCAAGCGAGAACAGGAGCGAACGTCGGATGCGTTGGATAAGAAAAGAATCGCCAACGTGGCGCTCGCCATTCCTCCCGCAATCCCCGCTTTACCGGTTCACAGCGCATTCCTTATCGGCTTCCTGGGAATCTTTCTCTCGATCGGAGTTGGAATGGGTGCCGCTTACCTGGCGGAGTACATGGACCCGTCGTTCCGCACGCCGAACGAGGTTGTGGAGATGCTCCAGATACCGCTGGTTGTGGCCATCCCCAAGTTAAGGGCTTAGGTTCAATTTCTCATGTTTTTGGATTATTACAACTTACGAGAACAACCATTCGGGGTCACCCCCGATCCTCGCTACCTCTACCAGAGCCGCACTCACCGTGAGGCGATGGCTTCCCTCTATTGCGGCGTCACTGGCGGTCGAGGGTTCATGACATTAATCGCCAGGCCGGGTATGGGCAAAACCACTTTGTTGTTTCAACTGACTCAGCGAATCAACCCCACGGCTAAAACGGTCTTCTTGTTTCAGACTCATGCGAGTCCGAGGGATTTTCTGCGCAGTCTTATGGCTGACCTTGGATTGCCGGACGAAGACGGCGATCCGGTAAAGATCCATTCGACCTTAAACCAGATGTTGGTGCGCGAATTCCGCAAGGGGAAACGGTTCGTATTGATCATCGATGAGGCGCAAAATCTTGACAACTCCGTGCTGGAAGTTGTCCGCATGCTCTCAAACTTTGAAAATTCCGCACAAAAGCTGATTCAGATCATTCTTTCTGGACAGCCTCAACTCGCCCGCAAATTGGTGTCGCCGGAATTGGTGCAACTGCGACAGCGGCTTTCCATGGTTGCGCGATTAAGGCCTTTCAATCATGAACAGACCGGCCTGTACATTGATCATCGTTTGCGAACTGCGGGATACGACTTCCAACATCCGCTGTTCACGAACGCAGCCACCGCACTGATCGCCTACTCCAGCGGAGGCATTCCGCGAAACATCAACAACATCTGTTTCAATTCGCTCTTGTTGGGCCGTGCGCTGGAGCGGCGGGAAATTACACGCCAGATGGTTTGTGACGTTCTGGCCGATCTCGACCTGTCTTCCCTTGAAGAGGAGGCTTCGGTCGGCCTGACCGATGCGGCGAACGAACCTGAACCCGAGCACGAGCATTCGCGGCAAGCGGCCCCACGGCAAGCACCCCCACGAATCACTGAAATACCCGATATGCCGATAGGAGTGGAAATCCCGTGAGCAAGAACTTTGAGTTGATGCAAAACATTGGAATCGGTTTGGAGAAAGACCCGGCGCCCGAGATTCCCCGTGCGCAACCCTTTCCGGTTGAGCGGCATGGCAATAAACGCCTCAGCACATTTCAGTTCGACCAGCATGCTCACGAAGAGTGCCTACAATTGGTGCAGCGTTTATTCCTGTTGCAATCGGAACCACCTCACTGCGTCGTTTTTGCTGGCATTGAGCATGGAAACGGGTGTAGTTGGATTTGCGCGCAAGCTGCCGAATTACTTTCCGAAAATACTCCCGGCACGGTTTGCCTGGTAGAAGCGAACTTGCGCTCACCGTCCCTGACACAGATTTTCGGCGTGGCAAATCATAATGGCCTCACCGACTGCCTGCTCAAAGAGGGTCCGATCGGTGATTTTGCGAAAAGGCTGCGCCGCAGTAATTTGTGGCTACTCTCTTGTGGATCACTGACTCCCGACTTCCCGACTCTCCTGAATTCCGAACGATTGAAAGAACGGTTGACCGAACTGCGTCGTGAGTTCGATTACGTCCTCATCGACGCGCCCCCCCTTCGTCAATACGGTGACGCCGTGACTCTGGGCTGGCTGGCAGACGGCTTGGTGATGGTGGTCGAAGCAAATTCAACCCGTAGAGAGTTCGCCCGCCAAATCGCGGACACGCTTAAAGCAACTCAAATAAAGATTCTGGCCGCTGTGCTCAACAAACGAACGTTCCCCATTCCTCAAATTCTCTACAAGAGGTTGTGAGAACTTTCTACTCAAGATAATCCGATTACCGAAAACCTTGAGGACTACCCCCGATCCATTGAGGCCCAAGATGTTCCCCCAGAGCAAACGGCTTTTCCAGAGACACGCAGCAAAAGTATTTGATATTTGCATTTTAATAAGCGCCTTCGCTTTGGCGACGGTTTCTTTATTTTCCTCGCCACACACGGTGACCCTGGCCGGATTTTTGGCCATGCGCATCAGGTTGGGAACGATTCTGTTGTTCGTTCTGATGGTTGCGGTCTGGCACGGCGTGTTCGTAATGTGCGGGCTGTACGAGTCCAAGAGACTGACCATTTGGCGCGCAGAAGTATGGGAGTTGCTGCGGGCCACTTGCCTTGCCTCGGTTCTACTGCTCGGCTTGGCAAGAATGTTTCACATCTTTATCGTGCAGCCGGTGTTCGTCCCACTGTTCTGGCTCTATTGCACATCCCTGATGATTGCGAGCCGGTTCGGGGCACGTTCGATTCTTTTCAACCTGCGACGTAACGGCAGAAACACCAGATTCCTGCTGATCATAGGAACCAATGCGCGTGCGATGGATTTCGCGCGCCGCGTTAGAACCAGTCCGGAACTCGGCTACAAGATCGTCGGGTTTGTCGACGATGATTGGGACGGCCTTCGTTCTTTTAACCAGACGGGAGACATCCTGTGCTGCAATTTTGAAGGTCTGGCCGATTTTCTTCGCCACAATGTAGTGGATGAAGCGGCCATCTACCTTCCCCTCCGCTCGTACTACAAACACTCCGCACATCTGGCTGCCTTGGGCGAACATGGAACCGCGGTTCGCTTCGATTCACAAATTTTCAATCTGGGACCGCGCTCCGCGACCCAGGACCTCGACGGCAATCATGAAGCCATGGTCTTTGCCGGCAAGGGCGACGGTTGGCCGGCGCTGGTGAAACGCGGCTTCGATATCGTTTTTTCTGCTGTGCTCCTCGTCCTGTTTGCTCCCGTATTTCTGGTCATCACGATACTGATTCGTTGGACTTCGCCGGGACCTGCTTTCTTCGGTCAAACTCGAGTCGGTCTCAACAAGCGACAATTCCGCATGTACAAATTTCGCACCATGACTGCGGACGCCGAGCAAATTCAGGACCAGTTGCTTGCTTTGAATGAAATGACTGGTCCGGTGTTTAAAATCAAGGACGATCCGCGTATTACGCCCCTCGGCAGGGTATTGCGCAAGACTAGCATCGACGAACTCCCACAACTGTTTAATGTTCTCAAGGGAGACATGAGTCTGGTTGGCCCGCGTGCCATGTCTCTGCGCGACTATCAACTGTTCGATCAGGATTGGCAGCGGCGGCGTTTCAGCGTGAAGCCCGGCATCACCTGCTTATGGCAGGTGAATGGACGGAACAGTGTTCCATTCGAGACTTGGATGGAGCTCGACATGCAATACATCGACAAATGGTCTCTTTGGCTGGATTTCAAAATTCTGGCCCAGACCATTCCCGCAGTGGTGAAGGGTTCAGGGGCGGCTTAGCAGCCCTTTCGACCGCTTCAGCGGCGGACTTCCGCTCCTTCCTTCTTCCGCTTCCTTCGTCTGGCCAGAAGTCAGGTCTTCGCCCGATCGACGGCAACATATCCATGAAAATCCTGCTTATCCACAACAGCTACCAGCAACCTGGAGGGGAAGACGTCGTCTTCGAACAGGAATGTCGGCTGCTGCGACAGCACGGGCACGAAGTTCTGACGTATCAGCGGAGTAATCGCGAGATCGAAAAGCTCTCGGCGTTCGAGAAACTGGCCATGGTCACCCACATCATCTCAGCCGAAGACAGCAAGCTCGCCGTAAAGAGAATTCTTGATCGGTTCCAGCCTGACATCGTGCATGCCACCAACACCTTTATGGTGATTTCTCCATCGGTGTACGAAGCCTGTGGTGAAGCGCGAATCCCGGTCCTCCAGACGCTGCAAAACTACCGCCTCCTTTGTCCGGCGGCGTTACATTTTCGTGATGGCCATGTTTGCGAAGAATGTCCACAGCACGGATTGCTCCGCAGTGTATGGCACGGATGCTATCGCGACTCTCGGCCCCAGACTGCGGCGGTCGCATTGATGTTGAAAATACATCGTGAGAGGAGAACGTGGACCGAGGCAGTAACCGGCTACGTAGTGGCGACTGAGTTCGCCCGTCAGAAGTTTATCGATGGCGGCCTGCCCGCCGAGAAAATATACGTTAAGCCGAACTTTGTCGATCCAGATCCGGGAGAACGCAGCCAGCCCGGCAATTACGCCTTGTTCGTTGGCCGTTTGTCTCCAGAAAAGGGATTGTCCACGTTGCTAGCCGCGTGGGCCCGGCTGAAGACTGTGGTTCCACTGGTGATTGCAGGAGAAGGTCCTCTGCGCCGCCATCTGGAAGCTGAAGTTGCGAAACATAACCTGCGGCAGGTTAGTTTTGCCGGACAACTGAATTCCACTGAGATACGCACCGCTATGAAGCAGTCGAGCTTCCTCGTCCTGCCTAGTCTGTGGTACGAGGGTTTTCCGATGGTGATGGCAGAAAGCCTGGCTTGCGGCACTCCAGTCATCGGTTCCCGGCTGGGAGCGATGCAGGAAATTATCACGGATGGTCGTAACGGATTGCATTTCCAGACGGACAATCCTGAAGACCTGGCCGAGAAGGTCGATTGGGCCTGGAAACATCCGTCGGAACTGGCGGCCATGGGCCGGGAAGCCCGCGGCGATTACGAGGCTCTGTATACGTCCGAAATGAACTATTCGCTTCTGATGGCGATCTACAAGCAAGTCATCCATGGGCGGTTCGACGCAGTCGGTCAAAAGACATCCATCTCAGTTGCCTGAGAGCCTCAGAAAATAAATACCTAACTTATGCTGCCTAATTACGAAGTTCTTGGTGTACGAATTCATGCGGTTCAGATGTCTGACGCGATCGCCCAACTGCGATCCTGGATTCAAAGCCGGGAAAACGGCCGCTATGTCGCTGTGACCGGAATGCACGGCGTAGCTGAATCTCGCCAGGACGGCTACTTTCGCCAGATATTAAACACTGCGGATTTGGTAGTACCGGACGGCATGCCCCTGGTCTGGCTTGGCCGCTACCATCGTTATTCCATCCGCAAGCGCGTTACCGGATCAGAATTGATGGCCACGTTCTGCCGTGAAACTGGACCTTCATTCCGCCACTTTTTTTACGGCGGCGCCCCCGGCGTAGCGGATGAGCTCGCACAGGTTCTGCGTAAGAAGCACGGCATTGTTGTGGCCGGCACTTATGCTCCACCGTTCCGTCCACTCACCTTGGAAGAAGAACAGGAAGTAGCCGCCCGAGTGGAAGAATCGGCTGCGGATGTTCTCTGGGTCGGACTGAGCACGCCGAAACAAGAACGCTGGATGTACGAACATCGCGACAAGCTCAAGGTGCCGGTAATGCTGGGCGTTGGGGCTGCGTTCGACATGAATTCCGGCAAGTTACAACGCGCACCATCGTGGATGCAAGAGCGCGGTCTCGAATGGCTATTCCGGCTTTTGGCGGAACCCCAGCGCCTGTGGCGGCGCTATCTGGTCACAATTCCAAAGACTGCCTGGTTCGTGTGTCTGGAACTCATTCGTGAAGTTTGAAGTTCAGCGACGAGATTAACCACCGGTTTCAAACGCGATCAATTCCCAAGGAGAACTCATAACTATGAAAAAGCAGCCAAGAATTCTGGTTACAGGTGCAGGAGGTTTTATCGGCCATCATTTGGTGAAGCGCTTAAAAGCGGAGGGCAATTGGGTCCGCGGCGTCGACATCAAGCTTCCAGAATACGAATCTTCCTCCGCCGATGAGTTCGAAGTTGTGGACCTTCGCAAATATGATAACTGCCTGCATGCGACCCGCGGTGGAATCGGGCAGGTTTACAATCTGGCGGCCGACATGGGGGGTATCGGTTACATCACCGCTTCTCACGCCGACATTTCGCGAAACAATATCCTTATCAACGCTCACATGCTCGAAGCCAGCCGCTTGAACGGCATAGACAGGTTCCTTTTCTCCTCTTCGGCCTGCGTTTACGCCGGTTATAAGCAGACCAGCGCCGACGTAAGCCCGTTGCGCGAAGAGGATGCCTATCCAGCAGATCCAGAACCGGGCTACGGATGGGAAAAGCTTTTCACCGAAGAACTCTGCCGGTATTACCGGCGCGATTATCAGTTCGAAACCCGCATTGTCCGTTTCCATAACGTCTACGGTCCTTTAGGAACATATGAAGGTGGGAAAGAGAAGGCGCCAGCCGCAATTTCTCGCAAAGTCGCACTCGCAGAAGACGGAGGCGAGATCGAGATTTGGGGAGATGGAGAGCAGACCCGCTCATTTATGTACATCGATGATTGTGTCGAAGGTCTGGTGCGACTCATGGCATCGAACTATCACGAACCGTTGAATCTCGGGACGGATCAGTTGGTCACGATCAATGAACTGGTTGACATGGTCTCTTCGATCGCGGGGAAGCGGCTGATCAAACGTCACGATGCCAGCAAACCGCAGGGTGTACGTGGACGTAACAGCGACAATACTCGTCTTTTCCAGACTCTACGTTGGGAGCCGGGTGTTTCCTTGGATACGGGTCTGAAAATTACTTACCGGTGGATCGAGAACGAGTTGCGGGAGGCCCACCGCATACCACTCGCTTACTCATCGCAAGCTGTAGGTTAGCTCCGAATGCCGGCTATCACGACGGGCGATAGCCGGCAAATCTTTTACCCGTGGTTCCTGCTGAATCCTGATTTCCGTTATGGTCCACTTCCTCCGCAACAGCCGTTTGGCGCGTAACACCGTCTGGATGTCCATGGGGCAGGGATTACGACTGATCATACAGGCGTTGTATTTTGTCGTGATCGCACGGTCTCTGGGTGCGGCAAATTACGGCGCCTTCGTCGGAGTAGTGGCCCTGGTCGGCATTGCTTACCCGTTTGCAACTCTCGGCAGCGGCAATCTGCTGGTAAAAAATGTGGCGCGAGACCCCAGTCTCTTCTCATTGTATTGGGGAAGGGCGCTGGTGACGACCAGTCTTGCCAGTTCTGTTTTCTTTGCCGTCGTCCTGGTACTTTCGCATTTCGCCTTGCCGGCCTCTATTCCGTTTCGCCTGGTGTTGCTGGTAGCCGGTTCTGATCTGTTCGGGCTCAGTGCAATTCAGCTATGCGGTCAGGCATTCCAGACCTTCGAGCGTCTGAACTGGACGGCGACCATCAATGTCATGGGCAGTATCAGCCGGCTCAGCGGAGCTCTTATTCTGGTGACCTTCCATCATCATCCTTCTGCCTTGCAGTGGGGTTATCTGTATTTCATCAGCACCTGGGTGGTCGCCACCGCAGCGCTATTCTTGGTCTTCACGAAAGTAGGGCTTCCGAAGTTCAAGCTATGGAGATCAGCTGCGGAAATGCGAGAAGGGTTTTATTTCTCTGCGGGTTTAAGTGCACAAACTATCTATAACGATATCGACAAGACCATGCTGGCTCGCCTCGGTACGCTTGAAGCAGCCGGAATTTACGGGGCCGCCTATCGATTGATTGATGTCACTTTTGTGCCCATTCAATCGTTGCTAGCCGCTGCCTATCCAAATTTTTTTCGCGCTGGTGCTGAAGGAATTTCCGCAACCCTCGGCTATGCGCGCCGCTTGGTCGGAGGAGCGCTGGCTTACGGTATTGCAGCCTGTTTGGCCATATTATTATTCGCCGGCATCGTTCCTCTCATACTTGGACCTGAATACGCCCTGACCGCCGTGGCACTGCGCTGGCTGTCGTTGCTTCCGATATTGAAAGTTCTGCATTACTTTCTCTCGGACTCATTGACTGGCGCCGGATATCAGGGAGCCCGCACTTGCGTTCAGGCAGGCGTCGCTATCTTCAATGTGCTGATTAATCTGTGGATCATCCCGGCCTACTCTTGGCGCGGCGCCGCCTGGTCAAGCATCGCGTCTGACGCCTTGCTTCTGTGCGGTGTAGGAGCCGCTGCACTTGTTTTGTCGCGGAGGGCGCGTGTGGAACGAAGGGAAAGTGGACGAAACGCCCCTGTGGAATCTCCGGAGGAAAGTGCGTTAACTGTCCTTTGAGTTGAAGGCGGCATGCGAATACTCATTTTTCCGCAACACATTCGTAAGGCGGACAACCCCTACTGCCGATTGTTGTACCGAGACATGCCCAGGTTTGGTGTGAGGGTGGATGGTTTCTCTGTGTCGCGAGTCTTCTGGGGAAAGTATGACATCTTCCATCTTCATTGGCCGGAATGCTATTTGAATCGCTCGTTGCCGAAAGCACTGGTTGGCAGTCTTTTTGTTCTGTTCTCGACCGCATGGCTTCGCATGCGCGGAACCCGGATTCTGTGGACCGCCCACAACCTTCGCAGTCACGCGCGTTCCCATCCGCTGCTCGAAGCCTGGTTTTGGCAAGTCTTTACTCGCATGCTGGATGGTTTCGTCAGCTTGAGTGACTCGTGTGCGAAATGCCTGGAGACGGATATTCCAGGCTTACGGCAGGCGAAAAACGCCGTGATACCTCACGGACATTACCGTGAGGCCTATCCCGAAGCGGTGGCAAAAACCCGTGCCCGGCATGCCTTAGATTTGAAATCGCAACAGACAGTGCTGCTATTTTTTGGCGGAGTATCTTCGTACAAGAATGTGCCGCAGCTGATTGACACGTTCCGCGAAACCTCAGCCCTGTCAGACGCAGTCATGATGATCGCGGGACGTCCGGATTCCACAAACCATGCCCGCATAGTTGAACAGGCGGCACAGGGCGATGCTCGCATCCGGCTTGATCTGAGACGCGTTCCGCAAGAAGAAGTACAGGTGCTGTTCTCCGCTGCAGATCTTGTCGTATTGCCATTCTCAGACATCATGCATTCTGGATCAGCCATTCTGGCGCTTTCGTTCAATAAGCCGGTGCTGGTGCCTGCTCGCGGATCGCTTCCCGAGTTGCAATCGCAAGTCGGTTCCAATTGGATCCGAACGTACGAAGGCGAATTGACGCCCCAAATATTGACGGCGGCGACTGGGTGGGCGAAAAGTTCAGATCGAGGGCTACGCCCGGATTTATCAACCCTCGAGTGGCCTGGTATCGTGCAGACCACCCTCGAACTTTACACCCGGCTCTGTTCTCAGTCCCTGCCGCTTAAACACTCACAAGCAAGTGAGAACCTAGAGAGCACGGTTATTTTGAACCATCTGCCGCCAGCCTGATCCTTGAAGGGTTATTTGTTCGTTGCGTCTCATTGCATGAGAATCTCACTCAAATTTCTAGATGACGCCTTCACGGCCATGGTCCTGTTTCTCGGGACTGGCGCATTCGTGTCATTGACGATGGACACCTCCAACCCCAACGTGGTGACCGATGGCAGCATGGTCACTCAACTGGGATGGTCGCTTATCTACATCGTAGTGTTGGTCCGTGCCGTACCGCGGCGCCGCGAGATTATTCAAGCCGTCAAAAGCAACAAGGCGCTGGTATTTCTGGTGCTGCTCGCGATACTTTCCGCCTTCTGGTCCGAAGATGCAGGACTCAGCCTGCGCAGAGGCTTCGCCGTGCTCGCAACGACACTGTTCGGAATTGACTTTGCCGTCCGCTACACTCTGCGCGAGCAAATTCGCCTGTTTGGGATTGCACTTGGTTTCGCCGTCGGGATCAGTGTGTTGGTGGAACTATTTTTTCACGGCCTTGTTCCAACAGTTGACACTGCGTACCCCGACGCCTGGAACGGCGCATTCGTGCAGAAGAACGACTTTGCCAGACTGATTGTGCTGGCCGGCATCCTGCTCCTCATGCGGACCAAGAAGTTCTTGGTCGGGGTGGCGATCGTCGGCGCCTCGGCAGGCTTGATCGCCCTCTGTCACTCAAAAACCGCTCTCGTTGTTTTTGTGGCCATGCTTTTCCTTCTGCGGATCTTCACGCTTCGCCGGTGGGGAAAGCGAGCATTGATCGCAGGTATCGCCGGCGTTCTCATTCTGAGTGCCGCACTTTCCGTTGTCGTCGACCTTGACAGTATGGCTGGGCTGTTAGGCCGTGACGCCACTCTCACCGGACGTACCAACATATGGGCAATGGCAATTGAAAGCATTGAGGCAAAGCCCTTATTAGGCTATGGCTACAACGCCTTCTGGAACGTGGCGCCCGAAGCCGATCGCATCAGCAATATTCTTCACTGGAAAGTTCCGCATGCGCACAATGGTTTCATCGACCTGACCCTGCAGCTAGGTTTCGTGGGTCTCGCTCTTTTTATGATGTGCTACTTTGTCGCCGTGCGGCGGGCATTAACCCTCGTCCACGACGATTCTGAAGAGGAATCGATATGGCCATTGGCCTACTTGGCTTTCATCGTTCTCTACCAGGTAACTGAAAGCACAATTTTCGTGGGCAACTCTGTTTTCTGGATGATTTATGTGTCTACCCTATGTTCAGTCAGCTTGGACGTAGCGGCCGAATCCACCCTACCGGTTCCTGACTCTACTTTTGAGCCAGTGACTGCTTTCGCGCCTGGGAAGGAATACGTGTGAGCATCCCCACATCTCCATCGGTGGTCATTTTCTGCGATCACCTTCTGTACCTTTCAGAGACATTCATTCGGGCGCAATCGCAAGCTCTGCGTCGATTCTCCCCGGTCTACGCTGGTTCCCGGCGCGTCCACGGGCTCGAATTACCCGCGGGAAGTACTTACACGATAAATTCTGGCAATGCCGCCGGAAAGATCGACGAAGTGATTTTCAAATTATTCAGTAGAGCTCCGGCTCTGGTTCGGCAACTTCAGGCTCTCGACCCGGTTCTGGTTCATGCGCATTTCGGTCCGGATGGTCTGCGCGCTCTGCCACTGTCACGCCAGCTCGGTTTGCCGCTTATCGTGACCTTCCACGGATCGGACGCAACGGCGCTGAATCCACGGCGCCATGAATCCACCTTCGGACACCGCCGATACCTTACTCATCGGCATGTTTTACAACGCGGAGGATCGTTGTTTATCGCAGTCTCAGACTTCATCCGCGGAAAACTCGCGGAACAGAACTATGACCCGGAGAAGATCATCGTCCACTACATCGGAGTAGATACTAAATTCTTTTCACCGGAAACAATTGACATCGAGCCGGTGGTTCTTTTTGTCGGACGCCTCTCAGAAAGAAAGGGTCCGGGGTATTTGATCCAGGCAATGGCCGAGGTTCAAAAGGAATATCCGGAGATCGAACTGGTGCTGATCGGGGACGGACCGTTACGCAAACATCTTGAGGAGCAAGCCAAGGTCAGTTTAAGGAAATACAAATTTCTGGGGGCACAACCTCCGGAAACAATCCGGGACTGGATGAATCGAGCCAGCCTATTCGCGGCATCCAGCGTAAGAATTCGTTCGGGAGAAGAGGAGGCTTTTGGCATGGTATTTGCCGAAGCCCAAGCCATGCAAAAACCGGTGGTGGCTTTTGCGTCAGGCGGAGTGGTGGAAGCAGTCGCCGATGGCGAGACTGGATTTTTAGCTCCAGAGCGTGATTGGAGAAAGATGGCCGAATACATCGCACTGCTTCTGCGAGACGGCAATCTGCGGCGTCAGTTTGGACTTGCAGGACGCAACCGTGTTCTCCGCTTGTTCGATCTCGAGAAACAGACACGCTTATTGGAAACAATCTACTCGGATGTTGCGGCCAGGCGATTGCCGGCTCGAACGTCCGAATCAGTTCCGATGGAGGCGATATGCCAAGGGTCCTGATCATCCAGGCGCAGATGAAGCACTACCGAATTCCTTTATTCATCCGTTTGCACGAAATCCTTCAACAGGACGGCATTGAACTTAGAGTCGCGTACAGTGCGCCGCACGGCGTGCATAATATCGTTCGGGATGACGGCGAGTTACCGCCTGCGTTCGGACGAAAGGTAACCGGCCACTGGCTGGCAGGAAAGATAATCTACCAGCCGTTATGGAGCGACATTGCGCACGCGGATCTGGTGATCACCGGACACGAAAACAAGTACCTGATGAACTCATGGTTGTTTCTCCTTTCCGCACTGCAACTCAAGACCGTGGCGCTTTGGGGCCTAGGCCCTTGCATGGAAGAAGACCAGTCCAGGTTTTCGCACTGGCTGCGAGAGAAAGCACTAACCGCAACCGACTGGTATTTTGGCTACACCAGTGGAATTGTCCCTTACTTGACTCAGCATGGAGTGGCTGCCGACAGGATCACGGCGGTTCAGAATGCGGTCGACACCACCGACTTGCGCAAGAATCTCGAAAGTATAAGAGCAGACGACATCGCGCAGGAAAAGTCGAGGTTGGGGATTGCCAACGGTCCCGTGGGGATTTACTGCGGCATCCTCGAACCGACCAAACACGTTCCTTTCCTGGTAGAAGCCAGTCGATTGATTCGCCAAAAAGTTCCCGATTTCCAATTACTCATTGTCGGATCGGGTCCTGACCGCAAGTGGGTGGAAGACGAAGTTCGCTCGAATCCTTGGATTCAGTATTTGGGGCAAAAATTTGGCCGAGAAAAGGCACTCGCCTTACTAATGGCTGATATTTTCGTTTTGCCCGGTAGAGTGGGATTGGCGGTTCTGGACAGTTTTGCCGCCGGGCTACCATTATTTACGACCGATCTCAGCATTCATGGTCCCGAGGCGAGTTATCTCATCGACGGATACAACGGCCGCAAAACTGCCCACCGCTTGACCTCGTATGCGAACGCGGTCATCGACGCATTGCAATCTCCGTCCTTACTCGCCAACTTGCGCAGAAATGCACTAGAAACCGCCTCGCATTACACCATTGAAGCCATGGCAGAGAACTTCCATCATGGCATAAGGAAGTGTCTCGCTATGCGCGGCGGTACGCCACAGATGGCCACCGCTCTATCGGAATAATAATAATGAAGACCTTGCCGATTATCGCCGTGGTATTCGGTTTGCTGTTTGGCGCTCCCGCCAAGCCGGTTTCACTGACGCCACCCTCGCAGCCGATTCCCGCAAGTTTTTTCGGAATGCACATTCATCACATGGTCAGCCCGAATGGCAAAGAACCGCTCACTCCCTGGCCCAGCATACCCGTGCCACAGTGGCGATTGTGGGACGCACGCGTAACCTGGCCCGATCTTGAGCCCAGCAAAGGACAGTTTAAGTTTGAGAATCTTGACCGGTCCCTAGCGCTGGCCGAAGCTCACCATACGGATGTGGTCCTCACTCTCGGCCTTACACCTCGCTGGGCTTCCGCCAGGCCGCAGGAGCCCTCCGGGTATGCCCCCGGATATGCGGCTGAACCTACGAATCTCGAAGACTGGCGCACATTCGTCCGGACAGTTGCCACTCGCTACAAGGGACGCATTCATGTTTATGAGATTTGGAATGAGCCCAACGTAAAGAAATTTTGGACGGGTAACGTTGATCAATTGGTTGCATTGACCCGTGAGGCGTCGCTCATTATTCATGAGATTGATCCCCAAGCTATCGTCGTTTCTCCGCCAGCTACAGGGTTTCCAGGGATTAAGTGGCTGCCCGAATTTCTTAACAAAGCAGGTCAGTACGTTGATGTAATCGGATACCACTTCTATCTGACCCCCAAACCACCTGAGGCCACTCTCCAACTCGTCGACGCAATCAAGAAAGTTATGTCAGAAAATGGCGCCGGAGATAAGCCGCTCTGGGATACCGAAGCTGGCTGGCTACCGCCTGCGCAAGTGGTCCCTGATCTTGGAGCCGCCTACGTGGCACGCTCCTACATCGTCCTGTGGGCAGACGGTGTGCAACGTTTCTACTGGTATGCGTGGGACAATCACACCTCAGTCGCGTTGCAGATGACCGATCGAGATAACCAAACGTTAGCGCCCGCTGGACAGGCTTTTTCGACGATTCAGCAATGGCTGGTAGGCGCCCGCATGGATTGGTGTAAAGCCGACGCGAATGAGACGTGGCAGTGCCAGTTGAATCGCAACGGAAAACCTGAATGGATTATCTGGAATGTCGATGGCAACAGCACATTCAGCCTGCCAAAAAACTGGAACGCGAACAGCATCACGCCGCTAGTTGGTGAGTCTCACGGCGTTTCAGGCTCCAGCCTCGACATAAGTCCCATCCCTGTGCTTGTCCGGTAGTCCCACAAAATAGTCGACTCAAGGTGGCATGTCATGGCTTTAGATACGCGAGTTAAGCGATTCCTCGTGCAAACTCCCGCAGGTGGAATTCTGCTGATGCCCTTCCGCTTCGCAACTGCATTGGGCCACCATGCTCCCAAGCTGAAACATATCCTTCGTTGGACCTTCTCATCGCGAGAGACCACTAACTTTACCTACCAGATTACTCCGAAGAACAAAGAATACCTGGCACATACTGTCTCTGTGGTAACAGGAGCGCCGTACGCAACTGCCACTGGGTATATTCGCGAAATCGAAGAAGACCGGGACATCGCTCAGCATGTCATTAGCCGTGTCAGAAGAGGTCCGAAGCGTCGTGCCGCTGATGAAAGTTGCGCATTTGGCCGGCGAGTCGGCTGGTATGCCTTCGTTCGCCTGCTGAAGCCTCAAATCGTAGTCGAAACCGGCGTGGATAAGGGCCTTGGCTCGGTCCTTTTGTGCGCTGCCTTGTTGCGGAATCAGGCGGAAGGATTCTACGGACAGTACTTCGGAACCGACATCAATCCAGATGCTGGGTTTCTATTGGCCGAGCCCTACACCCGCGTGGGCAGAATCCTATATGGCGATTCGATCCAATCTCTGCAATCGATCCCCCGTATCGATCTCTTCGTGAACGACAGCGATCACTCGTCGGAGTATGAGCGTCGGGAATATGAAACAATCGCCCCCAAACTGACAGCCGGGGGCCTTATCCTCGGAGATAACTGCCACTGCAATGATGTGCTGGCTAACTTTTCGATCGAATCGGGCCGACAATTCATTTTTTTTCGCGAGGAACCCCAGGATCATTGGTATCCGGGTGGCGGGATTGGCATTTCCTTCGTAAGAGACTCTGTCCAACTTCAGCCTATGGAAGCAGTTCCAACTGACGAACATGCTCGCACCCGACCCAATCGAATCGGCTCAGATCCGCCAAGACCACAAAATCTAATAACACTATCCAAGGTGATCGGATGACACTCAACTTCAGGCGTATTACCAGTCAGAAGCGCTTCATACCCCAAATTGACGGGTTGCGTTTTGTTGCCATCTCATCGGTCATCCTATTCCATCTGTACGCATCGCTGAATCACGATGGCACGATACGAAATGCCAGTTTTGATGCGGTTAACCTGGGCATCTTAAGTAAGCGGGGAGTTGAACTATTTTTCGCCATCAGCGGATTTATTCTTGGAGTACCTTTCGCCTCTCACTATCTTCGTGGAGCCCCGAAGATCAGCTTGAAGCAATACTTTTTGCGGCGGCTCACCCGCCTTGAACCCCCTTACATTCTAAGTTTGCTGCTCTGGGCTGGAATCCTGCTTTTCGTGGCACACCAGAGCGGCCGTGAAATCCTGCCGCACCTGCTTGCCAGCTTGGTTTACCTTCACAATTTTATTTACAGCAGCGACAGCACAATCAATGTCGTCGCCTGGTCATTAGAGGTCGAGATTCAGTTTTATGTCCTTGTACCTTTCCTGGCTCAGCTCTTCGCAGTTCGGGATACTCGCGTAAGGCGGGGCCTGATCGCGGTACTGATGCTCGCTTCGGCGCTGCTGGGCGGCAGTCTCTTACACAGCCGCCTGCAAACATCGGTCTTCTACTATCTACCGTTTTTTCTTGCCGGATTTCTTCTCTGTGATTTGTACGTGGCACGCAAGAATTGGACAACCTCCTGGTCATGGGACGCCGCCCTCCTCGGATGGCCGCTGGTATGGTACCTGGGCCCGCAACCGAGCCACATCTTGCTTCCTTTTGTCATCGTGGTGCTATATCTAGCTGCGTTTCGAGGCACGATATGTTCTTACATTTTCAGTAACTCCGTCATCACTGACATCGGTGGGACGTGTTATAGCCTATATCTTTTCCATTTTCTGATCATTTCGGCCGTATGCCGTGCGTCGAAGCCCCTGCACATCGGCAACAGCTTTTGGGCTTACTATTCACTGCAATGTGTACTGGTGCTTCCATTTGTCCTGATCTTCTGCGGGATCTTCTTTCTGCTGATCGAGCGTCCTTGTATGGACAAAAACTGGCCCTCGAAATTGTGGAACCATTTATTTGTTCCGCCGCCAACCCCACCAGTAGCCAGCGCGATGAGCAAGTAGGCTGTTCCCGCAAATTCCTTCCCTGAAGTTCTTCCCCACCTTCCGCCTCTCTCTAGCGCGCACTTTCCACAACCGCTAATGAATCTGTAAAGCGGGGCCGGGCATACTCATTGCGAGGGGGAAGAGCCGTAGGTACACGATCGTGCTAATCCGAATCCGAATTCATTGCCGATTAGCGTCAAGAATCAGGTGTTAAAGGTAAACACAAGGTCGAGCGTTGGAGTTACTTCCGTCCCAACATCTTTTTGGCCGCGCGCGTAACAATCGGCGGAAAGATATTACGCGCAATCTTCACCAACGTTTCTTTGTTCGGCACCAACGCTGTCGATTTGCGGGAACTAGCGGGAAATACTGAGCTGTGAGAAACAACATCGTGACTCTGCGCAGTGTGATAATAAACCACAAACGAACTGCGCCCACCGCCTTTAGGGCAGGCGACGGGGGATGGGACACCATGAAAATTCTGGTCAGCTATTTCAAAAATTATCGTACGGTTGAATAGTGGCTCTACTATCGCCTCGCGGCGGCTGCCGTCTCGGTTCCAAAGTTCGAACTGGCCGCCATATTCATGTTTCCAGGATTTATTCAGATACGTAATGAGCGACAAGCGGCGGGTCAGCCCAGTTTCGTAAGCGGTGTTGCGGTCGGCATGAACGTCAAATTTTCCGCCTTGCGGAATTACGTGGTATCCTCCGCCCTGCAAATACGGATCCGGAAGAAGTTCTCGTATTCCTGTTATCTCAGATAGAAAATACAGAAAGGCCGCCGAGTGCAGAAATGCGACGAGTTGAAAGCCTGTTTCCCCTAACTCCAACGCAGAACGCAGCCCGTATTGCTTGAGGTGACCGTCGTCGTAATACAGGAATTTGTCGGTCGACAGCGACGGTATTTCGGCCAGCAATCGATCGAGCAACCAGTCTTCAAATAGATTGTCAATGACTAGGTGAGGAAACGGTTGGGCGGACTTATATCTTGCACTCAATTCTTCGATACTCTGATTGAGCCTAACCTTCTGGTTCAACCGAGGGATGACGTCAACAGCATAACCGTGTGCCATATATATACAAAACATTGCGGTTCGCGAGAACCGGTACCGCTTGCTGTGAAATCTCCTAGAGAGAAAAGTCGCCGGTGGCCAGGTCGTCGGCCTAGGAGAGGACAGAAGTGACGAACTTATAAAGCATAACTGATTCGAGGCCCGTAGTCACAGGAAAAGTTATCGAAATGACGGCGCAAAGGCTAAGTCTGCCTAGGCTTTTGGGTGCCAGCGTCTAAGTGCTGAGCAAGTACCGGTAAGCGATTACTGCACTACGATTTGGAAAGCGATGGAATAATATTGCAAAATTTACACAGTCACGCTTTGTCAATGACCTTGAGCAGCAGACACTCCAGTTTTGGCGGCGAGAATCGCTTGCCAGTTGATAATTGTGTTCCATACCAGACGTTGATCGCCCCGGTTTAGATCCCGATGTATCGGATTGAAATTGAAGGTTACTACGTGACCACGTCCAACCGGCATGTCGAGGATCGCGGGTCGGCCGATTAACCTGCCTTCTCCCCAGGCTTGACCGCTGACGACAAATGGTGGCCCGTCGCGATCCCCCCATTCCATTATTACGTTGGTCCGATCCTCCGGGCCATCTAGGCAGGTCGTGCAGTAAGCCATACGTAGCCAGTGCCTGGGAATATCGTATAGCGGGAAGTTCTGGCGAAACACGTGAGTCCTCGCCGGATAACCGTATGCGATAGGCGAATCGAGCCGATCGAAGCTTACCCGCACATGTGCGCCCGGGGTGCGGGTGGCAGCCTGTTGAGCCGCAGCCGCAGCGTCCGCTCCGCCCCCTTGAGTGCTGCGCGGAACTCCGCCCGACGAGCGCCGAACTCCTCTTACCATGCCGCCTTCCAGCGGGAGCATCGATCCGCTACCCAATGTCACAAGCAGCCCGCCGTCTTCTACGAAGTGTTGAATCTGAGCCAAACCCTCCCAACCGATCCCGCCCGTAATGTCGTCCGATTCCGCAGGCTTCCCAAAGCTTGGCGTTTCTGGCGTCGCCTTGAATGGCATTGGCCCCCAGGCCTTGGGCAAACCTTGAATCTGTTCGGCGAGTTCGAGATCTACGTGACCGTACAAAAGCACGTCGATCCGATCTCGCAACCCGCCTGCACGAATATCTTCATCGCGAAGGTAGGTGTAGGGAACGTTGCGCTGGTCGAGCGAATATCGTACCCACCCGATCGAATCGGTATCGGCCCAGGGGACCCACAACCCAATGCGTGCTGCCAGAGCTTTGTGCCGAGGAACATCGGGCACCGTCGTTACACTGACAAAGTCGAGGCCTAGATCGGATGCGGTCTTCCAAACCGCTTTCTCCAGCCCATCTTGCCCAGGCAAAATCCATGACCCAGCCGGAAAATTGTTTCCAGAAGCGCTGAACTCATGCTCCGCAATCTCAATTCCGAATTTTGCCAACTGATAACGTGCAGCCAGCAATCCTTCCTGACCTGTATCTTTCACCAGAAAGACCGGGCCCGCCCCCGCCACCGCGCCGGCCGGATGCGGCTCTTCAGTCAGAGGCGTGAGCGCGGCTGTACGCACAGACGCATCAGCTGTGGGAATTGCTTCCAACCGGTAGTGTGCTGGTAGCTCCCAGGAAACGTCATCATACGGCTCACTGCCGTCTTTCGGATAACGCTGCGGAGTCAACAGATCGACCGCGTAATTGCGATAGGGCTGGTCGAGGCGTACGACATAAGTGCCGGCTGGATAATCGCCGTCTTTCAATTTCAAATCTCCGCCCGCGCGACTCACTTCGATATATTGGGCTAACAATCGGCCAACCATTTGCGCCACTCGAGTCGGATCACCTTGTCGATCCGGAATCAGAAATGCGTAGGGTGCCTCGTTCAGACCCTTCTGCCAGGAATCCCATCCTTTCTTGTAAAAATTGTGCAGCATCGACTTGGCGTTCGTAGCGCTCAGATCGAGCGCCGCCAATGCCGCGGTCTCCTGATAATTGAGATTGTCACGAGCCGACCATAAAACTTCTCCGCTCGGCGGAGGAAGCGGGCGGTACCACTCCATGGTGGCATCGGACGGCGGCACCTCCCGCCGCATCGTCTCAGCGCTGCCGTTGCCCCATGTCTCATATCCACGACCAACGCTGTTGTGATTCATAGCCACCGAATCAAGATAAAGATGGGCAAACGCTTCCCCAAAATTCCACGTCGACACGCCCGGCATACCCATGGCAGTCAGTGTCTGAACTTCATGGAAGCTCAATTCCAGAAATTCCGTGTAGGTGATGGGATCAATATTCGGGTTATACGGCCCGGTACCGTTCCAAGTCATCAGCATGGGCTCACCTTCATGTAAGTCGTGAACCACAGTGGGATGCCACTCATGAAACATGCGGTGTACAGCTTTTGTAGTTTCGTGAGTCTGTTGATGCGTGTCGCGGTTTATATCCACGAATGTATATTTCGACCAGTACGGTGGCGATTGGCGAGGCAACGTGGCACGATCAGTTTTGCCCTTCAGATAACGATAGAACCACTCCACCATCTTGTCTCGTCCGTCAGGATTGGAAACGGGATTGATCAGAACCACGAGCTGTTCCCGGATGCGTCGGATCATCGGCTGCTCGGAAACCGCGAGGCGGTATGCCATTTCAAGCATCGCCTCTGTGGATCCCGTCTCGTCCGCATGTAAAACTGCATTGAAATAATAGATAGGTCGAGCCGTTTGAATCAGGCGGTCCGCGGCTGCGGGATCGGTGCGGCGCGGATCGGCAAGTGCACCCGTCGCCGCTTTTAGACGATCAAGCTCCCGAATGCCCGCTTCGTCCGCAATGGCGAGCATCAGGATCTCGCGTCCCTCTTCACTACGCCCAATAGTAAAAACCCGTACACGCGGTGAATGCGATGCTAGCGCTCGGCAGTAGGCATACGCCTTGGCGCTGTCCATCAGCTCGCCCGGGGCCCCCGCAATGCGCCCCAGAAACCCAAGTGGCGAAGGCACCGTCGCCGACTTGGGTAGGTAGGACACCCATGGCGAAAGAAAATGCTTGTCGCCTGTTGCTGCCGCGATCGCCTCAACCGAACCAGCTTCCGGTACATCCGGCGAGATAGCATTTTGAGCTGACAAAATCGCAGAATAGCCTTGCAGTAGAGACAGCATCAAAACCAGCGACCGGACCATGGAAATTCACTCTCGAGATGGAATCGCGGCTGAAGCTGGTACGACGCCGCGACTGGAGTTTACTACGCCACTCCCATACATCCCCTCAAGTCGAGACGGCTATTAACGAGATTGCTTGTGAGAAGATGAACTGGGACGAAGAGAAGGCTGAATGGACTACGACGCGATTCTTATCACGTCCTTCGGTGGTCCGGAAGGACCTGCAGATGTGATGCCATTCCTGGAAAACGTATTGCGCGGAAAAAACGTTCCACGTGAGCGCATGCTGGAAGTAGCCGAACACTATCAACATTTCGGTGGCAAAAGTCCGATTAACGATCAGAATCGGAACCTCATCGCCGCTTTAGAAGTTGAGCTAACCGAAAAAGGACCTCATCTCCCGATCTATTGGGGAAACCGCAACTGGCATCCACTGCTCGCCAACACCCTGCAGCAGATGAAAGCCGACGGCATCCGTCGGGCATTGGCTTTTGTGACCTCGGCTTACAGCTCGTATTCGAGCTGTCGGCAATACCGGGAAGACATCGCTCGCGCACAGGCATCGGTCGGCCAGGGTGCACTCATGGTTGACAAGATCCGCGTTTTCTACAACCATCCTGGTTTTGTCGAGGCCACCGCCGACCGTATCCAGCACGCTCTGGAAACAATCCCGCCTGCCCGACGAAAAGCCGCAAACCTTATCCATACCGCGCACAGCATCCCAGTTGTGATGGCCCAAACCAGCGATTACGAGAAGCAGCTGAAAGAAACCGCGCGTTTGGTATCCGAAAAATTAGGGCGGACCCCGGAGGAGTGGCTACTGGCGTATCAAAGCCGGAGCGGACCGCCGTCGCAACCTTGGTTGGAGCCAGATATCCTCGACGTTCTGCGCAAATTAAAAGAGCAGGGAGGCAGTTCGGATGTGGTGATTGCTCCCATCGGCTTTGTTTCCGACCATATGGAAGTTCTCTTTGATTTGGATACCGAGGCCCACGAACTTTGCCTTGAATTGGGTCTGAATATGGTGCGCGCTGAGACGGTTGGTACTCACCCCAGGTTCATCACCATGATCCGCGAACTGATTTTGGAGCGTGTGGAAGGCGGCCAGACACGCGATGCTCTGGGGACCATGGGGCCCCGGCCCGATGCCTGTCCTCCCGACTGCTGTCCGCTGCCAACGCGGCCCCCGCGTTAACTCTTCCTGGCTCCAGCCGTGGCAGACTACAGGCGTTTCCGCGGCGCCGCTACACCCTTTTCCCGCGTTTGCAACCCGTACTCGATTAAGCGCCTCATAGTGCCACAGTTCATGACGAGTAGATGCGTCAGCGGATTGTTTTCATGTCATACCAATACATGAGAAAAATTGCGATTCGTTCTGCTCTGGCAGTCGCCGGCATTTGCCTCGTGGCCATCCTGATTCTGGTACGGAACTGGCCTTTTAGCCGCACCTCGGTCACCAAGGAACTGGAAGCAGCAAGCCAAAGCAAAGTGCAGTTTGCCGACTTTCACGCCAGCTACTTCCCGCGTCCGGGCTGCGTTCTGGGTAAGGTCGTCTTTCAGCACAACCCTGCTCCAGGGTCTCCGCCACTGATGACCGTTGAACGACTCAAGATTGAAGGAAGCTTTTCCGGCCTTTTCACAAAACAGGTCAAACGGGTTCGGGCGGAAGGGCTTCGCATTTTGGTTCCTCCTCGCGGAGCGGGCGAGGAGTTTCAAACGCCGAAGAGATCCCCTTTCGTGATTGATGAGCTGGCGGCTGATGGCGCCATTGTCCAGATCGGCTCCAAGAATCCCGACCATCTGCCTCTAAACTTCTCTTTTCATACTTTCTCCCTCGAGAATGTTGGCGGTAGAGGTCCGGCCACGTTTCATGCGATGTTTTCCAATCCACAGCCGCCCGGGGACATCAGCGCCAGCGGCAAATTTGGTCCGTGGAACGAAGATGACATCGGAAAAACCGCCTTGTCAGGAGAATATTCCTTCCAACACGCTGATTTGGGCGTGTTTCACGGCATCGCCGGTCTGCTCTCTTCTTCCGGAACATTCTCCGGGGTGCTCCGTCACATCGAAGCCGACGGCCTGACCGACACGCCAGCTTTCATGGTCACTTCGAGTTCGTATCCCGTTCATTTGGAAACTCGCTTCCACGCCGTCATCAACGGCGAAAATGGAGACACATTCTTGCAGAACGTCGATGCAACCTTTTTGAAAACCGCCGTTTGGTCCAGTGGCAGCGTGGCTCACCAATCTGGACAATCTGGTAAGACCGCTTCCATCGCAATTGTTGCCAGGGCGGGACGCATTCAGGACCTTTTGCTGCTGTTCACAAGATCGAACCGAGCGCCAATGTCCGGCGTGGTCAACTTTCGTGCGGATGTCACTCTTCGTCCGGGAAAAGAAGAGTTTCTGAAAAAAGTCGAATTGCTGGGGGACTTCGGTGTAGACGCCGGAAGTTTTACAAAATCCAATACTCAGGAGGCGGTGAATCACCTCAGCGCGGGTGCGCTCGGTGAAAAAGATCGTAAAGACAAAGATCAATCAGGCAGCGAAAGCGAAGGTAGGGAAGACAATCGGGACAACGTGCTATCCAATCTGAAGGGACACGTGGTCTTGAAGGATGGCATGGCCAGGTTGTCCAATCTTTCGTTCAGCGTTCCAGGCGCACTGGCTCGCATGCAGGGTACCTACAATCTGATCACCGAAAAAGTCGATCTACGCGGAACGCTCAAAACGGAGTCCGAACCTTCCGGCTCGACCAGCGGCATGAAGGCGGTGATGCTGAAAGTACTCGAGCCCTTCTTTAGAAAGAAAAAAATTGGTTACGAACTGCCGGTGAAAATCACCGGCACTTATGGCAACCCCTCATTCGGCTTGGACGTTGGCGACCGCAATCGCAACGAAGCTCGCAAGCAGATGACCCGCGCAACCCGGCTTGTGGGCAATGCCCCCCATTAATTGACGCACTTTGACGGAAGCAGGAACATGCAATTGAGCGAGACTTTCCTTGTCTTGATGGTTCTGGCGATCTCCTCCGCGGCTTTAGCGGCTCAAAGTCCTGCGCAACCAGTCGATGGCGGATGCTGGCACATCGCCAGTCAATTTCCTCATACAGCCTCTAACTTCGGACACGGTCTGGCCACGGCCCCACGCGAGGCAATCCGTTCGACTAACCTCAAGTGGGAGCTGCCAATCGCCGCGGCGACGGGATTGTTAGTCGCCACCGCCGACAACCACATCAACGACCACATTCAGTCTCATTCATTTGCGCAAGCGGCTGCTCGCGGATCAGACATTGGCTTGGGAATCGAGGTTGGCACTGCTGGATTAATGTACCTGGTGGGTTGTACCGGTCATCGTTCCTCTTACGCCGCAAATACCGGCTTCACGGCGCTTGAAGCGGTGGGCGCGGCAAACGTACTGGACTGAAGGTGGCTGCGAACCGTCAGTTTGCGTACCACACAAATTCTCACGGCGAATTTTGGGAGGGTGGCCAGTGGTTTCCCTCGGGACACACCGCTGGCAGCTTTGCCTTTGCCAGCGTGATCGCTCACCGCTACCCTCACAACTTCTGGTTGAAGTGGGCGGCTTACGGAATGGCAATGGGCGTCAGCCTGGCCCGTGTCGCAGGCAAAAAACACTTCGCCTCGGACATTCTCGTCGGTGGCACTCCCGGATATCTAACTGGAACTTACCTGGCAACACACAAGGCAGAGCTGCGCTAGTGAGAGAAACTGCCGCGCGGGATATTCACAGAGATCCAGTGGCCGCTAGCCTGCCTTACGGAACGTAAGATTTATGCGGTACGCAGCGAGTAAGTGATGGTGACCTTCCTTGAGTGGCATCACCCCATGATAGCGAAGCCGAGCGGGACCGCCCCACACCACCACATCGCCATGAATCAGCGGCATACGCTTGGTTTTGTCGGCGCGATTCAATCCACCAAAAAGAAATGTCGCGGGCAATCCGAGCGAAACCGAAACTATGGGTGCGCTGAAATCTTGCTCATCTTTATCCTGATGCAATGAGAGTTTGGCTCCAGCTTCGTAACGATTGATGAGGCACGCATCTGGTGTAAATCCAGTAAAGCCTCCTTCCGTGGCAGCTTTCTGCGCAAGCCTGAGAAAGGAGGGCGGCATCGATGGCCAGGCTCGGCCACTCTCCGGGTCGATGCTGGCGTAGCAATATCCCGTTCTGTCGGTAATCCATCCCAGCGATCCACAATTCGTCATCGCCACCGACATGCGAAAACCGCCCGGCGTCACCATATGCCGAAACGGTGCTCGAGTCGCGACCTCATGCAGGGCCTGCAATAGCGAAGTTTCATCAAGTAAGGCCAAACCTCGCAGAATGAACGCACCGGGCGCGAATTCTTCTTTTTGAGCTAGCGCGCCGTGGGCGTTATCGAACAGGCTGATCGGCATTGCATCGTTATTTCGCATCATGAAAGATGATTCCGATCGTATGACGATGTCCAGACCTCAACCGGCTTACTCCATGACGCATGGTGACTCGATAAAAACCGCGTTTGCCCTGCACCGGCCGTTGATGCACCGCGAACGCTACGCCATCGCCTTGGCGTAACCCAACTACCTCCAGCCGGGATTGCATGCGCGGTCGTTGTTCCGTCAGCACAAATTCCCCTCCTGTAAAGTCTTTCGCCGGTTCGGAAAGCAAGATCGCCACTTGTATCGGAAAAACATGTTCGCCGTACAGATCCTGGTGGAGGCAATTGTAATCACCCTCCCCATACTGAAGAAGCAGTGGCGTCGGTTTAAGTTGCCCGGCATCGTGACAACGTTTCAAGAAGTCCGAATGCTTTTCCGGATAGCGAATATCGCTGCACATCGCAACATTCCAGCGATTGGCGATCGGGGCCAGTTGCGAATAAATGGAAGTTCGTAGTTCCGCAATGATTTCAGGGAGGGGGTAGCTGAAATATTTGTACTCGCCTCGTCCGAATCCGTGTCTCGCCATAATGACATGGCTTCGAAAGCAACTGTCCTGCGGGTAAAGCTTGGCCAGGCCTCTACACTCGTCCCCGGATAAAATGCGCTCCATGACAGAGCTTCCTTGCACATCAAGTTCCTGCGCCACACGCGGCCAGTTCAGGGTTGCAATGCGTTTCATGAAAATTTCTCTCTTTCGAGTCGAAGAAAGAAATCTATCAGCCAGGGTAGGGCGCGAAACTCCGCTTCTTGCGGTCAATGTCCCGCACGAAAAGGCCGGCGGCGGTCACGGCTGCGCTCGATAAACCGTAACCCCGCCGACCATGGTCCATATCACTTTGGTGTCCTTCAGTTCTTCCGGCGAAACCGTCAGAACGTCTCGATCCAGGAGCACCAGATCAGCCTGCATCCCAGGTGCGAGCGAACCGATTGAATTCTGCTGGTTCATGGCCCGCGCCGAGTTTCGCGTGTACGCATAAAGCATAGCTTCATGAGGCATTCGTTGCCCGGCATCCAGCACGCCTTCCGACCCCTTGCGAGTTTCCGCCTGGTAGATCGCCTCAAACACGTTGGGGGTCGAAACAAACCAGTCGCTTGCTCCCGAGATGGTAGCACCGGCGTTCAGCAACGATCGCGCGGGATACTGCCAGCGGTATAGCTCCGGGTCGAGGTAAGGTTTAATCAGTTCGATCGTCTCTTCGCCGGCATTGGCCCAAAGCAACTGAAGCGAGGCGATCACACCGAGCTGGCGAAAACGAGGAAAGTCCTCCGGGTCAGCCAGCTGAATATGGGTCAGGGTATGCGGAAGATGGCTGTCTCCGTTTGCAATTCTGGCCGCTTCGATCCCGTTCAACGATTCCTTGACCGCCCGGTCTCCCAGCGCATGTACATGAACGATGAGCCCCTGTTTATCCGCTAACGTGACCAACTGAGCGAAACGTGCAGGATCGAACAACAAATCCCCCGCCGTACCTTTATTCCGGTAGGGCTTGGTTAAAGACGCAGTCTGCGATGGAAATTCCAGAACGCCGTCGGCGAAAACCTTGATACCGGGCAATGTCAGATTTGGGATGCCAGCGTATTCCTGCCTCACCTTCTGTACGAACTCCAATTCCTTCGCTGGATCATTTCGCGGATTCACCACTGGAAATGCGGCCACGTGAGCGGTCAAGTCGCCATGCTGAGCCAGGCTTCGGTAGGTCGCCAGGACCGGCGGCTCAGCCATGGCATCGAGCCAGCCAGTAATCCCAAGGCTATGCAGATAGTGGACGGCAGCCCGACCTCCCTCGAGTAATTGCTCCTCCGACGGTTGTGGCACCAGGGCTTCAATCTTGTCTAGCCCCGCATCGACCGCAAAACCGTTGGATTCGCCGTCGGCGCCGATGCCGTAATATGCGCGCTCCGATGGCGACAAATGACTCAGAAAGTCTTTGGTGATTCCCGCTCGGCGCAACAGAACGCGATTGGCCCATCCCGTGTGTCCGTCAGAGCCTTTGAGAAACACAGCCTGATCCGCATATGGTCCGCGGTTGAAGCGAGCGTTCAGTTCGTCAAGTTTCGACCAGTAGGTGAGCGGCATCCCGCTAACCAGCAGAACATCGCCCCGCATGCCCTTGGCGGATTTCTTGCCGTCCTCAGCGATGGTTAACAGCTGGTCCATCGATTGCAGTTGGTCACCGACATCGGTGGAAGTGAGGGTAAGACCTCCATAGATGGCGTGGATATGGCTATCAATAAGCCCGGGCAGCAGGCTTTTCCCGCCCAGATCTACGCGTTCCGCGCTCTTTCCCGCTGCCTGCAAAACCTCGGCGAAGCTGCCGACGGCCACGATCTTGTCGCCATGGATGGCCACAGCTTCCGCATAGGGATGGTCTGGGACGCCGGTAAAGACTTTCGCATTGAAAAGAATACGTTCGGCGGTGTCCGTACCCTGCGCCCAAACAGAAGCCGTGAAGCAACTTAAGGTGAACACAACCAGAAATCCGACACGATGTAACCTTGCCATCATTCCAATTCTCCTCGCTCCAAAAGAAGCTTAGCCCGCATAAAGGAATTGCCGGTGCCTGATTAGCCAAACCATGGATCGACGACATACTAGCTCATTCGTGATTCCAGGTTTGTCATGCCGAAACCGCGGATTATCCTGCGAAGAATGAGCTGTGATTGCGTTCATGAAGCACACCCCCTCCCCCACTCAGGGAATTTGGCTCTACCACAAAAGTCTTAAAACCTTTAACGCGAAAGTAATCTATCCAGCCTCGGCAGGACGTTAGAAGATAGTTAGTTCATGCGGGTGTTTTCGGGAACGAAAACCTGCCACACTATATCAAAGGAAACCAGCCTCCCTTGCCCATTCTCGACCAATGCGAGCATCAGTTTATTTGGCCCCAGCGGGCTCCGGATGGGCACTACTATCAGGTCTGCCGGCTGTGCGAAGCTGAATACGAATTTGACTGGGACAGCATGCAACGCCTGTCCGACGTGAACGCGCCGCACAACGGGGCGCACCCAATCACGCCCACTCCAGAGACGGATCAAGAGCACGCAAAGACACCAGCCTCAACCCCTCAGGCCATCGCCACCGTCACGAAAAACATTGCCTCGCAACCCGAAGCAAGCCTGAAGTTTGTACTCGAGACAGCGCCCGCCCACCGTGTCTTTTTCGAGAACCTGACTGACCTAGTTTCGCAGCAGCCTCGACCCACAGCAGCCACTGTATCTGGCCCGGGAATGCTGTGGCACAACGTTTTCGTTGACTACGAAATTCCCTGGCTATGGTTTGCAGAATCCCTGCTGGGACACGTAATCGTAATCACAGGCGTGTTGCTGATGTTCCAATTGTGGCCAGCTGGACCAATCGAACTGCCGACTGTCTTCCACAGATCGTATGTGAGCTACTACATACCTCCGGAGTCTTACCCGGCGCTGGGCAGTCACCATCCAACACCTCGAGCCAAAACGCCGCCGCAGTCTCATCCCGCGCCTCGCCCAACCATTCATGTGGCCGGCGAACCCGCCCAGCAACCTGGTCAGCAACCGGCTGCGATGCAGGCGCCGGAACTCAAGGCAGGGAAAGCAGGGAAACTCAACGTCGAGGTGCCGGCTTCCGCCGCGCCTATCATGCCTCTTTCCTCCACTGGCTATTCAAACCAGAGGGGCCCGGCAGCACCAACGTGGATCGTGGCGCCTCCGCCCGATGCTACCCAGGCAGGCGGCCGCCGGTCAGGTGGAATCCAGGCTTCTGCTGTGGGACCTGCACCCGAAATCTCCGGGATTTCATCTGGCCGGGGACGTGGCATCAGCGGGTCCAGTGGCGCAATCATCGGACCGCCACCCAGCGTTTCCAGTTCAATGCGACGAGGGGGCTTCCTTAGTATTGGCGAATCTGCTGTGGTTAATCCCGCACCTGTACTCCCAACACATGAGCAGAGTGCTGCGTCCGGCAAGGGAACGGGTGTCGGAATGCTTGGCGGATTGGGAATCATAGCCGTGCCCCCAGCGCCCTCGGTCCAAGGCACCGGAGCTCCCTTCGGTGGCCGCACCAATTCATTGTCGGGCAATGGACTGCGCGCGGTAGCTCCAAGTCCATCCGTCGAAGGCACCGGCAACACCATAGGCAGCGGCCGCGGTGCTCTGTCAACCGGGGTGAATCCAGTACCACCGCCTCCATCGGCCCTAGGTGAGGCGAACGGTGCCGGAAGTGGTCGCGGCGGTTCCTTTTCTTCCGGCCTGCAACCCGTGGCGCCAGCTCCGTCGGTGGGAGGAGACGGCAGCGGCTCTGGAAGAGGTCATGCAGATTCATTGGCCGGTGTCAGCATGGAAGAAGCAATGCCCCCAGCCTCATCCGGGACCGGGACCGGAACCGGTCCGGGGTCAGGGGCAGGTACAGGTGCTATCGGCAGCTCTGGCTCAGGAGAAACATCCAAGGCAGGCGACGGCGGAGACTCAGGCCCAACTTCGGTGGGTATCGATCCAAACGAACCGGCCACGGTTGAGATACCGTTGCGCCTGATTGCTCCCGTGTTGGCTTTGCCCGGCTCTTCTTATTTTTCAAACTACGAAGTCTTTATCGCCGAAAGAAAAGTCGGCCAGAATCAGCCGTTGCTCATAAAGCTGGTCTACACCTCGCTCCCCTATCAGCGACGTCTGGCCGAGTACGCCGCAAACGGGTCGACGGTGAACAAGCTTCGCATCACTCGGGACAGGACTTGCGATGAGAGCCTATTGCAAATGACGTGGCCTGAAACCGACCCGCGTCCAGATTCCCAGAATATGGCTGATGCCCCCAATTTGAGCTCCAAAGACCGCAAAGGGATGCTCCCCTGTTATCGCACCACCGCGGACGATTTCCGGCGGGCCATCGGACGAAACCGATAGGAAATGCCCTCGATTTTCTAATTTGCTCGACGTTTTTTTGCCGCAACTTCGCGAATTTCGCTCTCAGAAGCTGTTAGCGCGTCGACGCAAACACCAATTGACAAACCGTGTTCCTGCAAAGTTTCTTCACACTGGTAGAGTGCAAGATTTTACCCCGGACCACTTCTGTGGCAGACTCCTTATGGCTCAAACCAATTATGTTTGGTGCGATTGAGGCAGGCGGGACCAAATTCGTGTGCGGTGTTGGAACTGGGCCAGAAGACCTAAAGACGATCCAGTTCCCAACTACTTCACCCGATGCGACGCTGGCTCAGGCAATCGAATTCCTCCGCAAGGAGGCGGGAGACGAATTACGAGCGGTCGGCATTGGTTCGTTTGGTCCGATCGATCTGCATAGAACTTCTCTGACCTTCGGGTACGTCACCTCCACTCCAAAAACGGGATGGCAGAACTACAATCTCGCGGGCACGGTCCGCGAGGGTCTGGGAGTGCCCGTCGGTTTCGATACCGACGTTGACGCCGCCGCTTTAGGCGAGGCGCGTTGGGGCGCGGCTCAGAATCTCTCTGATTTTTTATATCTCACCGTCGGTACCGGCATCGGAGGCGGCGCAATTATCAACGGGCGTGTTCTTCATGGCTTGGTCCATCCGGAAATGGGCCACATTCGCGTACCGCACGACTTGACGAAAGACCCATTTCCTGGTGGTTGTCCGTACCACGGAGATTGCCTGGAAGGATTGGCTTCGGGTCCGGCGATGCAAGCTCGCTGGGGCAATGCGGCCCAGGAGTTGCCACCAGATCATCCAGCATGGCTCCTGGAAGCACACTATCTGGCACATGGACTGGCCAGCTGGGTACTTACTTTGTCACCTCAGCGCATTGTGCTGGGAGGCGGAGTCGCCCGACAATCGAAATTATTCCAGCGCATTCGGCAAGATCTGGTTGAACTTCTTAACGGCTATGTCCGCGCGCCTGAAGTGATGCGGGATATCGATCAGTACGTTGTTCCCCCACAACTGGGAGGCAAAGCGGGAGTGCTAGGTGGATTGGTACTGGCTGAACAGGCTTATACGCGCCTGGATCGCGAATAGCGCTCCTGAGCGGGTAAGGGCAACTGAAGCAGGTCGATAAGAACTCCGACCTCTAACCATTGCCCGGGTTCTCGAGAAAAGTGTTCGATATGTCCACCCATGGAACAGAGCATTCGTACTGCTCAAGTTCAGTGTGGGCATCTGCCTCACTGGCGTGATCCGAAGTGCGGCCGCATTGCTGGCAAAACCATTCCTGCGTTGCAGGATTCCATCTGGTCCTTGTGTGTTTCATGGGCCCCGAACCCGTTCAACTGGACTCCATCACTTTGGAAAATCAGAATCATCGCGGCTGAATCTTGCCCCAGTTTTTATTGTTCCGAGAAGCCTATCGACCAGAGACATCATCCGCGTTGAATCCTCATTCTTCGATGTTGTTTGTGCCACCAGCTTTGCCTTGGCAACGCTTATGTCAATTACCTCAAAAGCAGGAGCCAGATAAATCTTCTTCGGTGCCCTGATATAAGTCGCCACAATCGTCTCTCCGACTCTTGTCTGGTAGTCAGCCAAGTCTCCGTCAAAAACTGTGACAAGGCGTTAGCGCACACAATCGCGATGAATTGTGACCAAAAAAGCAACGCCGAAGAAAAAACAGGGAATCGGTCGCTTTTCCGACGACGCGGAAAGAGCTGAACGCAGCTCAGCAGAAGGAGTGATCAGAAGGGATTTTAGGTAACACCGAACGAGTGCTACCTAATAATATTTTGGTGAAAAAAAAGAAGAGAAGAAAGTGGCGAGAACGGCGAGCCCAAGCACCAACGCTTTGAACTCTGACTCGGAGAGCTGACAGCCCGATCTAGTTCGACGGCTCCAAAACGCCTTCCGTCGTAATTCGGCTCGCCTTGCGGATCTCAGCAGCTACTTTCACCAAGGCATCATTGGCGCGGCCAGGCGCGTCATCCGAGATCATCGAGCTGGCGGCCAGTGTAAACAGCAGCGCGTCTTCGGGTTTATCGAAATAAAGAACTACTTGACTCGCTGCCATGTGAACCTCCGGGGGTTATTCCTGCCAATCTAAACTCTGTTGTTACCGAATCAGAGGAAATCATAGGCTGATTCTGGAAAGGAATCGAGATACTCTTCTGGTGCCTCCCCCCCTTTTTTCGCCATCGGCGGAGCCCGTGTCGAGACTCACGACTCGCAGCCTTCCGCCCCAGTCCGATGCTACAGTTAAGATATCAATGTCTGCCCCGGAATCACGATTCGTAAAGGCTTGCCATGCCCAACCCGTCGACCGTACCCCGGTGTGGTTCATGCGGCAGGCCGGGCGCTATATGCCGGAATATCGTGCCGTCCGCAAGCAATACTCTCTCATCGAGATTTGCAAGAGGCCAGCCGTCGCCGCCGAAGTCACGATTACAGCCGCCGAGGCATTGGGAGTCGATGCGGCTATCATTTTCGCCGACCTGCTATTACCGCTCGAAGTAATGGGCTTACCTTTCCATTTTTCGCCGGGCGAAGGCCCCGTAATTGAACGGCCGATACGCAATCAGGCTGACGTAGCTCTCCTTCGTACCAATCGCGCGTCGGAACTGGGTTACGTCTCTGAAGCCGTGCGACTGGTAAGCAAACACTTCGGAACGCGCCTTCCCGTCATCGGCTTCTGTGGCGCCCCGTTCACCCTGGCCAGCTACATGATTGAGGGAGGCAGTTCGAGAAACTATATCAACACAAAAAAACTCATGTATTCCTCCCCCTCAACGTGGGACCAACTTTTGGAGAAGCTGGTTGCCGTGGTTTTCGAATACGCGGCGGAACAAGTGCGGGCAGGTGCGGATGTAATTCAGGTATTCGATAGCTGGGTTGGGTGTCTCAGCGTCGACGACTATCACCGTTATGTCCTGCCTCGTACTACGGAACTGGTGAGGGCCTTGCGAAATACGGGAGTTCCGGTCATTTACTTCGGCACGGATAGTTCTACATTGCTGCCGTCCATGAAAAACACCGAAGCTCAAGTGATCGGACTCGACTGGCGAATCCCCCTCGATGAAGGGTGGCACGCAGTGGGATCAGGAGCCGTGCAGGGAAATCTCGACCCGGTGACGTTGTTTGCCGACTGGAAAGAAATAGAGCCAAGAGCCGAAGAGATTCTGCGCCTCGCTGCTGGCCGGCCGGGACATATTTTTAATTTGGGTCACGGAATTTTGCCGGAAACGCCAGTCGAGAATGTGAAATCCTTGGCTAAGTTCGTGCAGGAATATTCGTACTAATTGCGGGGGGCGGCGCTCTTGACCCTTTTTTTAACTTGTTTGCTTTCTTTGTTGCCGACTCGGCATCGAAAGAGCTGAGTTCCCATGAATCGCATTGCCATCGTCGGGGGTGGAATCTCCGGACTTGCTGCGGCATTCGCACTGGAAGAACGACGCCGTGCCGGCGAAGCACTATCGTATGTGATTTACGAGGCTGGGCCGCGATTCGGTGGCGTTCTGCTCACGAAGCATACCGACGGCTTTGTGGTCGAGACCGGCCCCGATTCATTCCTGACCGAAAAACCATGGGCTGCAAATCTGTGCCGACGGATCGGTCTCGAAGACCAACTTATCGGTTCCAACGATGCCGCCCGCAAGACATACATTCTGCTGAAGGGCAAGCTGACGCCGATGCCGGACGGCCTGATGTTCATGGTACCCACCAGCCTGGCGCCGGCATTGCTATCCCCGCTTTTTTCACCATCGACGAAATTTCGCTTGATGCGCGAATGGCGCTTCCCGCGGCGTGAATCGAACGGAGACGAAAGCGTCGCCGCACTGGTTGAGCGCCACTACGGCCCGGAAATGGTTGATCGCGTGGCCGATCCCTTGCTTTCCGGTGTGTATGGGGGTGAAGCCTCTATGCTCAGCGCCCGTGCGGTGCTGCCGCGCTTTGCCGAGATGGAATCGCAGTACGGGAGTCTGACTCGCGGTACCCTGGCGGCGCGCAAGAAAAACGAAAAACCAGGTGCTGCGCCGCCTCCCATTTTTACTTCACTGAAAGATGGAATGCAGGAGTTACCGGATGCAATAGTGTCGCAGCTACCGGTAGACGCACTTCACCCGAATTCCCTTGTGCAAGCGATTCAGCGCCAGGATCGAGGATGGGTGATCTCTGCCGGGTATGCGTCCGATCACTTTGATGGTGTCATCTTGGCCACACCCGCACCAGCCGCCGGGTTGCTGATCGAAATGTCCAGTGTGGAACTCGCGTCCGAACTCCTGGCGATTCCGTATAATTCGTCGGCAACCGTAGCGCTCGGCTACGGCCAGGACGTGCGTACGATGCTGCCTCCGGGTTTCGGCTTCCTGGTTCCACGCACTGAAGGCAAGCGGGTGTTGGCCACCACATTTGTTCACAACAAATTTCCCCATCGCGCCCCCGAAAATCGCGCACTGTTGCGTTGTTTCCTCGGTGGCAGCCGCGATGACGCGGCCCTCGATCTTCAAGACGAGGAGATCGTCCGCATCGTACGCGACGAACTCCATCAAATTCTCGGCCTGACCGCTGAACCGTCGTTCACTGGTGTCTTTCGCTGGAAGGGCGCCATGGCGCAATATAACGTCGGTCACCTTGAAAGGCTCGAGAGGATCGAACGACTACGCAAACAGATGCCCGGCCTTGCTTTGGCGGGGAATGCTTATCGTGGGATCGGCATCCCCGACTGCATTCGCTCCGGCGAAGAGGCGGCAGCAGAGTTCGTTACCGCCTAAAAACACTGGTTTTCTGTTACGCCGGTAATGCCAGATAACTTGGCTTCTCTTGCCGAAACAATCGCCATGCTTCAGGGTTTATACAATTAGAAACTTTATGCACAGGAAAATTCTGGCCCTTACGTCGCTCATTCTTGTCTCTCTCGCCCCGGTCTGGGCGCAGGAGCAGAAGTCGCAAGAAGATATGCCGGGCATGAGCACGACTACGCAGAGCTCATCTTCGGCGACATCGCCCGATACTTCGAAGCCTGAGGTTCCCCCGTCCACCGAACCCAAACCGGAAACAAATCAAAAAATGAGCGACGCCGAAATGCGCGATATGGCTGGTCAGAATAACGATGGGACCGCCCACGCCATGCGCTCCATGCAAGATCGTCAGATGAGCATGGGCCCGCACATGAAAATGACGACTGTGCGCGATCTTAAGCCCGGTGATCAGGAAAAGGCCGACCAGATCGTTGCAGCGGCGCGTAAAGCAGCGGAAGAGTACACAGACTACAAAGTTGCGCTAGCCGATGGTTACAAAATATTTTTGCCCAACGTTCCGCAAAAACAATATCACTTTACGAATTACCGTTACGCATTCGAGGCTGCCATTAGCTTCAATCCGGAACACCCAACGTCATTGCTCTACGAAAAACAGGGCGACACCTACAAACTGATCGGCGTAATGTATACCGCGCCGAAAAACGCCAACTGGAATGAACTCGATCAACGAATTCCGTTGAGCATCGCGCAGTGGCACGCGCACATCAATATGTGCCTGCCGCCGTCAGATAAAAGGAACGAGGTTTGGGGACCGAATGCAAAATTCGGATTGGCTGGTTCCATCACGACCAAGTCTGATTGCGAAGCCGCCGGAGGAAAATTCATGGCCCAGATCTTTGGTTGGATGGTGCATGTGTATCCCTTCGAACAAAAACCGGAAGACATTTGGTCCGTCGCGCGCCAAGCTCACGTGGATTGATCGTTTGCCGGGCTTCAGCAAAGACAAACCCGTCGCTGACCAAAAAATTGCCGACCGAGCACGCTGCAATCGTAATTCCGTTAGCCACCAGATAGTTCAGCTTTCCCACTCCGGCCAGTAGCCTCATAAAGACCAGATTCCCCGCAATGGAAAACACTCCAGTCGTGAGACTAAATTTCACAAACCGCGCCAGCCTGCTTTCGTCGTGCGAGCTTTTTGACCTTCGGTCTTTCCATGTAAAGCCTTCGTGCCATAAGAAGTTGTGCACCACCGCAACCTCCACAGCCAGGCCCGTAGCAAAGAGATAATTCAAACCCAACCCAGTTTTCAGTACGGCTAGAATCAGCAACTGCACAGCAATCCCGATTCCACCGACCACATTGAACTTAAACCAGCGCAGCCCGGTCGAACGCAAACCACGACAGGTCATCAAATCTGCTCCTCCAGAATTGGCTCTTGCCGGTAAAGACGGACGGTATTGCGCGCCGTAAAGAAAATCAGCATGGCCGACATGCCGATAAATCCGATAGCACCTCCCACGTCAAACAACCTGTATCGGGCGTGAAAAATCATGGGCCGGTAAAGGAGCGCCACGTTTCCTACGGCAAGAAGAATCCTCAGTTCCGTAGGCCCAAAATTCCAAAATGAAAGCTGAAACTCTCCCAGCGTGTAGGTCGAGAGATACGATTGGATGGAGAGCAGCAGGAACGCCACGAGCAGCGCCATCGCCATCCATGGATGCATGTATCCGGACAGCGCCAGGCCAGCCATGAGCGCCAGCCCACCAAAACTATCGGCGATGTGATCCACGTAAAAGCCGTAGCGCGGACGCAATTGCCGCCGTACCCGCGCAAGCGTGCCGTCAAGGCTGTCTCCCAGCCAGTTGAGAGCCAGGAAACCGATAACGGCCAGCAGCCAGTAGCGGTTCCAACGTGCCTGCGCGTAGCTCACCCCAGCCACCACCTGTGCCAGAAACCCTAGGAGTGTCAGGTGATCGGAGTTGATCCAACTCGGTGTGCGCTCGGCCATCCAGATCAGCGCCCGCTTTTCGGGACCGCTGGTCAGACCGTCGTGAATTCGCTGGGCATTCTGAAATCGTTTTGTTCGACTCGTGCCTTCCAGCCTGGCTGGCTTTACCTGTCCGCTGAAGTCGGTGAATCGCGCTCCCATATGGCCTCCTGGGAGCCCAATATGCGAGGAAGGAGGAGTTTCTGCAATGCACAACGGGTAAATTGCAGATCAACCAAAAATCATCTAGTAAGTAATTGAAAACACAGAAGGAACAATTAGAACCGACGAGCTTCTCTCGCAGTAGTGTGCATAGATTTCAGCCTGACACTCTATTTTAGTGAGCCGGCCGCCTCTGAGATTGCGTCGCCAAGCTGTCCGACCGCCCAATCAATCTGTTCGGCATTGATGACCGCCGGGGGAGCAATCAAAAGATGATCTCCCGCCACCCCATCCACACAACCCTGAATCGGATAAACCAGAAGTCCACGCTTAAGCGCAGCCGCCGTCACTCGTGCGGCAAAATTCAGCTGTGGATTGAACGGCGTTTTGCTGGCTTTGTCAGCAACGAATTCTACGGCCCAAAGCAAACCAATACCCCTGACGTCGCCGACGTTCTTCCCATCAAATAGGGCCGAAAGTGATTGACGCAACTTGGCCGCAGTTGTCTGGTCTTTGCCAGAATCCGCTGCCTGCACCAGCTCCCGCCGCTTCAGATCGTTCAGCACTGCTCGTCCGGCAGCCAATGAAATGGGATGAGCGTTGTAGGTGAATCCGTGCAGAAATGCCCCCGACGCAATTCCATCGACAACTTTTTTCGTCGCCAGGACCGCGCCCAATGGTGCATAGCCGCTCGAAAGTCCCTTGGCCGCAATCAGAATGTCCGGCGCAACGTCCCAATGTTCAATGGCAAAATTTCTTCCGGTGCGTCCCATCCCGGTCATCACTTCGTCGGCGATCAGGAGAACCCCTTGACGTCGGCAAACTTCGGCGATCTTTTGCAAATATCCAGGAGGCGGAACGACGGCGCCCAGCGTGGCACCGCTGACCGGCTCAAAAATGAATGCTGCAGCTTCGCCGTTCGCCAACCCAATAGCCTTCTCAAGCTCCGCTGCGTATTCCAGACCACAGTTGCGGCAGCCATCGGTGCAGTCATAATGGCATCGGTAGCAATAAGGAACGCCCACATGTGCGAACTCGCGCACCATGGGTACATAAATTTCTCGCCGTCTTTTATTACCGGAAACCGAAAGCGCTCCAAGAGTCGACCCGTGATAACTCTGCCTCCGGCTCAATATATGGTGGCGCTTGCCTTGTCCGGTTTCGACCTGATATTGACGGGCCAGTTTTAACGCAGTCTCAACCGACTCCGATCCCCCGCAGGTGAAATACACTGCGCCACCGCGAAAATTCAGCCCTGCAAAGTCGACCAGTTCTCTTGCGTATTGTTCCGCAACCGGGGTTGTGAATTGACTGGTGTGAACAAATTCCAACTGCTTCGCTTGCTCCGCCATCGCAAGCGCGATCTCCCGCACGCCGTGCCCGATAAAATTCACGGCCGCTGATCCGGAAAAATCCAGATAGCGCTTGCCTTCGGAATCCCAAACGTATACCCCTTCGCCGCGCACCGCGGAAGGAAAAATCCTGCGGAAAGAACGCCGGAATACAGCAGATCGCACGGCGTCCTGGGCTGTGATTTGATCGGACACGATGTGTGATTATCGAGTGGGCGAAGCGAAGGTGTCAAAATTCATCGCCAGGCAAGCGCGATGAGCAAAACAAAAGCCGGCTCTTCAGCCGGCCTTCACAAGCGAAAGACCAAACTACTTCTTGGGAGCGATCGCGTCTTTGGTAGCTTTGGCCACGCGGAACTTCACCACAGTCTTAGCCTTGATCTGGATGGGTTCGCCGGTCTGCGGATTGCGTCCCATGCGGGCTTTGCGATGAGCCTTCACCAGTCGGCCGAGTCCCGGGATCACGAAGATGCCGTTCTTCTTGGTCTCTTTGACAGCTGTGTCGGTAAGGTTCTCGAGAAACGCTGCAGCAGTCTTGTTATTGGTCTCAATCTTCTCCGCCAGATGGCGAACGAGTTGAGTCTTGGTCATGCCTGAAGCCATGAAACCTCCTCGTAAATTAGTTGAGATTTTCCTGCGGTGATGGGTATCTTATACCAGCGTTCTGTGGAAAAGTGGCGTTTCAGCCGCATTTTATGCGGATGTTGTTAAGCGTGGTGCTGAAAAAGCCAGAAAAAACGCCATGATTATCGCCTTTAGGTCCCAAAATGGCCCATCGGTGCGGCAAAATATCTTGAAGTGCCTGTGATTTCGTCTGTTCTCTGCTGCGATCCATCGCCTCGATCGGCCTGACCTTCGCGGCAATTAGACTTTGCAATTCTTTCCCAGGCTTCCGCAACACCCGACTGTAGGTGATGTAATAATGAACTTTAGAGGTCAGACTCAGTGAGTTGTGCGATTTGCGAAAAGCGCAAAGAAAAGCGTTTCTGTCCGGCCATCCATGGCCGCATTTGCCCGCAATGTTGCGGTGAGCAGCGCGAAGTCACGCTGGATTGCCCGAGCGATTGCGTGTACTTGCAGCAGGCGCGCGAGCACGAAAAGCCGCGCGGAATCGCGGATGTGGACCCTGCCGATATTTTTCTGCAAGTTGAGGTGGGCGACGATTTTCTCTATCAGCACGAACATCTGATCATGGGACTTACGTTCGCCTTAGCTAAAAGCGTTCGAGTCGATCGCAGCCTCAAAGATACGGATTTGATCGCGGCCGTGACGTCACTGGCGAAAACCCACGAAACTCTCGTCAATTCGGGATTGTATTACGAATCGCCGACCACCAACGTCGCCCACCTTGCGGTAATCGCAGAAATACAAAACATGCTAAAGGAATTTCGCGAAGCCGAACAGAAACACATAGGATACGTTCAGCTGCGCGAATCAGACGTATTGCGCGCACTCGTGTTTCTGGTACGCATGGGCTACGGCCGCACCTCTGGCCGGCCAAAATCGCGGGCCTTCGCGGATTTTCTGATCTCCCAATTTCCCGAAAATCCGCCAGGAATCGCAACGCCGGAACCGGCAGGTGGCATCATCATGCCGTAGCGATCAAAATTCAGCCACCCGGGCAAATCCGCGGCTAAGGTTTCCGAACTCGCTTCACCGTTTGCCCAGGAGGCAACGAATCCAGCAATTGCCGGGCGGTGCGATCCAATACGGGATGCCGCGCTTCAGGCGCTATTTCCGCAAGCGGCTGCAGCACGAATCGGCGAATATGCATGGCGGCATGGGGTATGGTCAGACCCTTGACGTCGACAACTGAATTCCCGAACAGAAGAATATCGATATCAATAATGCGCGGACCCTTTTTCTTGATTCGCCGCCGTCCCATCTTCTTTTCAATACTCAGGACTGCACGCAGCAATTGCCGCGGCATTTTCTTTGAATTCAACTTCACCACACAGTTCAAAAACCAGGGTTGGGCGGTGAAGTCTACCGGTTCCGTTTCATAGAACGAAGAGACAGCCACGACGTCGCCCAGAACCTTCAAGCGGCCGAGTGCCTCGCTTAGATTGCCAGCACGGTCGCCCACGTTCGAACCCAGCGAAAGATAAACCACCTTCTCCATACGTCGATTTGGGATGTCGGGGCGAAGCGCCCTGACCGCAATTGACCCCGGCTTCTGCCTTAAGCTTTTGACTCTTTTAAACTGGCCACCACGCGAATCCCGAACCCGCATGCGTACCCAGATTGAGACTTGCGCACCTCAATCCCCACCCTTCACCCTTGATAAAGCAACTCATAACCGAACCAATCAGGGCAGGTCATGCTTTCCATTCATGTAAGGATTGATCGCGCACAGCGCTTAGTGCGCATGTTAGAACAAGATGCGCCTTTGTTGGCGCGTCGCGTAGCAGAATTGACTCCAGCGTATCAGCAGTCAGCCAAGAGTTACGCCGCCCAGCTGACGGCCCAGGCCCGCGCCGAGCTGGACAAACTTCTGGAAGAAGGCTCCTACTGGGACTATAGCGATCACACCCCCCACCCGGCCGATTAAATAGAGCGTGGGGGCTTGGTACTCCGCCCTCGCAGTTTGTCTGGCTTTGGTTGGATTAGTTGCCGGGAAATGAACGCGGCCGAGTGCCCTATGCCAACGATTGCGCCGCCGCCGGCATAAAAGGAGCGTCGCTCTCCGCTTCCTCTTCCACCGTCGTTTCGTCCCAGAACGTTCGATCCCGTAATATGCGCGAAACCAATGCGGTGTGCATGGCATGCCCGGCGCGATCGGCTACTACGTTCCCTAGAATCTGCTTTCCCAGCAGTGCCAAATCGCCAATCAGGTCCAGGACTTTGTGACGCACGAATTCATCGGGAAAGCGTAGTGGCGGATTCATCAGTCCGTCCCTCGTGAGCACGATCGCGTTTTCCTGTGAAGCTCCGCGAATCAACCCCTGTTGCCGCATGGCATCGGCTTCATGCAAAAATCCGAATGTACGGGCGCCGGCAATTTCCGAGAAATAGTTGCCGTCTGACAGATCGACGCTGAGAGTTTCTTTTCCAATCAGACGATGGGGAAAATTGATGGCATACGATACCGAGTACGTGTCCGCCGGATACACCGCAATAAACTTGTCGCCTTCCCGCACTTCCAACTCACGCCGGATGCGCAGATAAGTTCTCGGGCGTCGCTGCTTGCGAATTCCTGCCCGATGAATGGCTTCCACGAAGGGGAGCGCGCTGCCGTCCAGGATGGGTAGTTCCAGGTTGTCCAGCTCCACGATGGCATTGTCGATGCCGCACCCAATGAGCGCCGAAAGCAGGTGTTCAGTGGTAGAGATAAACACGCCTTTTTTCATCAAGCTGGTGGCATAACTTACGCGTGCCACATTCCTGCTGATCGCTTCTATCTCAAAACTATCAAGGTCAGTGCGGCGAAAGACCACGCCGGAGCCCGCCGTGGCTGGCAGAATTCGTAGGTTCACACGCGCCCCGCTGTGCAACCCCACACCGCTGCATTCGATGGGCGTTCGGATTGTTTGTTCCTGTATCAATCGGGCGTCAGTTATAGGGTTCTATCGGGCGTCAGTTATAGGGTTCTTTAGAGTGAAATTTACCCCAGTTGGCGCCGGTCCGACTGTGGCTAATTTGCCACACTAAGACCTTTAGTGGAAAGGCGCGCACCCTCCTAGATCAACCGTAAGTGATTGATTCCAATTAAGATATTACTAAGGAAAAATGATCTGACAGAACCCGGAATGTTACTAAGGTATTAATTGCCTTTACAGCTTCTTTACAAATAGACAACGATTTTTCGTCGGATTCGCGGCCTATGGCTTTTTTCGTTCTTGCTCTGCTAGAACTTTGACTTCGAACTGAGAGTCACTAACTTCCTGGTTGTAGCTGACTGACGTGATGAACCGCTGACCGGACATGTCGCCGTTAAAATATCGAGTGACGGTGTACGGGGTCTGGATTCCCTGAATTAATTTGTAATTATCGTAAGCCTCGTCCTCCACGTTGCGCTGTTTGTCAGTAGGATCCCGCCATGAAAATGTCTTCTTTACCGGCAAGTGATCATTGCTATCCAAATACAGCGTGACGCCCTCATTATGAGTATTCATGACCGTCACCTGGTCCACGGTCTTGCCCTCCGCTACCGTTTGTCCCTCGTAAAACAGCGCCACTCCTGGCTGTCCAAGCCACTTGCGCAGCACCCAATCAAGGGCATATTTGCGCCGTCGCAGGTAATCAGCTAAATCCTTTGGATCCTCCGGGCGCGCGCCTTTGTAGGTGACCTCGAATCCCTTATCGCCGTTGTATATGTAGACCACGTCGCGCTGTTTGGTCAGTTCGATACGGTCCTTATCGGGAAACCTGTAAAAGCGCCAAAAAACGATACCCAGGCTGTTCGGCCGGCCATGGTAGAAGCTGTAATTCCGCCCTTCTTGCGAAGTTTCCTGAATGTTGAGGTAGGCAGATCCGCCCAGGGCCTGAATCGTCTGGTCCAAAATCGCTTTTGCTTTGTGCGAATTTTCCTGGTCTACGGGGACAGACTGTGATGGGGGTTCCATCTCAGATTGGGCAAACCCCATACTGACCAGCATGAGAATCGATAAGAGGAGCTTCATGTCACTGAGTTTAGATGCTCAATTGGGCCTGAATCGTCCGCCAAAGTGGCAGATCAGCAATGAGGGCGCGATCGTCCTGCTCCTGCGGGTTCAGTTTGATGTGAGAGAGAATCCAGGCTCCGGCCAACCGCTTAACCCACCAACACAGCCCCGCCGTTTACGTTGAACACCTCGCCGGTGATAAATCCTGAATATTGCGAGCATAGAAAGAGGATCGGCCCGGCAATCTCTTCTGCCGTTGCCACTCTACCCAGCGGAATCGCAGCAAAAATCCGTTTTCTTGTCTCCGGATCGTTCAAGGCAGATTTGGACATGTCTGTATCAACCCACCCTGGAGCCACCGAATTGACATAAATTCCATCTCGCGCCAGCTCGGTTGAGAGGCCTTTCACCATACTGATGAGAGCTCCCTTGGTCGCCGCGTAATCGCAGTGAAACGACTCCCCGCGCTGACCGGCAGTCGAACTCACCAGCACAACGTTTCCCGCGGCGCCCTCCCGCTTCCCCTGCTTTTTCATTTGCGCCACGGAGTGTTTGACCAGCGCAAAGACACTATCGAGATTGATCGCCATCGTGCTGCGCCACTGCGCATCCGCCATCTTTTCGATAGGCGCATCCTGCGGTGGCCACACCCCGTGATTCGCCACCAGAATGTCGAGTCGCCCAAATCGTTTGACCGCCGCCGCAACCAGCTCATGCGCCGTCTCGGTCCCCGAGAGATTGCAGGCCATCGCGGCACAGTTTTCCTCTCCTAATTCTTTCACCAGGTGTTCCGCCGGCGCTTTGGATTTTTCGTAGTTGAACAGTACGCGCGCTCCCGCGCCAACAAACAAGCGGACAGCAGCTGCCCCGATACCCCGGGAACCACCAGTGATGAGAGCTACTTTGCCTGAAAGAGATAGAGGGATAGACATGCAGGGATAGTTTGAAGTTTCAACCGGAAATTGGCAAGTGCCACGGATTAGAGCACATAGGAGAGGAATGTAGGCGTGAGCGTCCCCTTCGCCCAGGTGTGCCCGGAATCTTTAGGTGACCGGTCAGACTCCCCAACTGGAAGTCCGTTCCCCTTTGAGCGCCCGCAGCAGAATGCGCACCAGCATACCGTCGTAGCGCGTGCCACTCATCTTCTCCAGTTCGGCCAGTGCTTCTTCACTGGTCTTCGCGGCCGCGAACGAGCGGTCGGATGTCATGTTCACATAAGCGTCGGTGATAGCCAGAATCCGAGCCCACAGAGGAATCTCCTCGCCTCGCAGGCCATCGGGATACCCCACGCCGTCGAACGACTCATGATGGTGATGTACGGCGGCCTGCAATTTTTGCCCGCCGGGCACGGTGGCGAGGATCTCTCCGCCGACCCGGGCATGCCATTTCAATAACAGGAATTCTTCCTCGTTCAAGGGCCCTGGCTTGTTCAGAATCCGTTCCGGAACGAAAATTTTTCCCACGTCATGCACTCGGGCAGCGAACGATAAATCGGCTACTTCTTCGGCCGGCATCCCGAGCGCTCGAGCGACAATTTCGCTGTACCGGGCCACCATTTCGCCATGTCCGGAGCTGTTCTGCTCGCGCGATTCCGCCGCGCCCGTCAGAGTTTCGATCGCTTCACGCAGCACGATCGCCTCGCGGTCGTCCTCAATAATCATTTTTTTCAAGGCTGCGATGAGTTCGTCCAAATGCTTCGGATCGGTGTGCTCGCGTTGCAGGAAGCCTTCGATATATCCCGAGATCAATTGGCGGCGCATTCCCGCCGTTTCTCCTTCCGGAAAGTCTTCCCCAGTCGATACCCGGTTCCCACCAGCACGTTTCGAAAGATACATGCCCGCATCAGCCACGCGGACGATGTCTTCCATAGAGAATCCATGCACTGGAAAGCTTCCGACCCCGAAGCTACCCGAAATGTGGTGCTCCTTAAGGGCCGGGTCTTGCGCGATCCAAAGTCGCAAGCGTTCCGCCAAGATCAAGGCCTGCTCCACACCCGTTTCCGGCATCAGAATAATGAACTCGTCGCCGCCATAGCGCGCCACAACGTTGGATTGGCGGCACTTCTGCTCCAGCAACCGGCCGACCCTGGCCAGCACCAGATCACCTTCCAGATGCCCCTTGCCGTCGTTCACTTCCTTAAACTTGTCCAGATCCATCAGCACAACCGAAATCGGTCGGCCAGATCGCGACGCGCGCTTCAATTCCGAACTCAGAGTTTCGAAGAAGAATCGCCTTGTCTTGATGCCCGTAAGTCCATCGGTGATTGACTGTTGCTGCAATTTCTGGAATACGAACGCGTTGTGCAGAGCGGTGGCCAGCAGGTCAGCGAGAGTATTCATGATCAGCCGGTCCTGCGGCATGAAGGCGTCTTCCTTCAGGCTCTCCACATTGAGCACACCCATTAGGCTCTCGCCGTAGGAAATCGGAATGCAAAGCACGGAACGCGCTCCCGGCATCACTCCTTGCAACTGCGCTTCGCCAGTGGTTTGCACCAGAGCAGCCTCTCCCGTCCGCGCAACGCGACCGAGAATGCCCGTTCCGAGCGGGATGCGTTTGCCCAAAGCTTGTGCGGTGATGCCCGCCTCAGCTTTGATTTCGATGTCTTTGGTCACGTAATCCAGAATGCCGATGCCGATGTGATCGAAGCTGAAATTCTTCTGGATGTGGCCGACGATATCCGCCAGCATCTGTTCGGAATCCTCACTCGAGATCGCCGTCTTGGAAATATTGTTCAGGAAGGCAAACTGCCGCGCACGCCGCTGTTCTTCCGCGAACAACCTGGCATTCTCCACTGCGACAGACACCTGTCCGGCGGCAGTCTGCATGACTTCCAGATCGCGCTGCTCAAAAACGTATTCGCGCTCCGTATTCATGGCCGCCATCACACCCGCAGGCCGACCGCCCAGCAGTATGGGAGCGCCGCAAAAACACTTGGCAGGCCGGGGCGGCGTGTAGGTAACCCCCAGCCTCTCTCGCGTCTTTTCCAATTCAGCGCGGATCAACAACGGCTGCCCGCTGCGAATCATATACTCGGTCAAACCATTGGCTACTTTGCGCGTGCGTTTGGGCAATGTCTCGCCCTTCTCTGTTTCCAGTTCAAACCGGACTTCGTCCCCGTCCTGAAACGCGATGTAAAAGTCACTGGTGTCGAAAATTTGTCCAAGTTCTTTTTTCACGGTCTGCAGAATCTCGTCCTGGTCCAGTCGTGAACTGATGGCTTGCCCGATTTCTGTCAGAAGCGCGAACTCTTTCGTCCGGCGCTGCGCATTGTGCATGACTACATAATTTTCCAGCGTCAGGCCAATCTGAAGCGCCAACCCGATCAGCAGCCGCAAATTCGAGGAACCGAACATACGGTGCGCCGCGTGGGGGAACAGAATCACTCCAAAATTGTGCTCCCGCGTCTGCAGGCTTACCGCGGTCACGTTGTAGATGCGTTCATCCGTCAGCACTTGGCGGAATTGTGTAAACCGTCCGCCGGGAAAAATCGGCAACGGCTCTGGCATATCCGGTACTCCGCGGAAGGTGACAAATCCACCTCGCCTGTAAGCCAGTTCGCAGACGTATTCTCCGGCGCCACTCTTCGCCAGATTCGCCATGAATTCTGGAGAAAAACCACGCTGGACGGAAGGCAGAACAGCCCGCCAGCGTTCCGACATGCAGATTACTGCCCCACCCGCTGGAAGCGGTGCGACCAGGCGATCCAGGATACTTTGCATGCTAGGAATCAGGTCGTCGGCTGAAAGCAGCCTCGTCGGATCTACACCTAATGTGGAAAAAGCCAACGCGTTTTCCTGCACTGCGTTGCGTTCGGTCTCGGCCAGCACCATCACCATGGCAATTCCCAGCGACAGTTGCGGAATCGGTCCCAATAAATCGAACAGTTGCACGTAGGAATTGCTGAATTGCCCGAACAGCATCAGCACCGACCACAGCGCCAGGGACATTGCAAGCAGTGTGAAAGCAAGCGAATTTTTCCGGTGAGCGTAACTGTAAAAATAGAACGAGCAATAAAGAAGAACCAGCGCGACGCCCACTTCCAGGCGTAAGTTTGGTGGAGCGAGCAGTTCCGGATGGAAAACTCTGCCCACCATATGTTCTTTCAAATTCCAGAGACTTAATGCCGCTCCCGCGGCTCCCACCACGCCGTCATACCAGCGGAAACGAAATCTCTCCCGCATGAGCCGGGTCGAAATAAAAATACAAAGCGCCATCGCCGCCAAAAGCAGCGACGCCAGCAGAGAGATTATTGCCGAGGGACTACGAAAGATGCTCCAGGCATCGAGAACATAGTGGAGCGAATAGGCACCCCATCCGAGCTGCCAGGCGCGGAAATAATCCTGCCGAGTCTGCTCGTACAGGTAGGTGAACACTAAAAAAAGCAGAAGTGCCACTACCGCAGGTACAACAACCATACTGATCGTTACGCTGTTCATGGCGCGAAAACAGCTACCTCAGCCAGAGGAATCATCCATCTCGAACTCCTTCGATGGTTTCACACCCGGTTGCGACAAGACAATAGTCTTGTAGACCCTCGGAAACATATCCCCGGACCCTTGGTTCCCGCTGTAAACAAAATACTTGCATCACGCTCTATCTGCTTGCGAGCTTGACCTTACATTTCCTCAGCCCGTACCATCGGGACACGTCCTTTCGTAATGGCTTCTTCTCCATTCAGTTCGCTGCCACGAGTTCGCTTTGCGCCTTCGCCCACGGGTTACCTGCACGTTGGAGGCGCGCGCACCGCGCTGTTCAACTGGCTGTTTGCCCGCCACTACGGCGGCGCACTCATCCTGCGCATTGAAGACACCGACATCGAACGCTCCACCCCAGAGATGGTTGAAGGCATTCTGCAAGGCTTGCGCTGGCTTGGCCTCGATTGGGATGAAGGTCCTTACCATCAGACGCAGCGGATGGAGCTCTACCGGGAGAATGCCGCGAAACTCGTCACCTCCGGACACGCCTACTATTGTTTTTGTTCGAAGGAAGAACTGGAATTACGCCGCGCGGCCGCAACGGCTGAAGGGCGTCCTCCGCGCTACGACGGCACCTGCCGCAAAATATCTCGCGAACAGGGTGCCACTCGCCGGGCCGCCGGAGAGAGCGCAGTCGTGCGCTTCGCCGTGCCTGAGTCCGGCAGCACGTTCTTCGACGACGCAGTTTTCGGCCGCGTAGAGTTTGCCAATACCGAACTGGAAGATTTCGTGCTCCTCCGGTCCGACGGAGGGCCTACGTACCACTTGAGCGTGGTCACCGACGACGTGGATATGCGAGTCACGCATGTCATCCGCGGCGCCGATCACATTTCCAATACTCCCAAGCAAGTCTTGCTGTACCAGGCGCTGGGCGCGCGTTTGCCGGTGTTCGCGCACGTGCCCCTGATCCTCGGCCCGGACAAGACAAGACTCAGCAAGCGCCATGGCGCCACCAGTGTCATTTCGTATCGCGATGAAGGCATTGTCCCGGAAGCGTTCCGGAACTTTCTGGCGTTGCTGGGATGGACGCCCCCCGAAACTCCGTCCGAAGCCGCAGCCACGGAAATTTTCGGCGATCAGGAACTAACCCGTCTTTTCGATCTCGATGGTATTTCGCACTCTAACGCCGTCTTCGATCGCGCTAAGCTCGACTGGTTCAATACCGAATACATCCGCATCTATCCCGCGGAACAATTGCTGCCGCTCATTGAGGAGGAATGGCATAAAGCGGGACTTGAACCGGCTCTCACTGATCGCGACGGGGTGCTTACCACCATCAACTTGCTTAAGCCGCGCGCTCGCAGTCTTAAAGATTTTGCGACCTCTTTCCGTGCCTTCTTCACCGACACGTTTCAACCCGATCCCGCGGCGGTTGAGAAATTTCTGCACGACGATCACGTTCGCCAACTACTAATCGAACTGGGCGACCGCTACGCCGCCTCCCAGGATCCTTTCACTGAAGCCGAACTGGAAAAATTGTTGCGCGACTTCGCGGCCGAAAAAGAAATGAAGGCCGGCGCTCTGATCAACGGCGCAAGAGTTGTGCTGACCGGGCAAGGCGTCGCACCGAGCCTGTTCTCCGTAATGATGGCGCTAGGAAAAGACCGGATGATATCCCGCCTGAAAGCCACCCAGGAACTAGCCGCCAGGGCCCTAACCCCCGAACTGTAAATAAATTGTGCCAGGCAGTTTGGGTATGGAGCGGGCGCCCCTCCCGCCAAAAAAGTGTCAAAGAGATGTGTCGGCAGGTAATCTGCGAAGGCTGGCAGTGCCATCAGGCTTGGTCTTTTTCTCCGTGGAAGGAAATCGGCAAGCCGTCGATCCAGCACAATAAAGAATCGACCCCGAGGAGTGTCAGCTACCCAAGCCGGCTCCCCGATTATGCTAGATTCACTGCAAGGGCCCTTAGCTCAGCGGTTAGAGCAGTGGACTCATAATCCATTGGTCCCAGGTTCAAATCCTGGAGGGCCCACCAACCCCTACCGCTTTGCGCCGCAGTCAGTTACGTCGCCGAGACCAGTGTCGTCTCCATCGGTCATTTGCCCTTCTTTCGGGGTGACTCGGACGCAACTTGGACTGATCTGGATTCGGGACAGAAAAGAGCCCGGCGCCCTGGCCCGGCTGAGGTTCCGTTCTCACTGAAGTTTGGATGGCTCCAAACTCTCCTGCTCGTTGTTTCTGCTCGCGATGCTCACTGATGCCACTGTCTCGATCTCGCGGGTGCGGGCCCGGTACAGTTCCAGCTTGCGACTGGCGTCCACGAGATCGTCCCCATTGCCGATGTTGTAGCGCTCGAAAACGTTCCTCGAAAGATGCCCCGAGATGGTCATCGCCACCTTTTCCGGCACGCCTGCTCTCACCAAGTTGCGCACGGCACTCCTCGGCAGATCGTGGACTAGCAAGCCGCTATACTTCGTCTGGTGGGCGTTCCAGTCTCGATCGCAGGCGGCGCAGTGCCGTTCGGCGTCGAGTTCATCGCTGCCTTGAGGACACAAGAACTCCGCCACTCCCGCCAGCACGCACGCCTTCTTCCAGGATCGATGGAAGGTAATCACCGGGTCGTCGCCTCTGCTGAAGACATAGTCCTTCTGGCTCTTCCCCGCGGAGGCGCACTTCACTGCGGAAGACCCAGGCGGCGCAAGAGGTCTTGAAAGCGCGGGTCAGCGCGAAGGGGATCCAACTTGGGGTCGGCGGCGATCCAAGGCGAGCAGTCCGCACGCTCGTCGAGGGATTTTCGCAGCCATAAGAAAGCTGACTCGCGGTCCTTGAGACCGGCGTAGGTGGTAGCAACCTCGTAGGCGCATACGTAACGCTTTTTGGAGCGCTTTACCATCTCCTCGGTGATTCTCCTGGCCTTGTCAGGCCGTCCTGCCGCAGCATAGGTACCGGCAAGCATCTCCAAAACGCCGGAATTGTCGTCCAGTCGCCGCGCTTCTTCGAGTTCCTGCAAAGCTCGTGCTAAGTCGCCTTTCTTCTCATAGGCCAATCCGAGCTGTAGGCGGCCCAACCAAAAGTTTGGGGCCAACTCCACCGCTGCCTTCGCCTGTTCCATGAATTGATCGTAGTCGCGCTTGAGGTAAAAAACCCAGGCAGCATCGGCGGCGATCAGCCCGGAGACAGGATCCAACTGGCGAGCGCGCAGAATCTCATCGACCGCAGCCTGGAAGCGTCGGTTGGCAACGAGAAACATAGCATAGTAATCGTGGGCCGCCGCGTAGCTAGGCTTGATGTCCAGAGCGCGCTGGAATTCTCGTTCCGCATTCGGCCAATCGTAGTCATAGAACATGAGCACGCCACCGAGCGATACATGCGCTTCGGGCAGGGTTTCGTCCAATGCCACCGCTTTTAGAGCTGCCGCTTTGGCCTTGGGCATGACCTCGCTTGGAGCAGCGTAGACGCTGCGCATCGCGGTGTAAGCATCGGCCACGCCGGTGTAGGCCGGAGCATATTCGACGTCTTTCTGGATCGCCTGCTGGAAATAGTCCAGGGCGCGGTAGATTGAAGCCTGGCTTCCATTCTGCAGGTGGAAGCGGCCGCGCAGATAAGCCTCATGAACTTCGGGGATCACCTCCCGCGCACGTGCCAGATGTGCCTGCTCTTGTGGGCCGAGGCTTATCCGGACCTCGCGTGCGACGTCGCTGGCGATCTCGTGTTGCAAGGCAATGACGTTGCGCAAGTCACGCTCGTAGCTCTTGGACCAGACGTGCGTGTCGCTGGGGGCGTGGATTAATTGCGTGGTAATGCGTATGCGATCATTGACCCGCAGAACCGAGCCCTCCATCAGACCGTCAGCATGTAACTCTTTCGCGATCTGCGGAGCTTTCTTGTGCGTGTCTCGGTATTGCATTGTAGAGGTACGAGAGACCACACGCAGGGAACGAAGTTGACTGATTTCCGAAGTAAGCTCTTCGGTCATGCCGTCAACCAAGTATTGCTGGCTGGGATCGGCGGAGAGATTGGCGAGGGGCAGCACCGCAAGCGAACGAATGGTGCTCGGATCAGCAGCACGCCTCCCAAGCTGCCACTTTAAGAAGGGGCCCCCCGACAGCGTCAGGAGGACGAGGACAAAGAGGACCGCGCCTAACGTCACGTACCTACGTACGTGTGACGATTGCGCCGCCAGCTCACGCTCAGCAGCAGGCAAGGGAGCCTTGGTTGTACTGTTGAGTTCCCCTTTGCGGTGAATGCGCTGCAGATCAGTTCGCATTTCTGCCGCACTTTGATAGCGCAGATCACGATCCTTTTGCAGTGCACGGGTGATGATACATTCCAGTTCGGTCGGAATCCGGGGATTTAGGTGCGCCGGAGCGGCAGGAGCTGTGCCGAGCAACGCATGAGAGATCGCCGCAAATGTGTCGCCCCTAAACGGCAGCACACCCGTCGCCATCTCGTACAGTACGACGCCGAAGGAGAACAGGTCGGTGCGCGCGTCCAGTTCTTTGCCGACTGCCTGCTCGGGCGACATGTAGGCCACAGTGCCCAGGGTACTGCCCGCAGTGGTCAACTCCGTCATGGCGGTAGAATCGCGCACGGCCACTTGCGCTCTAGGGGTGACCTTTGCCAGCCCGAAATCGAGTACCTTCGCCTGGCCGCGCGTGGTAATGAAGATGTTGGCGGCCTTGATATCGCGATGAACGATGCCCTGCGAGTGGGCGGCGTCAAGGGCCTCGGCAATCTTTCCGGCCAAATCGAGCAGGACCTCGATATCAATCGGCCGGCCCGCGATACGATGTTTGAGCGTCAATCCGTCCAAGTACTCCATAGCAATGAAGGCCTGGTCGCTCTGCTCGTCAATCTCGTAGATCGTGCAGATGTTGGGATGGTTTAGCGCCGACGCGGCTTGCGCTTCGCGTTGGAAGCGGGCTAAAACTTGAGGGTCCTTGGCAACTTCGTTCGGCAAGAACTTGAGGGCTACAAAGCGATGAAGTTTCGTATCTTCGGCCTTGTACACCACACCCATCCCACCGCCACCCAGTTTCTCGACGATGCGGTAGTGCGAGATGGTTTGGCCAATCACGTATTTCCCGTACTTCCTCGGCTCAGCGACGCACCCGTAATTGTTCGCCGCAAGCGGATGGTAATGCTGCCGGAATGGCAAGTAAGCGTTGGCCGGAAGTGGATCTTGACAACCCCCAGCCAACGCCTCCACGTCATTCCAGCTCGCCTTTCGAGAGGAACCCGATCGCGCGTTTCGCGTCTTCGAGTTCCATCAGTTCTCGGTGGGTAGGAGGATTAGAGCGCACTTCAAACAACCGATCGTCCACCGCCCTCAATGCGGCTTCCAGTTTGGGTCTAAGACGTGCCTGATCCGTCTCAAAGAGCGCGTCTTGATAAGCCTGCTTCCACACGGACTGATTGTTCGCTTGTGAGACCTGCATGAAAACACCTCCATATTGCAATTGAGACTTTCCGGCCAAAACCTAAGCGGCCCGGCAGAGCTAATCTCTCCGGTTGTCGCAACTCAAATTTGAGGTCGGCTGATTCTCAGCAACGGAGAACACAAGCGGCGGGAGATAGTCGCGTTGGAGAGGTTGTTTTCCCCGAAGAACTTGGAGGGCACTTACTTTTGTGCGAAGCGAACAGCCTCTGGGACTCCACGGCAAGGCTCGGTTGATTCCGGTGAGTGGGACTTGTCACCGAAAACTCTTTCGACATCTCGCTTTGGCTGCATGGAGAGTAGTTTTCCGAAAGACCGTCAGGAAAAACAAATGCGAACAGCGCAAAACTCGCGAGAACCGCGACGAGTATCCCGACGAAATTCCTTTTCATGGTTTGCTGCCAGATCGAACGAGTTGAGTTTACCCTTTTTTGCTGTGGAAATCTCGTGTGCGAGTGGATAGGGTTGACTTCGTCATCGTGCTTCACTCGATTCGTTTGATAACTATCGATCGCGAAGGGCAAGCACTACGCCTGCACGAAGGCCGACTGTCCCTGCGTCCGCCACATCGACGACGAGCAGAAGACCTGTTGCTCTCACAGTTCTGCGTGAAGAGAAATCTGGACTGATCTCGGACTCATAGGTAATAAAAAGACGGAGAAAGAAGGGGATAGTTCGCACGCATCGCTCATGTGCCTGTAAACGTTGGATTCAGTTGGTGTTGAAAAGCCGACCCCTGTAACTCATAATCCATTGGTCCCAGGTTCAAATCCTGGAGGGCCCCCCAACCTGAACAGGTCCAACCCATTCGTAGCGACCTAGTTAGTTAGGCTTGAGCTCGCTTCTCTGCGGAGCGACTTGGGGATCGCTCGTTTGCACTTCTTTCGGGGCAACCCGGACAAGTCGGACAGCACGGCTCCGCTGCACCCGCTGCATTGTAAAACGATCCGCTGTCAGTTTTGGCAGTAGGACGAACTCTCATCCCGGCGCTAGGGTAGTAAATCTTCCGTTCGTCGCTTCGTCATCGTCCAGTGGACCCGCACAGTCGCTTCGTCATCGTCCAGTGGACCCGCACAAAGGAGGGACATTCGTGAACAATCTCAGAACACCAAACACATCTCTGGTCATGATGGTCAACGCCTTGCTGCTGACGTCCTTATGGCTTTCTCTTTCTCCCCGTCTAGCC